>ENA-OQNO01000077-OQNO01000077.1-human-gut-metagenome-genome-assembly--contig:-NODE-77-length-122182-cov-6.281553_pt1 | contig 122182 bp, 97 predicted proteins | sample MGYA00242629_ERZ504880 | MGnify/ENA primary metagenome ERZ504880 (study PRJEB26092, sample SAMD00036377) | human gut metagenome | host: Homo sapiens | study: EMG produced TPA metagenomics assembly of... | reverse complement strand
ATCGAACTGACGGCGCAGTTTGAGGTCCACGTTGATGGTGCGGCCGTTCGCCCGATACGAGGTGGGGCCGTTGTCTTGATTGTAGTACACCTCGGCAACCGGCGAGCGCCAGTCCACCACCAGTCGGCGGCAATCGTCGTCGGACACCCCGGCCGTGCCGATGTAGAGCTCTTTCGGGTCGTCCCCCGACTTGAACTGCAAGACCACCTTCGCGAAATACGGTTGCTTGAGCAGCAAGCCCACGCTGTTGAGCTTTTCGGCGTCCACGCTTTGAGAAATATTGTACGCGTCGATCACGCGGTTCACGGTTGCGAAGTCGGCGTACGTCTCCATGGCGTCGGCGTAACTGGCCAGGTTCACCGTGAGTTCGTCGGTCATCGCGAGCTTGTCTTCGGCAGCGCTCTTGCTGTTCTTCTCCATCTTCGCCAGCAAGTCGTGGCCCATGGTTTGCAGCTTCGCGTAGGTGTCGCTCAGGTGTTGTTGCTCTTCTTCAAATACGGGGTCGTCGTGCTCGTTTTGCAAAGGTGCTCCTCAGTCTCCGTCGTTGGCTCGGGAGATTATACGCTCCGTCTGTTCAAAAAAGGAGCCTGTTCGTGGCAAGTTCCTTTCCTGTATAATAAAGGTGCATCCTACCCTCTTATCCAATCAACGGAGCACCTCTTTTGAGCATCGATACCGCCACCGGCAAGGAAGCGCCTGCCGATATTTCGTCCGAACGCGTGAAGGACATCTTCTCGTCCATCGCCAAGAAGTATGAGCGCTTCAACGCCGTCTCGAGTTTCGGCGCCTACAAGGCGTGGCTCGCCGGCATGATGCGCCAAGCCCCCATCAGCGCCGATGCCGACGTGCTCGACATCGCGGGCGGAACGGGCGACGTCACGTTCACCGTTGCGCGCGCGAAGCACCCCCGCCACATTCAATGCACCGACCTCGTGGACGAGATGCTGGACGTGGCGCGCGCTCACTACGCCGACGGCGCGGCCGAAGGCGTGCTCGTGGATTTCGAAGTGGTGGACGCGCAGCACATCCCCTACGCCGACGCGTCGTACGACGCCATCACCATGGCGTACGGCATCCGCAACATGCCCGAGCGCGATCAGGCGCTCTCCGAGATGTTCCGCGTGCTCAAGCCCGGCGGCGCGCTCGTGTGCCTGGAATTCTCCACGCCGCCGAACCGCGTGTGGCGCGCGCTGTACAGCTTCTACCTCAAGCACCTCATCCCTTTCTGGGGCGGCCTCATCACGGGCGACCGCGAGGGATTCGTGTACTTGTCGCGCTCCATCAAGGCGTTCCCCGACCAACGCGGGCTGGCCACCATGATGGAAAAGGCCGGATTCACTGACGTGACCTGGAAGAACTACACTGGCGGCATCGCTGCCGTGCACGTAGCAATCAAGCCGAATTAGGACACCCCCACTAAAAGGAGCGCCCCATGACCACTCGTATTCTCGTTGCGGAAACCGGCGCTGACATTCCCCCGGAGCTCGCGCAGCAGCACGGCATTGCCATCGTGCCCATGCACGTGTCGTTCGGCAACCAGACCTTCGACGACGGCACCATTCCCGTCTCGCGCATTTTCGAGCACTATCGCACCACCGGCGAACTGCCGAAAACGAGCGGGAGCATGCCCGAGGATTTCGCGAAGGTGTTCGACGCCATCGAGCGCGAGCATCCCGACGCGCAGATCATCCACCTGGCGTACTCCGCTGTCACCACATGCTCGTACGAATCGGCGCTCACGGCGGCGAAGGGGCGCAGCGGCATCACGAGCTACGACACGAAGAGCGTGACCGCCGGGCAGGCGTTGGTGGTGCTGAGCATCGCCGAGCTGCTGGAAGCGCAGCCCGACATCTCCGATGCGGCGCTTGACGAGGCCATCCGCAATCGCATCGAACGCATCCGCATGGCGTTTCTGCCGGGCAGCCTGGAGTTCCTGCGCGCCGGCGGGCGCCTGAGCAACGCCGCGTACGTGGGCGCGCATATCCTGCGCATCAAGCCGGTGGTGGAAATTCTCGACGGCAAGCTGGTGGCCACGAAGAAGTACCGCGGCTCGTCCATGCAGGCGGCAAAGAAGCTCATGGCGGAGTACCCGCAGCAGGAGAACCTCGATCGCTCGCGCATCGTGTTCATCCGCGCGGAGGGGCTGTCCCCCGACATCGAGCGCATGGCCGAGGAAGAGGCGCGCGAGCAGGGCTTCCAGTCGGTGAGCTGGATCACCACCGGCAACGTGATCTCGTCCCACGGCGGCCCCGGCGCCTTCGGCATCGTAGGCTTCGCGAAGGAGTGAGGGCTAGCTGCTTCGGCGAAAAACTGACCCGGCATGCGTTTCCCCTCCAAACGCCGTAGCACGTGCAAGCTGGGTGCTCCTCCGTCTTCGCTTGAGGGTTCAGGGTCGGCAAACACCACTTCGACATCGTCTGCCACCAGGTCGTCCAGAGTCACGCCGTAGAGGCGCGCGAGCTCTCTTGCCTTGTCAAGCGCGGGAGCGGAGAGCAAAATGCATTCGCATCCGACGCCGCCTCGCTGCTACAACTTGAACCACGTTAGTCTACGCGCATCATGCGGTAGCCTACTCCTACGTGGGTTTGGATGTAGAGGGGGTGGGCGGGGTCGGGTTCGATCTTTTTGCGGAGGGTGGCCATGAACACGCGCAGGGACGAGCGGTCGGAGGCGAGCGCGCTGCCCCACACCTCTTTGAGCACGTAGTTGTGCGTGAGCACCTTGCCCGTGTTGCGCGCGAGCAGACAGAGCAGCTTGTACTCGAGCGGCGTGAGGTGCAGCTCCTCGCCGTCGCGATGCACGCAGGCGGCGGCGTAGTCGATGCGCAGCCCGCCGTTCTCGTAGACGGATTCCTCAGCCTGGCCGCGCATGGCGCGCTCGCGCTCGAGGCGGCGCAGCGCCACGCGCACGCGCGCGAGCAGCTCTTCGACGGAAAACGGCTTCACCAGATAGTCGTCGGCGCCCGCGTCGAGCGCCTCCACCTTGTCGGCGTCCTCGAGGCGCGCCGACAGCACGATGACGGGCAGTGCCGACCATTCGCGCAGCGCGCGAATGACCTCCACGCCGTCGCGGTCGGGCAATCCCAGGTCGAGCACCACGAGATCGGGCGGCTGCGTGGACAGCTCGAGCAGCGCCTGGTTGGCCGTCTTGGCCTCCTGGCATGCGTACCCGCGAAGGTTGAGGGTAGTCGTGACAAGACGACGCACGGCGGCGTCGTCTTCCACTACCAGTATCTTGTAGCCATCAGCCATGGGCTTCCTCCGTCTCGCTCAGGCGGTCGGCAATCACGTCACCAGCTTCCACCGCGGGCAGCATGAACGAGAATTCGCTGCCGTGCGGCTGCACGTTGTGCACCTCGAGCACGCCACCGTGTACGTCCACGATGGAGTGGCACAACGGAAGCCCCAGGCCGAGCCCACGCTTGAAGTCGCCGCTCTTGCCGCCGCGCACGCCGGTGGAACCATTGTAGAACAGGTCGAACAGGTGCGTGCGTTCCTCCGGCGAAATACCGGGGCCTTCGTCCGACACGCCGATGCGCACGCGCGGCCCTTCCGACCCTGATCGAGGCACGGCGGTTGCCGACACGACGATGCGTCCGTCGGGCGGCGTGTACGACACCGCGTTGTTCACGAGGTTGATGATGACCTGAATGATAAGGCGCGCATCCATCTCGGCCATGAGCAGCTCATCGTCGAGCACGACGTCGATGCGCCGCTGTCCGGCCCGCCTATCAACATGCTGCAACGCCTCGCGCACCACCTCGCCCACGAGCTCGGGCTGACGGGCGATGTGCAGGGTGCCGTTGTCGATGCGCGTGATGGACAACAGGTTCTCCACGAGCGTGACCAACCAGCAGGCATCGTCGTGGATGTCGCGGTACAGGCGCGTCTTCTGCTCTTCGGTCAGTGCGCCGCCCTCGTGCAGCAGCACGTCGGCATCCCCGGAGATGCTGGTGAGCGGCGTGCGCAGGTCGTGCGAGATGGTGCGCAGCAAGTTGGAACGCAGCGTCTCCTTCTCCACGCGCACGGCCATGTGGCGGCGCTCGCGCTCGAGGCTGATCTGCTCGGCGGCCTGTCCGCACTCGTCGAGCACCATGAGGAGGAGGTTCTTCTCGAATCCGCCGAAATCCTCGTCGTCGGCACCGTCCATCACGAGGCCCGCCACGCCGTACACGGCATCTTTCGCCCTGATGGGAAGGTAGAGGCAGCGCGCGTCGGCAAGCGTCTCGGTGGTGGCGCCCGCGCGCTCGTTGTTCGTGGCCACCCACGCCGCCACGCCCGCCTCGCCCGGCGACACGAGCGCCGCCGAAGCCGCGTTGCCCACCGTGCCGGGCACGTCGTACACTTCGGGCGCGCCGAGCGATGCGCCCTGCAACCGGTACATCACCACAGGACGGTTGAGCAGCTTGATGATTTGCTGCGCCGCCAAGCGAAAGCACGTGTCAACATCGGGGGCCGCCTGCAGCTTGCGGCTGGATTCCAGCAGCACCTCGGTGCGGTATGCGCGGCGCGTGGTGCTGATGGCCTGGCGCTTCATGCGCACGGCCAGCGACGACGCCGCCAGCGTACCCAACAGCAGGAAGCCGAAGATGAACGGGTAGTTCAGCCCGTAGGCGTTGAAGGTGAAGCGCGGCGTGGTGAAGAAGAAGTTGTATGCCAGCATGCAGCCGAGCGAGGCGATGAGCCCGTAGAAGAACCCGTCGGCCTTCGTGGCGAGAAACAGCACCACGAGCAGATACAGCATGAGAATGACCGACGAAGACAGCCCGATGGCGTACACGCCCATGCCGAGCGCCGTGGCGATGGCCACGGCCGCAAGCGCCTTCCACAGGTCGCCCATCGTGGGACGCAGGCCGGCGGCTTCGCGCAGGCGCCCGTACTGCGCCGGCAGGTCGCGCACGGGCACCACGTTCACCACGGCACCGTGCACCTGGCGCATGAGCCGATTCGCCAGCCCTTCGCGACCGAGCGCGAGCGAGCGCAGGCCCATCGTGTTGCCCACCACGATGTGCGCAATGCCCGCCGTCTCGGCGTATTGGGCGATTTGCTGCGCGATGTCCTCGCCGTACAGCGTGACCACGTGCGCGCCCAGCTCCTCGGCGAGGTCGGCGTTGTCGTGCAGGCGGGTGCGCTGCGCGCTTTCCAGCTTCTTGTCGCGCGACGTTTCCACGATGAGCGCCGTGAGCGTGCCGTGGTACGCCTCGGCCATGTTCGCGGCCTCGCGGATGGCCTTCACGTTGCCCGCATCGGCGGTGACGTACACGAGCACGTCCTCGCCCACCTCGATGCGCTTGCCCGACTCCACGCATTCGCCCTTGCGGGTAAGGCGGTCGGCCATGCGGCGCAGCGATATCTCGCGCAGCGCCGCCAGGTTCTTGCGCGAGAAGAAGTTGGACAGCGCCGTGCTCGCGCGCTCGGGCAGGTAGATTTTGCCGGCCTCGAGGCGGTCGATGAGGTCGTCCGGCTCGATGTCGACGAGCTCGACGGACGCCGCCTGGTCGAACAGCCGGTCGGGGATGCGCTCGGCCACGCTGACGTGCGTGATGGCCGCGATCTTGTCGTTGAGGCCCTCGAGGTGCTGCACGTTGACCGTGGTGAACACGTTGATGCCCGCGCGCAGCAGCTCTTCCACGTCCTGGTAGCGCTTCTTGTGGCGCCCGCCGGGCGCGTTGGTGTGGGCCAACTCGTCCACGAGCACGATTTGCGGATGGCGCGCGAGGGCGGCGTCGAGGTCGAACTCCTTGAGCGTGATGCTGCGATGGTGCATCTCACGTGGGGGAATCTGCTCGAGGCCCTCGACGAGCGCCATGGTTTCGACGCGGGTGTGGGGTTCCACATACCCCACCACCACGTCGTAGCCGTTCGCGAGAACCTCGTGCGCCTCCATGAGCATGGCGTACGTTTTGCCGACGCCCGCCGCGTAGCCGAAGAATATCTTGAGCTTGCCGCGCGTGTCGCCCTCGGCCGCCTCGGCCTCCTCGATTTGCCGGAGGATGGCGTCGGGGTCGCGGCGCGCGTCGCAGTCGAACGTCTCTGCCATCGCTACCCTTTCTCGTTGGCCTACAGAATACCATCAAGCATGAGGTTCACCTTCAGCACGTTGACACGCGCCTGGCCGAGCACGCCGAACTGAGGCTGTTCCGTGCACTGCTCGATGATCTCGCGAATCTCAACCGTGCTCTTGCCCGTGTTCTTCGCCAGACGATCCACCTGGTACTCGGCGGCCGCCGGCGAAATGTGCGGGTCGAGGCCGCTGCCCGAGCACGTCACGAGGTCGCTCGGGATGGCCCGGTCGCCCTTCTCGGGGTGCGCGGCGCGAATCTTCTCCACGCGCTCGGCCACGAGCTGATCGAACTCGTCGCTCGCGGGGCTGAGGTTCGACGGACCGTACCACATGAGGGGGTTGCCCGCGTCATCGGTGAACGTTTCGACGTTCGCGTTCGTGGGACGGCCCCACATATGGTCGTCGTCGGAGAACTCCTGGCCAACAACCGTGCTGCCGTACTTCACGCCATCGACTTCGATGATGGACCCGTTCGCCTGATGGGGGAACAGCAGCTGCGCGATGCCGGTGCACACGAGCGTGTACAGGACGCCGCACAGCAGCGTGGCGACGAGGAAGAAGAGGGCGGCGGTGATCCAGGTTTTTGCTTTCGTAGTCATAAGAGGATCCTTTCATTGGAGGGTGGGAACAGGAGGGAGGTGGTGCTTCTCCCTCCTACACCACGCCCACCGCCACGAGGGCCATGTCCAGCAGCTTGATGGCGACGAACGGAAGCACCATGCCGCCCAGGCCGTACACCACGAGGTTGCGGGTGAGCAGGCTCTGCGCCGTTCCTTCGCGGTACTTCACGCCGCGCAGCGCCAGCGGTATAAGCGCCACGATGATGAGGGCGTTGTAGATGATGGCGGCGAGGATGGCCGACGACGGGCTGCCCAGCTGCATGATGTTGAGCGCCTGGAGCTGGGGGTACAGCGGCACGAACAACGCCGGGATGATAGCGAAGTACTTGGCCACGTCGTTCGCGATGGAGAACGTGGTCAGGCTTCCGCGCGTCATCAAGAGCTGCTTGCCGATGCGCACGATGTCGATGAGCTTCGTCGGCGACGAGTCGAGGTCCACCATGTTGCCGGCTTCCTTCGCCGCCTGCGTGCCGCTGTTCATGGCCACGGCCACGTCGGCCTGCGCGAGCGCGGGCGCGTCGTTCGTGCCGTCGCCGGTCATGGCAACCATGTGTCCTTCGGCCTGGTAACCGCGGATGGCCTCGAGCTTCGTCTCGGGCGTGGCCTCGGCGATGAAGTCGTCCACGCCGGCCTCGGCCGCGATAGCCGCCGCCGTCATGGGGTTGTCGCCCGTGATCATGACGGTTTTGATGCCCATGGTGCGCAGGTCGGCGAAGTTCTCCTTGATGCCCTGCTTCACGATGTCCTTCAGATAGACGACGCCCAGAATACGATGATCGCGAGCAACAAGCAGCGGAGTGCCACCTGCGCGGGAGACATCTTCAACGAAGCCGGCGCACTGAGCGCTGTACGTGCCGCCGTGCGACTCCACATAAGCCTTGACGGCATCGGCAGCCCCCTTCCGAATCTCATGGCCGCCGAAATCGACGCCGCTCATGCGCGTCTGCGCCGTGAACGGGATGGACTCCATGCCCGAGCCCTCGAGCGAGCGGGCGCGGATGTCGAACAGCTCCTTCGCCAGCACCACGATGCTGCGGCCTTCGGGCGTCTCGTCGGTGAGGCTTGCCAGCTGCGCGGCATCGGCCACGTCGCGCTCGGTGGCGCCGTCGACCGGCAGGAACGCGGCCGCCTGGCGGTTGCCCAGCGTGATGGTGCCGGTTTTGTCCAGCAGCAGCACGTCCACGTCGCCCGCCGCTTCCACGGCGCGGCCGCTCATGGCCAGCACGTTCGCCTGGTTGAGGCGGCTCATGCCGGCAATGCCGATGGCCGACAGCAGCGCGCCGATGGTGGTGGGCGCCAGGCACACGAACAGCGCGATGAGCGAGGTGAGCGTCGTCGGGTTCGGCGCGCCCTCCTGCCCCGCCGTGAACAAGCTGAACGGGAACAGCGCCACGGCCACGATGAGGAACACGATGGTGAGCGCCACGAGCAGGATCTCGAGCGCGATCTCGTTCGGCGTCTTCTTGCGCGCGGCCGACTCCACCATGGCAATCATCTGGTCGAGGAAGCTGTGGCCCGCGTCGGCCGTCACCTCGACAACCAGCCAATCGGACAGCACGGTGGTGCCGCCGGTCACGGCCGAGCGGTCGCCGCCCGACTCGCGGATGACCGGGGCCGATTCGCCCGTGATGGCGCTCTCGTCCACCGAAGCCGCGCCCATGACGATTTCGCCGTCGGCGGGAATCTGCTCGCCCGCCGCCACGAAGAACAGGTCCTTCTTCTTGAGCGTGGCCGAGTTCACCTCGTCGGCGTTCAGACGGAAGAACTCCGCCGGATCGTCCACGTGCGCCGCCTTCGCCACCTGGCCCTGGTTGAGCTTGTGGGCGTCCACGTCGCGCTTTGCAGCGCGGAGCGAGTCGGCCTGCGCCTTGCCGCGACCTTCGGCAAGCGCTTCGGCGAAGTTCGAGAACAGCACGGTGAGCCACAGCACCACCGAGATGGCCAGCACGAACGCGGGATGCGAGTCCGTCACGCCGAACAGCGACAGCACGAACAGGATGAACGTGAGGATGGCCGATAGGTACACCATGAGCATGACGGGATTCTTCGCCTGCTCACGCGGATCGAGTTTCGTGAACGCGTCACGCACCGCACGCTTCGCGAGCGCGCTCATGGCATCGTCGTTGCGATTGCCGCGGGGGTTGCGTCCGCGTTCTTCCATGGTTGTTGTAGTCATAGCTCCATTCACCTTGCCTTACCCGAGAACCATCTGAAGGTGCTCGGCAATGGGACCCAGCGCGAGCGCGGGGAACATCGTGAGTGCGCCCACCAAGAGGACGATGACGATGAGCAGGAACACGAACATGGCGTTGCATGTTGACAGCGTTCCCGAGCTCGTGGCCACCTTCGAGCGCTTCGCCAGGCCACCGGCCAGGATGAGCGCCGCCGCCAGCGGGATAAAGCGGTTTACCAGCATTTCAAGCCCCAGCACCACGTTGATCATGGGCGTGTTCGCGCCGAGACCCGCAAATGCCGAGCCGTTGTTGCCGCCTGCCGAGATGGCCGCGTACAGCACTTCGGAGAAACCGTGCGCGCCCGCGTTGGTGAGGCTGTCCACCGTTGCGGGGTCGAGGCACATGACGGCCGCGCCCACGAGGATGACGAGGGGCGTCGTGACGCACAGGATCACCGCCATGCGCATTTCCTTCGGCCCGATCTTCTTGCCCAGGTACTCGGGCGTGCGTCCCACCATGAGGCCCGCGATAAACACGGTGAGCAGGACGAATCCGATGAGCGAGTACAGACCGCAGCCCACGCCGCCGAACACCACTTCGCCGAGCGCCATGAGAATCATGGGCACCATGCCGCCGAGGGGCGTGTAGCTGTCGTGCATGGAGTTCACCGCGCCGTTCGATGCCGCCGTGGTGAATGCGGCCCACACGGACGAGTCCGTCACGCCGAAGCGCGCTTCCTTGCCTTCCATGTTGCCGCCCGGCTGGTCGGTCATGCCCATGTACACCGCGCCGTCTTGCGCAAGCTGCGGCGTGCCTGTCTGCTCGAAGTACGCGATGGCCACGAGGCCTGCCAGCAGCAGGATGAACAGGGCCGCGAACAGAGCGCGTCCTTGCCGACGGTCGTTGACGAAGCGTCCGAAGCTGAACACGAGCGACACCGGAATCAGCAGCAGCGACACGCATTGGATGAGGTTCGTGAGCGGCGAGGGGTTCTCGAGCGGGCTTGCCGAGTTCACGCCGTTGTAGCCGCCGCCGTTCGTGCCCAGCTGCTTGATGGCAACCTGGCTGGCTTGCGGGCCGAGAGGGATGACCTCTTCCGTGACGGTTTGCACGGCCGCGGGATCGTCCGCGTCCACGATGGTGCCGTCGGCGGTGACGCCCACCGGCTCCACAAGCTGCACCGTCTCGTACGGCGTGAGGTTCTGCGGAGAGCCCTGCGCCACATCGACGATAGCCACCACGAGGGACAGCGGCAGCAGCACGAACAGCACCGCGCGCGTCGCGTCCTTCCAGAAGTTGCCGAGGCCCGGCGCGTTCTCGGCCACGATGCCGCGGAACAGGGCGAACAGCACGGCGATGCCCACGGCCGGCGTGACGAAGTTCTGCACCGTCAGGCCGATGGCCTGCGAGAAGTAGCTGAGCGCCGACTCGCCGCTATACGACTGCCAGTTCGTGTTCGTCACGAAGCTGACCGCGGTGTTGAACGCAAGGTCCCAGCTGAGGCCGGGCAGGCCCTCCGGGTTGCCGGGCAGCACGCCCTGCAGCATGAGGATGGCGAACAGCCCCACGAGCGAGATCGCCGAGAATGCGAGCACGCTCACGAGGTAGCGCTTCCACCCCATGTCTTCGGTGCGATCCACGCGAATGCCGCGGTAGATGAGGTTCTCCACCGGGGTGAACACGCGCGACAACACGGTGCGCTCGCCCGCCATGACCCGGTTGAGGTAGCCCGACAGGGGAATGGCCAACGCCACGAGCAGTGCAAGGTACACCGCGTACTCGAACACTTCGCCCATCATCGCTCATCACCCCCTCGCAGAAGCACATAAAAGAGGTAGAGCGCAACGATGATGCTCAAACCCCCTACGATGCCGGTAACGATTCCCATCTTGATCCTTCCTTACGAGTTGCCTGGCGTGGCAGCGCATCGACAGCGCCGCCACCAACCCAGCATAGAAAAAGCCGCATGAGCGCGGCATAAAGAAGCAAGCTGGAGCATTAAGATGGGATTAAGATTGGGGGTCCCCGCACCCCCCCCCCTTGCGTCGCGAGGGGCGCTCGTTGGTCGCATGCCCCTCCGCGACGCAATGGGGGGGATCGGGAGATGCGGAGGACGAGGCAGGTGCAGACTATGCCCTAAATGCCGCTACCAGAGCATGGACGTTCGGGTTGGGGTCGTCGGCGCGGTAGGCTACCATTTGGTCGAGCGTGAGCGGGCGGCCGTCCAGCTCGTCGAACAGCACGACATCATCGCGGTCGGTGAGCGCCTCAGTATTGATGCCGCAGCACGCAATGGCGTCGCCGAGATCCCCGTAGCGGAGCGAGAGAGGGCTCGCCACGGGAATCATGCGAAACGTCAGGTCGAGATCGTCGCCGAACAGGCGGAGAGCCTGCGCAACCATGAAGTCGTACCACTTGCTGCTCGTGATAGCCACCGTAGCACCGCGCAGGTCCGCTCTCCGCAACGCGCTGAGCGATGCAAGGGGGTGGTCCTTCTTCATGCAGATACGCATGCGATCCTCGCCCACCAAAGCCGTTGCGATACCCCGGCGCTCGGCATCGGCGGCAAGATGGGGCGAGAAGGAAAAATCGTAGCACGTGCTGATGTCGACGATTTCCTTATCGAGCTCGGTCAAGGGCGCAAGCGAGTCGATGGACAGCTCGATGAGCTCGAAGGGGATACCGCCCGCGCGTGCCAGCAAGTCGGGCAGGAAGGGGATGTCCCCGGTGGTTTTGATGCGCACCGCCGGGTAGCTTTTCACCAGTTCGTCGCAGGCGCGCACCGCTTCGTCATAGCTGGCAAGCGCCGCCTGCACGCCGGCGAGAAACCGCTGCCCCGCAGGCGTGAGTTCCGCGCCGCGCTTTCGGTCGACCAGCTGAAAGCCCAGCTCCTTCTCCAGGTTGGCAATGTGCACGCTCATGGCGGGTTGCGACAAATGCAGCTCCAACGCCGCAGCACTGAAGTTCTGGCATTTAGCGAATACGACGAATTCCCGCAGCGTTTCAAGCCTCATGTCCATGCCCCTTCGAACGCGTCCCTTCCCCTCACGCCGTACAGCGCTCGTTCATTTTAGCACGCTACATTCCCACCAAAAATGCTGATCAATCACGTATTACAAAGCGTAATACCCACTTTTCTGCTTCCTATTCTCACTTCGAAAAGCGATATTTCACCTATTGATCGAGGTCTTCCTATACTCGCACCACGCCGAAAGGCATACAGACAATCAGAGGAAAGGGATGATCATGGAGCTGACACGAAGGAGCTTCCTCATGGGTGCTGCCGCGCTCGGCGGCACGCTGGGACTCGGAACGCTTGCGGGCTGCTCGGGCGGAGCAGCGAGCGCGGCGGACAACGGCACCTGGGACAAGGAAGCCGATCTCGTGGTGGTGGGCGGCGGCACGGGGCAGGCTGCCGCCATCGCCGGAGCCGCTGCAGGCATGAGCGTGATCCTGCTTGAAGCGCGCGATATGGTAGGGGGCGCAATGGCGTTTTCAGGCGGCAATGCCTGGCTCGCGAACACGGAATACTCGAATGCGAACGGCGACAGCTACGATTTCGCCAAGACGTACCTCGACCATATGCAGATGGGCATGGACAACGAAGAGCTGGTGACGGCATATCTCAACAACACGCAGAAGGTTGTCGAAACGCTTACCGCAAACGGCGTGAACATCCAGCCGCTACCTCGCAACGGCCAATACCAGCCGAACTGGGAGGGCGCGGACGTGATCGGACGCAGCTGCCAGGTGATGGGGGATAACGATGGCGACGACGTTTCCGAAGCGGGCGGCGCGCGATTGAACAGCTCGCTTTCCGCCGCATGCGACAAGCTGGGTGTGGAGGTGCTCACGAAGACGCGGGGACGACGCCTCGTGACGAGCCGCTCCGACTCCGACGCAACGCCCCGAGTTGTGGGCATCGTGGCCGACGGGAAGAAGGGCGAGCTGCGCATCAAAGCGAACAAGGGCATCATCCTGGCAACGGGCGGTTTCGAGTGGAACGAAAAGCTTGTGCAGAAGTACGTCCGCGTACCGCTTAAGTACGGCCTTTCGTGGCCTGAGAACATCGGCGACGGCCTGCTTATGGCGCAATCGGTGGGAGCCGATCTCTGCCTCATGCCCCATACGTTCGGCATGCCGTGCTTCCAGGCGCACGGCGAATACGCGCGCGAGAACGGACAGATCATGTCCATGGCCGGAAACGCAGCGCGCAGCAACCCCGGATCGATCATCGTCGATCAGAACGGACGACGCTTCTGCCGCGAGGATTCATCGTACATGTCGATCAACAACACGTTCGGAGGCTACAACAACTTCGGCGACGAGGGCTACTCAGCCGACCCTGCCTGGTGGATATGCGATCAACTGTGCTACGACCAAAACGGCGGGCCGACGGGCACGTGCGCCTCGTGGGGATATCCGGTACCCGAGATCCCCGAGGACGAGTATGTGTTTAAGGCTGATACGCTCGAGGAGCTCGGGGTGCTCATCGGCGTCAACGCCGAGCAACTTGTGCGCACCGTCGATGAGTACAACCTCCACGCGAAGGATGGAGAAGATCCGTTGTTCCACCGCGGGGAAGTGGGAACCGCGGGGCAGCCCGCCTTCGACCTCCAAGTCATGGAGCAGCCGCCGTACTATGCCGTGGCCATCAACGCCGGATGCTGCGGCACCATCGGCGGGCCCCAACTCAACGGGAATTCGCAGGTCATGCACGTGAATGGCGAACCCATCGAAGGCCTGTACGCCATGGGCAACTGCGCCGGTGTAGGTGGTCCCGGCCCCTCGTACGGCGGTGAAGGTGGCACCATCGGCCCCGCCTTCACGTTCGGCGTGATCGCCGTGAATCACATGGTGGGGATTAAGGGCTAAAACTCGGCGCATCCGCCCTCTGCCCCTCCTCCTTGCGTCGCGAGTAAGACAAGCGAACCGCGCATCATGCTCGCGACGCAAAGGGAGGGGGACCGGAATAGTCGAATAAACCGGGAAGGCGACCCTTAATAATCCTCGTCTAGGTTGGCGTGGGCTTGGGCGTCGGCTTCTAGGGGGAAGAACTTGCTTTGGCGGTAGCGATCCAATGCTACGAGGGCGATCATGCCGGCGTTGTCGCCGCAGGCGCTCATGGGGGGCAGCGTGAGACGCACGTGGAGACGCTTGCAGAGCGCCTGGTAGGCCTCGCGCAAGACCGGGTTCGCCGCCACGCCGCCGCCGAGGCAGAACGTGCGCGCGTCCGTTTGGCGCAGCGCCATCTCGGCCTTCTTCACCTGCACGTCCACTACCGCCTGCTGGAAGCTCGCGGCAATGTCGGGCACGTTGAGCTCGCGGCCGGCGGCCCGCTCGGCATTGATGTAGCTGACCACGGCGGTTTTCAAACCCGAGAGCGAGAACCGCAGGTCGCCTGAGTGCATCATCGCACGCGGGAAGGGAATGGCCTTCGGGTCGCCCTTCGCCGCTTCGCGCGAGATAACGGGGCCGCCCGGGTAGCCGAGGCCGAGCGCCTTCGCCACCTTGTCGAACGCCTCGCCCACCGCGTCGTCGATGGTGGCGCCAAGCGTCTCGTAATCGCTCCAGTCCTTCATGTGCACGAGCAGCGTATTGCCGCCCGACACGAGCGACACCACCGCCGGCGGCTCGAAGTCGGGCGCGCCGATCTTGTTCGCGTACAGGTGGCCTTCGAGATGGTTCACGCCGATGAACGGCTTGCCCGCCGCCCAGGCTGCGCCCTTCGCGAAGGCGACGCCCACCACGAGCGCACCCACGAGGCCCGGCGCGTAGGTGACCGCAACGGAATCGAGATCGCGCCAAGTGAGACGCTCCGCCCCCAGCGCGGAGGCCGCCACGTCGAAACACTCGTCGCACACGCCGCAGATGGCCTCGATGTGCTTGCGGCTGGCAATCTCGGGCACCACGCCGCCGAAGCGCGCGTGGAAGTCGATCTGCGAAGCCACCACGTCGGCGAGGAGCGTGCCGTTGCCGTCCACGATGGCGGCGGCAGTTTCGTCGCAGGACGACTCGATTGCCAGGATGAGCGGGCGCGCCGCGTCGAGCGAGGCGGATGTTTCACGTGAAACATCCGTTTGCATCAAGGCGTCCGCGCGCGCTTCGGCGGCGGCGTCGTGCACCTGCAGCTCCATGCCGGCCACGTCGTGCTTCGCGAGCGGCAGCGGACCCTCCATGATGACGGCGTCCTCACCGTCAGCATAGTAGTGCGGGCGCACGCCGAGCGAGCGGAGCCCCACGGCCTCGTACAGCGCCTGCGCGCCCGCGTTCGACGCGCGCACCTCGAGCGAGCACCGTGCCGCGCCCAGGTCGCGTGCATCAGCCGCCACGCGCGCCAGCAGCCCACGCGCGATGCCGCGGCGCCGCGCCGCCGGATCGACGCCCACCTTGAGAATCTGCACGCCCCCATCGACGATCCACCCGCCGGCATAGCCCACGAGCGTCGACCCCTCGAACGCGGCCCACCAGCTACGGTCGGTGCGGGGAAGCTCGTCGGCTACGAGGGCCTCGGTCCAGGCGTCGGCAGCCATGACCTGCGTCTCGAGCGCCGCAACGGCGCCTGCGTGCGCCGCGTCGAGCGGCTTGTACGTGATGCCGAACTCGTCGGGACGCGCATTCAGAACGGCGGTATCGTGCATGCTCGCGCGCTGATCGCGCCGCGGGGCCACATCCTGCACGCCGGTCGACAGGTTCTTCGGATCGTTCTTCGCCAGGCGGATGCGCTCGTTTTCCTCCGCGTCCGAAAGGCGCGTGTACACGGGCAGCGCGAACGCCGGGTCGTGACGGCGCGCGTCGAACGGGTCGGCCTCGTCCGCGCGCCACGCCGCCTGCAACGCCAGCAGCAGGCCGCGCCCCGTCGGCGTCCAGAGCCCCTCGTCAAGCGTCACCCCGCACGCGGCGAACAGTTCGGCATACTTGCGCAGGGCGTCGCCTGTCACCTGCAACGATGCCTCGTCGGCAGCCAGTTCTTCCGCAGCCAGCTCCGCCTTCACCACGCGGTCGGCCTCAAGACGCTCGATGCCGGCGTCGCTCAGATCGAACCGCACCGGATACACTTCCTTGCGCATGGCGTCGGCCACCACGGCAAGCGGTCCGCGCACGTCGGCCGCCCACGCGTTCCACGCCACCGCGTCGAGCGACGACACGCCGATGAGCGGCACCTCGAGCGCGGACGCCACGCCCTTCGCCGTCGCCATGGCGATGCGCACGCCCGTGAACGACCCCGGACCGCGCCCCACCACCACGCACGCGATGTCCTCGCGCGCCACGCCGTACGAGGCAAGCGTCTCGTCGATGCGCGGCAGCAGCTGCGTGTTCGACGCGCGGTGCGCCTCGATTTCCACGGACGCCACCACATCAACCGTGCGCGAGGCGCGATCGAGCGCGCCCACACCGATGGCGATCACTTCGTTGGCAGTATCGAATGCGAGCACGTACGGCGCTCGCCCAGACGCGTCCTCAAGACGCGAGTTCACATCGCTCACGCATTTCCTCCCGCGCACTTCATGAGTCGCGATTTCGAATCCTTCGCCCACACGAACAGCAGCCTGCGCGCGCGGTCGCCGTACGCATGCACGCGCACGGTACGATTGCCCTCGTCATCCACGCGAATGGATAGCTCGAGGTAGCCGTACGGCAGCGCTTCGGGGAACTTCTCGCCCCACTCGATGAACGACGCACCGTCGCCGTCGATGGTTTCGTAGTAGCCGATATCCTCGAGCTCGTCCGCGTCGTCGAGACGGTAGAGGTCGAAGTGGTACAGCGGCAGCGAGCCCGCCGGGTACGTGAGCAGGATGTTGAACGTGGGGCTGGTCACCTGGTCGCGCACGCCGAGGCCTGCGGCGACGCCCTGCACGAACTGCGTCTTGCCTGCTCCGAGGTCGCCCGACAGCACGATGACGTCGCCTGCCTGCAAGTACGGCGAAAGGGTGGCCGCCAGCTGCTTCGTCGCTTCCGACGAGGTGGTTTTCCGCATATATGTCAGTCCATTTGCCATGCCTCGTATCATACGCCAACGCCCCCACCCGGGCCAGCCCTCCCGAATATCCCCGCATTCCCCCGCATTCGTGGATACGCGTAGGCGGGCGCGCATCTTTGAGCTATGATCGCATCGAACAGCGAATGCCGAAGACGGCGCGCGGAACCCCGCCGCCCATCACGCGATAGGAGCCCAACCATGTCCGCCATGCACGAACAGCGCGTCGATACCGTGAGGCGCAACCTCGCACGCCGCGACCTCGAGCAGATGCTCGTGTGCGACCCCCGATCCATCCAGTACCTTACCGGCGCGTACGTCGAGCCGGGCGAGCGCTTCCTCGGGCTTGTCATCACGCCCGATGCCGAACCGACGCTCGTGCTGAACGCCCTGTTCACCGCACCGGACGATGCGGCATGCGCCGTGCGTGCGTTCACCGACACCGACGACCCGCTGGCGTTGGTGGAAGAGCTGTGCAACGCCGACGCTCCGCTCGGCTGCGACAAGAACCTGCCGGCGCGGTTCCTGCTGCCGCTCATGGAGCGCGGTGCAGCCGCCGGCTTCGTGCTGGCATCGGATGCCGTGGACGATGCGCGCGCCCACAAAGATGCCGCTGAACAGGACTTCATGCGCGCGGCAAGCGCCACGAACGATGCGGCCATGGGCCGCTTCCGCCAGCTCGTGCACGAGGGCGTCACCGAGGCCGACGTGGCCGGGCAGCTGGAAGGCATCTACCGCGAGCTGGGTGCGCAGGGCCATTCGTTCACGCCCATCGTGAGCTTCGGCGCGAACGCGGCCGACCCGCACCACGAGCCCGACGACACTCCGCTCGCTCCCGGCGATGTGGTGCTGTTCGACGTGGGCTGCCGCCAAGACGAGTACTGCTCGGACATGACGCGCACGTTCGTGTTCGGCGAGCCTACGCCCAAGCAGCGCGAAGTGCACGACACGGTGCGGCGCGCGAACGAGGCGGCACGGGCGTTGGTGGCGCCCGGCGTGCGCTTCTGCGACATCGACGCGGCGGCGCGCAACGTCATCGATGAGGCCGGGTACGGACCGTACTTCACCCATCGTCTGGGGCATCAGATTGGCCTCGACGTGCACGAGCCGGGCGACGTGTCGTCCGCGCACGACGCCCCGGTCGAGGCGGGCATGATCTTCTCCATCGAGCCGGGCATCTACCTGCCGGGCGAATTCGGCGTGCGCATCGAGGACCTCGTGCTGGTCACCGAAGACGGCTGCGAGGTGCTCAACAGCTACCCGCGCGAAATCGACACCGTCGGATAACGCGTTCCGCCCACGAACGAGGGCCGCCTGCTTGCGAAAGCGAGCGCCCCTCGTTCGTTCGTTCGTCTGCCTACTTGCCGCCGAAGAGGCCCGACAGCTTCCCCAGAATGTCGCCGTCTCCCAGGAAGTCGCCCACCACTTCCATCACCTTGTTCATGTTGAGTTCCTTGCCCTCGAGGAGCGGCTCCACCGCGGCCACGACGTCCTTGAGCTCTTCGTCGCTCAGCTCGAGGCCCGTGGCGTTCTTGATGGCCGCGCCCGGGTCGATGCCGAAATTCTTGAGCTGCTCCGGATCTTCGGCCGCCCCCTTGACGAACTGCCCCACAATTTCCTGCACGTCCATATTCCTGCTCCTCATCGCTCGACTTCCCGCTTCAACTATACGTTGAACTGGGCTTATTGCGTTCTCTACCTCCGCGCGTACCTTATCATATCGACAACGATTCAATGAGAACAAAGGGGACGACACGCCTATGACCACGAAGAAGCAGCCGAGCGAGCAGCCGAAAGAACCGAAGGAGCGTCACTTCGTCGACGCGAAAACCGGGGAGACCGTGGCGAAGCCGAAGCAGGGCGGCTCGGGCGCCGCGGCCACGCAGGCGGTGCGCGAAGAAATGCACGCGGAGCGCAAGGGGAACGCGCTGCCCTTCCGCATCGGCGCCATCGTGCTGTGGGTGGTGGGCATCGTGTTCGAGGTGGTGGCCATCCTCGTGGCGAACAGCACGTTGTATCTGCCGAAGTTCCCGTCTATGACCTGGGTTGTTATCTTCCTCGTGGTGGACCTCGTGGCCGTGGTGATAGGCTCGCAACTGTGGAAGCGCGCGAACCACATCAGCCCCGCTCCGAAAGAGAACAAGCTGGCCTACTGGGTGCAGACCGAGCTGGGCGTCATCATCGCCGTCATCGCGTTCGCCCCGATCCTCCTGCTCATGCTGACGAACAAGGACATGGACAAGAAGACGAAGCAGGTGTGCTCCATCGTGGCGGGCGTCGCGCTCGTGGCCGCCATCGGCAGCGGCATCGACTACCATCCGACGTCGCAGGAGGACCTCGACCAGGCCGAAGCCGGCGCCGCCGTGCTCTCCGACGACGGGCTGGCGTACTGGACGCCCTTCGGCGAGGTGTACCATTTCAACCCCGATTGCCAGTACATCAAGAACTCGGGCACCATCTACTCCGGCACCGTGAGCGACGCGCTTGAGGCCGGCCGCACTCGCGCCTGCTCGGGCTGCGCCGTCGAAGACGGCACCGACCTTCTGACCGACGCCGACCCTGCAGCCGTGGAAGATGCCGCGGCCAACGTCGTCAGCGTGATCGAAGGCGGCGCGAACACCGAAGAAGCCAACAAGCAAGAAGAACTGCCGAAGGCAGCGTAGGGGGAAGGGCCCTGCGTCCGACGTCGGCGCCCGTGCGACCGGCGCTACCCTCCCCATTGCGTCCGGGCGACCAGCGCTACCCCTACTTGCGTCCGCTGGGGGTGGCGCTGGTTCGATAGCGCTTGCGCGGACGCAATGAAGAGGGGGCGGGATGCGGACGCAACTGGGGGAGGTCAGACGTGGGAGCGGGTGCATGCTCGTAGGTGGGCTATGAACTCTTTATCCATTCCGGAGAGTGCTCGGTTTTTGGCATAGCATAGCGAGTATCCCCATGTCAACGACTTGAGAGGCACGCCGATAACGGCGCTTGACGGCGTATGGTCAACGTGGTTTCTGCACGTGAGACCGATGCCGCCGCCCGTACGGACGAACTCGTATATACGCATCATTTCACTCGAACGCCGGATATCGGGCGACACTCCCGCCGCCTCGCATAGCGACGTAAACAGCGACGTGCCCTTGTATCCCTCGCCCACGGTCATCACGGTTCGGCCATCGAGATCGCTTATTGCCAGTTCCGCTTGCGAGGAAAGCGGATCGTCGCGGTTCACCCAACAAAATTGGAAGTCTTCGCACAGCGGAATCACCGTGAGGCTCTCATGGTTAACGGGATTGGTGATGAGCGCAAAATCGTACTTCCCCTCAACCATATTGCGTTCGCATGAAAAATCGGGGAGTTCTTCAACCTCTATGTTCAAACCCGCATGTAAATCGGCGAATTGCTCGATCACGCCTTCGCCCAAATAGCCGAGCACGCCCATCGCACACCCGAGCCGAATGCCTTGAGTCTGGGAAGCGGCAAGCGCATTGATCTCTTCGCGCATGGTAATAAGCTGCTCGTTGAGCACGTTCGCATGTTTCGAAAAGCACTCCCCGCACGCAGTCAACTCGACGACACCACGTTGCACCTCGAACAGCGGAGCCCCCAGCTCAGCCTCGAGGCGTTTCATCGCAGCGTTGAGTCCCTGCGGCGAAAGATAGAGTTCCTGCGCGGCACGCGAGAAGTTCTTCTGCTGCTCGACCGCAGAAAAATACGTGAAGATCTTGGTGTCCATGGGCTCCCTCCCAATCAACCGTGTTCAATCACAGATCCCATCCTAACATACCCGAAAAATTCCGCTGCTTTTCCTTGTTGCAGAACGGCAAACGCCTGTTGCTTCACCCGCACCATCGGTCGCGCATACGATATTGACAGGGATGAACCACATTCGAACAAGGAGGAGCATCATGTCCACAGGAATCAGTCGGCGAAGCTTTCTGACCGGATCGGCACTTGGAGCCATGGGGCTGTTCGGCGGAGCGGCTTTAGCCGGATGCGCGCCCGGTCAAGCCGCTCAAGCGTCGGGCGAGGCGTCGAAAGCCGGCGGCCAAGCAAACGCAGCGGGCGAACCGTCGTGGCTGAGCGCGCCGGACGCCATCGCGGAAAACGACATCGTGGAGACGATTGAAACCGACGTGTTGGTTATCGGAGCCGGCCTCGCCGGCACCGCAGCTGCCCTTTCCGCTGCCGAAAACGGACTCTCCGTCGTTGTCGCCGAGAAGATGGAGCAGATTTCCGAACGCGGTGCCGGGGCGGGCACCATCAACTGCGCAGCTTCCGTAGCCTTCGACGACGGCACGTGCACCAGCATCGAGGACGCACAATTTCGCTGGATGCAAACATGCGGAAACCGACCGAACGAAGCGCTCATCGCCCAATATCTGAACCGCTCGGGCGAGGCGGGCGACTGGCTGGCCGACCGGGCCGAAGCACACGGATGCCACGTGGGCATCTGGGACGGCTACTCCCGCAATCCGCTGCTGCCCGACGAGCCCGGCTACCTTATCGTCAACGGCGGCGACGACCTGGAACGCCCCGACATGCCGTTCGTCGCCCCCGAGGTGCTCTACCTCGACAGCGTGGCTGCCGGAGCAACCTATTTGTTCGAAGCTCCCGCCGAGCAGCTGGTCGTGAACGAGTCGGGCGCGGTTGAAGGCGCCATCCTGAACACGGGCGAAGGCTACAAGAAGGTGCTTGCTTCGAAGGGCACCGTGCTTGCCACCGGCGATATTGGAGGCAGCCAAGAGATGTGCGACTACTATTGCCCCGTCGCGAACACCATTCCCAACATCTACACCCCGCAGGGAGCCAACTCGGGCGACGGTCACAAAATGGCGCTCTGGGCCGGCGCGGAGATGCAGGAGGGGCCCTTCCCCACCGCATTGCATCCTCAGCGATGGGCCGACCCTTCGTCCAACCAGCTGGAAGGCCCGTTCCTCTATGTGACTGAACAGGGAAAGCGTTTCTTTAACGAAGGCACGTGGGTGCAAGCGCGCTCCTTGCAGATCATGCAGAATACAGCCGACGATTGCGCCTACAGCATCTTCGACGCGAGCTGGCCCGAAGACCTGCTCGATAGCTTCTCGGCAGGCGGCGGCATGTTCTGGGACATGTTCCGCGAAAAGGGGTCGTCAACGTATCAGACTACCGTCGAATACTACCGTGAGTCCATTGAGAAGTATCTCGACAGCGTGTACTTCAAAGCCGATTCACTCGAGGAGCTCGCGAAGAAGATCGGCGTACCCGCCGACGAGTTCGTCGCCACGGTCGAACGCTACAACCAGCTGTGCGCAAACGGCTACGACGAGGATTTCCACAAGGCCAAGCAGTTCCTCTATCCCATCGACACGCCGCCGTACTATGCGTCGAAGGTGGGCGCAGTGCTGCTGGTCGTAGTGGGCGGCGTACGCGTGAACACCAACCTGCAATGCATTAACGCCGAAGGTGCGGGCGTGCAAGGACTGTACGCCGTTGGCAACGTGTCAGGCGATATCCACGCAGTGGACTACCCCATCAACGTCCCCGGCAACTCGCACGGCCGCGCACTCACCCAAGGATACCTAGTAGGCCGAACACTCGCAGGCGTCGAATAGAGACGCGCTTTGACTATACGGTGGCTGCGGCTTCGGCCGCTGCCACCGTGTGCGCCATGGTCACCGACGTGGTAACCGTGCCGATGCCGCCCGGCACCGGCGTGATGGCGCCCACCACCGGTTCGACCTCGGCGAAGTCCACGTCGCCGCACAGGTTGCCCTGCGTGTCGAAGTTGATGCCCACGTCGAGCACGGTCTGGCCGGGACTGAAGAACTCCGCACCGAACGCCCGCGCGCGGCCGGTGGCGCAGATGACCACGTCGGCCGAGCGGCAGATTGCCGCGAGGTTCTCCGTCTTGCTGTGACAGATGGTCACGCTCGCATTGCGGCGCAGCAGCATCATGGACACGGGCTTGCCCACCACGAGGCTGCGGCCCACCACCACGATGTGCTTGCCCTGCAGCGGCACCTGGTAGAAGTCGAGCAGCTCGATGCAGGCGGCGGCCGTCGCCGGCGGGTACCCGCGATGGCCGTCGGTGAACACCGAAGCCAGCGACGCCAACGTGATGCCATCGATGTCCTTCTTCGGATCGAGCAGCTCGCACACGTGCGACTCATCCACAAACGACGGCAGCGGACGGAACAGCAGGCAACCGTGCACGCGCGGATCGGCGTTCACCTCGTGGATGGCGGCTTCGATGGCCGCTTGCGGGGCGAATTCCTCCAGCTCGTAAGGCCGAATGGCGATGCCGAGCGATTCCGCGCGCTTGCGCGCCGTGCGCTCGTACGACAGATCGTCGGGGCGCGCGCCCACGCGCACGAGCGCGAGGGTGGGCGTGATGCCCGCGCAGCCGAGCGCGTCGATGCGCGCGGTCAGGTCGAGGGCCATGCTCTCGACAACGGGCTTGCCCTTCAATAGCTCAGCCATGGACGTCGAGACTCCTTTATGAAACGGCGGTTTTCACGAACTCGAACACCTCGTCGCAGCGCTCGCGCGTGCGCGCGGCCAGCGAGTCGGCTTCTTCGCGATAGTATGCGGAACGTGCGGCGTCGTCCATCGAGGCCGCGTTGATGTAGATGTTGAGGCTGGCTCCGTCGGAGGCCGCGCGGGCGAACGCTGCGGCAACGCCCGCGTCGGAGCGCGCCAGCTTGCTGCCATGATGCGCCAGGAACTCGACCTCGTCCATGACCGTGGCGATCGTGCGCATGATGGCGAGCGGCACGTCGCTCGCCTCGACGAGTGCGGCCTGCATGGCCTCGTTGCGCGCAGCCAACTCGTCGGGCGTGTTCTTCGGCATGCGATACGTGGCCGACAGCGGTTCGAACGCGCGCGCGTCCTCGTCCACCAGATGAAGAAGTCGCTCGCGCAGGCTGGAGAGGCATGCGAGCGAGGCTTTGACCTCGTCTTCCACGTCGGCGTACGTTTTCTTGCCCACCGTGAGGTTACCCACCATGGACGCTGCGGCCGCGGCCAGCGCGCCTACATATGCCGAGGCCCCGCCGCCGCCCGGCGTGGGCGCAGCGCTTGCCAGCTCGTCGATAAACGTGGTGTCCACGAAGGTTCTCCTTGTCGATACGCTCGGTTCACTCGGACATGCTATCCGTATGATACGTCATGCGATTGGCGAGCACCCGACAAGCCGCGAAACCTGCAAGAACCCTCGACGTGCGGCGGAAAGACAGCGGATTTCTCACCGCTTTTCGACGCGAATCCAACGCGAATCAAGCGAAAATGCGCCCCGATCCAGCGGATTTCCAGCCGAAACCACACGCGAGCCCAACGCAGTTCAAGCGCACATTTTATGCATGTGATCAGGTGTTTTTATGCTTCCACCACACCCGTTCAGGGAGTACAATGGCCTCGCTGGCGGTGTCCGTGTTCGGGTGGTGCTTCTTTTCGAGAGGAGCATACCTTATGAACGAGATTCTTGAAGTCCTATACGCTTACGCAGCGGTGGCCACGATCGGGAGCTTCCTCTTCGATCTGTGGACGGAGTATAAAGAGCACGGACGAAGCAGGGAGGGAACCAAAGGGAAGCTGAAATAGCAAAGGCCGGGAATAATCCCGGCCTCCCACAATACCTGCGCCGCCCGAACTGGATCGTGTAGCACCTTAAACTCACATCCTGGGCACCGCCGGTATTCGTAGTATACGACAGGAGCGCCCCCGATTTCAAGGGAGATCGGGGGCGCTTCGGGGTCTTAGAACAAGCCGGAGATTTTGCCGGTTTCGTCGACGTCGATGCGTTCGGCGGCCGGAACCTTCGGCAGGCCGGGCATGGTCATGATGTCGCCGGTGAGCGCCACCACGAAGCCGGCGCCGGCCGACACCTTCACGTTGCGCACCGTGATGCGGAAGTCGCGCGGCGCACCGAGCTTCTTCGCGTCGTCGGAGAAGCTGTACTGCGTCTTCGCCATGCACACCGGCATGCCGCCGAAACCGAGGCCCTCGAGCTTCGCCAGCTCAGCCGCGGCCTTCGGCTCGAAGTCCACGCCGTCGGCATGGTACACCTTCGTGGCGATGGCCTCGATCTTCTCGGCCAGCGACAGGTCGTCCTCGTAGGCGAAGCGGAACTCGTTGGGCTCCTCGCACAGACGCACCACTTCGTCGGCCAGCGCCAGACCGCCCTCGCCGCCCTTCGCCCACACCTCGGACAGAGCCACGTTCACGCCCAGCTCGCGGCACTTGTCCTCCACCAGCTTCAGCTCGGCCTCGGTGTCGGTCGGGAAGCGGTTGATGGCCACCACGCACGGCAGCTGGTACACCTTCGTGATATTCTCAACATGCTGCAGCAGGTTCGGGAGGCCCGCTTCGAGGGCCTCAAGGTTCTCGTTGTTGAGGTCGGCCTTCGCCACGCCGCCGTGGTTCTTCAGCGCGCGCACCGTGGCCACCACCACCACCGCATCGGGGTTGAGGTCCGCGAGACGGCACTTGATGTCGAGGAACTTCTCCGCGCCCAGGTCGGCACCGAAGCCGGCCTCCGTCACGCAGTAGTCGCCCAACGCCATGGCCATGCGCGTGGCCATGATGGAGTTGCAGCCGTGCGCGATGTTGGCGAAGGGGCCGCCGTGCACGAACGCCGGCGTGCCCTCGAGCGTCTGCACGAGGTTGGGCTTGAGCGCATCCTTCAACAGCGCGGCCATGGCACCCTGCGCGTTGAGGTCGCCCGCCGTCACCGGCTTGTCGTCGCGCGTGTAGCCCACCACGATGCGCGCGAGGCGCTCCTTGAGGTCGGTAATGGAGGAGGACAAGCAGAAGATGGCCATGATTTCGCTGGCCACCGTGATGTCGAAACCGTCCTCGCGCGGCACGCCGTGGGCCTTGCCGCCCATGCCGTCCACCACGTTGCGCAGCTGACGGTCGTTCATGTCCACGACGCGCTTCCACGTGATCTTGCGCACGTCGATGCCCAGCTCGTTGCCCTGCTGAATGTGGTTGTCCAGCATGGCGGCCAGCAGGTTGTTGGCCGCGCCGATGGCGTGGAAGTCGCCCGTGAAGTGCAGGTTGATGTCTTCCATGGGGATGACCTGGGCGTATCCGCCGCCCGCAGCGCCACCCTTCACGCCGAACACGGGGCCCAGGCTGGGCTCGCGCAGCGCGACGACGATGTTCTTGCCCTGACGCGCCAGCGCGTCGGACAGACCCACGGTTGTGGTGGTCTTGCCCTCGCCGGCCGGCGTGGGGTTGATAGCCGTGACCAGGATGAGCTTGCCCGGGGTATGCTCAACGTCCGTGAGCAGGTTGTAGTCCACCTTCGCCTTGTTCGTACCGTACAGCTCGAGGTACGACTCCGGCACCCCCGCCTTCTCGGCGATTGCGCTGATGTGCTCGGGTTTCGTCGCCTGGGCAATTTCAATGTCGCTCAACACGTCGGGCCCCTCTCTTTCCTCAGGTTGGATTCGTTGCCTTATGGCCTGCATTCTACTGGTTTTGCGCCTCATGAACGAGGCGCAATCCCTCAAGGGTCAATTCGGGGTTGATTGCGGTGATGGTCTGGGACTGAGCCGCAACGCGCGACGCGAGACCGCCCGTTGCCACCACGGGCGCCTCGTAGCCCAGCTGGGCGAAGATGCGGCGGATGAGCCCGTCCACACGGTCGGCCTCGCCGTACACGATGCCCGCCTGGATGGCCTCCTCGGTGTTGTGGCCGATGGCGGTGTGCGGGTCGGTCAGGTCGATGGCGCCGAGCTTCGTGGCGTGCGAGAACAGCGCCGAAGCCGACGTTTCCACGCCCGGCGCGATGACGCCGCCGATGAAGCGGCCGTCCGCATCGATCACTTCCATGTTCGTCGCCGTGCCGAAGTCCACCACGATGACGGGCGCGCCGTACAGCGCCTTCGCCGCCACGGCATCGGCCACGCGGTCGGCGCCGATTTCGTGCGGGTTGGGATAGTCGGCCTCGAACAAGGTGCCCGCCGTTTCAGCCGAGCACACCACCGCCTCCTCGCCGATCATACGATGCGCCGCAGCGCGCCATGCCAGCGTGAGCGCAGGCACCACCGACGCCAGCGACACGCCGCAAATGTCCTTGAGCGCGATGCCTTCGGACGCCAAAAGCGGCACCAATTTCACGCGAAGCTCGTCGGATGTATGGCTTTTGTTCGTGGCCACGCGCCACCGATATTGAAGGCTTCCGTCCTGGTAAATACCGACTACGGTTTGGGTATTCCCCACGTCGATGGCAAGTAACATGTTTCTGACAGTCTCCTTCGGAAGCGGTCCGAATGCTTATAGTTGCTCTCGACATTATAACAACCCGCCCACGCGCATCTGTCAGGCACCGGCAACGGGAGTCCATCTGATAGAAAGGCAACACATGAACGACACCCCGCATCGCATCCTCGTTGTTGACGACGAGCCATCCATCACCGAATTCGTCAGCTACGCTCTGAAAAAGGAGGGGTTCTTCACCGACGTCGTGGACAATGGCGAAGACGCCTTGGCTCTTGCTACGAAGAATTCCTACGACTTGTTCGTACTTGATATCATGCTGCCCGGAATGGACGGCTACGAGCTGTGCCGCCGCCTGCGTTCCAAGACGACGGTTCCCGTCCTTTTCCTGTCCGCACGCGACACCGAGCTCGATAAGGTGGTCGGCCTCGAAATCGGTGGCGACGATTACCTGGCGAAGCCCTTCGGCGTGCGCGAGCTCATCGCCCGCGTTCGCGCGCTGCTGCGTCGCGGTTCCGGCGGCGACTTCCCCGGCGCGAACCACGCCGTCACGGCAAGCGGCATCACGCTTGACGAGGACGCTCACACCGCTTCGGGCATGAACGGCGAAATCGACCTCACGCCACGCGAATTCGAGCTGCTTGCCAGCCTCATGAAGAACGCCGGCAAGGTGGTTTCGCGTGAAGATTTGCTGCGCGACGCCTGGGGTTGGGAATACTTGACGGAAACCAAGACCGTCGACACCCACATCAAGCGTCTCCGTGATAAGATTGAGTCTGCCGGGTACGATCCCGGCTTGGTTGAGACGGTTCGCGGCTACGGATACAGGTTCAAACAATAAAAAGACTGCAAACATACTTCTCGCTGCTGGCAACGCTGCTCTCTCTTCTCGCCGGCGCGGTGCTCTTGCTCGTGTGCTTTCTCGCCTTCGACCTCCCGTCGAAGGCGTTTTTGCTGCTTATTCCCGTCGGCATCATCGTATTCACGTTCAGCTTGATCATCGGGCATTTCCTGTCCGAACCGCTGCGTTTGCTGGCGAAGAAGACGGCCGCGTACCGCGCGGGCGCCGACGTGCCGTTCGAACCCGACGGCCGCCTGTTCGAAGCCGACGAGCTTTCGACCGACTTCAAGGCCATGACGCAAACCATGAAATCCCAGCAGCACGACCTGGTGCTGAAGGAGCGTCGTCAGGCGGCGTTCATCAGCGACGTGGCGCACGAGCTGCGCACGCCGCTCACCGCCATCCGCGGCAACGCCGAGATGCTGGAAGACCCCGACCTGCCGCCCGAGCTGCACGAGAAGTTCTGCTCCATCATCATCAACGAGAGCGAGCGCCTGAGCCGCCTCACGCACGACCTGCTCACGCTGCAGCGCATCGCCGACGACACCATGCCCATGGAGCTGTCGCGCGTCAACCTGCGCGAGCTGGCAACGGGCGTACTCGACGCGCTCGAGCCCATCCTGCGCGACCGTCACGCGAACACCGAGATCATCGGCGAAGCGCCCGACGTGCTGGGCGACCCCGACCGTCTCAAGCAGGCCGTGACGAACCTCGTGGAGAACGCGAGCCGTTTCATCGAGCCCGACGGTCACATCACCATCGAGCTGTTCGGCCTCAAGGGCAATTCCATCCTGGCCGTGAAGGACGACGGCACGGGCTTCGGCGACATCGACCCGCAGCTGCTGTTCGACCGCTTCTACCGCACCGACGCCTCGCGCAGCCGCGGCACGGGCGGCACGGGCCTCGGGCTGGCCATCGTGAAGTCGGTGGTGGAAGCGCATGACGGCACGGTGGAAGCCATCAACCTGCCCGACGGCGGAGCCTGCTTCATCATCGCGCTGCCGTCCATCCCCGCCGACATCTCGCGCAAGCCCGAACGCAAGCCCGAGCGCTAAACGCGCTTACGCCGCGCGATGCGCGTGGTGGCCCTTCCCGCGGAACAACACGATCGAGAGCGCTGCCACCACGATGACGCTCGTGCCGATGGCGCACACCGCGTTGAGGTGGATCATCGGGATGCCCACGAGCATGCCGATGATGTAGGGCACGAGCCACGCCAGCCACACGAAGGTGCTGAACGTGTGGAAGCGCTGCATGCCGCGCTCGTTTTTCCTCACGTACGTGACGGTTGCCCAGGTGGCGTGCACGAGCATGAGCCCGATGGCGATGACGCCCGTCACCGCGTGGATGCCGAACCCGCCCGCCGCCGACTGCTGCGCCATGTTCGACATGATCATGGTGCCCGTCGTGTCGCACACGAGGCCTCCCCAAAACAGCAGCACGTGTCGCAGCGACAACGTGCCCGAACGACGCTCTCCGAACACTCCGATGGTATACAGAACCAGCGCACAGGTGATGGCAACGCTTGCCACGATCAATTCCACACTCATGAGCGCTCCTTTCTTTCTTCTTATCTGAACTATGTTCATTAATGAACTAGGTTCATAATAAGAAGCGGTGCGGTAGAATGCAAGACGGCGGCATGATCGCTCACGGTTTCTTCACGAGCGACGCGGCGCGATCCTCTACAATGAGGGAACACGTTCACGCAGGAGGCGCTCATGGGCAACAAACCCATCATCAACAAGCAGCAAATTCTGGACACGGCGTTCGACATCGCCAGCGCCTCGGGCCTCTCGGGCCTGAGCATTCGCGACGTGGCAAGCGCGTGCAACGTGGCCGTGGGCACGGTGTACAACTCCTACCCTACCAAGAACGACCTGGTGAACGACGTGGTTGGCCGTTTCTGGAACGAAGCGTTGGCCGACCGTATGCCGCGCGCCGCGGCGGGCGACGACTTCATCGGATTCTGCCAGGAATTGGCGCGGCAGCTGTCGGAAGCGCTCACGAAGTTCCGCGACAACTGGCTGGCCGAGATCGCGGCGCTCGACGCCCGCGGCCTGGCTTCGGCGCGCAAGCGCGAAGAAGCCTGCTTCAAGCACATCCGAGGCGGCCTGACCGTCGCCCTCGAGCGCGACCCGCGCGTTGTGGCCGACCGCCTGCAGGGCGCCCTCGCGCCCGAGCCGCTGTGCTCCTTCGTATGGGACAGCATGCTGTCGTCCATCAAACGCGGCGACACCGGCTGCGAAACCCTCTTCGCCCTGCTGAGGAACACGCTGTACTAGCAAAGAAGCGGCCCCGAGGGGCCGCTTCTTCAATGCGAGCTTGAACGCAGCTGCTTACAGCGCGGCAAGCGCGGGCAGCACCTTCTCCACATCGGCGACGAGGCCGAGGTCGCACTGCTTCATGAGCGGGGCGTTCTTGTCCTTGTTGATGGACACCACGAACTGCGACTCCGTCATGCCCACCGTATGCTGCACCTGACCCGACACGCCCAGGGCAAGGTAGAGCTCCGGCTTGACGGTGGCACCCGAAACGCCCAGGTAGCGGCTGTGCGCCATCCATCCTTCGCCCTCGGCGATGGGACGCGAGCAGGCCATCTCGCCGCCAATGCGCGCGGCGAACTCCTGCGCGAGGTGCACGTTCGCCTCGCTCTGAATGCCGCGGCCCACGCACACCACGCGCTTCGCAGCCCCCAGGTCAACCACTTCCTCCTGCTTCTCCTGACGCCCGACCAGCTTGATGGCGCCCGGCTCGAGGGAGACGGCGGCGCGCTCGACGGTTCCCGCGGCGGGGGCTTCATCGAGGTCGAACACGCCGGACCCCACGAGGACGAGGGCCAGGCCGCGCACGCGCTCGATGCGCTCGGCGGCACCGCCGTACACGAGATGCGACGCCTCCACGTCATCGCCGTCGAGGGTCAGGCGCGACGCGTCGGTTACCACGGGCGCCTCGAGACGCACGGCAAGCCGACCCGCAACGCATTGCGTGCGCTTCGACATGCGCGCAAGCACGAGCGCCGGCTGTTCGGCGCGAATGGCCTGCTCGAACGCGGGAACGCAATCCTCGTACAGCGCCCCCTCGGGAATGCCTCCCGCGAAGATCACGCGAGCACCCCATGCGGCGACGCGCGCCGCGTCGTCCTCGGTGCCCACCACGAGCGCCACCGGCTCGCATCCCAGCGCACGCGCGCCGCTGCACAGTTCCTCGTACGCCTCCACCGCATCGGCGAATATCACCATCTTGTTGCTCATCAGGTCCTCCTTACAGCTTCTCGCGCAGGCGCGTGATAAACGCCTGGATGGTTTCGTCGTCGGAGCCCTCGAGTACCTCGCAGGCGCGGTCGCGCTGCTCGGGGGCCAGGGTGCTCACCACGTCGACGGGTTCGGGAGCGTCCTCGAAAGCAACGTCGTCGAGGGAAAGCACGCGCGAAGGCTTCTTGCCGGCGCCCAGGATGTCCTTCATGGACGGGATGCGCGGCGTGTTCATGTCGGCCACCACCGACAGCACCGCGGGCAGCGGCACGTCGAGCAACTCCACCACGTTGCCGACGGTGCGCTCGACGTGCGCAACGCCGTCCGCCAGCTCGATGGAGCTCACCGCGTTGATGACGGGAAGGCCCAGCAGCTCGCCAAGCTGCACGCCCACCTGCTGCGCATAGCGGTCGGCCGAGCCCTCGCCGCACAGGACGAGGTCGGCGCTGTCGAGCTGCTTGATGGCGGCCGCGAGCACGCGCGCCGTTTTCGTCGAGCCGGCCTCGGGCAGGGAGGCGTCCTTCACGGCCACGTTCTCCTGCGGGCCTCGTGCGAGGATGGCTTTCTTGAGCTTCGTGTCCTCCACGGCGTCGCCGCCGGCGGTGAGGCACACGAGCGACGCCCCGTGCGCCTCCGCCAGCTCGGCGCCGGCTTCCACGGCGTTCAGATCGTAGTCGCCAATTTTGCGCGCCGCGCGCTCGAACGACAGCGTGCGATCGGCCTGCACGACCACGTCCTGCTCGTCGGGCACGATCTTGTAGCACACAACGATGTTCATGAATCACTCCTTTTGCGTATCGGGAATGCGGTTCCTCCCGAAGGAAGCAAAAAGCGTGCCATGATGAAAACGCAGGTTGCAGCCCTCCCCTAGAACGCGTCCTCGGCGCTTTCGAGCACGACGCGCACCCGCAGGCGCAGGCGGTTGAGCAGGTCGGCCAGCTCGTCGTGCGAAAGGTTCAGATGGCGGCCCACCGCAGCGAGGTCGCCTTCGTACTGCGCCAGCAACGCCTGCACCACGTGCCGCTCCTCCGACATCGCGTCGTCTTCGACCCCTTCCTGCAACGCTCCCACGTGATGCTGCACCGCGGCCGTCACGTGCGCAACCGGGCCGTCCGGCATGGTGTTGACGGCGTTCGCGATATGCGGCGGCAGCGCATCGACCGAGACGTTCGCACCCTGCCCCTGCATGATGAGGCACCGCTCGACGATGTTGCGCAGCTCGCGCACGTTGCCGGGCCAGCTGTACGCGCGCAGCGCCTCGATGGTTTCTTCGGGAAACGGCGTGCAGGGCAGCTCGAGCACCGACGACAGCTGCCCGTTGAAGTAGTCCACGAGCGGGGCGATGTCGGCGGCGCGACGGCGCAGCTGCGGCAGGCGAATCTCCACGAGGCTGAGCCGGTAGTACAGGTCGCTGCGGAACTTCTTCTCGGCGATGAGACGCTCGATATTCTGGTTCGTCGCGGCAATCACACGCACGTCGAGCGTTTTCGCCGTGTTCGACCCGAGCTTCGTCACGCTCTGCTCCTGCAGCACGCGCAGCAGGCTCACCTGCATGTCCACCGGCATCTCGCCGATCTCGTCGAGGAACAGGGTGCCGCCGTCGGCGTATTCGAACTTGCCCACCGCGCCCGTCTCGCGCGCGCCCGTGAACGCGCCGCCCTCGTACCCGAACAGCTCGGTCGCCAGCAAATCGCGCGGCATCGCGCCGCAGTTGATGGCCACGAACTCGCCCGTGCGGCCGCTGCGCCGGTGCAGGGCGCGCGCCACCACTTCCTTGCCCGTGCCCGTCTCGCCTAGCAGCAGGACGTTCGTCTTGATGGGAGCCACCTTCTGCACGAGGCGGTCGATCTTCTTCCACTCCTCGGTTTCGCCGATGTAGTCCACCTTGTCGCCCGTCGGCATGACCGCGGCATCTTTGCGCCGCCCCGTCGCGGTCTTCGCATTGCGCTCGGCTTCGCCGCCGTCTTCAAACACGAGCATGACGAACGGCTCCTGTCCCTCGATATCCACTTCCCCATGACGCACGAGGTTGAGCTCGTGCACCGCGCGCGAACGCCCCTTGCGAAACGTGATGGGCAGCGGCGCGTCGAGCTTTTTCGGCAAGGCGAGAATGTCCTGCACGGACATCTCTTTGCCCAGATAGGCGCCGAGCGACTGCGACCCGTACGAATACTGCTCCCAGTCGGGGCAGTACGCGCGCATGCCGGCGTTGCCTCCCAGGATGCGCCCGCTGCGGTCGATAAGCAGCACGGGATGCTCGTACGCCAACATGAGCGGCCTGAAGAAGTCCACCGTGGAAAGCAGGGCGCCCGCCTTCGTGCGCGCCCGGTACAGGTCGTTCGTCAGCGACACGCCGATGCGGCACAGGTCGAGCGCGCTCTGCGGCAGCGCGGCGAACGGGCTGTTGATGTTGAGCGCGCCGTAATACTTGCCCGCCGGATCGAGGTAGGGAACCGACACGCCCGAGTACGTTTGCACGATGGCGCGATAGTGCTCGAAGCCGTCCACGCGCACGGGGCGTTTCTCGTAGGCGACGAGGGACGCGTTGCCGGTGCCTACTTCCTCTTCGCGGGTGAACGTGCCGAACGTACGCGGATAGGTGGCCATCGGCGACAGCAGCTCGAACACGAAGTTTTCGCCGTCCATGAGCGACACGTTGCATCCCAGCATGGACTCGAGGAACTTCATGATGGGTGCGGTGGCCTTGAGCGAGGCGGCGAATCGCGCGCGCTTCTCTTCGAGAAGCGGCACATTCTGATCAACGAAATCGCTCGACCATGGATTCACGCCCGCTGCGCGACACCGAATCCATGAGCGAGCTATTTCCGGCCGAACCTTGTCTTCGAGAATCGTGCCCGTACTGACGAACGTTTTCCAGGCCTCTATGGCGTGCTCTTTGCGGTACACCACGTGCGCTCCCTCCGTCTTGTGCTGAAACCTTACCGTCTTCGCTGCGATTGCCTTCCGATTCCCAGCGCTTCCCGATACTTCGCCACCGTGCGGCGCTTGATGTCCACGCCTTCGCCGTTCAGGATGGTGGTGATGGTGGCGTCGCTGAGCGGCTTGCGACGATCTTCCCCCGCCACGAGATCCTTGATGCGATCTTTGATGGCGAGCGAGGACAGCGCATGGCGCCGCTCTTCCGCCGAGCACGCCACCGAGCTTGAGAAGAAGTGCTTGAGCGGGTAGACGCCCCATGGCGTGAGCACGTGCTTGTCCTGCACGGTTCGGCTGATGGTGGACACGTGCACGCCGAGCGCGTCGGCCGCCTGCTGCATGGTGAGCGGGCGCATGCGCGCCTCGCCCCCGGTGAAGAAGTCGTACTGCACTTCGGCCAGATACACGCCGAAGCGATGGAGCGTTTGACGGCGCTGATCGATATTGGCCAACACCGCGTCTGCCTCGGCGCGCTTCTGCTCCAGCCATTCCCGCGCTTCGGCGTCCATGCGGCCCTGCTCGGCCATGCGGTCGTACGTGCGGTTGATCACCACCGTCTCCGACAGCTCGCCGGTCACCCGCACGGCGAAACCCGCGCCGTCGCGCACGATGGTGAGGTCGGGAACCACGTACACCGTGCTCTTGCGCTGCGAGAACGACGAACCGGGGCGCGGGTCGAGCGCGCAGATGCACTCCCGGATGGCGGAAAGGTCGTCCACGGTGAGGTGGTACGTGCGCGTGAGCTTCGTGGTGCGGTTCTCGGCGAGGTCTTCCAGGTTATTGCGCAGCATGTCGCGAATGACGGCGGCGTAGGGGGCGTCGTCGTCGAGCTGCAACGTGAGGCATTCGGCCAAGTCGCGCGCGCCCACCCCGCGGGGCGTGAGCTGCTGCACGAGCGCGAGCAGCCGCTCGCCGTCGGCAACGGGGCGGCCGACTTCGGCGCACACGGCGGGCATGCTGCCGGAAAAGTAGCCGTCGTCGTCGATGTTCTCGATGAGCACGTCGAGCAGCGCGTGGTCCTCGTCGCTTGCATTCGTACCCGTCAGCTGCATGCGCAGGTGGCTGTGAAGGGTTTCCGTCTCCGAGCATTCGTCGCGCAGGCGAGCCAGATCGAACCCGCGATCGTCCCAGGCGACGGCAGCGGACGTGCGCGGCACGTAGCCGTCGGGGTCCGCCGCGGGCCCTTCCGCGCCGTCGTCCTCTTCTTCGGGAAGCTCCTCGAACGACAGCGAGGCGCGTTCGTAGTCGAACTCGAGCAGGGGGTTGCGCTCGACCACCTCGCACACGTAGGCGTCGAGCCGAGCGACCGGCAAGGACAGCACTTCGAGCCCCTGTATGGCAGCAGGGGCCAACCGTTGCTTGGTGCGCACCGAAACAGTGGACCTTGCCTCCATGCGCACGGTTTGGCTTGAGCTCTCCGGCATGCAACCCCCTTGGTACGGTGCCTGCGGGCCGTTCCCCTTCGGCCAACGCACCGGTACACCGACAAACGGTATCTGTGCACCCATTTTAAGATGATTGCGTGAAATTTTCAACATATTTTGGTATATCATAAACTTTAGCACGATTTTTGCTAATTGTTTTACTAACATATGGATACCGCTCAGAAAGGAATCTTCCATGACGTGCGATCCCTCTTTGCTCACCATCCGCGAGACAACCGAAGACGACGCGAACATCGTGGCGAAGCTGACGGCCGATGCCGGCATGGGCACGCTCACGCCCCGCGGCACCGTGTTCGTGGCCGTAAGCGAAGGGCGCACCGTGGGATTCATCCGCATCGTCGAAGCCGAGGGCCATTGGTACGTCAACCCCATCGTGGTGGACGCGAACGCCCGCCGCTTGGGCGTCGGACGTGCGCTCATGCAGGACGCTCGGGCACGATACGGTGAGCTGTTGTTCGTTGCGCGCGGTCACGCGGTTCCTTTCTACGAAGCGCTCGGATGCGAGGAGGTGGCACGGGACCGTATCTCGCCCGACCTCGGCGAGGACTGCGACACGTGTCCCGATGTTGCCACCTGCTGCCCCGTCCCTATGATCTATCGCTGACGCTTCGGCTCCGGCGGCAAATCGGCCGGCCCCGCGTACGTCTGCACGATGCTCGCGTACACGCGGGCCTCGTCGCCCACCACCTCGAGATCGGTGTCCATCCAGTTGCGACGGCGAATGGCCACGAGCGCCCATTCCTTCGCCGATCCCTTGATGTAGTTCTGGTCGTTCGGCTCGCCCTTGATCCACAGCTCGCCCGAGGGAAGCGTGAGCTCCAGGTACAGGGGCGTTTCGGGATTGAACTTCAGCCCGTTCACGTTGTACATGTTCGGGCGGCCCTGCCACGAGAGGAACAGCGTGGACGTGATGCGCTCCTTCACAACAGGGTCGATGCCCAACGCATCGTACAGGTCGACGCTGTGCGCCCACAGCTCCATGAGGCGCGCGGACGCGAGCGAGCGCACCGACATCGGCGGGATGCCCGCCGCCCACGGCACGCGCCCCTTCGGTCCGAGTTCCATGAAGGCCGCCGTCATGAGCGTGCGCTGCTCGCGCCACCAGTTGAGGATGTCGGCGCCGCTCTGATCGCGGAACGCCATCACGTGATAGTGCTCGTCCTGCTCCGACGCGGCGTCGGCCACCGCGTTCACGCTCTCGCCGCGCCCGGCAAGCAGCTCCACCGCGCAGTAGTCGAAGAACGCGATATGGCAGATGACGTCCTTGAACGTCCACGTGGTGCAATACGACGCCATACGGTTCCAGTCGTCCTCGGTGAAGTCCGCCACCAGCGCATCAACCAACGCCTGCTCAGCAATGAGGTCGTCGATGGGATTGAATATCTGGGTCATGGAAAAGTCCTTTCTGGGATGAGGTTCTTTTGAGGGGGGTTCTTTTTTTGCGCCCGCCGTCAACCTGCGGGAGAGGCGCGCCGTGCGGCGTGCGCAACCCCCGCATCCCCCAGGTTGCAAGCCGCACAATAGAGAGAGGGCTTTACTCCTGGTATTGCTTTTGGATGGCTCTTCCGGCTATGTGGATCATGATTTCGTCGGTGCCGGCTCCAATGCGGTAGACGCGTTGGTCGCGCCAGAGGCGCGAGATGCGACAGTCCTTCGTGTAGCCGATGCCGCCCATGACCTGGAGCGCGGTATCGCATACCTCGAAGGCGGCGCGGCCGCAGTACAGCTTCGCCACGGCGGAGTCGATCTGCACGGATTCGCCGTTGTCTATTTTCCACGCGGTCTTGTACACCCAGTTGCGCATGTTCTCGATCTTCATGTACATATCGGTGATGTGCTCCTGGATGAGCTGGTTGCGGCCGATGGGCTTGCCGAATTGGATGCGCTGCGTCGCGTAGCGCGTGGCGTCCTCGAACGCGCATTCCGCCGCGCCGAGCGACTGGGCGCACGCCAGCAGACGCTCCACCTCGAAGTTCACCATGGCCTGCATGAAGCCGTTGCCCTCGACGCCCACGAGGTCCTTCTCCTCAAGCTCCACGTCCTGCATGTGCAGCTCGCAGGTGTTGCCCATGTTCCAGCCGATCTTCTCGAGCGGCTCGATGGAGATGCCGGGGGTCAGGTTGCCCTCGTCGTCGCGCAGGGGCACCCACCACATGGAGAAACGGGAGCGGTTGGCGCGATCCTCAGGGTCGTCGTCGGCGTCGCGGGCCACGCACAGCATGTACTTGCAGTTCACCGCGTTCGTCATGAACGACTTGCTGCCGTTCAGGTACACCTTCCCATCGCGACGTTGATACGTGCTGGCCAGCGCCGAACTGTCGCTGCCAGCGCCCGGCTCGGTGAAGCCCAGCACGAATCCGGGACGGCCCGCCATCACCTCGGCGAAGCACTGCTCCTGCTGCTCGGGCGTGCCGTACTCGGTCATGTCCTTGAGCGCGCACAGGTTACCGTACACGTAGATGGGCGCGCCGTTCTTGCACACGCGCTCGGCCACCAGCATGAGCGTGGTCACGTCGACGGGCGTGCCGCCGAACTCCTCGTCCACGCCGAGCATCTGAAACCCGTTCTCCAGCAGCGCGTCGGTGAACTCGTGCGGCCATTCGTGGTTGGCGTCGCACTCCTTCATGTACTGCTCGGAGCACGAGCGCTCCATCAATTCATCGAGGCTTTCCAGCAACAGCTGCTGTTCGTCGGTCAAGCTGAAATCCATGTGTCGTTCCTTTCCCTTTGTTTACGCTAGTTCGCGAAGTACCGGTATGCGTCGTCCTCCCACACCCTGCGCAGGCGCCCGGCGCGCATCAGATGATCGAGATGGGCAAGCGTCTCGCACACGATGATCCACCGTTGAATGATGGGGATGTCTTCCCATCGCTCATGCGGAATGTTCCACGTGATGGACTTAGCAAGTTCCGTGCCATCTATGCCGGGATGCTCGCGCACGCACGCGATAATCTCGTCGAGACGCTGCTGATGATGCCGCCGAAGCCACGCGACGCGCTCGGCCATGCGCTCGGCCTGCCTGCGCGGGTCGACGAAGCCGTGCCCCATGCAGGCGAATTCCACCGGCAAGCGCGCCACCTTCTCAAGGCTTTCCAGGTAATCGCCCAAGGCGTCCGGCTCGCCCGGAAACGGCGCCATGTTGGGCGAACTGTTCATCAGCACGTGATCGCCGTAGAACATGATGCGCTGATCGGGCAGGTACAGGCATTGGTGCCCCGGCGTATGGCCGGGCGTGGAAACGGCACGCATGCGGTATGGGCCATAGCGCATTTCCTCGCCGTCGGCGAGGTTCACGAAGCGCTCGGGCATCGGCCACTCCGCGCGCGGTATGAGGCTGGCGTCGGTCTGCTCGAGCTCGTCGAGGTCGGCGAGCGGAAATCCCTCGCACGCCAGCCGCTCTTTCACCGTACCGCGATACGAACGGGCGCCCCTGCCGCGAAACAGCTCCTCGTCGCGCGCGCTCAGGTACACGCGCGTGTTCTCGTGCGCAAGCGCCGCGATCAAACCCAGATGGTCGATATGGAAGTGCGTGGCGAACACGTCGGTGCGCCCCATGTCCACGCGCAGGTCCTGCAGCGCCGAGCGCAGCACCTCGAACGACGCCTCGTGGCTCACGCCCGTGTCCACCAGCAGGTTGCGCTCATCGGTGGCGATGAGGTAGGCGTTCGTGTACCCGATGGGCGTGCCGCCCGAGTACGGAACCTGGATGAGGTAGATGTCCGGATCGCTCGCGATCTTCTCGTGATGGCGCGGCGCGGCCTGCTCCTTGCGCTCGTTGAAGTAATCGACGATATGCTGCTTGCGCACCTTGCCCGCGCTGTCACGGCCGAGGTCGTCCATGAACACGACATAACGCGGCTTCTTGTAGCTGGCGATGGAGCGCTTGCAGTGCGACTGCACCTCGGCGGCCGTGAGGTTCGACCCCGGCAACGGCTGAATCACCGCCGCTACCGCCTCCCCCATCACCGGGTCGCTTGTGCCGAACACGAGGCAGTCGTCGATGGCGGGGTGCGTGCGCAGCACGTTCTCCACCTCGGCCACGAACACGTTTTCGCCGCCCGACTTGATCATGTCCTTCTTGCGCGAGCGCACGTAGAAGTACCCGCGCGCGTCCCGCTCCATGAGGTCGCCCGTGCGCAGCCAGCCGTCGGGCGCGAACGCGGCATCGGTCAGGTCGGGTTGCCCGTAGTAACCCTGCATGGTCGCATTCGACCGGAACAGCGCCTCTCCCACCTCACCGTCCGGCAGCTCGTTGCCCGCCTCGTCCACCACCTTCATCTCGACGTGCTTCATCGGCCGCCCCACGCTCTCGAGCAGCGGGGAATCGGCCGCCAGCATCGCGCGCGTGATGCGCAGGCTGCTGCCCGCGCCGCTTTCCGACTGCCCCCACCCGTAGTTGAGCACAGCGTTGGGGAACTTGTCGTAGATGGCCTCGATGATGGGCTTCGTGGTGGCGCCAGCCGCGCTCTGCACGAGGCGCACCGAGCTCAAATCGTACTGGTCGATGGTGGGACAGCGCAGCAGGCGCAGGTAGGTGGTGGGCGGCAGCAGAATCATGTACGTGACGCGGTAGTAGTCGATGAAGTGGAGGATCTGCTCCGCGTTGAACGCTTCGCATATGACAAGCGTTGCGCCGGCCGCGAAGGTGATGGTGAACCAGCTGTGCCCACCGTGATGCTCGAGCGGGCACTGGATGAGCACCACGTTGTCGGGGTCGTCGCCGATGCCGTTGGAATCCATGATGGCATCGAGTTCCACCAGGTCGGCAGCGTGCGTGCGGGCTGCGCCCTTCGGCAGCCCGGTCGAGCCGCCCGTGTACTGGATGCGCGACAGCGCGTGCTCGTCGCGGAACAGCGGGGGCTCGTCGGCGGTGTGCAGCAGACAGGCGGGCTCCAACGCAAGCGCGCCCGGCACCGCGCCGCCCGTGCTCGCCAACGCCACCGTGCCCGTGAACGACGCGGCCGCCTCCATCACCGCCGCGGCGAACTGCGCGGCGAACACGAGCACGGATGCGCCGCTCGCGTTCACGAGGTAGCTCACCTCGCGCGGGATGAGCTTGAAGTTCAGCGGCACGGCCACGGCCCCGATCTTCTGGATGGCGTAGTACACCTCCAAAATCTCGGGGCAGTTCGGCAGCAGATATGCCACGCGGTCGCCGGGGCGCACGCCCATGCCGCGCGTCAGCACGCCCACCATCTGGTTGATGCGGTCGTTGAGCGCGCCGTAGGTGATCTCGCATCCGTTGAACACGACGGCCGTTTTTCCGGGATGCGCGCGCACGCTTTCCAAGAACGGCTCTACCACGTTGTACTGCGCCATATCGTTCACCTCATTCGTGCGTCGCTGCTCCGTTGCTCGGGGCTCAGCGGGCAAACTTCTCCATCGTGGCGGCGTATGCCTTCGTCGTGGTGCAGAACGGCGACGCCGTCGACTCGGCTTCCAGGCATGCCTCCAGCGAGCTGTCGGCAAGCGCGTTCATGATGTTCTTCGTGATCTGGATGGACGCGTCGGGCATGGCCGCCAGCTCGCGCGCGAACGCAAGCGTCTCCTCCTCGAGGGTGGCGGCGGGGAACACGCGGTTCACGAGTCCCCATGCCTGCAGTTGCTGCGCGGGAATCTTGCCGCCGAAGAACAGCAGCTCCTTGGCGCGCTGCGGCCCCACGAGATCGGGCAGCAGCTTCATCATGCCCATCTCGGGGATAATGCCGATCTGGCAAAACGCCGGCACGAACAGCGCGCGGTCCGATGCGCACACGAGGTCGGACGCGCACGCCAACGCGAACGCGCCGCCCACGGCGTAGCCGTCCACCATGGCCACAACGGGCTTGGCGATGGTGCGCATCGTGCGCACCACGCTCAGGTAGCGGCGCAACGTTTTCCGCGCGCCCTCCGGGCCGGGCTCGAGGGCGGGACCCTGGTTGAGGTCGCCGCCGCTCGAGAAGTCCTGTCCGGCGCCGCGCAGCACCACGACGCGCACGTCGTTGGCGTCGTCGGCGGCGCGCAGCAGGGCATCCAGCTTGCCCATCATGTCGCCGGACAGCGCGTTCTTCTTGCGCGGTTGGTTGAGGTACAGCACCTCGATGCCGTCGCCTGCCCGCTCGGCGTAGACGACGTCCTTCTCTTCAGACATAGTTCGATTGCTCCTTTCGACCTACAACGCGCAGGCGGCGCGATACCCCATCTTGGTGGCATCGGCAATGCGGCCGGGCGTTTCGCAGTCGCCCACGAGGTACACCTCGTTCACGAGCGGCTTCAACGCCTCTCCCAGCTCATGGTTCTCGTCGAGGCCGAGCGTGACCGCCACCGTCTTCGCGGGGATGAACAGCTCGCGCTCGTTGCCGTCGGCATCGGTTTGCACGGCCTTCACGCCGTCGTCGGTGATGGCCACGACGCGCGTGAGCGGGTACAGCTCCACGTTCTCTGCCTTCTTGAATCCGCTGATCAGGCCGAAGCGGTCGGAACCGCCCACGTCGAAGCCCACCTTCTTGCGCTCTTCGATGATGGCCGTGGTGCGCCCCGTCTCCATGCACAGGTGGCCGAACTCGCAGCCCGGCAGGCCGCCGCCGATGATGGCGACGCTGCGCCCGATGGGCCACGGCGACTTTTCCGTCATGGTGCGGGCGAACGACGGCGTGTAGTACATGCTGAGGAACAGCGAGCCTGCGCCCCACATGAAGTTGTTGAACGCGCCCTGCTTGCCCGCCGGCTTATGGCCGTTGATCATCTCGAGGAAGTCGTGCGACGTGACCACGTTCTTGCCGTCGCCGCCGGGCACGTCAAGCCCGATGGGGCTGCCGCCCACGGCAACGATCACCGCATCGGGCTTCGCCGCACGCACCACGGCAGGCGTCACCTTCGTCTTGAAATGCAGGGTGATCTCGGGGTGCTTCTTCACCTGCGTGATGAGGTAGTCCAGGTATCGCTCGTGGTAAGGGCTGAAGATAGAGCTCATCTTCACGCAGCCGCCGAGGCGCGGCCCCTCCTCGTACAGGTCGACGGCGTGGCCGCGCTGCGCGGCGGTGAGCGCCGCGTTGATGCCGGCCGGCCCCGACCCCACCACCATGACCTTCTTGCGCTGCGCCGCTTTCGGGAAGGCTTCGTGGTCGAGCTCTTCGCCCAAACGCGCGTTCACGCCGCAGTAGTTCAACGGCTTGCCGGAGCTCACCACGTCGTCCAGGCAGCGGCAGCACACGATGCACAGGCGCATGTCGTCGGTACGATCTTCCATCACCTTGCGCGGCAGCGCCGGGTCGGCAATGCTGTAGCGCAGCCCGGCCACCACGTCGAGCTTGCCGTCTTGCAGGTTCTGCTCCATCACGCGCGGGTCGGTGTTGCGGTACCCCTGTGCCACCGGCTTCTTCGCCACAGTCTTGATCTGCTGCGACACGAACGTCCAGTGGCCGTCCTCAATCGCCTTCGTGGTAAGCGGCTCGCTGGTTTCGTGCCACCCCACCGCGAGGTCGTGCAGATCGCACCCGGCTTCTTCCAGCATCGGGGCGATGAGCAGGGATTCCTCCATGGAAAGGCCCGCACCCGCCGGGCTCTTGATGAAGTCGATGGGCGACCACCGCACCACGATGGGGAAATCGGGCCCCACCACGGCGCGCGTGCCGCGGATGACTTCAAGCGTGAGCCGCACGCGGTTCTCGAGGCTGCCGCCGTACTCGTCGGTGCGGTTGTTCGTGGCCAACGCCATGAAACGCGACAGGATGCCGCCGACGCCGGCCATGACCTCGATGGCATCGAACCCGGCCTCCTTGCACACGCGCGCCGCGTTGAAGAACTGCTGCTTGAACGCCTCGATCTGCTCGAGCGACATGGCGCGGAAGCCGCCCATGAACTTGAGGATGGCGATGTCGGAGGGGCCGTAGGGACCTTCCGGCGTCTCGGCATCGGGCTTCCAATCGTGCACGCAATAGGGCTGCGCGCAGATGAGGCCGCCGTGCTTGTGCACCGGCTCCACCATGTAGGTGCGCAGGTCGGGGATGCAGCTATCGTCGTAGCAGCTGGGCAGCTCGTGGATGTGCGCGGGGTCGATCTCGTTGCGCTTCCAGGAGCAGATGGTTTGGATGATGAGCGCCGTCTTGCCTTCGGCGCGCTCTTCCAGGTAGTTTGCCAGGCGTTGCGTGGGACGGTTGTCCTTCGTCACGTATCCGGCGCCCGGCGACATGGACGTGGTGATCAGACGGTTCTGCAGCGTAATGCCGTTCACCTGCAAGGGCGATCCGAGTAAGGGGTACAACGTGCTCATAGTGAAACTTCCTCTTCCTTTCGAGTGCGATTACTTTCCGCTGCGCTTCCACGCTTTCTGAGAGAGCGACAGGGTGATGGGAACCAGGACGACGGCCAGCAGGTACAGGGCGATGACCAGGATGAAGCACAGGTCGAACGAGCCGGTGGTGTCGTAGATCATGCCGTACACCAAGAACGAGATAGCCGTTGCGATGAAGATGCCCGTAGACACCCAGGAGTAGATTTGCGAGTAGTTGAGCGAACCGAAGGCCGCGCGCGCCAGCATGGGCGCGATGACTGTGAGACCTGCGTAGCCGCCGCCGAAGATGACCATGCCCGCGTAGAACAGCGCGATGTTCTCGCCGGCGATGTAGGCCAACAGGATGCCGATGGCGCCGCACGCCGCGGCGATGATGCCTGTGAACTTGACGCCGATCTTGTCGTTGAGCGCGCCGAGCAGCAGCTTGAACACCACGCCGCCCACCATGATGATGGACACGGCCATGGCGCCGGCGCCGGCTCCCAACGCTCCGTGCGCGCAGAACGCGGGAATCTGCTGGAAGAAGGCCGCGCACATGACGAAGATGCAAGCCACGAGAATGAGCAGGTAGAGGCCGGGCGACTTGATGGCCTGGGCAACCGTGGCGCCCTCATCGTCCGCGGCCACCGCGCCCGCGGACGAATCGCGCTCGTCGGCGCCGAACGGCAGCAAGCCCATCACGGACGGGTCCTTGCGCACGAACGCCACCGTGAGCGCCACCGACAGCACGGTGGTCACGAGCGACAGCGCCGCGCGCGCCGTCTGCCATCCGAACTGGTTGATAAGCTCCTGGCCAACCGGGCTTGCGACCGCCGCCAAGATGGACAGCACCGCCGCCGTGATGCTGATGGCCAGGCCCGCGCTCTTCTTGAACCACGCGTTGATGAGCACGGGGGCCGCCAGGTACATGAAGAAGGCCGAGGTCACGCCGAACACCACGCCGTACAGGTTCCACTGCCACAGCTCGGTGGCGTACGCGCTCGCGAACGACGCCAGGCCGAACGCCGCCGACACCGCGGCCAGAATCCACCGCGGGTTGTACTTCCCCATCAGCTTGCCGGCAATGGGTGCGCACACGGCCGCGACGAGCGGTTGGATGGTGCGGTACATGGTGGTGTCGGTTTGCGTCCATCCGAACTGGTCCATGACGGGCGCGACGAAGATGCCCGACGTGTTGCCGATGATGCCGGTGGGAATGGAGTAGAAGCCGATACAACCGATTACGACGAGCCAAGCCCACACGGCTCCTTTGGTACGCGCAGTGCCCATATCCTCATCTCCTTGTCTCAAAACCCCCTGAAACTTCCGATGAAGAACATGAAGCAAATACCGTGCCAAGTTGGCCGATGGGGGAAGAGGCGCGCGCCCGTTCCCCCATCGGCCCGGCGACGCCCTCCGAAGGGTCGGCGCCTTCTACCCGAAGGGCCCGTTCTCCTTCTTGAGCAGCTTTTCGTCGTAGAGGGCGGCCACTTCCTCGGGCGAAGCCCCCAGCTCTTCGAGAATATCCTCGTTGTCGGCGCCCACCAGCGGCATGCCGCGCCATATCTGACCCGGGTTGTTCTTCAAACGCGGCACGACGTTGACGCCGCGCACGGTTTCGTCGTCGAACGAGTTCTTCCACTGCGTGAAGCTCTCGCGCGCCTGATAGTGCGGGTCGCGCTCCGCCATCTCGAACGTATAGATGCGGCTGCACGGCACGCCGGCGTCGAGCATGAGCTGCTCGGCCTCCTCGGCGGTGTGCTGCTTGAAGAACGCCTCCATCGCCTCTTCCAACACGACGCCCGCCTCGCTGCCGAACGAGATAACCGGCGTGCCCTCGGGGAACAGCTCGCTGCCGTACTCAAGCCCGAACAGCGGCAACGCCGCGCGCACCACGCCGGGACCCAGGATGAGCGTGTAGATGGGCACGCCGTCCTTGCAGATGTAGGTGCCGTACCCCGCGCTCGACGTGCTGTGCGAGCCTTCGCGCACGGGAAGCGCGCCCGTGTTCAGGTAGTTCAGCGCGTAGAAGCCCTCGCAGCGCAGCATGGCCTCGTACTGCGCCACGTCCACGCTATCGCCCTTGCCCGTGCGTTGCGCGTTGATGTAGCCTGCCAGCGCGCCAATGCTGGCCATGAACCCCGCGTAGTAGTCCGACACCTGCGGAAACGCCAGCACGGGAAGCCTGTCGGGGTAGCCGTTCATCTCCATGAAGCACCCGTAGGCCTGCCCGATGCCGTCGAACGAGGCGCGCGACACGTAGGCCGGGTCGCCCGTTTGCCCGAAGCCGGAGATGTGCGCGATGGTGAGCTTCGGGTTGATGTCCCACAGGGCCTCGTCGGTCATGCCCCACTTCGCCATCTGTCCGCCGCGAAAACCGTCCACGAGGATGTCGGCCTGCTTGAGCAGCTCGAAGAACCACGCGCGGCCGGCGCCGTCCTTCACGTTCATGCACAGCGAGCGCGTGTTGCGCCGCTCCATCTGCGTGCCCCATCCCTGCAGCGCCTCGTTCGTGGGGCGCGACGTGTCGCGACCGCGCGGGCTTTCCACGCCGATGACCTCGGCACCCAAGTCGGCCAGCAGGCTGCAGGCGAACGGACCGGCAATGGCCATCGTGAGGTTGACCACCTTCACCCCTTGCAGCGGGCCGAATTTCGGGCATTCCTGTGCTTTCATATGCTTCCTCCTTCTTGGCGATGCCACCTGAGAGCGGCTACGAAGGCCACCTGCAAAAATGATGCCAACCTGGCATGATATTTGCAGGCGAACGCACCAAGGAATCCGAACAATGCAGGAGGAGCGACCATGGCGAACAAAGCTTCCGACCTCTATCAGAATATGGTGCGCGTTGACGAACCCGAGGCGCGCGTGCACCTCGACCTTCCCGACGGCCTGTTGCCGCTCGCGCTCAACGTGGAGCTTCCCGGAGGCTACGTGTCCGAGGTGGTGCCCTGTGGCGTGCGGCTGCCCTACGCCACCACCACGATGTTCTCCACGGCCGACTCGTTCCAGATGGCGGCCGAGTTCCACGTCCTCATGGGCAACCGCCCGCTCGCGCGCGACGGCATCGAGCTGTGCCGCATCCGCGTGCGCAACATCAAGTGGAGCGGAGCCGGCGTGCCGCAAATCGAGCTGCGGTTCGAGCTCGACGCAGCGGGCCTCTTAACCGTTTCGGCCGCCAACCTCGATCGCAGCAACGCCGAAATCGTCGTGTTCACCGCCGGCGACGAAGTCACCCAGAACGACATACAGCAGGCCCTCGCCGATGCGCAGGAGCACGAGGCGACCGACAAGGCCACGCGGGCGCTCATTCAGCAGATGCTCGACAGCTTCGCGCTCATCGGCGCCACGAACGACTACTACAGCGCGGCGAAGAAGAAGATGACCTACGCCGGGAAGAGCGCCTACAAGCAGGCGCGCAAGCGCCTTGAGAAAGCGCTCAGCGTGGAACCGAGCGCCGCCGACGAGGCCTCCGTCGCAGAGCTCAACGCCGCGCTCGAAGCGTTCCGCGAGCAACGGCAGTCCATCCTGCCGATATACAAGCAAGTGATGAGCTGGTACGCGTAGCACCCCCCCCCCCGGCGTTGTGCCGGGCCCGCACCACACGAACGGGCCGCCCGAGGGCGGCCCGCTTGCTTGCTGGGGTTGTACGTACGTGCCTTACTTCTTGGCCCAGGAGCGACGGCCCATCGGGACGATAACCAGCGAGCAGATGAGCGTGACCACGTAGAAGCCGATGATCAGCCAGAAGCAGCCGGCGAACGATCCGGTGATGTCGAAGATCTGAGCGTAGATGATGGCCGAGAAGCCGGAGAACACGTTGAGGCCCGTCGCCACCATCGAGAAGATGTTGGCGTAGTCTTTCTGGCCGAACGCCTGACGGCATGCCATGGGCGGCACGATGTTGAGCGCGGCGAAGCCGATGCCGAACAGGAACACGCCCACGTAGAACATCATGGCGCTGTCAACGCTGAACAGCACGATGGCAATGCCGAGCGCGCCGAAGATGCTGGCCACGACGCCGGAGATGCGGGCGCCGGTGTGGTCGCACAGCCAGCCCAGACCGAACTTGCCGAACAGCTGGCCGATCATGCACACGGTCACGCCCAGCGCGCCAACCGCAGCGCCGAGGGCGCCGGTGGAAGCGTAGGACGAGAACTGCTGCATCATACCGGCGGCCACCACGAAGAAGCCGGCCATGATGATGAGCAGCCACAGCGCCGGGTTCTTGCGCGCCTGAGCGGCGGTAACGCCCTCGTCGGCGGACACTTCGATAACGGACTTCGCATCGGACTTCGCAGCCGCAACCTCAGCGGAGCCGTATCCCCAGGGCAGCACGCCCATCTTCTCGGGCGACTCGCGCAGCAGCGCCGCCGTGAGCACCACCGAAGCCACCAGCGCGATGACGCTGATGATGATACGGGCAGTGTGCCAGCCGTATCCGCTGATCCAGCCCTGGATGACGGGGCTCATGAACGCGCCGATGAGCGATGCACACACGCCGATGGTGCCGATGACGGTGCCGTTGCTCTTCGCGAACCACCGGTTGATGAACGTCGGCGTGGCGATGTACATCCAGAACGCAGCGGACGCGCCGTACAGCACGCCGTAGACGTTCCACTGCCACGGCTCGGTGAACCAGGCGCAGGCCAGCGAGGCCAGACCGAACACGGCGGCGGCCGCAGTCATCACCCAACGCGGGTTGAAGCGCGAGATGAGCTTGCCGGCGAACGGCGTGCAGATGGCAGCCACCCACGGCTGGATGGTCATGTACAGCGTCGCATCGGTGCGCGACCAGCCGAATTCTTCCATAACCGGCGTCGCGAACAAGCCGGCCTGGTTGGCGACGACGCCAAGCGGGATAGCGTAGAAGGCTACGCAGGCGATAGCGATCGCCCAAGCGTAGTTGCTGCCCTTCATTGTTTCAGTTCCCATAGTGCCTCCTTAGTTGAACTTTGAATCCCCAACGCCATAACGATGAGCAAAAAGCATGCCATCGTTAGGGCGCTCGGGGGTTCCCCTTTCCTTTTCGCGCGCGGTCTCGCTACTCGCCTTTGCGCAGCACCCCCTTTCCGTACAGCAGCTCGACTTCTTCCTCCGAGTAACCGAACTCTTCGAGCACGTCCCTCGTGTCGGCGTCGTACTTCGCGCCGCCGCGCACGATCTTGCCGGGATGCTTCTTGAAGCGCGGAATCATGTTCACCTGCTTGATGGTTTTCTGCGTGATCTCGTCGTAGCAGTCGACGAACACCTCGCGCGCCTGGTAGTGCGGGTCGTTCAGCATCATCTCGTACGTCATGTGGGGGCTCACCGCCACGCCCATCTGGCCGAATATCTGGTTGACCTCTTCAACCGTGTGCTCCTCGCACCAGCTGTCGAGCGCAGCGCGGAACTTGGCCGCGCGATCGGGCAGTGGCTCGTCGAGGCTCTTGCAGCCCGGCTTGCGCGTGATGGAGGGGTAGGTGCCGAGCGGCTGGAAGTCGGGATCGTCGGCGAATCCGAAGAACTCGACGAGCTTCTTCACCGGACCGGCACCGCCCACCGCCACCTGGCAGTAGCCGTCCTTGCACTTCTGCGCGCCGGCGCAAGCGCCCACGAGGTCTTCGTTGCCGATGCGCGTGGGCTGAATGCCGTGGTTGATGCCGTCCGACAACGTGGCACCCTGCAGGCGCACGAGCGCCTCGAACTGGCAGCAGTCGATGGACTCGCCCTCGCCCGTCTCGCGCGCGCGGATGACCGCGGCCAAGGTGGCCCATGCGCCCATGAGGCCCGTCATGAAGTCACCCGTGAAGGGCTTCGTCACGCTCGGCGGGCTATCGGGGAAGCCGTTGAGGTTCGAGTATCCCGAAAACGCCTGGCCGATGGGATCGAACGACGCCTTGCGCACGTAGTCGGGATCGCCCCAGTTGCCGAAGCCCGAAATGTGCAGGATGACGAGCGCCGGATTGGACTCCCACAGCACCTCGTCGGTGAGCCCCCACTTTTCCCACGTGCCACCCTTCGACGACTCCACCAGTACGTCGGCCCACTTCACCATCTGCAGCAGAATCTCCTTGCCCTCGGGCGAGGGGATGTTGAGCGTCATCATGCGCTGATTGCGACGGTCCACCGACCACGCGTCGCCGTACATGCGGTACATATCGGGAGCAACCGTGCTTTCCAGCTCGATAACGTCCGCGCCCTGCTCGGCGAACAGCTCGCAGACGAACGGCGCCGCGATAACCGCGCCGGCATTGAGCACCTTCAAGTTCTGCAAGTTGCCGAACTTGGGGCGATCCGATGACTTCATATGCCTACCTCCTTGGTTTCAGGTTCTCATCGTGCGTCGCTCGCTCGCATGCGCGCCAAGCGACAACCATCTCTGGCCCTTCAGTAGCAACTACCGTGCCAGTTTTCCTTTTATGGAATTGCCGCGCTGTGCTCCGTTTTGAGGTGACAGGTTTCGTATGCTGCTGTCAAAACGGCAAGCGAAGGATGGGGACGCATGATCATCGGGATTACGACGACGTTCGTGGAAGAGGAGCGCGAAGGCGAAGTGGTGCCCGTCGAACGGGTGACGGTGGAGTACGTCCGGCGCGTGGCGGCAACCGGAGCCGTGCCGGTGCTGCTGCCGCCGGTGGCGGGCGGCGCGGACGAGAACCGGCGCGCCGCGCGCGAGCTGGTGGAGCGCCTTGACGGCCTCGTGCTGGCCGGAGGCGGGGACATCAACCCCGCCGCGTACGGCGACGAGACGCGCATGGCGGAAACCACCTACGTCTTCGACGAGCGCGACGCCCTTGAGCTGGAGCTTGCGCGGCTCGCGCACGAGCACGACCTGCCCACGCTGGGCATCTGCCGCGGTATGCAGGTGATGAACGTGGCGTTGGGCGGCACGCTCTACCAGGACGTGCACGCCTGCGGCATCACCGATTTCAAGCATCAGCAGAAGCCGCCCTACGACAGGATGCCGCAGCGCGTGGACATCGCGCCGGGCAGCCGCCTCGAGCAGGTTTTGTGCGGCGGCGCAGGCGACGGCATGGTGCCGGGATGCAAAATCGGGTGGCCCGTGGCGCTCGAGACGGGCGCGGGCGACGGATTCCCCGTGTCGTGCTCGCGCTCGGTGAACTCGATGCACCATCAGGCGCTTGCCGTGGTGGCTCCCGCCCTGCTGGTGAGCGCCGTGAGCGGCGACGGCCTCGTGGAAGGCGTGGAAGACCCCTCGCGCCGCTTCTTCCTCGGCGTGCAGTGGCACCCGGAATACCTCGACAGCGACACGGCCCTCTTCGAAGCCCTGGCCGAGGCCGCCGGGTAGGCCCGCCGAATGTTTCACGTGAAACATTCGTTCCCTTCGCACGCGTCCGCCTCCTTCCGCCTCCTTCCCTCCTTTGTGAAGGTCGCTTGGGTTTCGCGCAGGGCCCGCTCGCGGTGCTATAATCCATTTAGTTTGATTATCAAAGCATTAAGGAGCAGCATGGGCAGCACGATCATCGGATGCGGAAAGTCACTCCCGAAGCTCGAGGTGGCCAACGACGACCTGAAAGCACTGGTGGACACGAACGACGAGTGGATCAGCTCGCGCACGGGTATCCGAACCCGTCACGTGGCCGTTGAGGAAACCGCAACCGACCTGGCCGAAGCCGCCGCGCGTCAAGCGCTCGGCCTCGACGCGGGCGGTTGGTGCGAGGGGTCGACCGTCGATCCGTCCACCATCGACCTCGTCATCTTCGCCACCATCACGCCCGACGTGACCGTGCCCTCCGCCGCCGGCCTGCTGCGTCGCCGCCTCGGCCTCGAGCACGCCATCGCCTTCGACCTGAACGCCGCCTGCACGGGCTTCGTGTACGGCCTCACCGTGGCCGAGTGCATGATGGCCGGCTCGGCCGCCGGCGCACCGGGCGCCGCGGGTCGCAACCCCATCCGCCGCGCGCTGGTCGTGGGCGCCGAGCGCCTCACCCGCGTGACGAACTGGAGCGATCGCAACACCTGCGTGCTGTTCGGCGACGGCGCCGGCGCGGCCGTGCTGGAATGGGACGAGAGCCGCCCCGGCATCATGAGCAGCTTCATCACGAACGCCGACGACGACACCAATGCCCTCACCTGCGCCTTCGCCATCGACGCGCCCATCCCGTTCAGCGCCGACGGCGTGACCCCCGAGCGCGTCGAAGACGCGGCGCTCGCGCACGTCGACCAGGAGCTGAACATCGCCGAACTCGTGGAAGCCGGTGAGCCGCGTCAGGTGCTGCGCATGGACGGCCCCAAGGTGTTCAAGTTCGCCGCCGAGGCCATGACCACCGCCGTGCACGTGGCGCTCGACCGCGCGGGCGTATCGCTCGACGACGTGGCGTGCATCGTGCCTCATCAGGCGAACGAGCGCATCATCAAGTACGCCGCCAAGAAGCTCGGCCGTCCCCTCGACTTCTTCCAGCTGTCCATCGGCCACACCGGCAACACGTCGGCCGCAAGCCTGCCCATGGCCCTGAGCGACGCCTACGCTGACGGCCGCATCAAGCGCGGCGACAAAGTGGTGCTCGTCGCCTTCGGCGGCGGCTTCACCTCCGGCGCGGTGCTCATCGAGGCATAACGCCTCTTCCCCATCGAATGTTTCACGTGAAACATTCGTTCGTGTTTCACCACATAAAACGGGCACCTGCGGGTGCCCGTTTTCATGTCCTAGCGCTTCGGCAACGCGCGCTTCACCGCCTGCGCGCACAGCACCGCCGCAACCGCTTTCAGCACGTCGGGAATCGCGAAGGGCGCGATGGTCACCGCGAAGGCGGCCGCCAGGTCGACGCCCGTCACCAGCGCGTACTGGAAGCAGCCGCACACGTACGTGATCACGATGAACGCGAGGCACGCCGCCATGTCGATGGCGAACGCCTTCGGTCCGACCGTCTTCTGCGCCTCCCCGCCCGTCACGCGCCGCAGGGCCGCGCGCACCGCCAGCGCCGCAAGCGCGCCCAGGACATACCCCCACAAATAGCCGCCCGTCGGACCCGCCAGCATGCCGATGCCGCCGCGCATGCCCGAGAACATCGGCAGCCCGATAGCCCCCAACACCAGATACCCGAGGATGGCCGCCATGCACTGCTTCGGCGTGAGCACCATGATGGCGAACATGAGCGCGAACATCTGCAGCGTCAGCAGCACGGGGCCAAACGGAATGGCCACCCACGCCGACACGCCCATAATGGCAATCGTCAACCCCACGAATGCGATCGAGCGCGTGCGCGACGCGTCCATCGAACCTTGCTTCACCTTGCTTGCCTCCATGCGATGCTTCCTTTCCATTCGGTCGCACCGCACTATAAGCAAACCCCGCAGCATTGTGAACTACGGGGTTTGCATAAGGGTGACAATGAGCGCCGCAGGACGCGGCGAAGCGGGCTAGAACTTCGCCTGCAGCTCGCCGCTCTTGAGCTTCTTCAGGCGTCCCATTTCCAAAATGATGAATACCACGGTGGTGAAGATGGCCAGGAAGTCGGAGATGGGCGCGGCGAAGTACAGCGCATCGAGGCTGGTGAACTGCGGGAACCACTCCGGGAGCACCATCGGCAGCACGATGAGCAGCGGCACGAGGAACAAAATCTGGCGCGTCAGCGACAGGAAGATGGACTTGAGCGGCTGACCCGTTGCCTGGAAGTAGTTCGAGCCCACAATCTGGAAGCCGATGAACGGCAGCATGAGCAGCTGCACCTTCAAGGCGAACACGGTGAAGTCACGCAGCGTTTCGTTCGTAATGCCGAAGAACCCGACAATCTGCTCCGGGAACAGATGCACGAGCGACCACAGCACCACGCCGATGGCCGTCGCGCCGAAGATGCCGTACCACAGCGTCTTCTTCACGCGCTCGAACAGGTGCGCGCCGAAGTTGAAGCCGAGCAGCGGCTGAATGGCGATGGACATGCCGATGAGCGGCAGCACCGAGAACATGGCCACGCGCTGCACCACGCCGATGGACGCGAGCGCGCCTTCGGCCCCGAGCGGGCTCATGGCACCGTACATGTTCAGCAGGTTGTTCAGCACGAAGTTCACCACGGCCATGCCCGCCTGCACGGCAAAGCTTGCCAGGCCGAGCGAGAGGATGAAGCGCACGGTACGCGTATGCAGCGGCATGAAGCGCAGGTGCAGCTTCATGGGCACGTTCTTCGTGATGGTGAAGTACCACAGCACGGTGGCGCACGAGATGGCCTGGCCGCACACGGTGGCCAGCGCGCTGCCCTGCACGCCCCAGCCCAGCACCATGACGAACAGGAAGTTGAAGATGGTGCACGACACGGCGCCGATGATCATGGTGCCCAGCGCGCGGTTCGGCGCGCCAGCCGTACGGATGAAGTTGTTCACGCCCATGCCGATGCACTGGAACACGAAGCCCAACGCGATGATCTGGATGAACGAGCGCGCGTACTCCCAGTCTTCGGGGGTGGCGCCCGACACGCTGAGCAGGCCGTTCACGCACGCGGGAATGAACATGGCCACCGCCACGATCACCGCGAACACGATGGACAGGCACACGGTGTTGCCCAGGCTGCGCTCGGCTTCCACGCGGTTGCCCTCGCCCATGCGCAGCGCGGCAAGCGCGTTGCCGCCGTTGCCCACCAGCATAGCGATAGCCATGAACACGGTCATGATGGGCATGGCCACCGTGGCGGTTGCGAGACCGATTTCGCCCATGGCCTGCCCGAGGAATACGGAGTCGATAACGTTGTACGCGCCGTTGACCAACATGCCCAAGATGGACGGGATGGCGAATTCCACGATGAGGCGCGGGATGGACGCCGTGCCCATGCGGCTTACTTTATCGTCGCGAGCGGGACGTTTCGGGTCCGTGCCCACGGGGGCTCCCGTGCTTTCTTCTGCCAGGTCAAGGATGGGGTTCGTTGCTTCTGCTGCCATGCGTTCGTCGCTGCCTTTCCGCTTCTCTGATTCTGAGGAACGGCATATTGTAACCTGTACGAAAACAGCGCGTAATCATGGGTTTCATATACATAATTCATACACAAACAAGCGTGCGTTTATACGAGGTGGGCCTCCCCCGAGCACACGGGAATCTCGGCCCCGGCTTCGTCGCGCAGCAGGAGGCGTCCCCATGCATCGACGCGTTCCACCGTGCCCGCCGACAGCGTCGCACCGGATCGGTCCACCACGCTCACGGAGCAGCCGAGCAGGCTCGCATGCGCGTTGAACTCGTCCACCAAGGGGGCGAAGCCGTCGCTTGTCCACGCATCGTACAAGGGAGCGAACGTGGTGAGGAAGGCTTCGAGCACATCCTCAATGGAAACCGGGGGGCTCATCAGGTCGCTCACGTACGCGGCGCGGTTCTTGCCGCCCACGTCGGGGCGCTCGGCGGGCGGCACCACGTTCACGCCCACCCCCACGCACACGCCGCCGCCGTGCGCCTCGAGCGAGATGCCGCAAAGCTTCGAGTACGCTTCATCACGTACAGATGTTTCACGTGAAACATTCTGCGCGACCACCACGTCGTTCGGCCACTTGATTTTGACGCGTTCCGCGGCGCCCGCATCAACGAGGGAAGCAACGGCCCGCCGCACGGCCATGCCCACGACCAGGCTCAACGTGGGCAGGATGGCCGCGTCCACGTCCGGCCGCAGCAAGAGCGAACAATAGAGGCCGCCCTCGGGACTCGTCCACGCGCGCCCCTGCCGCCCGTATCCCGCCACCTGTCGTCGCGCGCACACGACAAGCCCCTCGGCTTCGCCCACATCGAGCGCCCGCTTGACCACGGAGTTGGTAGAGGGAGTTTCATCAAGAGAAAGGATGCGGAAGGCGCCCGCCACCATTGCGCCGGGGGTACGCGGCGCGGGTCCCGAAGACGCCTCCCCGGCGCAAGGGGTGGGGGAAGTACCTGCGTCCTCCTCTATTGCGCCGGGCGTGCGCGGTGCGAGTCCCGAAGAGCCCTCCCCGGCGCAATAGGGGGATGCGACCGGCGCGTCCCTCACAACCGAACGCTCTTCCCTACGGTCACGTGCTCTTCCGTCACGGGCGCGCCATCGGCGAGCACGTGCCCCGGCATGATTTCCAGCAGCGGCTTCACCACGAAGTCGCGCTCGAGCACGCGGGGGTGCGGCAGGGTGAGCACGTCGGTGTTCACGACGTACAGCTGGTAGTCCAGAATGTCCAGGTCGCAGGTGCGCGGGCCGTTCTCCACGGTGCGCACGCGGCCCAGGCTGTTCTCGACGGCGTGGAGGTAACCCAGCAGCTCCTTCGGCGGGATGCCCGTGCGCAGCAGCACCACGGCGTTGACGAACGGGTCCTGATCGAGGAAGTAGGCGGGTTCGCTCTCGTAGAAGCTGGAAATGTCGACGATCTGCGAGTCGGGCAGCGAGCACAGCTCGGTGATAGCCTGGTTGAGCATGGCCAGCTTGCCCTCGCGTTCCTCGCCGGGCGATGCAACCAGCGGCACGTTGCATCCCATGCCGATGAGCGCGTACGGCCGCAGCCCCTCGAGCGCCGCAACCGTCGCTGCCACGTTGTGCGTGCGCACCACGCTCGCGCCCAGCTCGCAGGCCATGAGCGCTTCGGCAGCCGACACTTCGTCGCGCGCGGCAGGCTCGTCGATGTGATAGGCCCATCCCAGGAAGCTCTTGCGCGACACGGCCACCATGACGGGATAGCCGAGGCGCACGAACTCCTGGAAGTTGCGCACCAGCTCGAGCGTCTGCGACGGCGTCTTGCCGAAGCCAGGGCCCGGGTCGATGCAGATGCGGTCGTGCGCAACGCCCGCAGTCTCAAGCTCGGCCGCGCGCGTGCGCAGCCATTCCCGCACGTCAACAACCACATCGTCGTACGCCGGCGCGTTCTGCATCGTCGAAGGATCGCCTTGCATGTGCATGACCACCAGGCCGCAGTCGCTTTCGCGCACGGCGTCCACCATGGCCGGATCGCGGAACCCGGACACGTCGTTCACGATGGACGCGCCCGCATCCACGCACGCGCGCGCCACGTCGGCGTGCCGCGTGTCGATGCTCACGCACACGTCGCGCGCGGCCAGCGCTTCCACCACGGGCAGCACGCGCGCGAGTTCTTCGTCAACGCTCACCGGAGCGGCGCCGGGACGGGTGGACTCCCCGCCCACGTCGATGATGCGGGCACCTTCTTCCAGCATGCGGTCGGCATGCGCGAGCGCGGCATCGAGCGCGTTATGCTGTCCGCCATCGGAGAAGGAATCGGGGGTAACGTTGAGGATGCCCATAACGATGGGCATCCTCGTGTCGAATTCATAGGTTGAGCAGCGCCAGATCATCGTGCGGTCTCGTCGCCTTCCTGCTTGGGGGCTTCCTGCGGGCCGGTTCCCTCAGCCTCGTCGGACGGCTCGCGGAAGGGCGGATTCGGGTCCTGGTCGCCCGGCTCCACCGGCTCTTCCTTCCAGTTCGGGTCGGCCAGCTTCGCATCGCGCTCGCGCGCCGCACGCTCTTCGGCTTCCTTGGCGGCAATGATGTCGCTCTCGTGGTTCAGGTACTCGTCCCACGTGTTGTCCAGCAGGGCCTGGCAGGCCTCGCCTTCCACCGTCTCGCGCTCGAGCAGCACGTTCGCCATAAGGTCCATCTGCTCGCGGTGGCTGCTGAGGATCTCGTAGGCGCGATCGTGCGCATCCTTCATGATGCGGGCAACCTCGTCGTCGATGCGCTTCGCCGTCTCCTCCGAGTAGTCCTGCGTGTTGCCGTAGTCGCGGCCCAGGAACACTTCGTGGTTCGGCTGGCCGAACACCTGCGTGCCCAGCTCGGCGCTCATGCCGTACTGCGTGACGATGGCGCGGGCCATCTTCGTGGCGCGCTCGAGGTCGTTCGATGCGCCCGTGGTGATGTCGTCGCAGAAGATTTCCTCCGCCACGCGACCGCCCATGAACACGGCCAGCTCGTCGCGCATCTCGCCGAGCGAGTTGAGCACCTTGTCCTCCTTGGGGATGGACAGCGTGTAGCCCAGCGCACGGCCGCGCGAGATGATCGAGATCTTGTGCACGGGATCGGCGTGCGGCAGCGAGTGACCCACCAGGGCATGACCGCTCTCGTGGTACGCGATGGTGTGCTTCGTCTGCTCGTCGAGCACGCGGCCCTTGCGCTCCGGTCCGGCAATGACGCGCTCCATGGACTCGGACACTTCCTGCTGCGTGATGATCTTCTTGCCACGACGCGCCGTGAGCAGCGCCGATTCGTTCATAAGGTTCGCCAGGTCGGCGCCGGTGAAGCCCGGCGTGAGCTTGGCCACCTTCGTCAGGTCGACATCGCTGCCGATGGGCTTGTCCTTCGAGTGCACCTGCAGGATCTTCTCGCGGCCCTTCACGTCGGGAGCGTCCACCACAATCTGGCGGTCGAAACGGCCGGGACGCAGCAGCGCCGGGTCAAGGACGTCGGCACGGTTCGTGGCGGCGATGAGTACCACGGAGTCGTTGCTCTCGAAGCCATCCATCTCAACGAGTAGCTGGTTGAGCGTCTGCTCGCGCTCGTCGTGACCGCCGCCGAGGCCGGTACCGCGCTGACGGCCAACCGCGTCGATCTCGTCGATGAAGATGATGGCCGGGCTGGCGTCCTTCGCCTGCTGGAACAGGTCGCGCACGCGGGACGCGCCCACGCCGACGAACATTTCCACGAAGTCGGAGCCGGAGATGCTGAAGAACGGCACGCCCGCCTCGCCGGCGACAGCGCGCGCAAGCAGCGTCTTGCCGGTGCCCGGAGGGCCCACCAGCAGGCAGCCGCGCGGAATCTTCGCACCCATGGACTGATACTTCGCAGGGTTCGCGAGGAAGTCCTTGATCTCCTGCATTTCCTCGACGGCCTCGTCCACACCGGCAACGTCGGTGAACTTGACGTCCGGACGCTCCTCGATGGATTTCTTCGTCTTGGCCTTGCCGAAGCTCATCTGCGAGTTGTTCGCCTTCTGCATCTGCGAGAAGAAGAACAGCAGCACGAGCGCAATCAGGCCGATGGGCAGCAGCGTGCCAAGCAGCTCAAGGAAGGGGCTCGGCAGCGACACCTCGTAGGGAATGTTGGGATGGGCAGCCATGAGGTCGCCCAGCGAACCGCCGTAGTAGGTGGACGTGAAGTTGTGAGGCTCGCCCAGCGTGGCCGGCTTGATGTCGGTGGTGCCCACGCCGCCAAGCGCCTTGCCCGTCTCGGGGCTCTTCAGCGTGGCCATGCGCGCGTTGAGCGCCTGGAAGGCCTCGTTGAAGGCGTCGGCGCCGGTGGACCCGGCCGTGATGGCGGGATAGTACGAACCCGACACCGTGTAGTCGCCGGCGTTGTACACCACCTTCGTGGCGCGATCCTGCTCAACCGCCTGCACGAACTCCGACGTGATGAGGCGGTCGGTGGGCGTGGCGCTCGTGGAGGACATGTTCATGAACTGCTGACCCACGAAGAAGGCCACCAGCATGAACAGAATGACCGAGATGATGGTCGTCCGCGGACTGGGTTGCTGGAACTGCGATTGTTTGTTTGGCTGTGGCATAGTTCCTCTTTAGTAGACTTCCGGCTTCAAGATGCCGATGTAGGGCAGGTTGCGGTACCGCTCCGCAAAATCCAGCCCGTATCCCACGATGAATTCGTCGGGGCACTCGAAACCTATATATTTGCAGTCGATCTTCGCCTGTGCGAGCGTCTTCTTCCTCAGAAGCGTGGCCACTTCGAGCGAGGCCGGACGACGCGACGCCAGGTTTTTCAGCAAGTACGTCAGGGTAAGCCCGGAGTCGAGGATGTCCTCGGCGATGACAACGTGACGACCCTCGATCTCGGAGGACAAGTCCTTCAGGATGCGCACGACGCCGGAGCTTTTGGCCCCGTTGCCGTACGACGAAATGGCCATGTAGTCCATCTCGCAGGGAAGCTCGATTTGACGCGCGAGGTCCGCCATGAAGATGGCGGCGCCGCGCAGTACCGATATGAGGACGATGCCCTCGTCTGCTGCGTCGGCGTAATCACGGGTGATTGCTGCACCGATTTCGCTCACACGATCTGCGATCTGCTCTTCGGTGAACAGAATCTCCGAAATGTCGTTGTGCACGTTCCTAACCTCTTCATCGCGTTTGCATCTGCCATCGTCCCTGATCGAAGTACGTGATCAGAGGGCGAAAGCGTCACGCTTACCTTGAGTTCGGTTAGTGTACCATTGCCGTCACGGGAAAAGGAGACGATACGGTAACGCCAGCCCACATGCCACGATTTTTACATTTCACCGTGGGAACTGGGACAATAGGCTGTAAACATCATGGGTTGGCGCAGTACGTCAGCGAGGGGCGCCCTGGTGCCCGAGATCGTGGGGAGGGCGAGGGCGTGGCGTACTTCGGTACGCGAGTCCTCGGCCTCGCCGCGAGATTGGGTGCCAGGGTGCCCCGCAGCGTCGAGCACTTCGCCGTCCGTTAGGACGGCGAACCCGCAAGGTCCGGGAACTCCTTGAGCAGACGGGTGACGGGCAGGCCGATGACGGTGTCCAGCGCGCCATCCACACGCGCGACGAGATCGGCGCCGGCGCCCTGCACGGCGTAGGCACCCGCCTTGTCGAACGATTCGCCTTTGCGCAGGTAGTCGGCAATCTGCTCGTCGGTGAGCTCATGGAACGTCACGGCCGACCGATCGACGAACGTGCGGAAACCGAGCGAGATCTTCTCGGGCTCGGGAGCAGCCACCATCCACACCGACACGGCGGTGAGCACCTCGTGCGTGCGCCCCGACAGGCGACGCAGCATGCGCTTCGCGTCGGACAGGCTCACGGGTTTGCCGAAGATTTCGCCCTCGCACACCACCATGGTGTCCGCGCCGATGACGGCGGCCATGCCGGTGTAGTCCTCGGCCAGCACTTCCTGCACCACGGCGCCGGCCTTGCGTTCGGCCAGCTTCTTGCACGCCTCGGGCGGGTCGGCCAACAGGTCGGGCTCAAGGGTTTCGTCCACGTCGGATGCGTGCACGACGAAGCGCACGCCGGCGTCCGCAAGCAGCTGCTTGCGACGCGGAGACGCGCTTGCCAGCACCACATCAAGGGCGGGCATCGCGTCAGGTTGAGTGTTCTCTTCGTTTTCCATGCCCCGCATTGTAACGCAACTCGCGCCGGCGACAACCCGTCAGGCGCGTTTGCGGCGGGCTCGGTAGGCGGGCATGGGCTCGAGGCGCACGCCGTGCTTGTTCGCGCTCACGGCGAGGTCGCCCTGGATGTTGGTCACGTAGCCGCCACGAGGGGCGCCGTCCGCCGTGTCGTAAGCGTCGAGCACGGCCTGCACCGAGGCGGTTTCCACGCGCGCCTCGCGGCCGAGCATGAGTTGCAGCGTGCGCATCACGGCGCGGCGGCGCAACGGCAGCGGCTCCGCGCCGAAGGCGGGGGCCAGCACGCAGCCGGCGTCGAAGTCCGGCGCGCGGCCCGGCACCTGCTCGGTCCAGGCCACGTGGCGCTCCATGAGCTCGTCCACCATGCTTTCCAGCATGTCGTCCTCGTCGGCGATGAGGTTCATCGTGCGGCTCAGCACCTCGAGCAGCTGCGGGTTGCGCTCCTTCGCGCGCGGCACGATCTCGTGGCGCACAAAGGCGCGGAAGCGGTCGGTATGCGCGTTCGTCGCGTCCTCGCGCCACAGGTTGCCCTCGCCGTCGCACGCGACGGCTTCGCCCGCCTGCTCGCGCTGCGACACGTAGGCGCGCAGGTCGTCGCGGCTCACGTCGAGCAGCGGGCGCACCACGGGGCCGTTGCGGTACTTCATCGCGCGGAAGCCGCCCGGGCCGGTGCCCACGATGGAGCGCATGTAGAAGCTCTCCACGCGGTCGTCGGACGTGTGCGCCGTGAGGATGCGACCGTCCGCCAACGGCGCCGCCGCATGGAGGCACAGGCTTTCGAGCGCCTCGTTCGCCGCCAGGTAGCGCTCGCGGCGGGCGACGGCTTCCACGTTCTCGCCCGTGCGCTGCGCCTCGCCCGCGATGTCGATGTCGCACGAGAACAGCGGGATGCCCAGCAGCTCGGCCAGCTGCGCCACGAAGCGCGCATCGTCGTCGGCGTCCTGACCCCGCAGCTGATGGTTGACATGCAGCATGGCCAGCTGCCCAAGCGCACCGCGTTCGCGCAGCTCGTGCGCTAGGTAGGCAAGCGCCGTGGAATCCGAGCCCCCCGACACCATCAACAGCGCCGGCGTATCCGCCCCGGCCAAAGCGCGCGCGGCAAGCGCCGTCTCCACGCGCGCGACAAGATCGTTCGCGTCCGTCATCACACGCTCCCCTCCAAGAACCTCCGCTCGAATTCGTCTTCGGGCAGCGGGCGACCGAACAGGAAGCCCTGAATGTAGTCGAGCCCCATGCCGCCCACCACTTCGTATTCCTCGTCGGTTTCGACGCCTTCCAGACACACGCTGATGCCCACCGCGTGGCACAGCTCCACCACGAACCGGATGAACGTCGCGTCGAACGTGCTCGTGCGGATATCGCGGATGAAGGCGCGGTCGATTTTCACGATGTCGGCGGGCGACGTTTTCAACACGCCCAACGACGAGTAGCCCGTGCCGAAATCGTCCATGGCCACGCGCACGCCCTGCATGCGCAGCTCGTCGAACAGCTCGTGCGTCACCTTCGCATCGTCGGCAAACCGGCTTTCCGTCATCTCCACGACGAGGCTTCCCGGCGGCAAACCGGCCTCTTCCAGCGTGTCCACGATAAGCGGGACCAGGCCGTCTTCGTCGAGCTGACGGTACGACAGGTTCACGCTCATGGTGAAGTTCGGCACCACCTTGCGCCATTTCTTGCAGGTGTCCACGGCGCGCCGCAGCACCCACGCGCCCATCGGCACGATGAGGCCGCTCTCTTCGAGCAGCGGGATGAACTCGAGCGGCGGCAGATCGCCGTACTCGTCGCAGCGCCATCGCGCGAGCGCCTCGGCGCCCACCACGCGCCCCGTAGCCGCCTCCACCTGCGGCTGATAGCACAGGCTGAAGCCCTTGAAGTTGTTCTCAACGCTGTCGCGCAGCAGCTCCATGAGCTCGAGCTCGCGCGTACGCTCGGACAGGATGGGCTGGGAGAAGTTCACGCAGCGCTTTTTGCCGTGTCCCTTGGCGTGCTCCAACGCATAGTTCGCGTACTTCACGAGGCTCTCGTAGGTTTGCGCGTCGCCGGGATACTGCGCGATGCCGCCCGACAACGTGCAGTAGAACTTGCGGCCCTTGTGGTCGTGCTGACGCTGGAACATTCCGCCCAACTGGGCATACGCCCCGCGCAGCACGTCGATGTCGTCGTTCACGAGCACGGCGAATTCGTCGCCGTCCAAGCGGTACACGCGCGCGTCTTCGGGCAACGAGCTCTGAATGCGCTGCGCGACGAAGCGGATGACTTCGTCGCCGAACGCGCGGTCGTAGCGGTCGTTGATGTGGCGCAGGTCGTCGATGCCCAGCATCATGAGGCTGATGGCCCCATCGGGCTCCGTCTCGATGCGGCGACGCACGTCGTCTTCGAACTCGAACTTGTTGAACAGGCCCGTGAGCGGGTCAACCTTGCTCTTCTTCCCCAGGTTCGCGATGAACCCGGCGAACAGCAGCGGCTTGCCCTTCGCATCGAGGATGAGCCGGCCGCGACAGCGCAGGCGCACCCACTCGCCCTTGCGGTTGATGGCGCGGTACTCGGCCCAATGGCGCGTCGTGCGCGCATCGGTGATTTCCTGGTTCGACTCGAGGAACGCCTGGCGATCGTCGGGATGCACCTTCGCGCCCCACACGGCGGCGGCGTTCTCAATGACCTCGCCCGGCAGGTCGAACTCCTCCACCATCGCGCGCGGGTAATGGAACACGCCCGTCTTCATGTTGCATACATAAAGGTAGTCGTCCGTGCTCTCCACGAGGGCATCGTAGAGCCGGTCTTCGTCGTAGGTGAACGTATCCGGATCGACGGACACGCCGGTGCCGGACTCCTCGGCGCAGATGAGCGCGTTGATGTTGCGGTCGATATGGTAACGGCGTTTCTCCTCGTACATGCGCTGATCGGCCTGTGCCAGCACCTCGTACAGCTCGAGCGGAGCATCGGGGTCCACCTCGGCGATGCCGTAGCAAAAGCCCATGTCGTACACCGGATCGGTGCGATGCGGCAGGGAGGCGAGCGCGGCACGGGCGCGTTCCATCTTCAGGCGCGCGGACACCGCATCGCCCAAAAACACGCAGACGAACTCGTCGCCGCTCAGGCGAAAGCCGTAATCGTTCGGGCCGAACTCGCGGCGCACGGCGTTCGCAGCCGAGCGGATGAGGTAGTCGCCTTCGGCATGTCCGCAGAGATCGTTCACCTCTTTGAGCCGGTTGATGTCGTAGAGCGCAACGGACACGTCCTCGCCTTCGACCGCCGCGCGGCCCAACGTGATGGCCAGGCGTTCCTTGCCCGCCCGGCGCGACAGCATGCCCGTCAGCTCGTCGGTGTTAGCCGACACGAGCGCCGTGATGTCCACGGACTGCTGCAGATGCACGCGCGAGCCGTCAATCCAGGTCACCAGGCTGTCGTAGTTGCGATACGTGCGACCGGTGACGGGGCTCTCCTCGTCCCATTCCACCAGCGGCGCTTCTTCGCCGCAGCTCAGCAGCTCGCCCACCGGGCAAAACGCGCAGCGTTCCGTCAGGCCGCGCTGCAGCACCTGCCAACACACCTTGCCTTCGGGGTCTTCCACGCCGTAGTCGTGCTTCATGAACCCGTTCATATACAGAATGCGATCTGTATCGGGATCGGTCACGTAAATGCTCGTGCGCATGCCTTCCAGCACGCTGTCGAACACGAAGCTGTGCAGGTCGGCCATGCCGCCATGATGGTCATCGGCAGCCGTCGGCGCATCGTGCCGAAGCAGGGGCGCGGCTTTTTCCGAGGGCTTGTCGTCGGAAGCGGAGGCCTGCTCCTGGTCGTGCTCGCTCATCGTACGCTCCTTTCAGGGGCGTCCTCCACGCGCTCCATCAGCGCGATTGTCTCAATATGATCCGTATGGGGGAACATGTCCACCGGTTGCACCGCGCGCACTGCGAAGCCGTGCTTGCGCAGGTAGCCCACGTCGCGCACCTGCGTCTCGGGGTTGCAGGAGATGTAGACGATGCGTCGGGGCGCAAGCGTCACGGCAGCGGCGAGGAATTCCTCGCTCGCGCCCGCGCGCGGCGGGTCCATGAGCAGCACGTCGACGGGCTGCCCCTCGGCGGCGCGCTCGCGCATGAAAGCGCCCGCATCGCCCACCACGAACCGAGCGTTCTCCACGCCGTTGTGCTTGGCGTTCTCGCGCGCGTCGCGCACGGCCGACGCCACGGTGTCCACGCCAATCACCTGCGCGGCGCCGCGCTTCGCAGCCACGAGGCCGATGGTGCCCGTGCCGCAATACGCGTCGATGGCCGTCTCGGTGCCCGTGAATCCCGCCAATTCGATGGCGCGCTCGTACAGCACCTCGGTTTGCACGGCGTTCACCTGGTAAAACGATTGCGACGAGATGCGGAAGCTCAAGCCGCACAGCTTGTCCAGGATAAAGCCCGGCCCGTACAGCGTCTGCTCGCGGTTGCCCAGGATGACGTTCGTTTGGCGCTCGTTCACGTTCTGCACGACGGACGTGATGCGGGGGCAGCGGCGCGCGAGCTCGCGGCAAAACGCCTTCGAACCGGGGAACTCGCGGCCGTTCGTCACGAGCGTCACGAGAATCTCGCCGCTTGTATGGCCCACGCGCACGACGGCATGGCGCATGAAGCCCGTGCCGGTGTCCTCGCGGTACGGCTCGATGCCGAAGCGCGGCATGAGCCCGCGAACAGCGCGGATGATGCGCTTCGCCTCCTCGTTTTCAATGAGGCAGCCGTCGGTGGGCACGATGCGGTGCGAACCCGCCGCGTACATGCCGCACAGAATCTCGTGGCGCGGCTTCTGCCCACGCTTGCCGCCCTTCGCGCCGCCGGCGTCTTGCAGCTTGCGCCCGGGCGCGTACGGCGACACCACCTTGTTGCGGTAGTGAAACGGGTCGTCCATGCCGATGATGGGGCGCAGCACCGACGCGTCAACGACATGGGCGAAGAGCTGCGCCACCTGCTTGTTCTTGCGTGCGAGTTGCGTTTCGTATGGAACGCTGATGTGCTGGCACGCCCCGCACGCGCGCTCGACGGGGCAGGCGGGCGCCGACGCGGGACGCGCGCCGCTACCAGACGAGGAACTTGGCATTGTCGATGCTCCAATGGACGTCGCGAATAAACCGTTGCAGCTCGTCGCCGTCGCGCTGCTCGAAAAGCCTGACGATTTCGGCGTGCTCCTCGTTGGCCATGCGCAGCAGGCCGTCAAGCTCGTCTTCCATCACGTTGGCGTATTCGCGCTTCATGAAGTAGCGGTTCATCTGATGAATGAGACTGATCAGGCGCGAGTTTCCGCACTTGCTCACGTAGCAATCGTGGAAATCGTGCTGAAGGTCGTCGTACTTCTTGTAGAGGCCCTTGTCGATGGCAAGCTGCATGGAACCGTGCAGAAACTGAAGCTGCGCGATGTCGTCGTCGGTCATCTCGTCGACGGCGAGCAGCGCGGCGCGGCCGTCGAGCGGTCCGATGATCTCCACGATTTCGCGGGCGCTGTCCTCGGTGACGCGCTTGACGTAGAAGCCCTTGCGCGGCACGTTTTCCAGGTAGCCGTCGGCGGCAAGCTGAATGAGGGCCTCGCGCACCGGCGTGCGGCTCACGCCGAGGGCGTCGCATATCTGCTGCTCGCTGATTTTATGGTCGTCGGCGAGGGTTCCGCCGTCGATGAGATCGACGATGTGGTTGTACACATGGTCCTTGAGCGATCGGTACTCGTTCGTCATATCTTCCGCCTGTCGTACGGCTACGGTGTATACCAATATACCACATGCGGGGGAAGCGATTGGTGAAGTGAAAGTGGCGAGCGGGGGGGGCAGCCACCTCGCGATTGTGGAATGGACCGACCCTATCCACCTTGCGACCGCTGAGATACCGACGGAGCGCAAGCTCTCCCACTGCGCCCGCGATGGCGCATACGTTTCGCATGCAGCTCCGCGGGCGCAAGGGGGGGAGCGGGAGGAGGGGTGAGGCGAACGCGCAAGAAACAGGCTCTTCTCTCTCTTTTCAACAAGTCGAAAAAACTTTCCCCATCCTCTTGATTGTATACAATATACAGAATACAATGTGCGGCATAGGAACGAACGGAAATAATCGCTCACGAAAGGATTCCGTTATGACCAAGTTCTCCAACGTCATCGTCCGCCGTCCGGCCAAGTCCATGGTTGAGGGCATCACCTCTGCCCCCGAGCTGGGTCAGCCCGACTACGAGCTGGCGCTCAAGCAGCACGACGACTACATCGCAGCCCTCAAGGAGTGCGGCGTTGAAGTGACCGTCCTGCCGGCCCTCGAGCAGTTCCCCGACTCCTGCTTCGTGGAGGACCCCGCGGTCATCACCCGCAAGGGCGCCATCATCACGAACCCGGGCGCCGACAGCCGCAACGGCGAGAAGGACGAGATCGAGCCGGCCGTGCGCAAATTCTTCGACGACGAGCATGTGAAGCACATCGAGAATCCGGGCACGCTCGACGGCGGCGACGTCATGATGGTGGGCGATCATTTCTACGTCGGCCGCTCCGCCCGTACGAACGAAGAGGGCATCCGCCAGTTCTTCGAGATCCTCGAAGGCTGGGGCCTCGAGGGCTCCGAGGTGCCGCTCGAGTACGTGCTGCACCTGAAGACGGGCGTGAACTACCTGGAAGACGGCAATATGCTGGTATCCGGCGAATTCGTGACGAAGCCCGACTTCGAGCAGTACAACCGCATCGAGATTCCCGAGGACGAGGCCTACGCCGCCAACTGCATCTGGGTCAACGGCACCGTCATCGTGCCCGAGGGCTACCCCACCGTGCTCAAGGCCGTGCAGGACGCCGGCTACGAGACGATCACCGTCGACACGTCCGAGTATCGCAAGCTTGATGGCGGTCTGAGCTGCCTCAGTCTCCGTTTTTAGTCCCGTGTCATCCTGAGCGGGATCCTTCGACTCGCTGCGCTTCTAACCTGACGGCTGTTTGTGGCGGCCGCCTAGCCGTTCAGAACCCGGGGGCCTTCGCACACGGCCCACAAGGCCGCTTAGCTCAAGCCCCCGGAACCTTCACGGCTATCCGACTCGCCACAAACAGCCTGTCTCTCACTCTATTCTATCGCCGCATACGGCGCGCTGCGGCTCTTGCCCGGCGCGCCTTCCTTTTTCTGACGCACGCACCTTTGCGCCTGGCGTCAGCATTCCCTGCTACCCCCTTGAAAGGAGGGGCCATGTCTCGTGCTGCCTTGAAGTCTTCCGACAAAGGCCTGATCATCGACCCGAACGGCCTTGACCTGTTCCGTCTCACCATGATGGTGATCACGGCTAGCATCTGCGGAGGCATTTTCGCCCTTGCCGGCGACATGGCCGCCGGCGGAGCGAGCACCGGCGCCGTGCTCATCAGCTGGGCCATCTGCTTCGTGGGCGTGTTCTCGCTCATGATGTGCTTCAACGGGCTGTCGCAGGCCCGCCCCGACCTCACCGGCGGCATCTATGCGTACGCCGCGGCTGGCTTCGGCGACTACGTCGGGTTCAACTCGGCCTGGGGCTACTGGGTGTCGGCATGCCTGTCGAACGTGTCGTTCGCCATCCTGCTGTTCTCGGCGCTCGGATACTTCTTCCACCCGTTCGAAAGCGGCAACAACCTCCTGTCGTGCCTGTGCGCCTCGGCGTTTCTATGGCTGCTCGTGTGGCTCGTGGCGCGCGGCGTGAAGGAAGCCGCCGGCATCAACGTCATCGTGACCATCGCGAAGCTCGTGCCGCTTGCGCTGTTCGTGCTGTCCATCGCGCTGCTGGGCAAGTTCGATCCCGCCATCTTCATGGAGAACTTCTGGGGCGAAGCGGGCGGACCCGACCTTGGCACGCAGATCGTCTCCACCATGATCGCGCTCGTGTGGGTGTTCACCGGCATCGAAGGCGCCGTGGTCATCTCAGGGCGCGCGAAGTACGCCCGCGACGTCGGCCGCGCCACGGTGATCGGCTTCATCTCGGTGTTCGTGCTGTACCTCATCATCTCGCTTGAGAGCATGGGCGTCATGCCGCGCGCGCAGATGGCCGAGCTTGCCACGCCGTCGATGGCCGGCATCCTCGAGCACGCCATCGGTCCCGTCGGTGCGGGCATCGTGAACCTGGGCGTGGTGTTGTCGCTGCTCGGCGCCATGCTGGGGTACGTGATCATCGCGGCGGAGACGCCGTTCGAGGCGGCGCGTCAGGGCGTGTTCCCGAAGTCGTTCGCCAAAACGAACAAGAACGGCGCGCCCATCGTGACCGTGCTCATCTCGGCCGGCATCACACAGCTGTTCCTCATCGTGTCGGTGTTCTCGGAATCCACGTACCAGTTCTTCTACGCATGCGCCGTGTCCACCATCCTCATCCCCTACGTGTGCTCGGCGGCGTACTACATGAAAATCGCCTGGAAGAAGGAGCATCTGACCCCTGATCAGGTGAAGAAGGCACGCGTGTTCGGCACGGTGGGCTTCGTGTACACGGTGTTCCTCGTGTGGGCGGCGGGATTCGTGGGCATCATGATCACCACCATTCTGTTCGCGCCCGGCATCATCGTGTACGCCATCGGGCAGCATGAACGGGGCGAGGCGATGCTGCCGAACCGCGCGGACAAGGTCATCGCAGCGGTCATCGTCGTGCTCATGGTGGTGTCGATTGCGCTCATGGCCACCGGAACCATTCAGGTGCTGTAGCGTCGGCAGCCCGGACATGTGCGGAGACCCGTGCGCACGGGTCTCCGCACGGCGCTAGTTGACGACTCTATGACCGAAGACCTTGGCGTATGCGCGGGAGTGGTATAGTCCGGTGCATATATCGCACAACGTCAAGGAGCATGTCATGAACTTTATCATTCGCTGGCTCGTGACGGCCGTCGCCGTGGGCGTGGCCGTGTGGATCGTGCCGGGCATCGAGCTTCTGGGCGGCACGGACGCGTGGGTGGGCATCGCCATCTTCGGCCTCATCCTGTCGCTGATCAACATCAGCATCAAACCTATCATGCAACTGCTCAGCCTTCCCATCAGCGTGATCACGCTGGGCATCTTCTACCTCGTGGTGAACACGCTCATGCTCTACATCGCGGCGTGGCTTGCGAACGGGATTTTCCAGGTGGGGCTCATCATCGACTCGTTCGGCAGCGCGTTTGTGGCCTCCATCGTTATCAGCATCGTCTCGGCGCTGGTCAACGCCCTGGTGGGCAACAAAGACTAGCACGCGTCCATCGCGCACGACCTCTGCGGCACCGCCGGATTCCGGCGGTGCCGCTTGCGTGAATTCTGGTAACAAAGCGCGGCGAATCGCTTGCGCAGCCGTACAATGGGCCCGGCAAAAAACGGGCGGGGCATCGCGCATCGGCGCGCCTCCGCATACTTGTGAGGATTCTTTTACCATGGAACAGCAGACCGACGCCGCTTCGGGCGTCTCCGGGTGCGCCGTCGCACCCTCCACCCATCGCGCCTCGTGGCGCTCGAAAGCAGTGCGGGGAGGAAAGCGGGGCGCCCGGCTCATCGCGCAGCTGGCCGTGGTGGTTGCCGTGTACGCGGCGGGATGCGCGCTCGCCTCAGTGCTGCCCGTCCATCTGCCGGGAAACATCGTGGGCATGGTGCTGCTGCTCGTGCTGCTGGGCACGGGACTCGTGAAAGCGCGGCACGTGGGCGACGCGTGCGACTGCCTGCTGGACAACATGTCGCTGTTCTTCATCCCCGCCGGCGTGGCCATCATGGGGTGCTTCTCGCTGCTCGAGGGCAATGCGGCGAAGTTCGCGCTCGTGTGCGTGGTGACGACGGTGCTCGTGTTTCTGGCCACCTCGTACACCGTCATGCTCGTGTCGCGGCTGATGGCGCGCCGCGGCTCCTCCGCGGGCGCCTCCGCCGCGGGCGCAACGGCAACGGCAACGGACGAGGAGGCGTAGTCGCATGGCGCAGGTTGTTCTCACGCTGCTGCTGGGCACGGTGGCGTCGTTCGCGGTGTTCAAGCTGTCGGTGCTGCTGTACGAGCGCGTGAAGTCGCCGCTGCTCAACCCCCTGCTGGTCACCGTCGCCTGCATCATCGGGCTGCTCGTGGCACTGCATATCCCGCTGGAATCGTACGAGCAGAGCGTGCAGCTCATCTCGTTCCTGCTGGGGCCGGCAACCGTGGCGCTGGCGTACTCGGTGTACCGGCAACGTCAGACGCTCAAAGACCACTTCGTCCCCATCTTCGCAGGCTGCCTCGTAGGATCGCTCGTTTCGATGACCAGCGCGTATGCGCTGTGCAAGCTGCTGGGCCTCGACGATGCGCTGGCGCTGTCGTTCATCCCGAAGTCGGTGACCACGCCCATCGCCATCGCCGTATCGCAACAGCTGGGCGGTATCACGTCCATCACCGTGGCGGCCGTCATCGTCACCGGCATTCTGGGCGCCATCACCGCCCCGCTCATGGCGCGCCTGTTCCGCGTGCGCGACGGCATTGCCAAAGGCGTGGCTATCGGCACGTGCAGCCATGCCGTGGGCACGACGAAGGCGCTCGAGATGGGCGAGCTCGAGGGCGCCATGAGCGGCGTATCGATAGCCGTATCCGGCCTGCTGACCACCGCCATCGTCATCGCAGCAAGCTGCTTTATGTAGGTGGACTGGGATTGCGCTCGATTCTGCCGACATGCACGCAGAAAGCGCGCTGGATACGCGCGAGACCGACGATCGATGCACGTTCGAAACGCGTAGACTCCGAGAAAGATCGAGAGGAATCCGCGCTGGACGCACGCCATCGATGTGCTGGATGGCGTCGTTATCATAGAAGGTACGAACCGTAGAGGCGGCACGGCACCACACCCCTTTTCACCCGATGTTCCCGAGCGAGGGACCTCAAAGGAGGGAGGTGGAAGCCATGACCGTTTTGGCTTTGATAGCGGCTATCCTTGAGTTTGTATCCAGTTTGCTGGAGTTTTCGACCGTAATACTGGAGCGGCTCCCGATCCGCGAGGACAAGGAGCCGTAAGCCAAAGCCAAACCGCCGAAGCGATTCGAGAGCCGTGGGGAGTTAACGCTCCCTGCGGCTCGCCTCTATTATACGAATGCGCGAGGTGAAAGCAAGCCGCTACAGCGCGAGGCGGTAGATTTCCCGGGCGTCGTCCATGGTGAGCTTTTTGAAGCTGCCGAAGGGTTCGCCCTTGTTCTCCTTGAGCGTGGGGATGAGCTTCTCGATGTCATCCTCTTCCACGTCGAGCTCGGCGAGCGTCGTGGGCATGCCGAGCGAGGCGAAGAATGCGCGCGTCTCGTCGATGGCCGACAGCGCGTCGGCATCGACGTCGCCGGTGGGAGCGAGGCCGAACACCTCGCGGCCGTAGTGGGCGAAGCGGCTCGGGTTCTCGGAATAGACGAACTCCATCCAGGCCGGGAACAGAGCGGCGAGGCCCGCGCCGTGCGTGATCTCGGGGTAGAGCGCGGACACTTCGTGCTCAAGGCCGTGCGTGGCCCAGTCTTCGTGACGACCGACGCCGGCGAGGCCCTGATGGCACAGCATGCCGGCCCACATGACGTTCGCGCGGGCGTCGTAGTTATCCGGGTCCACCATGACGCGCGGCGCTTCGGCGCGCACGGTCTTCATGAGCGACAGGCACAGGTTGTCCGTTACGGGCACGGTGCCCACGTCGTCGAAGAAGCGCTCGAGCAGGTGGCAGAACATGTCGGTGAGACCGGCGGCCGTTTGGAACGGCGGCAGGGTGAACGTGAGCTCGGGATTCATGAACGCGAGCTTCGGACGCTGCGCGTTGTTCGGGTAGCCCGACTTCAGCTGCAACTCGTCGTTCGACACGACGGTGTTCTTCGATGCCTCGCTGCCGGCGGCCGGGATGGTGAGCACCACGGCAATGGGCAGCACGTCGTTGGTCTGCTGCTTCGTCTCGAAGAAGTCCCACACATCGCCGTCGTAGTGCGCGCCCACGGCGATGGCCTTCGCCGAGTCGATGACCGAGCCGCCGCCCACGGCAAGCACCCAGTCGATGTCGTGTTCCTTGCACAGCGCCACGCCCTCGCGCACGAGCGTGATCTCGGGGTTCGGGCGCACGCCGCCCAGCTCCACGTGCTCGATGCCCTGCGCGTCGAGCGATGCCTTCACGCAATCGATGAGACCGCTCTTGACCGCGCTCTGCCCGCCGAAGTGCAGCAGCGCCTTGCGCGCGCCGCGTTCGGCCAGTTTCGTGCCCACTTGCTCCTCCGCGCCTTTGCCAAACACGAAGTGAGTTGGCGACACGAACTCGAAGTTCTCCATGAGCGATCCTTTCCACGATGCGATCACGTTTTGTCGTTTCGTTTGCAATGTACCGTATACTACTACCAGCGATTGCCTCAGGAAAGGATACCTCATGTTGAACCCCGACGAACGGATGGTTCGCGGTCTGAGTATTGCCGTTATCGTGCTGTCAGCGGTGGCGTTGGCGGGATGCCTGCTGCTGTTCTTCGTGTTGGGGGTGGGCGGCGCGATGCTGGCCGACCCGAATGCGTCGTTCATCGTCGCCCACAACGATCCGGAATTCATGGAAGCGCTGGCGTATCACGGCGATACGGAAGCCGCCCTCGTGGTCACCATGTTGGGACTCGGGCTTGCCGCCCTCGGGGTGGCGTGGCTGGCCATCGGCCACATCGTGGTGCTGGTGGCCGGCATCATCGGCCTGCGCAGCTGCACGCGCCCGCAGACGCGCACCACGGCGTTCGGCTGGAGCATCGCCGGCGCCATCCTCTCGCTGCTGTGCGGCAACCTCATCACGATGGGCCTGCTCATCGGCTCGGCCGTGTACCTCAACAAGCTGCGCGCCCCGCAGCAGCCCATGCCGCCCTACCAGCCGCCCATGCCGCCTGCACAGCCGATGCAGCCCTAGCAACCATCGGGCGCGCCGACGCTCTCGCCGGCGCGCCCCAACGTTCCTAGACGAGCGCGCCCAAGAACGCGGCCGCGTCGCGGTAGAAGGGCACGCGCGCTTCGGCCCGCACGGCTTCGACGAACCCGGGCATCCACGCTGCCACATGCTCGGCGACGAACGCCTCGTATGCCGCTTCGGGCGAGCCGCCCGGCAGGTCGGTTGCCGCAGGCAGCGGCGAATCCTCGTCCAACGCCGGATTGAGCGCACGGAGCGAGAGGTGCTCCAAAAGTTCGCACTCCGTGGCAACGTGATCGAGCGGCTCGTTCGTGCCCGCAGGCCGATCAAGACCGCACGACTTCATGAAGCGCTCCACCGCCATCGCGTGCGGGTTCACGTAGAGCAGCGGCTGCACGCCCTCGGCTTCCGCACGCCACACGCCCTCGTACGGGCTGACCGCCGGCAGCGGCGAACCCACGAACAGGCGCGTCGCCTCCACGCGCAGCGTGGTGAGGCGCGTCGCGGCATCGTCGCCTTCGATTCCCTCGTCGCCGAACCCTTCCGGCAGCTCAACCTCGAGCGCCGCCGCAATCTCGCGCGCGGCCGCCGCCCACTCTCCCGCGTCAACGGCCTCAACCAGCTCGGCCGTGGGATAGCGGAAGCTGAACGCAGCCAGCTCCCACGCCGCCGCGCGCGCCTCGTTCGCCTCGTTCGCCTCGGCCATCTCGGCCGTATCTTCGCCGCCGCCTATCGGCATGTCAGCACCCATCTTCCATCCCCTTTCTCATCGCGCCGCGGTCCATCACCAGCTTCCGCACGCGCGCTCCTGCATACGTTGCATAGACTACCACGTAAAACGCGAGCGTTATCGTAGGCTCCGGCGAACCCGCGCGCACGGGCACCAGCATGTACCCCAGCATGTGGAAGAAGATGAGGCCGAAGAACACGTACGCCAGCCACTGCACCCGCTTCCACGAGTTCGCCTGCATGGCCTGCTTGACCGCCCGCAGCGACGTGATGGCCAACACCGCCAGCAGCACGATGATCACCGCGGCAATGCCGAGCGACGCCAACACGCTGGGCTTGAGCGACCCGAGCGAACCCGCCATGCCCGCGTAGCTGGCCACGTACGGCACCACGTGGGCCGTCATCAGGATGGTGGCGATGATGGACAGCTCGCCGCGAATGGGCTGCAGCGCCTTGCGCACCGCCGACCCGTCGCGAAACACGCCCACGAACATCACCACAACGAGAAACGCGAACCCCAGATGCCCCTTCTGAATTGCGTACGCGAGCGCACGCAGCGCCCCGCTTGCGGCGGGGCTGTACGTGAAGTACACGCCGACGCACGCCACCGCAGCCGCCGCCACATACCATACCGACGGATGCGCCTTGATGGGCTTGCGAAACAGGGCGACGAACGCCGCCGCCAACGCCAACGTTACCGCTTGACTCACGAGTACCACCTCCTCACGTCGCGCACACCATCGCGACGGCGCCTTGCCCGGGAGGGAGGGAGATCGGGCAAGGCGCCGCGCGTTCGAGGGTTAGCGCAGCAAATAGACGTTCGGACCGGTACCGGCTTCGGACAGCATCTGCTCGGCATTCGCCTGGGCGGCCAGCTTGGCCACATCCGAATTCGGGTCGTCGAGGTCGCCGAAGAACCGCGCGCGACCAGCACACACTTCCACCCAGAACGGCACGTCGCCGTCCTTCACGCGGTGGTAGCAGAACGTGCACTTCTCGGCCGTGCCGGCCACGTGCTGCGGGGCGGCCGCCGCGCCGAAGCCGAAGTCGGCGTACTGCACCGGATCGCCCTCCTGCAGCTTGCGCACGTCGTAGGGGCATGCTTCCAGGCACAGGCCGCAGCCGATGCACTTGTCGGCCTCCTGCAGCACGATGCCCGTTTCCGTATCCTTGTACGTCGCCCCGGCCGGGCACACCGCCACGCACGCCGGGTCGTCGCAATGCTGGCAAGCCAGCGTGTACGAATGCATGCTCATCTCGCCGCCGTACGTGCCCGCCGGCGAATCGGGGTTCTCGCCGCCCTCGTTGACCACCTTGTTCCACCACATATCCTTGGGCAGGTTGTTCTCAACCTTGCACCCCACGACGCACGTGTTGCACGCAACGCAACGGTTGACGTCGATAACCATTCCATACTGCGTCATCGTTATTCAGCTCCCTTCCAGGCGCGAATGCCCACCAAGCAGTCCATGAAGCTCTGGTTCACCAACACAGCGTCGGTCTCGCGCGACAGCGGCTCGGACCACCCGCCCGCCACATGCTGATCGGACTGCCAGCTCTTCGGATACACGAGGGTACCCGGACGGATGGCCTCGTTGAGCACGAGCTTCGCCACCGCGTGGCCGTGGTCGTTATAGCACTCCACCAGCGTGCCGTCGGCCAGGCCGGCCTCGGCGGCGTCCGCCGGATTTATCTTCACCGTGGGCTCGGGGTCGAGCTCGCGCAGGATGCGGTTGTACGCCCACTGCCCATGCACGCGGAAGCGCGGGCGCTCGGACATGAGCACGAACGGGTACTGCTCGTGCAGCGGGTTCGTCGGCCACGCCTCGCGCGGCTCGAACCAGGTGGGAAGGTGCTCGCGCGACAGGTCGGGTGTTTTCCCGGATACCACGCCGTATGCCGTCGGCTTCTCCACGTAGAACTCCGCGCGCCCGGACGGGGTGGCGAACTTGAGGTCCTGCCACTGCATGAAGTGGTCGCCCCAGGCGTGGATGGCGTTCTTCTCGCACAGGGCGTCGTACGTGATGCCCTGCTTCTCGGCCAGCTCGCTGTCGAAGTATTCGCGCAGGAACGCCTCGTTGCTCTCGGGGAACAGATCGTCCGGCAGCTCGAGCGCGGCGGCCAGCTTGCGCATGATGTCGAGGTCGCACAGCGCCTCGCCCAAGGGCTCGATGGCCTTCTCGGAGTGGATGATGTGGAACGTGTTTCCGCTGGTGATGGCGTCTTCGTACTCGAACCAGTGCGCGCAGGGCAGCACGTAGTCGGAGTAGCGCGCCGTGTCGGTCATCATGTAGTCCACGGTGACCACCAGCTCGAATTTGGCGAAGATGTCGTCGCGCAGCGTGTTCGTGTCGCACCACGTGCACAGCGGGTTGCCGGAGTACACCCACAGCGCCTTCGGCTTGATGTCCTCGCCGAGGTACTGACCGCTCTCGAAGACTTCGGGCATGTTCATGTACGCGATGGTGGGCGACGTCGCCGGCTGCTCGGGCGTCGTGGCGGCCTTGTTGCCGCCGGCCCACGACATCCACACGGCGGAGCTGTAGTTCGCGCCCGGCTTGCCCAGCTGACCTGCGAGTGCGGCCATCGTGGCACCGGCCACGTGCGGAGCGAGGCCGTTGTCGTAGGCCTGCGTGCCCCATCCCACGCGATGGGTGACGGGGCCGTCGCACGCGAGGTGCGCCAACTCCACGATGACGTCTTCCGGCACGTCGCACATCTGCGACGCCTGCGCCGGCGCGTACTTCATGATCTCATCTTTCAACAGGGAGAACGCCGTGTGAACCGGTGTGCCCTCAACGTCGAACGCGCCTTCGAGGGCCGGAGCCGCCACAGTTGAAAGCTCGGCTGCCGCGCCCGCCGCCTCGTCCCACACCGCGTACGGGTCGACCACGGTGGGCTTGCCCGTCGTGGGATCGACAGGGCCTTCGGTGGGCTCGACGCCCAGATCGCTCATGCGCAGGAACAGGCCGTCGGCGTCCTTCACGAGGAAGGGGGCCACCGTGTGCTCCTTCACGAAGTCCCAGTCCATGAGGTCTTCGTCAAGCATGACGTACATCATGGACATGATGAGCTGCAGGTCGGCTCCGGGACGGATGGGCACCCACTTGTGCGACTTGGCGGCCATCTGCGTGTAGATGGGATCGATGCAGATGACGTTCGTGCCTGCTTCGATGGCGTCGGCGACGAAGTGCCAGTCCTGGATTTGCGCGTCGGTGAGGTTGTTGCACCACAGGAACAGGTTCTTCGCGTTCACGTAGTCGCGCTGATCGTTGCCCGGCCACGGCGCGCCGCCGTACCCGAACACGCGCATGATGCCGTACATGTTGCCGGCATCGAGCGGACCGCTCATCGTGCAGGCGTTGATGGTGCCGAACAGCTTGCCCGGCGTGCCGCTCGTGGCGTGGTACACGCTTGAACCGGACGTCTTGAAGATGGACGAATCGCCGAAATCCTTGCGATAGCCCTTGATCTTCGTAGCGATGTCGTTGATCGCGTCGTCCCAGCTCACGCGCTCCCACTTGTCGCTTCCGCGCTCGCCCGTCTGCTTCATGGGATAGAGCACGCGATCGGGATGGTAGATGTTCTCGTTGCTGACCAGGCCGCGCAGGCAGATGCGGTTGAACTCCTTGTTCGGGAAGTCGGCCGGAGCCGTCTTCACCAGCTTGCCGTCGCGCACCGTCGCCGTCATCATGCACGTGTTGAAGCAGTTCGGGCGGCAGCATACGTTGTAGTGCTCTTCGTTGACCTGCTGCGTTGCAGCATCGGAACCGTCTTCAGCCTGCTTGCTGGGAGCGCAGCCAAGCGCAGTGCCCGCCCACAGCCCTCCTGCCACCACCGCGGTCGACTTCAGGAAGCTTCGCCGCGTGAGACCTGATGGTTCATTCGTCCAAGACATTTCTCCCCCTTCGAACTTCAGGACGCGCACGCACGGGAACACCGAACGCGCACGCACTTCAAGGAAACCCTCTTGCCCGTACAGGATTGGCCAACCCCTACTTTTCATATGAAAATACTTTTCATATGAAAAGTCAAGAGCCGGAACCGGGGAGAGCTATCTTGTTTGAGGATGGATGGGAGGGGGAAGCCCCCTCCTGCCCTACTTTCCCGCGTCCTCCGCAACCTTGTCGGCGAAGCCTTCGTTCCAGGAGCTCGGCACCACCACGGTGCCCTTCCCCTCCTTGACGCCTTCGTACAGCAGGTACATTTTCCGCAGCTCAAGGGCGGTATTGTCATCGTAGGTGTGCGCGTAGCCTTCGATCATCGCCGAGATTTCAGACTCGGCCTCCATGAGGATCAGGCGCGCTTTCTTCTTCTGCTCGGCCTGCGCTTCAAGCGACATGACCTCCTGCAACTCTTCGGGCAGCAGGATGTTGCGCACCTCCACCGACAGCACCGTGATGCCCCACGCCGACACCTTCTCCTCAAGCAGGCGCTTGAGTTCTCGATCGAGCTGATCGCGGCGCGCCGTCACCTCGGCGGCGGTCGCCCGGCCGATGGCATCGCGCAGGATGGTCTGCGCGGACAGCAGCAGCTGATGCGCGTAGTCGTCCACGGCTACGCACGCCTTCTCGGCATCGTGCACCATCCAGAACACCACGGCGTCCACGTCGAGCGGCACGAGGTCGTTCGACAGCGTCTCTTCCGCGCCGAACGCCGTCGTGCGGATGCGCACGTCGATGCGCATGGTGCTGTACTCCACAAACGGCAGGGTCAGGAAGAAGCCGGGGCCCTTCACGCACTTGAACTTGCCCAGCCGCATGACCACCATGCGCTCCCACTGCTGCGCGATGTGCACCGACGACGCCACCACGATGGAGGCGAACGCGGCCGTTGCCACGGCGAAGAACCCGATACGGCCTGCCACCAGGAAAAACACCAGGCACACCGCCAGGAACACGGCCGCGATGATGATGCCCTGCAAGAAGTACACGCCGTTGCGCGAAGCGCGCTGCATGGGGTCGCCGTCGCCCTGCGGCGCCACCGTCACGCGTCGCGGCTTCTCGCTTTCCCTGCGTTCGTTTCGCTTGCTCCCCATGCTGCTCCCCTTTTCACTCGTGCGTCAGATACGCACCGGTTTCCTGCTCCAGCTTGCGCACGCGCGTGCGCATGGCGGCTTCCACGTCGCGATGCGACAGCCCCAAATCGGTGAGGGCCGCGATGCATTCGTCAAGCGCCTGCTCGATGGCGTCGGACTGCTCCTTGCTCTCCCCCGCGTCAAACCCGTTGACGAACGCGCCCACGCCGCGCTTCGACGTGATGTAGCCGTCGTTCGCCAAGCTCGTGTACACCTTGCTCACCGTGTTGTAGTTGATCGAAAGGTCGGTAGCCATCTCGTGAATGGTGGGCAGCTGATCGCCCGGCCGATAGTGCCCGGAGTTGATCAGGTACACCAAGCGATTGCGAAGTTGCACCCACAAGGGGATGCCGCTTTCCTCGTTTTTCTCGAAGGGAAACACGCGTGCTTGTCCTCATTCCTCGTTTGCAGCTCGAACGGCGTACCGATATCTCCCCGATTATAGCAACGATAGCCCGCGGCGCCGGTAATTCACGCCGCCGTCACGACGCACCAGCGCAGCACGAACCCGCCAACCAGCACCAACACGGCCGGCAGCAGGGGGTTCACGCGCGCCGCAGGCACGGCGCATTCCGCCACGTACAGCACGAACGGCACCGCGAGGCCCGCCACCACGAGACCCGCCCAAAACGCCACGGCAAGCTCACCGCCGATCAACCGCGCCGCTGATTCAGGTGCAACCTGACAGCTGACCAGCACGAACGCTGTCAACACGAGTGCTTCCACCGCGATGATCACCGCATCGGCAAGCGCCAGGCGGCGCATCGACACCGCGAAGCTCTCCCACACCCGCGTGACGATGGCGAACAGCACCACGGCCGCCGTGCCGCACGAGAGCGACGAGGCCAGAAACAGCGCAATGATGAGCGGCGTCGAGAAGAACGGCACGCTCCAGAACGTCATGAGCAGCAGCGCCGTGTACGTCATGACGGCGAGCGCCAGCACCACCTGCACCGTCGCGATCAGACGCAAGGCCGTGCGCCGTACCTTGAACACGCCCAGCCAGGCAAGCCCCGAGACCACCGCGCACAGGATGGTGGCCGCCAGCACGTAGGCGCCCACCGACACCACGGTGAACGTGGGCGAAACCAGCAGCACGAGCACTTCGTCGGGGCGTCGCATGTCGGCCAACAGGCAAAACGCTCCCACCGCGCACACGGCGGCCGCCAAGAGAAAGCCGAAGCCGAACAACCTCCTGCACGGGATGCTCGCCAGAGCCCGCGTGCCGAACGTGCGGCTCTTCGAGCGCAGCAGAACGATGCTCAGCACGCTGAGCACCGCGCATGCCCCCGCACCCATGCCCCCCAAGAACAGGTATGCGACGATCAGGTTGTTGAACATGTCCCCCTCCGTCATGGACGCGCGCTACCCCAACGCCACGTCCAAAATCATCATCACCAAAAAGCCCGCCATCACGCCGAGCGTGCCCGCATTCGAATGCTCGCCGAGGTGCGCTTCGGGGATGAGCTCTTCCACCACCACGTACATCATAGCGCCTGCCGAGAACGCCAGCATCCACGGCATGTACGGCGAGATGAGTCCCGCGAACAGCACCACGAGGATGCCGAACACCGGCTCGGCCAAACCCGACAGCGTGCCAAGCGCGAACGCCTTCGGCGCGCTCATGCCCTCCTGCAGCATGGGCAGCGCCACCGCCGCACCCTCGGGCACGTTCTGAATGCCGATGCCGATGGCCAGCGCCACCGCCATGCCGAACATACCGGGATCGCCGCCGTTTTGCGCCGCCATGGCGAACAGCAGGCCCACGCTCATGCCCTCGGGGATGTTGTGCAGCGTGACCGCCGTGAACAGCAGCGTCGGCCGGTCCCACTTGCTCGGCAGCCCTTCGGCCTTGCTTTCGCCGGGATGCATATGCGGCAGCAGCTGATGGAGCACCATGAGGAAGACCACGCCGATGGCGAAGCCGCCCGCCGCCGGAATCCATCCGATTTGACCCGCTTCCTCGGCACGCTCGATGGCTGGAATGAGCAGCGACCACACCGACGCCGCAATCATCACGCCTGCGGCAAATCCCAAAAACACCTGCTGGAACGTCATGCTGTTGCGCTTGCGGAACAAAAACACCGACGCGGCGCCCAGCGTGGTCATGAGGAAGGTGAAGCCGGTTCCGCCGGCGGCCCATAACAAAGCAGTTTGCATACCTGCTCCTATCGTATTCGTTCATCGGCGCGTCGCGCGGCATCGGAGAAACCGAAGGCATCGCGCGGGGCCGCATCCTTGTATCGGCTCACAGTGTACGCCAATAATCGATGATGCACGCGATGCTTTTTCCCAGCGTTACCTTGAGGCTGTGGGCGCGGGGGAGCCAATCTTCGCTCCGAAAACACGCCTCAGCACATGTGGCGTGTTTTCGGAGCGAAGATTGCCGCAGGCGCACCCCCTCCCGAAACGCAATGCGGCCGGGGTAGCAACCCCGGCCGCATCGAAAGGAATACCGACAGTACCGCTTGGCTTGTAAGCCTACTAGCCCATCGCTTGCGCGATGTTCGTAGCAATACCTCACGAGACTGTTACTTGGCGAAGATAGTCTTATTCGTTCGTATTGCGATTTTTCAATCAACTGTCGGACATCGCAGATTGTACGCTCTTTTACCCTGCTTGCGAACCCCCGGCAGGGTTTTTGTGCAGGTGAACAACCAAATCGTTGCTTTTCGTAGCCGTGCCGTCAACCCTCTGTTGAGCGCTTGGCACGGGCGCAGACGGCCAGGGAGGGAGGGGCCGTCTGCGCGCCGATGCCCGCGCTACGCGAACTTCCCAGCGGCCAAATCGCGGCCGAGGAGGTAGCCGAACGTGAGGCAGTTGATGCCGTAGCTGTTGCCGGGAATCGCGAAGTTGTACGTGTTCGCGTACATGTCGCCCACCATGGCGCCCACGTTGAACAGACCGGGGATGGGCTCGTCGTTCTCGTCGCACACCTGCATATCCTTGCTCGTGCGCAGGCCGCCCATCACCGTCATGAACATGGCGTAGTTCTGCGCCGCGTAGAAGGGGCCGGCTTCGTCGATTTTCACGAGGAAGTCGGGGTTCTTGTAGAAATCCTCGTCCACGCCCTTGTCGCACAGCTCGTTGTAGCGCTTCACCACGGCCTTGAGCTTCTCCGCGTCGAGTCCCAGCTGCTTCGCCAGGTCGTCGAGGGTGTCGGCCTTGTAGTACGCCTTCGTCTCCACCCCGGCGTCCCACAGGGCAACCAGCTCGTCGGTGGTGAGCGGCGGCAGGGTGTAGTCCATGCCGAACGTGTACCACTCGTGGCCCGCCTCAAGGATGGCGGCCGGGTAGTTCGCGGTCCAGATGCCGAAGGCGATGTTGCCGGGCTGCGACAACAGGTGGTTCGAGCTGTACGGCGCCGAGATGTCTTCGCGCTGATAGCGCTCAGTGTTCATGTTCACGTTGAGGCCCATGTGGAAGCCGCACGGCTCATGGCTGCCGCCCCACGCGCCCTGCATCATGGGCGCGTTCGGGTACGCGCGCTGCCACGCCGCCCCAGCCCACAGGCCCATTTTCTGACCGTCGCCGCCGTAGATGCCGGTGAGGTTGAAGCTGGTGTTGTAGTCGATCTCGTTCTGCTCGTAGCCCACGAGCGGCAGCACCATGGGGCAGTACGCCGCCAGCATCTCCTTGTCGTTGGAGAAGTCGCCGGTGGCCAGCACCACCGCCTGCTTCGCCACGAACTTCACGTAGCCGCTGCCGTCCATCTTCGACGCCACCACGCCGCTCACGCGACCCTTGCCGTCATCCTCGCGCAAAAGCTGCTCGGCCTTCGTGTCGTAGATGATCTCGACGCCGTACTCCTTCGCCTTCGCCTCGAGCGCTTCCACGGCGCCCTGCTGACCGGTGGACACCATGGCGCTGTTGCCCTCGGTGGAGAACGCGTGCGCGTAGTTCGGCCCCAGGTCGAACGTGTTGTCGCGCTCCATGATCACCTGCAGGCCGCTCGCCTGGGCAATGTCGATCATCCAGTTCATGGCCTCTTCGGACTCGTTGTAACCGCGCATCCACTTCTGCTGATCGACGGCGAACGAGGCCGCACGCATCTCGTGGTAGTAGAACGGCACCGGGTCGAACGGCTCGATGCCCAGCTCCTCCATCACCTTCGAGTTCTTCGCGTAGTTCGAGCCGCCGCGCGAGATGGGCGCGCTCGCCGCGGAGAACAGCGTGACCTTCGCGCCCTGTTCAGCAGCGGAAACCGCCGTGGTGAAGCCCGACATGCCGCCGCCCACCACAATGATGTCGTTCTCGATGGTTTCGGTGATCTGATCGTCGGCGATGGGCTCGGGCGGAATCATGAACGACCACTTCGGCATGCCGTCGGTGAGCTTGAGCACCGCATCGGACGAGTTGACCACGCCGTTAGCCGACGACGCCGCGCCCGCGTTGCCCGCCGCGGCGTCGGTGGAGCCGCTTGCCGCCGGCGTGCATCCCACGAACCCGGCAGCAGCACCCGCTGCGCCGACCGCGCCGAACTTCAGAAAATCGCGACGTGAAAATCCCTGGTTCTTTCCCATGGTGCATCCCTCCTGTCGAAGCGCTTGCCCCTTGCAAGCACCTCTATGGTAGATGCGCGCACCACCTGCGGAAAAGCAGTTTCCGGTTGCCCGACCGCAACCGTTTTCTGCTTGCGTCGCGCCCGCAGGGAAGCATCGTCTTGCTCGGAGGCAGTACAATGGCAGGCGTATGCGCTATGCTGGTCGTAGGCAGGAAACGGCTTCTGGGGAGGGGACCGTGGATATTCGTCAATTGGATTACTTCATCGCCGTCGCGCAGCGGGGGAACTTCACCAAAGCGGCCGACGAGCTGTTCCTTTCACGCCAAGCGCTGAGCAAAGCCGTGCGCAATCTCGAGCACGAGCTGGGCCATCCCCTGCTCATCAACCGCGACAACCACCTGGAGCTCACCGACGAAGGGCGCGCCCTGCGCGAGGACGCGCTCCCCGTGGTGGACGCGTTCAAGCAGCTGGAGCAACGCTACCTCGGCACCCTCGACGCGCCGCCGTTGCGGCAGACGCTGTCGGTTGCCATGGCGCACGGCACGGCCCTGTCCATGCCGCCTCGGGCTATCGACGCGTTTCGCGCGGAGCATCCCGATATCGTGCTGTCGGTGGAAGAGGTCACCACCGAAACCGCCATCGACATGGTGCGCGCCGGCGAATCGGACATCAGCCTCGTGGGGTCGGCGCCGCAGTACCTGGCCGAGTTCGATCTCATGCTCGTGGTGGAAACCGGCGTGTTTCTGTACGTTCCCGTGGAGAACCCCCTGGCCGCGCAGGCCGCACTCGCGCTGAGCGACCTGGAGGGACAGCCGTTCATGACATTCGGCAAGCGCAACCACCTGCACCGCTACTTCATGGAGGCGTGCGACGCTGCGGGCGTCCATCCCAACATCGTCATGACCACGTCGGACAGCGAGCTGCTCGTGCGCAGCGCCGTGCAGCAGCAGGCGCTGTTCTTCGGCTTCCCGCCCAACGTACTGAACGACCCCAAGGAGGGCCGCGTGCTCATGCGCCTCGACCTGCAGCGCGAGAGCGCCTTCGGCACCTACGCCATCAGGCGCAAAGCCACCGCTCCCTCCACCTCCGCCCGCGCCTTCTGGGAGCATTTGGGCAAGGTGTAAGGTTATGAAAAGCGCCCCCGGAATGGGGGCGCTTTGGGTCGTGCGTATGCCGTGCCGCGGAGACGCGGGTGCGTTAAGCGGTGGCCAGGGGGCTCGGGACGGAGTAGACGCGGGCAGCGTTCTCCTGGTCGAGATCGTAGAGGGCCTTCGCGTCGGAGCCGAACAGCTTCATGCGCGTGATCATCTTGTCGGCGTTGTCCTCTTCCTCCTGCTGCTCTTCGATGAACCAGTCGAGGAACTTCATGGTGCGATAGTCCTTGACCTCGGCTGCAGCAGCGTAGATGTCGTTGATGAGGCTCGTGACGTACTTCTCGTGCGTGAGCGCAGCCTCGAGCGGAGCGAGGAAGTCCGAGAACTCCTTGTCGGGCTGATCGATGGCCAGCAGCTTCACCTTGCAGCCGTTCTCATGCAGGTAGTTGCGGAAAATGAGAGCGTGATCGCGCTCTTCCTTGGCCTGAATCTCGTACCAGTTGGCGAAGCCCTCAAGGCCTTCTTCCTCGTAGTAGTCGGCGAAGGACAGGTACAGGTAGGACGAATACAGTTCCTTGTTGATCTGGTCGTTGAGCAGTTCGTACACACGTGCGTCCATGGATCCTCCTTGGTAGTTCGATTGTTGCTGATACCATGATAAAACTTCGCCGCGCCCACAGAAAACGCCGCAGCCCCGCGTCTCCAAAACAACACAGCCCCACTCAACGTTTGGCTGCACCGTTTGATGGTTGCGACGGCGGCGATCCTAGCGGAAGAAGGACTCGCGAGTGGTGGCTTTGGCGGGGATAAACTGGGTTTGGAGGTGACTCAGGCGCTCGACAGCCTCATGCGCCACGAACATGCGGTTGCGCTTGCCCTCCGTGAGCGGCGTCAACACGTCCAGATCGACGAGGCGCGCCACAGCCTCGGCTGCCGTCTGATAGCTCTTGCCCGTGATGGCGCTTGCGGACGGCACCGACACGATGGGTATGGCCACGAGATGCGACAGCAATGCACCGAGCGCCGAGCCCTTGTGCATGTCGGTGCATCGGTCGTGCCAGTCGGCTTCGATATCCGTCACGCAGTCGCGGTACAGGTAGGCCAACGGCACGCTGCGCCCCGTTGCGCGGGCGCAGTGCGCCACCCAGCTGTCGAGCGACGCCGATGCCGAGCGCTTCGCGAAATCCTGCCCCGTCTGGTACGGGATGAGCAGCTCGGTATGCTTCCGCGTCTGCACGGCGGGCGTAAGCGAGAAGGGCGGCAGCATGTTTTCCATGAGCCCGCATTGACGCCAGATGAGAAACGCCAGCATCCGACCCCATCGGTCGAGCCCCTCCGAAACGGGCTTGATAGCCTCCAATTGGAAGTGCGCGATGGCGGACCGGGTAAGCGGCGTGAGCGAGGGACGGTTGCAGAATTCCACCAGGTCGTCGATGAACATGTCGATCTGCCGATAATCGGGCGGCATATAGCGCACACCGCTGTTGGGGCTTTTCGCCTCGGAGCGCGTGTTCGACCCACGGCGCCCGGCATCGCGCTCCTTGCGTGTGCCGCGCATGCACAGCTCGTACAACTTCCACACGTCATCGCTCGTAATACCCTCCGGCTTGGGCTCGTAGCGTTCGATCCACTCGAGCGTCTCGATGCAGCAGAACGCCTCGTACGAAGCCTCGATGGTGACGAGCGGGCTTCCGTGAAACACTTTGCGCAGGTACATCTTCTGCTCGCGCGGGGACGCCTTCCCCACTTCGCGGGCGAATTCCAGGTGCAGCAGCTGCACGAGATCGGGCTCTACCCCGTCACTGCGCACCGTGGCCATAGCCTCCACCCGATTCAGAATCCGGACGAGCGACGCGCCGTACGGGTACGTGCGCGCCATCTCGTCCATGCGGACGAGCGCGATTTCGGTATTCGACTCGGTGGCCAGCGTCTCCCCTCGAAACGAAAACGCACGGTTCGCAATGGCGTGCGGCACATACGTGCTCGTACCCGAGCCTGAACCCGGCGCAACGGGCGCTCGGTCCTGGCCTATCTGGCGATTCTCATCAGCATCCATAGCGACCCCCCAATCACCTGCTTCGATTGCCCCATTATATCGACCGAGCCCCACCGTGCAGCGCGCACCCGGCAGACGGCGAAAACCGTCGTGGCTTATTGAGGGTTTGGCGCAAAAAGGAAATCATGGCGCATTTTGTTGCCCGTTTTCGGGCAACGCGCCCTCGCACCGCATCCGGCGGTTCCTATAATCCGCCGCAAGCAAGCTGCAGATTGCTGTTCGTGTTCGCATGGCAACAAGGAGGAACATCACATGGCTGACACATACCGCGAGCCAACAACGACGAGCGCCGGTTTCACCCGCCGCTCGTTTCTGAAGTGGAGCGGCGCGATAGCCGCAGGCGCGGCCCTGGCAACAAGCTCGGGATGCGGGCTGACCGAAGCAAACGAAGCGCAACAGGAGGCGTCTGCCGAGGGGCGCTGGGTTTCGGCTCAGTGTTGGGCCGACTGCGGATCGCGCGGCTTCAACAAGGTGTACGTCAAGGACGGCAAAGCGGTGAAGATGGGCACCGATGAAACGCACGAGGATACGCCGAACTGCCCGCGCGTCCGTTCCTGCGCTCGCGGCCGCGCCCAACGCGCGCACATCTTCGGCGCCGACCGCCTGAAGTACCCCATGAAGCGCAAGAACTGGCAGCCCGGCGGCGGTTCGAACACGAACGGCCAGCTGCGCGGCATCGACGAATGGGAGCGCATCAGCTGGGACGAAGCGCTCGACTACGTCGCCGACGAGATCAAGCGCATCGTGGACACGTACGGCAACGAGGCCATCGTGGTGCCCGGGTTCGTCGCGTCGCTGTTCGGGCAGTGGGACATCGGTCGCATGCTGTCGCTGTACGGCGGCTACATGGATAACTGGGGCGCCTGCTCGTCGGGTGCCTGGGGCTCCATCGCACCGTACATCGGTCTGGCCGAAGACTTCAACGACCGCATCGACATGCGCAGCTGCGATCTCATCGTGCTGTGGGGCTCGAACCCCGCATGGAGCCGCGCCGGCCTTCCCACCTACAACTACCTGCAATCGAAGAAAGCGGGCACACGCTTCATTTCCATCGACATCTTCCGCAACGCCACCGCGCAGGCACTGGCGGACGAATGGGTGCCCGTGCGCCCCGGCACCGACGTGGCGCTGGCGCTCGCTATGGCCTACACCGTGCTGCAGGCCGACGAAGCCGAAGGCGGCGCGCTCATCGACTGGGACTTGCTTGATCGCTGTACCATCGGCTTCGATGCGGCGCATCTGCCCGACGGCGCAGCCGAGCAGGACAACTTCAAGGACTACGTGCTGGGCACCTACGATGATCAGCCGAAAACACCTGCGTGGGCCGCGGAAATCTGCGGCGTGCCGGCCGACGTCATCGAAGAGGTGGCGCTCGAAATCGCGCGCACCAAGAAGGTGGCCATCTGCATGTCCCCGGCTCCGTCGCGCACGACGAACGGCTGCGCGTTGCCGCAAACGATCCTTGCGCTGGGTGCGATGTGCGGCTGCATTGGCAAGCCCGGTTGCATGACCGGCAGCGATGCCGGGCACACCTGGCTCATGGAGGGCATCGACCTCGTGGTGGGCGGCAACATCCAAGGCGACCCCACATGGTTCACGCCAGGCGCGAAGGAGATGCTGGAAAACCCCATCGGCGGCGTTTCACCCTCCCGTTTCACCGGCGCGCCGAACGGCATGTACACGCGTCCGCAGGCTCCTTACACTCGCATCAACGTCAACGAGCTATGGACGTCGGTGCTTGAGGGCACATACACGGCGGGTAAGGACGACGTCCGTCCCTGCAAGACGCAGATGTTCTACCACACGCACTCGAACCTCATGAACCAAACGCCGGGCACGATGCTGGCCATCGAGGCGCATCGCGCGGTCGAGTTCGTGGTAACGCAGAATATCGTGATGACCACCACGGCGAAGTATTCCGACATCGTGCTGCCCATCACCTCGCAGTGGGAACGCGTGGGCGACCTCACGCAGGGCTACCGGGAGCAGATTATGCTGTCGAGCCGCGTGACCGAGCCTTTGTTCGAAGCCAAGGACGACCTATGGGTGGCCGAACAGCTGGGGCAACGCCTGGGCCTCGACATGGCCAAGTTCGTAGTTATGACGCCCGAACAGGAGCTATACAACCAGCTTGCCGCCGCCACCGTCATCAACGATGATGGTAAAACGTACGAACCGCTGCTCACCATCACGCAGGAGGATCTCGACGAGATGGGCGTGGAAGGCGCACCGCAGGAGGGCAAGATCACGTACCGTCAACTCAAGGAAGACGGCATCTACCAGGTTCCCCGCAGCGAGAACGACAACTTCGGACATGTGTGCCTCAAGGAATTCCGCGACGACCCCGAAGCAAATCCGCTGGGCACCGTCAGCGGCAAACTGGAAATCTATTCGCCCACGCTGGCCGAAGACCTCAATGCATGCGGTTGGTCCACCGTCGATCCGCTGCCGCGCTACACGCCCGCCATCGAAGGCTATGAGGAAACGTTCGCCAACTGGGAAACCAAAACGAAGGGCGAGTACCCGTTCCAGCTGGTCAGCATCCACACACCCCGCTTCGCCCACTCGACGTTCGGCAACGTGCCCATCCTGCGCGAGGCCTTCGACCACCCGCTATACATGAATCCGATGGACGGTGAAGCGCTCGGCCTGAAAACGGGCGACCCCGTGCTGGTCTCGTCGAAATGGGGCAAGGTTGCGCGCCCGCTGCTACTCACCGACATCATGACGCCCGGCGTGCTGGCGCTCGGGCAGGGTGCCTGGGTGGACGTCGACGAGAAGACCGGCGTGGACATGGCCGGCTGCGTCAATGTGCTGAACGGCCCCAACCGCGTCGGGTTCGGGCATCAGGCCTGGAACAGCTGCATCGTCAACGTGGAGCCGTGGGACGGCGACCTGCTGCCCGATGCCCAGTGGCAACCGCGCGAAGTATTCAAGGAGGCGTAAACCATGTCATCTCAAATGGCATTCTTCATCGATTCGAGCGTGTGCGTGGGGTGCAAAACCTGCGAGATCGCCTGCAAAGATCAAAACGACCTGTCCGTCGGCCCACGCCCGCGCTACGTGCGCGAATTCCACGGGGGCACCTGGGTGGCCGACGAGCAGGACCCCACGGTGAAGCGTCAGGAGGGCGTCTTCTCCTACAACGTGTCCATGGGGTGCAACCACTGCGCCAACCCCGCCTGCGTCCCCGCGTGCCCGCAGGGCGCCATGCAGAAGGACCCGGACACGGGCATCGTGTGGAGCGACCCCGAGAAGTGCATCGGCTGCGGTATGTGCGCGCTGGCCTGCCCGTACGGCGCTCCGCAGGTGGAGCAGGGAGCCGACAGCATCCGCAAATGCAACTTCTGCAAGGATCTGTTGGCCGAAGGCAAGGCTCCGGCCTGCGTCGAGACATGCCCCATGCGAGCGCTCGACTTCGGCGACTACAACGACCTTGTGGCGAAGTACGGCGACGTGCGCGATGTGGCGCCCCTTCCCTCGTCGAGCGAAACGCAGCCCTCCATCGTCATCAAGCCGCACCGCGACGCGAAGTACGACCTAGCTGACGGCTACTCGGTCACGCTGTATCCGGAAGGGTGAGCGGGATGAACGCAACGAACACCGGCGCAGGCCCGGCGAACGACGAGCAGCTTGACGGATACCGGCTGCTGTTCGGCCTCGTGGGGAAGCTGTTGTACCTGTATCCGCAGCAGGACTTCATCGACGGGCTGCTGCGCGACGAGGCGTTTCTCGACTGGCCGCTCGTTGAGGATGATCCGACGTTCGCAGAGGGCGTCAGCCTGCTGCGCGACTGGAACGAGCGGTACCGCGCCGGGCTGGACGACGATGCGGCGGGCGCGTTGCGCACTGATGCAACCCGCTTGTTCGCAGGCCTGCAAACCATGGCGGTTCCGCCGTGGGAGTCGGTGTATTTCAACAAGGAGCGCATGATCTTCCAGGAACAGACGCTTGAAGTGCGCACCTGGTATCGCGACTACGGCATGCAGATAGCCCAGTTCAACCACGAGCCGGAAGACCACATCGGCCTCGAGCTCGATTTCGTTTCCCACGTGCTTGGCCTGGCGTTCAACGCTGGAATCGACACTGAGCAGGGCGCGAGCCACCGTGCGGCGGCCGTGCGCTTCGTTGAAGAGCATCCGCAGCGGTGGGCTTCCACCTGGGCAGAGAAGGCGGCGGCAACTGCGGCCACCCCGTGGTATCGCGGCCTCGCCTTGGTGGTGCCGCCCATGCTGGACGGCTTCGCCCGCATCTACGCGCCCGAAGCCCGCGTCGCCTGCTAAGGATTCGGGCTCTTCACGACGCTCCCAAGGGGTTCCTTCCCTCCCGGCCCCTTGGGAGCCTTACCCCAGCAATTCGCGGTAGAGCGCTTCGTCTTTGGGGCCGAAGACGTTGAACACCACGCGCTTGAGGCGGCTGCGGCCGTGGCCGCCCCCACGCGCGCCCGCGTCCGCCTCGAGCCAGGCGCGCACGGCCTCCACCGCGATGCGGGCTGCGCGGTCGCGCGGGAAGCGGAACTCGCCCGTGGAGATGCAGCAGAACGCGAGGGACGCGCAGCCCGCCGCCGCAGCCGCATCGAGGCTCGCGCGGTAGCACGACGCCAGCTGCTCATCCTGCGCCGCCGTGGGGACGCCCGAGGGCACCATGGGACCCACCGTGTGCACCACGAAGCGCGACGGCAGGTTGAACGCGGGCGTCACCTGCGCAGCGCCCACCGGCTCGTCGTGACCCTGCGCGCGCATGAGCTCGGCGCAGGCCAGGCGCAGCTGCATGCCCGCGTACGTGTGGATGGCGTTGTCGATGCAGTGGTGCCCGGGGATGAAGCACCCCAGCAGCTTGCTGTTCGCCGCGTTCACGATGGCGTCCACCGCAAGCGTCGTGATGTCGCCGCGCCACAGCACGAGGCGCTCGTCGAGGGGCGAGGCGGGCAGCGTGTCCGCAACGGTCACGCCGGCAAGCGCGATGCGCGAACGCAGCACGGCGTCCTGCTGCTCCACCACGTCGGCGGGCACCGGTCGCGGCAGGCGCATGTTCATGAGCGAGCGCGCCAGCGTCCACCGCTCCTCGGGGTCGTCCGGCACGGCAAGCCCCTCGTATTCGGCTCGCTCCTCGGCAAGAAACGCCACCAAGCGTCCCAGCGCCTCGTACGCATCGATCTCGTCCATACCGTCCTCCATACTCCCAAAACAACGGCGCCCGCCAAAGCGGCGGGCGCACCAACATGCTGCTCGCTCGCGCGCCTACGCGCCCAGCAGCGCCTGCAGCGACGTCAGGAAGCTGGACATGTTGCGGTAGCACATGAACAGCGTGATGACGATGATCACCACGCCCGCGCAGTTCGCGAACGCGTGGTTCTTCCACTTGCCTAGGTCCTTGCCGTTCGCGCAGTACAGCACGAAGAACGCCATGATGGGCAGCAGGATGGCGTTCGCCGCCTGCGCCACAAGGATGAGCTCGGTGGGGCTCTTGCCCAGCGCCACGGCCATCACGCAGCCGGCCACCAGCACGATGATCCAGATGATCTTGAAGCGCAGGTCCTTCGTCGTCTTCTTCCAGCCCAGCACGCCGTTCACGGCGTACGCGGCGGAGAACGACGCCGTGATGGCGCTCGAGAAGCCCGCGCACAGCAGGCCGAGGCCGATCATCCACGTGGCCCACGAGCCCAGCAGCGGCTGCAGCGCCAGCGCCATGTCCTTGCCGTTCGTCACCACGGCGTCGGTGCCGTAGATGTTGGCGGCGGCGCAGATGAGGATGGCCATGGAGATGATGCCGCCCAGGCCGATGCTCAGGACGGTGTCGAAGCGGGCGTCGGACACCTGCTCCGGGTCCTTGAAGCGCTCGGAGGCGCCGGACGCATGGAGGAACAGGTTGTACGGCACGATGGTGGTGCCGATGAGGCCGACGGCCGTCAAAATGCCCTTCGACCCCTCTTCGGGCAGCGTCGGCACGAAGAGGCCCGTGGCGATGGCGCCCCAGTCGGGCGACGACGCGAGAGCCGTCACGAAGAACACCACGCCCATGAACACGACGATGGCGGTGAGGATGACCTCGACCACCTTGTACGAGCCAATCCACATGGCGATGAACGCCAGGATGCCCAGCACGATGACGATGGGAATCATCGGGATGTCGGGCGTGACGGCCTGGATGCCCAGGATACCGCCCGTGATGTTGCCCGTCTCGTACGCGATGTTGCCCACGAAGATAGCGATGATAACAATCACGATTGCAATCCACATAAGCGTTTTGTTGGGAATACGATCGCGGATGTTTTCACCCAAACCCTTGCCCGACACGATGCCGACGCGCGACGCCATCTCCTGGAAGATGATGGTGGCAACGGTGGCGAACAGCAGCGCCCACAGCATGGTGTAGCCGTAGCTCGCACCGGAAACCGTGCACGTGGTGACGGTGCCAGGGCCGATAAAGCCTGCAGCCACGAGGGCGCCGGGGCCGACGTTCTTGAATTTCTGCACGATAGAACTGCTCATGCCCTCTCCTTTCCAAACTTCTCTCACTGAATTCCTGATGCCGCACGCCGCCTTCCCCGAAGTACAATATGCAGCGCGACGTGCGATTATCCCCTACTTTATCAGAACAGAGCCCCAGCGTATACCAAGGTGAGCAAAGGAATGCGCCGGAGGGAGCGCCCGCTCGGCGGCGAGCAGCGCGCGCAGGCTCAGTCCTCGGGCGCGATGGTGCACCGGTTGCGTCCCTCGTTCTTCGCCTCGTACAGCGTGTCGTCCGCACGCCGGTACGCTTCGTTGAACGTCTCGCCGGCGCGCACGAACACGCCGCCGATGCTGACGGTGGGATGCAGCGTCGCCGTCTCGTACGCATGGTGCTCGACGGCAAGCCGAACGGCATCGCACTTCTCCTGCAACGCCTCGGCGGAATCGCGGTAGTCCAAATACACCATGAACTCGTCGCCGCCCAATCGGCCCACCACGTCGCTCGTGCGAAAGCTCTCGCGCAGCAGACGCGCCACGGCTTTGAGCACATGGTCGCCGGCCAGATGACCGTAGCGGTCGTTCACGTCTTTGAAGTTGTCGATGTCGATGACAAGCAGCGCAGCCTCGTGGTCGCCCTGCAACGCGCTCATGCGATGCTTGATGCGCTGTCGCATGGTCTCGGCGTTCAGCACGCGCGTGAGGCTATCGTGCTCGGCGCGGGCGATGAGCTCGTCTTTCTCGTTGCGCTCTTCGTCGATGCCCTCCACCTTGCCCATGGTCATCACGAGGTGCCCCGCCTCGTCGCGCACCGGCTCCACGGTGACGCGCACCCAATGCATCTCGCCGTCGTCGCCGGGCGATTGCAGCTCCTCGGTTCGACGCGTGTCCGAAAGCACCATGTCGGCGAACGCGCGCAGCCGCTCATCGCGCGGAGCCTTCGGCGACGAGGGAAACGACACGACACGCTGCTGCGGAGCCCCGCCTTCGTCGGCCCCCGGCACGATCACCATGAGCTCGCCTTTGGCCCAATCGTACTCGAAGAAGTGATCGTCGCACAGCGTGTACATGCGCAGGCGTTTCTTCATGTCCATGGCCGTTTTCGCTTTCGCGCGCGTGCGCTGATACAGGATGATCAGCACGAGCACCACCACGACGAGCACCGCCGCCGCAACCATAACGGCCGCCTGCAAGGGATTCGCCATCAGGTAGTCCAAGGTGTTGAAGCTGGTGTCGCGCAACACGTTGGCATTGACCACCGCCTGCATTTCCGTCTCAGACAGCGACCCCACGGCCTTGTCCAAGATGCCCAGCAGCGCGCCGTCGAACGTCCGGGACACGCCGAAGCACAGGCGATGGGGTTCATAGGTTTGAGGCGACACGCGAAGACCCTGGAAAGTAGGGGTGTTCATGTAGTATTGCACCACGTATTCGTCGGCGTACGTGTAATCGGCCTCGCCGTCGATCACCGCCTGCACGCAGGCGGGCGCGCCGTCGTAGCTCTCCGGGCTGCCCACGAAGTCGCCGCTGTAGCGACTCGCGGAAGAGAGCGCCAGACGCTTCCCTTCGATGTCGCCTTCCAATACGGAATCGTTTGCCACGAGCAGATACGAAGCCGTCGCGTACGGCTGCGAAAGACCGATGCCCTCGGTGCGCGCCGCGTCGAAGTCGTATTCCGCGCCGGCCATCATGTCGATGCGCCCCTCGCGCAGCATAGCTTCAAGCTCGTCGCGCGACGCTGCGGACACGTATTCGAACCGCAGCCCCGATTTCTTGGCTATCGCATTCAGCAAGTCCACCGCAATGCCGCGCAGCTTGCCATCCTCTTCGTACTGATACGGTTGCTGATTCGCCTGCACGCCCACCCGCACCGTGCCCGCCGTCTTCACGAACGCCTGCTCGGCTTCCGTCATCACGAATGCCGATGCCGTTTTGGAAAAGTACTTGTCGAACAGTTTGGAACCGAACGTCGCATCAACCGCGTTGATGCGCTCCATCGCCCGACTCAATTCCGAAGCGAGCTCGCTACCGCGCTGCATGGCGAAGTATTCAGGGCGCGCGCCGCAATGCGCCTCGACGCGCATGCCGTCGAGCGCGCTCATGTTCGAGGTGAGCAACACGTCGACGCTGCCGATGCGCACGGCGGCGTTCTGCTCGGATCGGTCGGCGCATTCGATAAGCTCGAGCTCGACGCCCTTCGCCTTCGCGTAGGCTTGCAGGTCCTCTACAAGCGCGGGCGCGTTCGCCACCGCTACACGCAGCTTCTCGCCAGCCTTGTCCTCCCAAAGATCGCTTCGCTCGGCGGGGCTCAGCAGCACTGCCTCAAGCGTGGCGTAGCTCTCGTCGGATAGGGAGAATCGACCGGCGTTGTCGCCCGTGGCGAACGCGCCCGAAATGAGATCCACCTCGTCGGCCTCGAGCATGGCGGCCGCTTCGAAGTACGCATCCGGACCTTCGGCGTCAACGGGAACGAACTCGTAGTCCCAGTTGGCGTACTGCGCGTTGCGCTCAAGGTACTCGTAGGTGTAACCCGATCGCACGCCCTGCGCATCGGTCCACATCACCTGGGCTTGCTGGGAAAAGGCCACGCGCACGACGCGCGGCTCGCCGCCGCCGTCGGCGTGAGCGGGGGATGCGAAACAGCATGCCAATACCAGGGAGCCGAGAAGCAGCAGCGCACCGCTCGCGGCACGTTGCAGCCCCCTTCGTATGCACTCCGCGATCGACTCCGACCCCGCCATGCACGCTCATCTCCCGCGATCGCAGCCTCCCTGGCAAACTACCCTCAACCAGAAGTATAGCGCAGCCGGGTGGCGTATGATACCTCAGTCGGCGTGCTCGATGAGGTCGATCACTTCGTCGCGCGAATGCACGTCGAGCTTCTGGTAGATGGACTTGATGTGGTACTTCACCGTGTTCTCCGACACCACGAGCTTCTCGGAGATGGCACGCGCCGTGCGCCCCTGCCCGAGGTGCACGAGAATCTCGGACTCGCGCGGCGTGAAGCCGTACTCTTTGGCCACGTGCGCGCAGCGCGCCTCAAGCGCGTCGCCCTGCTGCTCGGCCGTGGGCGCTCCGCCTTCGGGCACCGCGTCGATGCCGCGCAGGTTCTTGTCCTTGAACAGGAACATCGACACCATGGCCAGCAGGTACACCGCCACGAGCGCCACCGCCGTCACGGCGATGTCGCCCTGCCCCAGCGTGTGCGCGTTCAGCATGCCCACGAGGGTGCCCGCCATCTGCGCGCCGTTCGTGCACACGAGCGAGCACGAGAACAGCAGCGCCGCCGGCAATTTGGTGTCGTGCACGGTGTGCGCCACCATGCACCACAGGATGATGCCCGCCACGAGCGTTCCCAGCTGCGCGCACGCGTTCGCCAGGCCGCCCACGCCGTTCCAGATGAGCGGCAGCAACAGGAAGCCCGCCGCCGAAAGCGGCAGCGCCATGCGGTACACCGATCCCAGGCTGGGTTGGTTCTTCACGAACAGCGCGGGCAGCAACAGCACCGCGATGACCACCGCCTGCGTGATGAGCGCGGTGGATTGGAACGTGCCGAGGGGAATGGCCTGCGACAGCGACAGTTGCAGCATGAGGCCGCTCATGAACGAGAGGATGGCCGTGCCCAGCACGGGACGCCACAGCGCCGACAGCGCACCCTTGAACACCGGGGCCGAATACTCTTCGGCGATGGGCGCCCGCGCCGCCAAGCATTGCCGGCAGAACACCACCGAGGCGAAGAACAGCACGGCACCCACCGGCAGCATGGCAACGGAGGGCAGCAACGTGACGAGGAAGTACACCACGAGGCTCAGCCCGCTGCTCATGAGCACGAACAGGTACACGCGCCGCAGGTCGAACGTGCCCGAGAAGCGCGCCCACAACAGGTTGATCAGCGCGTCGCCCGCACCGAAGAACAGGCCGCCCGCCACGAGCCACGGCACCAGCTCGTCAAGCGGCACGAACCCCGCGAACTGAAACGCCATGCGCGTGACGATGAACCCCGTAGCCGCCACGCCGGCGCACACGAGGATGAACGCCGACGACGACCCGCGCCCCGCACGGCGCGCGAGCCCGATCATGGCCGCGTACACCACCATGCGCGCGGCGATCACCGCCACGAGGAACAGCGATTGCACGAGCGCGCCCGATTCGCCGAGCGACGTGAGCACGGTGGGCGACTCGAACGACATGTAGCCGAACACCAGATACAGCGCATAGCCGCTCATGAACACGATGTCGCGCGTTCGCATTCCCGTGAACAGTTCCTTCAAACAGCCCATCGGCCCCTACCCTCCGTCTGTTTTCCCTGTCAGTGTATCCCATCCGTTTCGTTTCGTCACTTGCCCATCGGGCGTTTTCAGCCTACCCACCCGTATCAGGTAGGCTTCTCACCGGGGAAAACGTCAAAAACTACCCGCGGGCAGGTGTGGCAGGCGGGACGGGGCGCTCGTAAAGTTGACGTCGCAGGGGAGGATTCCACGAAGGAAATCCTCGTGATGGTGCGAAGCGGGTGCAGGAGCGCGATGAGCGCGAACCGCCGTCCGCCGCGCACCGCAGCGAAAGGAGAGAGGGATTATGAAAGAACACGGTTTGAGTCGTCGCGCATTCCTGGGTCTCGGAGCAACCGCGGCCGTCGCCGCCGGAGCGGGCCTGGCCGGCTGTGCGCCTCAGCAGAGCGCAAGCGCCGACAAGGGCGCCGACGCGGGCAGCACGGGCGCAGCGTCTTCGAGCGTCTCCCCCACCAACTACAAGCCCGACTTCCTCACGCCGCCGGCCGTTCCCACCGACGTCAAGGAAGAGAAGGACTGCGACGTCCTCGTCATCGGCATGGGCCTTGCCGGCACCGCCGCCGCCAAGGAAGCCGCTGAGGCCGGCAAGAAGGTCATCGTGCTGGAGAAGCAGCCCAAGGACAGCTACTCCGTCATCTCCATGGCCGGCGACTTCGGCGTGGTGGGCTCCAAGATCCAGAAGGACCTCGGCATCGAGTGGGCGCCGAAGGCCGACATCATGAACGAGTACGTCAAGGAGACCGGCGGTCGCTGCGACACGTGGATGATGAGCTACTGGTACGACCATTCCGGCGAGGACTTCGACTGGTTCATCGAGGGCGCCGACTACGAGGTGCTCAAGTCCACCGCCGCCAACCGCGAGACGGACAAGCCGAACTTCATCCGCCCGAAGTGCTTCCCCAAGCTGGAGTCGTACGACTACAAGGAAGAGGTGTATCCCTACTTCCACGGCACCATCACCACCAACCCCAACATGCAGTGGGCATGCGAAGCGGCCTTCAACGCCGCCATGGCCGCCGGCGCCGAGCTCATCTACGAAGCCGAGGGCGAGCAGCTCATCAAGGAAGGCGACAAGGTGGTGGGTGCCTACGCCAAGACGAAGGACGGCTACCTCAAGGTGAACGCCAAGGCCACCGTGCTGTGCTGCGGCGACTACGGCGCGAACCCCGAGATGCGCCACTACTACGCGCCGTGGACCGAGGAGTTCATGGGCGGCGTCGACGACGGTCGCGGCCAGCTCATGGGCATCTGGGCCGGCGGCTGGATGGAGCTGGGACCCCACGCGCCGATGACGCACCACATGGGCGGCGCCCTGGGCGTTGACAGCTTCCTGCAGCTCAACATGGAGGGCCGTCGCTTCATGAACGAGGACGTGCCCGGCCAGAACATCGCCGACGAGCACACGCGCCAGCCCGTCGCAAAGGACCCCGAGCTTGCCAAGGCGGGCGTGAAGTCCTGGCAGATCTTCGACAGCAAGTGGCCCGAGCAGATCATCAACATGCCGGACGGCCACGGCTACACCACGTACTTCGTGCCCGACGACAAGATCGAAGAGTACGAAACCGTGCTGTCGGGCTTCGGTCTGGGCTACACGACGCAGGCCATGGTGGACGAGGCCGCCGACGTCAAGTGCGACACGCTCGAAGAGCTGGCCGAGAAGACGGGCCTGCCCTTCGAGACGATGAAGGCCGAAATCGAGCGCTACAACGAGCTGTGCCATAACGGCCTGGACGAGGACTTCGGCAAGATGTCGAAGCGCATGTTCCCCGTTGAGAACCCGCCGTACTACGCATGCAAGTTCGGCAACGCGGGCATGCTGGTCATGTTCGGCGGCCTCGAGTGCAACCACGACCTGCAGGTCACGGCCGACGGCACGAACGACCCCATCCCCGGCCTGTACGTGGCGGGCAACACCATGGGTCGCCGCCTCCAGGTGGACTACCCCGTGGTCGTGGCCGGCATCAGCCTGGCCACCGCGCTGAGCTTCGGCCGCCTTGCCGGCAAGAACGCCGCCGCGTCGGTGTAAGCACAACCCCTTCGAGAGACGGTCGCCCTCCCTCCCCCTCGTGGCCGTCTCGATGCGAAGCGCCCCTCCTGCCGCTGGCGGGAGGGGCGCTTTCCTACATCGTCTTCCAGAAATCGCGGATGAGCTCCTGGCGATTCGCCTGCCCTGCCTTCTGCAGGATGTTGTGCACGTGCACCTTCACCGTGCTGGGCGACAGCTGCAACGTGGAGGCGATGTTCTGGTTGTCGTTCCCTTCCATAATAAGGTAGAGCACCTCGCGCTCGCGCTCGGACAGCTGATGCTCCTTGCCGTAGCGCATGAGGTTGTCGTTAAGCACGGCTTCGCGACGCTCCCCACCCGGCGCCGGCGGATGCTCGAAGCGCAGCGCAAGCGTGCGGAACGCGTCGCGGCACGCCACGAACATGCAGATGAGCATCAGCGCGTTCTCGGCGTAGTTGCGCTCTGACGTGAACGCCCACGGCCCGAGGCCGAGCGTTGCCGGGTCCACCACGAGGAAGAAGAGCACGTCTTCGGCCACCACCAACGCGCCGAGCACCCACAGCGCCACGTACAGACGCAGGTAGCGACGCAGCCGACCGCGCTCAACGTCATCGTCCATCGCGCGATAGCGATACGCGGCGAACCCCAGCATCCAGAACAGCAGCAGCGCACGCAGGGTGTAGAACGTGAAGCGCTGCACGTTTCCTTCGGGGAAGGCGACGAGCACCACCGCGCTTGCCACCACGAACACCACGCCGGGCACCGCCATGAGCGCGCGGCTCTTCTCACCGAGCACCGTGCACACCACCAGCCAGAACGACACGAGGAACCCCGCACCCGCCAGAATGGACGCGTACGAGCGCACCATCAGGTACGCGCTGGTCATCTGCGCATCGAGCCCCGGATACATGAGCTCGTCCTGCAGCACCCAGGCCACGTCGAAGAAGTAGAACAGAAATGCGAGGAAGGCGAACAGCAGCACGCGCTTGCGCGACACGAGGTACGCCGACATGCAGGCGGCCGAGGTGAGGACGGAAGCCAGCAGCACGATCAGCGTGAAATGGAAGAGCACGAACCCCACCAACAGACACTCCTTCGTCCGACGATGCAGGAAATCAATCGTTTCCCATCATATACGAAACGGAAAGCCGCTGCGGTGCATGCGTCCGGTCACCTGCGGTTTAACTAGGTTGTAGTTCCCCGTCGCCGCATTTCGGACGCGTGCAGGCCGCTTTATAGACCCTGTTTAGACCTTTCCTTCGCCGGCGCCTCCCGGCAAGGTGTGATCGACGCGTCGTCATGCAGCACCTCTTCGCAAAGGAGTTCCTCAATGGAGAAAAGAAAAGGAATCGGTCTGTTCGGGCTGATCGGCATGGTTATCAGCTCGTGCATCGGCTCGGGCGTGTTCGCCATCACGGGTCAGCTCGCACAGGTCGCCGCCCCCGGCAGCGCGCTCATCGCCTGGGGCATCGTGGGCGTGGGCTTCATGATGCTGGCGCTGTCGCTGGCGAACCTCGGCGACAAGCGGCCCGACCTCCACGGCATCTTCCAGTACGCCGAGGAGGGCTTCGGCCCCTTCGCCGGCTTCATCTCGGGCTGGGGCTACTGGCTGAGCGCCTGGCTGGGCAACGTGGCCTTCGCCACCATGATGATGTCCACGCTGGGCTATTTCTTCCCCGCGTTCCTGCCGGGCAACACCATCCCCTGCATCCTCATCGCGTCGGTCATCATGTGGCTGCTCACGCTGCTCGTCATCCGCGGCGTGGAGAGCGCGTCGTTCCTCAACGCCATCGTCATGCTGTGCAAGGTGGCCGCCATCGCCGTGTTCATCCTGTTCACGCTGTTCCTGTTCAACGCGGGCGTGTTCACGGCCGACTTCTGGGGCATGCTGCAGAACAACATGGCCGCCATGGGCGAGCTGGGAGCCGACGCCGTGGCCATCGGAGGCATCGGCGACCAGGTTAAGAACTGCCTGATCATCCTCATGTGGACGTTCGTGGGCATCGAGGGCGCCACCGTCATGTCCTCGCGCGCCCGCAAGAAGAGCGACGTGGGCAAGGCCACCGTCATCGGCCTCGTCTGCCTGCTGCTCATCTACATCAGCGCGTCGGTGCTGCCGTACGGCTACCTGCCCTACACCGAGATCGCGGCCATGAACTACCCGGCCATGCTGTACGTGTTCGACTCAATGGCTCCGGGTTGGGGCGGCGCGTTCATCTCCATCGCCATCATCATCTCTGTGCTGGGCTCGTGGCTGTCGTTCACCATCCTGCCGGCCGAAACCACGTCCGACATGGCGAAACGCCAGCTGTTGCCCGCTTCCTGGGGCAAGATGAACGCCAAGAACGCCCCGCAGCTCAGCCTGCTCATCGTGGGCGCGTGCACGCAGGTGTTCATGATCACGCTCATCTTCTCCGAGGACGCGTACAACTTCGCCTTCTCCATGTGCACCGTGGCCATCGTCATCACCTGGACCATGGCAGCCGCCTACCAGGCGAAGTATTCCGCGCAGCATCGGCAGATGGGACAGCTGGTTATCGGCATCATCGCCGTGGCGTTCCAGGTCATCGGCGTGCTGCTGAACGGGTGGACGTTCCTGCTGCTCACGTGCGTGGGCTACATCCCCGGCTTCTTCGTGTACGCCAAGGCCCGCAAGAACCAGGGCGTCGGCTTGAAGAAGGCCGAGAAGATTGGCATGGGCATCATCTCGGCGCTCGGCGTGCTGTCGCTCGTGCTGCTGTTCACGGGATTCATCAGCTTCTAGCAACGCTTCGCGCGGCGGCATGCGCAACGCCATGCGCCCCGCCGCGCCCATCGAAAGGAACCGTCATGCATATCGCAACAATCGGCGTGGAAGACTGGCTCAACGTGTGGGAGAAAAGCGCCACGTACGACATCGCGCAATCCACCATCTCGTCGATGACGATGGGCGAGATCCTCGCGCTCGACGACGAGGAAGGCGCCGCGTTCTACGACCGTCTGAACCGCGAGAAGATGAACTACGGCTGGATCGAAGGCTCGCCCGCGTTCAAAGCCGAGGTGGCGAAGCTGTACCGCTCGGTGGACCCCGACAACGTGCTGCAGACGAACGGCGCAACCGGCGCCAACCTGCTGGCCCTCATGGCCCTCGTGGAACCCGGCGATCACGTGATTGCCGAATACCCCACCTACCAGCCGCTCTACGAGATTCCGCGCACGCTGGGCGCCGACGTGGAGTACTGGCACATCCGCCGCGAGCACGGCTGGAACCCGTCGGTGGACGAGCTCGAGCAGCTCGTGCGCCCCGACACGAAGCTCATCTGCATCAACAACGCCAGCAACCCGCTGGGAACCGTGCTCGACGCCGAGACGCTGCAGCGCATCGCCGACATCGCCGCGTCGGTGGGCGCCTATGTGCTGTCCGACGAAGTGTACCTGCCGCTGCAGGACACGGAGGCGTACGTGTCCATGGCCGATCTCTACGACAAGGCTATCGTCACGAACAGCCTGTCGAAGACGTACTCGGTGCCGGGCGTGCGCATCGGCTGGACCGTGTCGAACAAGGAGCTTGCCGACCGCTTCCGCGTCTACCGCGACTACACGATGATCTGCGACGGCGTGTTCAACGATGCGCTTGCCGTGCACGTGCTGCGCAACCGCGACAAGGTGCTCGAGCGCAACCGCGCCATCGTCACGAACAACCTGGCCATCGCCCAGGAATGGGTGGACAGCGAGCCGCGCGTGTCGTGGGTGCCGCCGAAGGCCGTGTCCACGTCGTTCATCGAACTCGACATCCCCATCGACGACGAGCAGTTCTGCATCAACCTGCTGCGCGACCAGGGCGTGCTGCTCGTGCCCGGCAGCCGCTTCGAGCTGCCCCGCGGCGCCCGCCTGGGCTACTGCGCCGCCGAAGACACCCTGCGCGAGGGACTGAAGCGCCTCAGCATCGCCCTGCGTCAGTTCGACTAACGAACCCGTGGCCCCCCGCCCCACAAGCGCGAGGGGCCACGTTTTCCTACGCCATACCCAAAGCGAAGAACGCGAAGCGCGCCAGCACCACGCCTACCGCGGCAAGGGCGCACACCGCAATGCCGCCAACCGGGGCAGACAAGGTACCCGCACGCGTCGCGGCAGCCGCAAGGCTCGCCCCCAGCGGCCCCACGATGCCGGAGGCCACGAGCAGCCCCGTCGCGTCCGCGCCAATGCGCGCAAGATGCAGCCCGAACGCGCACAACACGATGCCGAACGCGATGCCGCAGGCAACGTTCGCGCATGCCAGGTTCCCGTTCGCCAGCGCCGCACGATCGAGCAGGGCGCACAGGCCCGCACCGAGCGCAAGGTCGCCCACGAGGAACAGGGGCACGGTTGCAGCGCCGCTCCACACGGGAAGGCCGAGGCTCTGGTAGTACGCGAGCCCCGTCACCACCATCAAGCCCACGGCCACGAGCACACCCACCCAGCGAACAGGCCGCACGGCGGCGCCTTTCACCTTCGCCACCACGAGGTCGACGAGCACGATCACGCCGAACGCGATGGACCAGTACGCCTCCTGGGCGATCATAGAACCCGGGTTCGCCATGCCGTTCACGAACCGCAATGGCTGGCCGAGGTGCAGCAGCGTGCCGCACAGGCCGACCCCCAGCAGCACGAGACACACGAGCGGAAACAGCCACGGACGCGCAGGCGCAGAAGCAGGAGCGGAGGCCGCGCCGGACTCGACGACACCCGCCCGGCCGTTGCCGCAGAGCGCATCGACGGCGTACGCGCCGGCCGCCAGCCCGGCGAACGTGGTGAACACGAGCAAGGGAAGCATTTCAGCAAACATCGTTCATCCCTTCTTTCTAAATGTAGTAGACGGACGGATGCGTACCGGCTTCCGCGAGGTACGGTTCGGCATGACGTTCTTGCATGAGCTTGCTCGGCGCGCTCTCCGGATCGTTCAGATCGCCGAACACGCGCGCGTTCGCCGGACAGGCGGCCACGCAGTACGGCTCGGCCCCCGCGGCCACGCGCTCGGCGCAGAACGTGCACTTGCTCATCACGCGATCGACGTCGTCCATCGACGGCGCGCCGTACGGGCACACCCAGGCGCAGTAGCCGCACGCGATGCACACGTCCTGGTTCACCGACACGATGCCCGTCGCGGTATCCTTGTGCATGGCGCCCGAGGGGCAGTTGTTCACGCATGCCGGGTCTTCGCAGTGGTTGCACAGCAGCGGGCGAAACGCCAGCGTCGTGCGCGGGAACGTGCCCGTCGACCGGTACAGCTCCTCGCCGTCGAGGCTTTCCAGATGGTTCCAGTGGGCATTGCCGGGAACCTCGTTGGATATCTTGCAGCTGACGGTGCAGGTTTGGCAGCCCACGCAATGCTGGGTGTCGATCACCATGCCGTAGTGTTTTTCGGTCATGATCTCCTCCTTTACGCCTTCTCAACTTCGACGAGCACGTCGTAGAAGGCGCTGTTCGTCATGCTGTACGCCTCTTCGGCGTCGCAGATGGTGTGATGGGTGAGGTTCTGGTAGCACCCCTCGATGAAGTAGTCGGGCGTCCACCCGCTTTGAGTTGCCACGGTGCCCGGAATGATTCCCTCGGTGAGGAACACGCGAATCTTCATGTCGCCGCGGTCGTTCAGCACCCGCACCACGTCGCCGTGAGCGATGCCGCGCGCTTGCGCGTCGGCGGGGTTCATCTGCAGCAAGGGCTCATCCTGCACCACCTCGAGCGCGGGATTCAAAATGTGCTGAGTGTGCACGTTCAAGCGATCGTGATACTGGATGTACACGAGCGGGTACTTCGCAGCCAGCTCGCCCTCGCGCGGGTCCTCGCACGGCGGCTGCCACGTGGGCACCTCTTCGCCGAATGCCGTCATGGACTCGGTGTAGAACTCGAACTTGCCCGTATCGGTCTTGTACCCCGCGCCATCGGCGTACACGATGGCTGGGTCGTACAGCGCGTCGGAGCGGCCGTAGATTCCCTGCTCAACCACGTCGCGCTCCCAATCGAGATCATCCCACGCGGGGTGGTCGGTGCTCACGAACTGCCGGACCCATTCCTCGTCGGTCTTGCTCCAATACGCTTCCACACCCGTCTTCTTCGCCAGCAACGACATGATTTCCACGTCGGACTTGCTCTCGCCCATGGGCTCGATGGCGGGCTGGTTGAACATGGCCCACGGACTGCGGTCCACCAGGTCCCAATGCTCCCAGTACGTGCAGGCGGGCAGCACCACGTCAGAGTATTTCGCCGTCCACGTCCACCACGGGTCGACGGTCACGATGAAGTCGATGGCCGGAATAACCTCGTTGATGATGCGGTTGGAATCGGGGCTCATGTTGATGAAGTTCGAGTTGGCGATCCACAAAAACTCAATGGGCACCGGATCGTGCTTGACGGCCGCCGCGTACACCTTGGAAGACGGAACGAGGTTCGCCTTCTTGCCCGTGTCCGACCAGTCGTTGAAGTTGTACACGGGACCGGTGTAGCCGGCAACCGGCTTGTTGGTGGCCGTGCCGCCAGCATGCGAGGCCCCGCCACCCGGCACCCCGATGTACCCGGCAACCATAGCCAGCGTGGCCACGGTGCGGAAGGGCGCGTAGGAGTGGTAGACGCGCTGCATGCCCTGCCCCATGCGAATGCCCGCAGGCTGCGCCTCGATGTACTCCTTGGCCAAACGCTCCACCACGGCCGGATCGATGCCGCAGATCTCCCCGGTGCGCTCGGGCGTGTACGGAGCGCAGGCGTCCACCAGATGGTCGAAGGCCGTGCGGCACGCCACCCCGTCCACCGTGAAGGAGCCCGACAGCGCAGGCTTCGCAACGCCGCTCTTGATGGCGGCCGCGTCGGGCGCCGCAACGGCAGCCCCCGTCAGCTCGTCCCATATCACGAAGGTGCCCGCGTCGGCCCCTGCCTCGCCCTGCGCCGCCGGCGCAGTGCCGATGGAGCCTTCGTCGGCCTTTGCCGCGCCGCTTGCCGTTGCCACCACCGCGCCGTCGACCATGCGCAGGTACGCGCCGTCGTCTTCGCGGATGAGGTAGGGCGCCACCGACTCTTCCACCAGCTTGTCCTTGGCATGCAGGTCGTGGCCGATGATCCAGTTCATCATGCCCAACGCCAACGCCGGGTCGGTCTGAGGGTTGATGGGAATCCACTCGTCGGCCATGGCGGTCGTGGAGCACTGACGCGGGTCGATGACGATGACCTTCGCCCCGTTCTTGCGCGCGGCCACGTAGTCGCGCAGCTCGGAGGTGTGGGTGTCGGCCACGTTGCGCCCCCACACGATGAGCAGCTTGGAGTTCAGGTAGTCGCGCGAGTCGTGCGCCCCGCGATGCGTGCCGAACACCATGGTCATACCCATGGACGCGCCATGATCGCCCATGATGCCCTCGATGTCCCAGGTGGTGGCTCCCACGGTGGCGGCGTAGCGCGTGGGCGCCTCCCACGACAGTTTGCCCAGGTCGCCGGTGAACGAGTAGAACGAAGCCGCCTGCGGGTTCTTCGCCAGCACGGCGTTCAGCTTCTCGGCGATCTCGTCGATAGCCTCGTCCCAGGTGATGCGCTCGAATTCGCCCGACCCGCGCTCGCCGGTGCGGCGCATGGGATACATGACGCGCGCCTGCTCGTCCTGCAAGCGTTGGATGTAGCTCATCGAACGCAGGCAGGCGTTCGCGTATCCCGGACGCCCCGGCATGTCGCCCGGCTCGACGCGCACGAGCTTGCCATCGCGCACGGTGCCGCGCAGATGGCAGCGCGACGTGCAATTCACCGTGCACACCGCGTGCACGGCCTTCTCGCCGGTGGCCGCCGGCGCTTCGTCGGCCAACGCCGGGGATGCTCCGGCGCCCTGCACGCCTAAGCCCAGCGCAGACGCAACGGTTATGGCGCCGACGCCCTTGATGAACGTGCGACGGGTCAGCTTGCCGTCGCGCATGAAGTACGCGGGTTCGCATGCGGCGGCATGCGTCTCGTTCGTCTCCATCGTACCCTCCTCTTCCTCGTCTTTCGCCCTCAATCGTGCGGGCGACCATCACGATAGGCCCCTCCCGGAACCCGCTCCACACACGGCGGTGGCAACGCCACATGGTTGGGTCGGGCCCCCAAACAGAGGCGGTCCCCACAATGCTGTGGGGCTGGCACAGGGCTGGTTGGACGAACGCGCGCGCCGCGTCGTACCATGCGCGCAGGGGGGAGGGGTCGCATGGGAGTCAACCCAGCAAGGTCGTCACGCGCCGTCACGGCGCTCGTCGCCGGAGCCGCGTTTCTGGTGTTTGGGCTCAACAACACCGAGACGGCGGCGCTGCCGTCCTACGTCGTGTCGCTTGGCGCGGGCCCGTTCATCGCCAGCTTGCAGAACAGCCTGTTCGTGTTCATCGCCATTCTGCTCCGCCTGCCTCTGGAAGGTCTCGTCGCGCGGCGGGGAAGCCGTTTCGCCATGATGGCGGGGGCCGCGGGGTACACGGTGCCGTGCTTGCTGCTCGTGGGTTGCACCGAGCTTTGGCAGATTGTCGCGCTGCGCCTCGCGCAAGCGCTCGGCCTGGCGCTTTTCCAACCAAGCGTCGCGCAGTACCTCACCGCCACCTCCCCCGCCTCCTCGCTAGGAAGACGACTGGGCATCGTCCGGTTCGCCACCACCGCTTCGCTCATGGTGGGGCCGGTGACCATCTTTCCGCTCATCGGATCGCACGGTTATCCCCTGTTCTTCGGAGCGCTTACCCTGGCGGGCGCCTGCGGCACCATCATCGCTTTCGCGCTGCCGCACGACCTCCGCCCGAGCGTCGTCCCCTACCGAGCCCGCATCGCATCGAACGGGGGCGTGCGTCCGCCGCTGCGCCCTGCCCCTCACCTGCCACTTCAACGAAGCCTGCCCCTGCTCGCAAGCCCTCTGCTGCTCGCCAGTGGATACAGCGTCGTCATGAACTTCGGGCAAACGCTGTCCGAGGAAACGCTCGCGGGGTACGGCGACGGCATCCTGTTCGCCTGCCTGAGCATCGGAGGTCTGGCGGGAAGCCTTGTCGCCGGGTGGGCCACCGACCGGTTCGGCGCGAAACGCTCCGTGGCCTGCACCATCGCCTCAACTGCCGCGGGATTGCTGCTTATGGGGCTCGCGCAGCAGGCGGAAGTCGTGCTCGCAGGAGCGTTCCTATGCGGCGCCGGCTATTTCGGCGCAACCGCGACCCTGGTCGCCGCCGCAGGCCTGGCAGCGGGCGACGGGGCGAACGCGCTCCTGGCTCGGCAGCAGAGCGCCCTCGACGCCGGCATGATAGCGGGCGGCTTGTTGGCGGGCGCCATGCTGCAGGGCGGCCTGCCCGTTTCCGCTGCCTTCCTGGCAACCGCATGCGCCGCAGGGGCGGCGCTTTTCGCGTGGGGTATGATGTATCCGCATCAGAAGGGGAATCGCTAAGGGGGACGTATGGAAGCAATCAGCTTGTTCGTGCAACCGAAACCGCTGCTGAGCGAGGCCATTGAAAGCCTGGTGGCCGAAGGCGTCTTGAAAGCCCGCGCGCTCAAGCTCAGTCCGGGAGACTACCTGTTTCGCGAGGGCGACGACATGCGCAATACGTTTTATCTGACGCGCGGATTGGTGCGGCTCTACAGCGGCACGCCCGACGGCTACACCAAAACGGTGTTCTTCCACAAGGCGGGCACGCTCATCGGATTCCAAGGATTTCGTCCCGAAGTCGACCGCAAACCGTCCATCCTCAACGCAAAAGCCACCACGAAGGTCGAGGCGTTCGCCATCGACGCCGAGAGCTTCGGGGCCTACCTCAAGGCGCACGGCGAGGTGTGCTACGCCATGGCGCAGTACCTGTTCGAGATGATGTCGCTGCAAACGCGCGAGGCCGTGAACGCTTCGATCTACCCCGTGCTGCAGCGCTTCTCCGCCCTGCTGCTCACGTTGGCGCGCGAGTTCAACTCGGCACAGGCGCCCGCCATCATCCCGTTCAGCAACGAGGAGCTTGCCGAGATGCTCGGCGTGCATGTGAACTCCATCACGAACTCCGTCGTGGCGCTGCGCAACGCCGATTGCGCCGAGCGCCAGCGCGGGGCCCTCGTCATCACCGACTTCAAGAAGCTCAAAAGCATCGCCGAAAACCTCATCGTAGAAAACTGACAAGGCGGGCGGGGTCGTCTCACTCTCTACGCCTCACATAGGCGGAAGCGCGTCCGGCTCCTATTTTTTTGGATCGATCCCGCATCGAAAAGGCTCTTCGACGTGCGCTCGATGGCGGGCGCTTTCTTCGCGACCCCATCGCACCGAGTCCTTCCAAGCTGCTACAAAATCACCGTTCCGACTCCCCTTTGGCGCATAAACCTTGTGTCATCCTATAAAAAACAGGGTCGAGATGGCAGGCTCGGCACCCCGTCTGCCGCCCTTTTGGCAGGGATCGCATGATATGAACGATTTGCGCATCAGACAAAAAATAGCGACCTGGGGTTTCTCGAAATCGGGAAGGAAAATGCGATCAAATATCGTTCATAATTCGAAATTTCTGCCAAGGCAGGGGCGCGGAAACCCATGCAGCTCGCGGCCCGGCGTCTCAGCGGGCGAAGGCGCGCTTTGCCGTCGCCCTGAGCGGAGCGCGCAGCGCAGCCGAAGGAAGACGATCGTCAGTTCCCGGGCCTCCCAGCATCCCTCGCCCCCGCTCTATGACGTCTTCCAGAAGTCTTGGGTGAGGGCTTGGCGGTTGGGCTGGCCCGTTTTCTGCAGGATGTTGTGCACGTGCACCTTCACGGTGCTCAGGGCCAAATGCATGGTGGATGCGATGTTCTGGTTGTCGTTGCCCATGAGCACGAGGTGCAGAACCTCCTGTTCGCGCTCCGACAGCTGATGGCGCTTGCCGTACACCATGAGGTTCTCGGTGATGCGCGCATCCTGCACCTCGCCGCCGTGCATGGGCGGGCGCTCGAAGCGCATCGACAGCACCTGAAACGCGTCGCGGCACGCGAAGAACGACAAGCTCAGCATCAGGATGTTCTCCATGAAGTTGCGCTCGGGCGCATACGACCGCGGCCACATGAGAATGTGCTGCGGATCGAATATCAGGAAGAAGCTGGCGTCTTCCGCAACCATGAGCAGGCCCAACGCCCACACCGCCACGTAGAGCCATCGATGACGGCGCAACCGGTTGCGCTCCACCTCTTCCTTGCTGGTGAAGTAGCGGAACCCGCAGTAGATGAGCATCCAGAACAGCAGCATGGCGCGCGTGGTGTAGAACACGAAGCGCTGCACGTCTCCCGCCGGTAGCAGCTCGAGGGCCGCAATGCTGCCCACCACGTACACGATGCCGGGAACCCAGCGCAAGGCGCGGCTCGTCCCGCCCAGGTAGTCGCAGATCAGCAGCCAGAACGCCATGAGGCAGCCGCCACCCGTCACCACCGACACGAGCGAGCGGACGATGGCGAACACGCCCACCACCTGCAAATCGCCCAACAGCGCGAAGTCGTCTTGCAACACCCAGGCGACGTCGAAGAAATAGAAGAGGAAGCCAATCATAGCGAACAGCATCTCGCGCTTGTGCGATACGAGATAGGCCGACAGGCAGGTTGCCGAAGCGAGGATGGAAGCAAGCATCACGAACAGCGTGTAATAAAACAGCACGAACCCCACGGAAGAGCACCTCGCTATCATGAACCTCGTCGCTTGCAACCCATCCCATGATACACGAAATCATGATTTCGGAAACACCTGCCGCCAAACTCTCAACGCTCCCCCGCGACCGCCCCATGCAAACGCATCGCCCACCTGCGGTTTACGTGAGGAGTACCGTCTAAACCGTTCCGCTACACCCGCAATCATTCCCTCGCTAAATCTTGTTTACATCTTTCTTTCGCCTCGCGGCGGGTGCATGGTAGTTGCAATGCGTCGAGCGGAAAAGGAAACGCTCGACGACACTTGGCGAAGAGGCTCGCAACGCGAGCCGCAACACGAAAGGGAGGGTTGCTATGGCTGGCGTGAATGTTCCTAGCGAAATCAAGCCGTTGAAGCAAGTCCTGCTGCACCGACCGGGTAAAGAGCTCCTGAACCTGACGCCGAACACGCTCGAAGAGCTCCTGTTCGACGACATCCCGTTCTTGAAGGTAGCTCAGGAAGAGCACGATGCGTTTGCGCAGGCTCTGCGCGACAACGGCGTGGAGGTGTTCTACCTGGAGGACCTCATGGCCGAGGTTCTGGAGGCCAATCCCGAGCTGCGCGAGAAGTTCCTCAAGCAGTGGATCGAAGAGGCCGGCATCCGCACGGATCGCTACCAGAAGATCATCTTCGACTACATGCAGGAGAACTACCCTGACGCCAAGGACTTCGTCATGAAGACGATGGAGGGCATTAACCTCACCGAGCTGCACACCGACAAGTCGAACTCCCTGGTCGACCTGGTGTCCGAGTCCTCGAAGATGGTCATCGCCCCCATGCCGAACCTGTACTTCACCCGCGACCCGTTCGCGATGATCGGCAACGGCGTGTCCATCAACCGCATGTACTCCGAGACCCGCAACCGTGAGACCATCTACGGCGAGTACATCTTCGAGAACCATCCCATGCTCAAGGGCACCCCGCAGTACTACAGCCGCTACAACACCTTCCACATCGAGGGCGGCGACATCCTCAACATCAACGACAAGGTGCTGGCCATCGGCATTTCCCAGCGCACCGAGCCCGATGCCATCGACGCCATCGCGAAGAACATCTTCAGCGATCCGACGAGCCCCATCGAGACCATCCTTGCGTTCAACATCCCGAACAGCCGTGCCTTCATGCACCTCGACACGGTGTTCACGCAGATCGACACCGACAAGTTCACCATCCACCCGGGCATCATGGGCCCGCTGACCGTCTTCGAGATCACCGCTGAGGGCGACGGCATCAAGGTCAAGGAAGTGAACGGCACGCTGGAGAGCATCCTCGAGACCTACATGGGTTACCCCGTGGAGCTCATCCCCTGCGGCGGCGGCGACCGCATCGCGGCCGAGCGCGAGCAGTGGAACGACGGTTCGAACACGCTGTGCATCGCTCCGGGCAAGATCGTGGTGTACGAGCGCAACGACGTCACGAACAAGGTGCTTCGCGACAAGGGCCTCGACCTCATCATCGTCCCGTCCGCCGAGCTGTCCCGCGGCCGTGGCGGCCCGCGCTGCATGAGCATGCCCATCTACCGCGAAGACTAATCTGCAACGTCTTCCCCGCTTTACCGGCTGTCGCGCGCGACGTGCTCCACGCGACAGCCGCCTTCCCCAGGCGCTCCTGCGCTGAATCCGGTCCCAAATGGCGAACGAGAACCGGGTTCAGCGCAGGAGCGCTTTTTGTTTTACCCCAGAATCATCGCTGATCAGGGAGTTGTCAAAGCATTTTGACAGCTCCCTTTTGGCGTTCTGCGGGGCATGTCGAAGGCTTTTGATGGTAAGGTTGTCGGCATCATGGCAGGCTTTGATCAACGAAGGGACGAACGTGGAGCTGGGCAAGCACATCAAGCGGTATCGGACGGAACACGAGCTCTCGCAGGAAGACCTCGCCGCGAAGATATACGTCTCGCGGCAGACGGTGTCGAACTGGGAGACCGACAAGACCTACCCCGATGTGGAAAGCCTGCTGCTCCTGAGCGTCCTCTTCGATGTCACTATCGACGAATTGATCAAAGGAGACGTGGAAGCCATGAAACAAGCCGTATCGAACGATTTTACGAAGATGGCCGTATTGAGCTGGGGAGGCCTCGCCTGCGCCCTTGCAGCCGTCGTGCTCACCCTCGGAGGCATCGTGCTGTGGGATTGGAACATCGTGCCGTCCGTGCTCGTGGGGTTGCTGCTGTGGGGCATCAGCATCGCCCTGATTGCCATATCGGGGCGCATCCAGAAGCAGCACAACCTGTATACCTACCGCGAGCTGCTCGCCTACGCGAAGGGCGAGCCCATCGACCGCAACAACCCCCGCAGCGAGCGCGCGCGTCGGCATCGCGTGCTGAAAATCGTGATCGCCACCGTTGTCGGCGGCATCGTAGGAGCCTTTGCCGGCTACTTCAGCTACATGTACCTCTTCTAGGACGCCACGCACCACAAAACAAGCGCCCCGGCCGTGTGGTCGGGGCGCTTGGGGTTGGGGCTACTTCTGCGGCGTGGGGGCCTTCGTCTGCACGTCGTCGCCGTGGTCGACGGCGGAGCGGCCGCCGTGGTTGAAGCCGGTGCGGATGACGCCCTGCGTATTGCCAGTGACGAACTTCGCCTTGTTCAGCGTGTCGATTTCCTTCTTCATGTCCTTCACGAGGCGGATGCACAGCTGCATGGAGAAGTCGGCGCGCGCCACGACGCGCTGGACCGTGGTGTCCTGCATGTCGGCGGGCATCGGGTACGCGGGCACCAGCCAGCCGCTCATGCGCAGGCGGTCGGACAGGTCGTACAGCGACCACTCCACGCCCGCGTCGTCCTTGAGGCCCCAGCACACGATGGGGATGTGCGACGCGTCTTCGTAGATTTCGAACAAGTCCATCTCCTTGAGCTCGGCAGCCAGGTAGCGCGCCACGTCGAGCGTGCGCTCCTGGATCTCTTTGAAGCCCTCGAAGCCGTTGCGCATGAGCACGTAGTACTGGCCCACGATCTGCGACGCGCTGCGCGAGAAGTTGATGGCCATGGTGGCCTCTTCGCCGCCGAGATAGCTCACCCAGAAGATGAGGTCCTCGGGCAGCGCCTCCTTGCTGCGCCACACCACCCAGCCGATGCCGGGGTACACGAGGCCGTACTTGTGGCCGGAGCAGTTGATGGACCACACGTTCTTCAGCTGGAAGTCCCACACCAGGTCGGGCTCGACGAACGGAGCGAACATGCCGCCCGACGCGCCGTCCACGTGAATGCGGATGGGCAGCTTCGGATGCTGCTGGTTGTAGGCCTCCACCAGTTCGTCGAGCTTCTGCACGTCGTCGAACTTGCCGGTGTACGTGATGCCCAGGATGGCCGCAATGCCGATGGTGTGGTCGTCCACGTAGTCCATGACCGTGTCCATGTTCAGCGACAGGTGATCCTTCTCAAGCGGCACGAGGCGCATCTCGACGTCCCAATAGCGGCAGAACTTTTCCCAACATACCTGATAGCCTGCGGAAATGACCAGGTTCGGACGCTGCGACGTGTAGATATCGATGCCCGCGTCCTTCGCCAGCTTCTTCCAGCGGAACAGCATGCCCAAACCGCCCAGCATGCACGCCTCGGACGAGCCGACGGTGGACGTGCCCATGGGCTGCTCGGCCGGGTCGGCATGCCACAGGTTGCCAATCATGGCCACGCAGCGGTTCTCGAGGTCGGCCGTCATGGGGTACTCGTCCTTGTCGATGGCGTTCTTCTCCATCGTCTCGGCCATGATCTTCGTGGCCATGGGCTCCATGTACGTCTGGCAGAACGTGGTGAGGTTCTGCGTGGCGTTACCCTCGATGGACAGGTACTCCTTGATCATCTCGTAGGCGATGCGCGGCTCCACGGGGTTGTCGTTCATCTCCGTGCGCGGCATGGCCACGTCGGATGCCTCGGAACCGAAGATGGGGGTGGAATACTTCGTGCCCTCGTCCATGCCGTCCAGAATCTTGCTCGTGCTCGTTTGCTCCTTCATAGATGCCTCCTCTGGCTTCGATGCTTGCTATTTCTTGTCCTGTGCCGTGCTTTCGGCCGCGTCCTGCGGCGCGTCCTGCGCCTTGTCCTGCACCGCTTCCTGTGCCGCGTTCTCTGCCTGCTGCGCCTCGGGCGTGTCCTCCACGCCGGGCGTGCGCAGGGGGTCGGCAGCGATCTGCGGCTCTTTCGCGTCGACGGGGATCGGGCCCGGCGGACGGCTGGTCACGCTGACCACCACAGCCGAAATGCCGTGCGCCACACGTTCGCCCAATCCGCTGCCGGCAACGGCGCCGCTGCTCCCGGCGCTCGCGCCGGCCGGCCGCTGCCCGCCCATGGCGTCGCGCGCCTTCGTGCGCTTGTTGATGGGCCCCGAGCTACCCGGGCCCGTCGCCGCGTGAGCACCGGTTGCAGCGGGCGCGCCGGTTGCCGCGTGCGTGCCCTGCGCCGGGCTCGCAGGACGCGCGGCCACACCGGCAGACCCCGAGGTCGCAGCAGCATTCATCGCCGCCGCACCCGCCGCGCCCGTCGCTCCAACGGCCGCCGGCGTGCCGCCCTTCGGCGCCCACCGATGCCGCAGCCCGTAGATGACGAACGGGATGGCCACCGAGATGACGAACGCAACGCCCAACGTGGCTTGGTATACCTGATTCGCCTGCGCGCTCAGGTTCGACGACGGGAAGAACGAGATGATCAGCGTCGCCACGGTCATGATCAGGCCCGCGCCCGCCACGATGGCCTTGAACGGCGTGCCGCCCGGCAGCTGGAACGAACGCTGTAGGTTCTTCTTCTTGAAGATGAGGACGAAGTATCCCAGGAAGAACAGCACGTATCCCACCAGGTAGATGACCACCGTCAGGCCGATTGCCGTGAGGTAGCCCACCGACGAGCTCGACCCGCCCGACAGCGCGATGGACCCGCACAGCACCGCATCCCACACGGTGACGATAATGGCCTGCACCACGACGGTCTTCACCGACACGCCGTGCTTGTTCACCTTCTTGAACGACGGCGGCAGGATGCCGTCATGCGCCGTATCGAGCAGCGCGCGCGACGGACCCACGATCCAGGCCGAGATCTCGGCCAGCACGCCGAGCGCCAGCAGCAGCGCCACCACGAACACCACCCAGCCCAAGGAGGGCCCGATGTGCTGCACGAAGATGGCGCGGAACGCCTCAATCACGCCGAACGACAGGTTGCCGTCCAGCACCGACGCCGGCAGCGTCGTGGCCACGGCCAAGCCGCCCAGCGCATCGAGCGCGATGGTGAGGATGGCCAGAACGATCATGGCCAACGGATAGTTGCGGTTCGGGTTCTTCAGCTCGTTCACGTGCGACGCCGACGCCTCGACGCCCATGTACGCCAGGATGAACGACGCGAAGATGACCAGCGTGTCCACCTTGCTGAAGTCGGGCACGAACGTGCCCACGTCGAAGGTGATCTGCGAAGCCCCGCCCGTGGCGAAGTAGTAGATCAACCCTGCCAGCAGCACGAGAACCGGCACGATGATGCCGCCCACGAAGCCCACCTTCGAGATGCGCGCCGTGTACTTCGTACCGCCCAGCTGCGTCAGCGTGAGCAGCCATACGATGGCCGCAACGCCGAAGAACATCACCAGCGGGTTGTTGTACAGCGCGTCCCACTTGAACACGTACGCGAGCGCCGCCAAGATGAAGAACGCCATGGTGACGAAGCCGACGGTGATCTGGAACCACTGGAAGAACAGCGCGGCGAAGCCCCACCGCCTTCCCAGCGTGTTGCCAACCCAGGCGAAAATGCCGCCCGACTCCCACCCCTTCACCGTGGCCATCTCAGCCGCGCACAGCGCGACGGGCAAGAACCACAGGATGCCGCCCACGATCAGGAAGAACACCAGCTGGAATCCCGATGTGGCGAACGACGGGTACTCGTACACCGTCATCACCATGGAAGCCGTGATGGCGAAGAACCCGAAGAACGTCAGCGTGCGCTTGAACGTCGGGCGGCTCACTTGGCCGACGGGGCCCGCTTCTGCTTGACGAGGATCGCTCATGCCGCCTCAACTCCTTTCCTCACCTCTGACGCGATGTCGCGCCGCTCACAACTGCAGCGGCGCGACATCGCATACGAACGTTTCTTACTCACGTTCTAACAGATGGCAGGAAAAGAAAATCGGCGACGGCAGGGCGTTCACCCTCCCGTCGCCGAAATGTGAGTTGCTAGAGTACTGGGCGCAGCGCCCGACCGTCATGCGGCCCAGCGCGCCGTCATCGCTTAGGCGTTGGCAGCCTTGACGTACGTGTCGATGGCCCCTTGCAGAATGTCGGTTGAGAACTTGCGCACATCGTAGCCCTCCGAGATGGCGGCCACGGCCGCACCGTCCACGACGGTGCCCACCATGCGCGGCGGCATCTCGATGCCGGCATGCGACAGGATGCGCTCGATGGCGGCGTCGAGCGACACGCGCCCCTTCTGATAGGCCTCGGTGACCACATCGGACTCGGCAGCGGCAATGAGCTGCGCGTAGTGCGCCGAGGGCACCACCGACTCGTCCGGTAGGCACGCGCGAATGAGCAGGTCGGTCACGCGCTCGCGGCACTCGTCGCGATCGAGCCCTTCCGCGGCAGACGCTGCCTTCTCGGCACGTTCGGCCCACAGTTGGATGTTGTAGCGACCCGCTTCGTGCAGCAACTGCGTCACGGAGTCGAAGTAGTACCCCACCGACGACGAAGCCGCGCCGGCCCACTTCGCAACCTTACGGTAGGTGACGGCTTTCGGCCCCTGCTCGCGCAGCAGCGCGGCGGCGGCAAGCACAAGCGAGGTGCGCGTGATTTGCGCCTTCAAAGACTTCGGCGTCTGCGATGTTTCGGCCATACGGTCCTCCCTCAAACGGATGGCGCGAAAACGCCCTCTCATGAGCGAGCGCCGCCCGGACCTTCAGGTCTCGGACGGCGCCCGTTGTATCCACAGTCCGCTCGCTCAGTGAAACGGCGAGCGGTCATCAGTGCAGGCCATCAGGCCTTAAACGTCGGACAGCTCCTTACCTGTGTGCTCATGAGATAGTATCATCGCCACCAGCGCGATACAAGACACACCGACCATGTACCAGGCGGGCGCGAGGTTGGAACCGGTAGCGGCAATGAGCGCGGTCGAGATGAACGAAGCAGAGCCGCCGAACAGGGCGTTCGCCAAGTTGAACGACAGCGCAAAACCGGTGTAGCGCACAGCCGTCGGGAACGTCTCGGTCAGGTAGCTCGACAGCGTACCGTCGTTGATGGTGAGCGCCAGGCACATAACCAGCTCGACGGCCAGCACGGTCCAGAACTGAGCCGTGTTCAGCAGCATGAACGCCGGCACCGTGAGCACGATGAACGACACGCATGCGATGATGAGCATCTTCTTGCGCCCGAACTTATCGGACAGATGCCCGCTGCCGAAGATGAACGCCACGTATGCGATCAAACAGATGGTGGTGATCAGCGACGATTCGTTCGCCGGCATCATGACCACCGTCTCCAAGTACACCGGCAGGTACGTGAGCACCACGTAGAAGCCCACCGCGTTCAGCATGGCAGCGCCGAACGAGATGATGAGCTCGCGCAGGTGATTCTTGAACAGGTCGCGAATGGGATGGTTCGAGTCGTCGGCCTTGGTCATGGCCTTCTGCATTTCCTGGTACGTCGGCGAATCCTCGAGCTTGGTACGGATGTAGTGAGCGATAAGGCCCAGCGGTCCGGCCAGCAAGAACGGGATGCGCCAGCCCCACTCGTTCACGGCTGCGTCAGGCAGGATCGTGTACATGATGGTGGCGAACGTCGAGCCCACCAGCAGGCCGACGGCCGTCGAAGCCGGCACGAGCGAGCAGTACACGCCGCGCTTGTTCGCGGGAGCGTACTCGGCCAGGAACGTTGCGGCGCCGGCGTACTCGCCGGAAGCCGAAAAGCCCTGAATCATGCGGAGCAACAGCAGCAAGATGGGGGCGGCCAAACCGATGGCCAGGTAGCCCGGCAGCAAGCCGATGCAGAACGTGGCGCCCGTCATGAGGAAGATGGACGTGGAAAGCGCCCACTTGCGGCCCTTTTTGTCGCCCATGCTGCCCCAGAAGATGGCGCCGATGGGGCGCAGCAGGAACGAAAGCGCGAACACCGCGAACGTCTGCATGAGCGCCAGGGAGGGATCGTCGCCAGGGAAGAACACGTTGGCGATGACCACCGCGAAGTACGAGTACGTTGCGTAGTCGAACCATTCGATGAAGTTTCCAAGGAACGATGAAACGGCTACTTTCTTGATGGTGGAACGTTGGTCAATAGTCTGATTAGATTCCATGGTAGTCCCCTAAGAACTTGGCAGCTTCGTTTGGAATGCTTGCAAACTGCCGGCGTATTTGGTGCTCCAAAGAAGCCCCCTTTTTGATCGGGTAACGCCTTTACCTGAGGTTATCATACCGCACTATCAGCTTCTCTTAGCGAAGCTGTTACATTTCCCTAAGGATTGAACGGGCGAACGGAGGCTCCGAAAAAGGCGTGGAGCCCGTTTTGCAGCAAACGGGCTCCACCTAAAATGCCTTATGAAACGCATAGATTCGTGACAAACTGCGTTCTCATCGACAGGCTGGCAGGCAACCCGAAGTCTCCGGTCGCAAACCGCGCGATCAGTAATCTTCGAGCAGATCCACCTGCGCCTTGCTCGCACGCATGATGAAGTTGTGCTTGGCCTTCTGGCCGCCCTGCGCGAGCTTGCGCAGGATGACATGCTTCAAGCGCGGGTAGTCGTTCATGCCGTACCAGGCGAACGCCGTGCCGCCCGTGTACGCCTCCACGATGCTGTGCACCGGCACGCTCGCGTCGCGCTTGGCGTCGAGGTCCAGGTACTCCTGGATCTCGGTCGCGCACAGATCGCGGATGACTTCAGCGCTGATCTCGAGGTCGCGCGCCAGCTGGTTGAGCTGGTAGTTGACCTCGTCCTGATCGGCATGCGGGAAGTACGTCACGTCGTAGGTGACGGCGTTCAAGCCCGATGCCTTCGCGAACTGGAGCAGCTTCTCCAGCGATACCATCTGCACATGCTCTTCCGTGCGCTCCATGATGTCGAGCTCGGCCTCGAAGCCCTGAATCCCCTGCGCGGCAAACGCGGCCTGCAGCTCTTCTTCGTTCTTGGCGGCTTCGAAATCAATCGTGGTAGCGATGTGCGTGAGATTGGTCGTGATCTTCATGTGCCACACCTTCCTCTCAGTGCGGGGTGGCCGCGGTTTTCAGCCTGGCCGGCCACCCGTTCTTCACGTCCCCCGCCTCACCTGTGGAGGCGAGTCCGAGATGTCGAGCGAAAGCCCTAGGGGAGATCGAGATCTTCCTTCTCTGCTTCCTCTTGCAGCTTGGCAGAGAGGTTCTCGCGAATCTCAACCTCTTGCTTGTGCTTGCGACCGGCTACCATGCCCTTGACGGACGGGATAGCACCGCCGCCGATGATGAGGATGGCGCCCAAAGCCGTGTTGATGGTGAACGGCTCGCCGAAGATGACCAGGCCGATGAACAGGGCCACGGGAACTTCCCAGTACGCGATGGTGCCGTAGTCAGCAGCCGGCAGGTTGCGGCCAGCCACCAACAGGAAGCCCAGAGCGATGGGGCCGCAGATGATCCACAGCAGCACCGCGCCGATCCAGTTGAACGTGGTGAAGTGCACGTTGAGAGCCCAGTTCTCCATGCCAGGGTTGGCACCGAGCGAGTTCAGGATGATGGTGATAACGCCAGCACCGATGACGGCGAAGATGAAGTTCCACACGCCACGAGCCGTGGTGTCGGCGTCCTTGCGATAGCCGTTGAAGAACATCGAAGCGCCGTAGAACACGCCGGAAGCCAGGCCGAACGCGTCGCCGATACCCTTCATCGGGAACTCGGCCGTAGAGGGTGCCAGGTTGAAGTCCATGCCGAACGCCGCACCGCCTACACCGAAGCCGAGCAGGCCCTCGCCGAACAACATGCCGATGAACACCGCAGCCAAGCAGATCCATTGCAGTTTAGACATCGGCTCCTTGCGGAAGATGCGCGCCATCAATACGCAGATGACGGGGCCGATGTAGATGAACAGAACCGCGTTCGAGATCGTAGTCAGCAGCGTGGACGTGACGTAGCACGCCAGCGACATGCCGATCATCAAGCCGCCGAGCGCGATGGCCGGGGTCAGCTTGAGCTTCTTGAACACGTGCACTTTGTGCGTGGCCACCATCAAGATGACGAAGAACAGCACGCCCATGCCCATGCGGCCGACGGCCATCAGGGCGCCGATGCTGTCGCCGGCGTTGAAGCCCGCGGCACCGTCGAACATATCGGTACGCGTGGCCCAGCGGCTGAACAGCGGCACCAGGCCCATGCCGGTTGCCGAGACAAGCATGGCGATGGTGCCCAGGTTCAGCTTCATTTCATAGCCGCTGGAGCCGTCCACGTCCTTGCCGACCTTCAGGTCTTTGTTGTTGTCTGCCATTGGTCCTCCTTAAACCAGTAGCAAAAAGATATGCCCCACCTAAGCCCCCTGGTGAGGGGCCCTTGTCATGCAAGATCGAATGCGAAACAGATCGTGTAATCGAAGACGGTACTTGTCTTACCTTTGATCCTACATGACCGAACTCAGTTGTACGTGATTGTCGATTTGAGGAATGAAAAAGGGGATCCGGAATGCTCTTGCAAACCGAATCCCCTTTCTTCTAAATGGTGCCAGATCCTGTCAGTGACAAGCGGTCAAGCTGCAAGAACTAGTCGTTCCACATCTCGGGATGGATGAGGGTCGGGTCGGCGACGCGGTTCGGGAAGTAGTCGAGGCACTCGCCCTCGCGGAAGACGTCCGCGGTGGAGCAGTGCAGGCCGCCGCCGAACGGGTA
>ENA-OQNO01000073-OQNO01000073.1-human-gut-metagenome-genome-assembly--contig:-NODE-73-length-123284-cov-28.746705_pt1 | contig 123284 bp, 107 predicted proteins | sample MGYA00242629_ERZ504880 | MGnify/ENA primary metagenome ERZ504880 (study PRJEB26092, sample SAMD00036377) | human gut metagenome | host: Homo sapiens | study: EMG produced TPA metagenomics assembly... | reverse complement strand
ACGTCCAGCTTTTCGATGTAGACGATGTCGCCCTGCTCCACGCGGTACTGCTTACCGCCGGTAACAATGATTGCGTACATTTTGTTCATTCCTTTTCGTTGTACTCGCTGGTCGTAAAGGCAGGCCCCTACGGGGGTCATTTCAGGCGCCCACACCACGCGGCTAGAATAGTATAGCAAAAAAGCGCCCGGAATGCAAGAGGAAATTTCCGCTTTATGTGAGATTTTTTACGACACGATCCAAATCCCGGCTTCCATGCACCACCCGAAGGATGTAGACCGTCCGGGTTTCCGCATCCGTCTGGTAAAACAGGATATAATTTCCAACCAGTTTTTCCCGGATCCCTGTCTGCGGAACATAACCATTCTGCACCAGGCTGCCGCTCTGCGGGAACATTCGCAGTGTATCCAGACATTCCCTCAGGCTCTTTTTAAAGGAAGCCGCTGCCGTCGGGTTTGCCAGATCTCCTGCCAGATAATCTACGATCCCTGTCACATCTGCTGCGGCCTGCCGGGCAAAGCGATAGCCGTACTCAAAGCCCATACTTTGCCCCCAATTCTTTCATGAACGTTTCACCGTCCACGGTACGGCCCTGTTCCACATCCCGCAGGCCCTCCATGATAAGTTTTGCCTCTTCCATCTCTTTCATGGTCCGGTCATAGTAGTCGATATCCATGACCACAAGGCGGCCATAGCCGTTTTTGGTGATGAACACCGGGCCGTTTTCCTCGGCGCAGCGGCGCTCGATCTCCACGGTATTTTTCAGTTCACGCATCGGAATGATCTGCATACAGTTCACCTCACTTCGTCTGTGGCTATATTATACACCAAAAAGAGCCACAGAACAAGCACCTGCCTGCTCTGCGGCTCACAAGATTTCACGTTCAGTGGTTCTTCTGCTGTTCTTCCAGCTTCTGTTTCAACTCTGCGTTGTAGCGCTCGGTCTTTTCCACGAACTCCTTGCGGGAGGCGCTGGCCGGCAGCTGGGTGTCGGCACCCGCAAAGGCAATGGGGCCGTCCAGCTTTTTCATGGCGGCCTTGTTCTCTGCCGTCATGGCCAGCGGCACCATCAGCGGTTTGCCCTTGAATTTGCGGGTGAAGTAAATTTCTGCCGCCACACCGGCCACCACGGCGATGCCTGCCACCAGCTGGGAGGCCCGGAGCCCGATGGAGGGCACCAGCATTAGGCTGTCGGTGCGCAGCGCTTCGATCCAGAAGCGGCCTGCGCCGTACCAGATGAGGTACCGCAAGGTGATGTCGCCGTTGAATTTCCGCTTTTTGATGTACCGGAACAGCAGGATGAAACCCACCAGGCACCAGATGCTTTCATACAGGAAGGTGGGGTGCACCGGCAGGTTGGGGTCGATGGTCACACCGTTCTGCACGGTGACCGTGCTGCCCATCAGGTAAGAGCGGGTGCCCTCGCTGTACATGCCCCAGGGCAGGGTGGTGTTGCAGCCAAAGGCCTCCTGATTGAAGAAGTTGCCCCAGCGGCCGCAGCACTGCCCGATGAGAAAGCCCATGGCGGTCAGGTCGAACATGGGCAGAACCGGCACCTTGCGCCACTTGCAGGCCAGCCCGCCGAACAGAAAGCCGCCGATGATGCCGCCGTAGATGGCAAGGCCGCCGTCGCGGATGGCGATCATCTCCCAGATGCTCTGGTATTTGAACGGTGCCATGGCCACATAGTAGGCCCGGGCACTGACGATGCCCAGCACCACGCCGATCAGGATCACGTCCACCATGCCGTCCGGGTCCACGCCGAACTCGATGCTGTGGCGGAACGCAAACACCAGCGCCAGGCACAGGCCCACGGCGATGCACACGCCGTACCAATAGATATGGACCCCACCGATGGAAAAGGCCACCCGGTTCAGATGAAAGCTGAGGCCCAGGCCCGGGAACTGCACCAGATTTGTCAATTGCGTCATTCTTCTTCCTCCTCGTCATCCTCTCCGGCCTGCGGCGCGGTGCCGTCGGGCTGGATGTACATGGTGGCCATGCGGTCGGTGCACAGGATGTGCTGCAAGGCCGCGTCCGCGTCCTCTGCCGTCAGGCCTGCCAGCATGGTGATCTGCTGGGCCACGGTCTGTCCGCTGAGGGCAAAGTCTGCCATCTGGCTGGCCGAGTCCTCCACGTTTTCCAGATTTTCGATCAGCTGGCCGTATTTTTCGTTCTTGCACAGGGTAAAGATCTCGCGGTCCACGCCCTCGGCGCGGATGCGGGCGATCTCGTCCAGCAGCAGCTGCCGCACGGTGTCCGGCTCGTCGCTCTCGCCGGTGAACAGGATGCAGCAGCAGCCGTCCACCCGCAGCACCTCCCCGCCGAAACCGGGATTCACAAGGCCTTCGTCGTACAGGCGGCGGTACAGCGGCGACATGCCGCCCACGATGCAGCAGAGGATGAGATCATACAGCGCCTCGGTGCGCAGGTCGCCCTCCGGCAGCGGCTCTTCCTTGAAACCGAGGCCGAAGCAGGGCTTGGACACCGGCATTTTCAGGGTCGTTTCGGTGGTGACAAGGGTCATGGGCTCCGGCGTCCACAGCCGCTGCACCCGCTCGGTGCTGCGGGGCTCCATCAGGCCATGGCGCGCGCAGGCGGCCAGCACCCGTTCCATGGTGGTGTCACCGGCGGCGGCCAGCACCATGTTGTCCGGGGCATAAAAGGCCCGGCAGCTGTCGTAGAGCATCTCCGGGGTGATCTGGGCAATGCTTTCCACCGTGCCCGCAATGTCGCTGCGGATGGGGTGGCTGTGATACAGGCACTCGAACAGGCCGGTGATGAGCCGCCAGTCCGGGCTGTCGTCGTACATTTTGATCTCCTGCCCGATGATGCCCTGCTCCTTGGCAATGGTCTGCTCGGTGAAGTAGGGGTGGGTCACCATGCCCAGCAGCACATCCAGACTTTCGTCCAGCTGCTGGGTGGCGGTGAACAGGTAGCAGGTGCGGTCAAAGCTGGTAAAGGCGTTGGCGTTGGCACCGGTCTTGGCGTACTTGGCAAAGGCGTCGCCGTCCTGGTCCTCGAACATCTTGTGTTCCAGAAAATGCGCCACACCGGCGGGCAGATGCACCTCTTTGCCGTCCAGCCGGAAATCCCGGTCGATGGAGCCGAATTTGGTAGCAAAGATGACGTGGGTGCTGGAGTAGCCCGGCATGGGCCGCACCAGCACGGTCAGGCCGGAGGGCAGCACCTTCCACTGGTCGGCCACGGCCTGTTCCAGCACGGTCTGTTTGGTATCAGGCATGGGTCGGTTCCTCCTTTGTGAGCAGATAGCTGACCGACAGGGTCAGCTGGCGCAGGATGCTGCGCACGTCCTCCTTGGTCACCGCCTGCAGGGCCGCGCGGGCCTGGGCCGGGGTCTGGATGGGGGCCGCACTGTTGGCACCGGCCCGCAGCACCTCGATGTAATACCAGGTCTCCATGCCGCCCAGGCTGTCCTCCACGCCGTTCATGCCGCTGAGCAGGCCCCGGCGGCAGTCCTCCAGCTCCTCGTCGGTGATGGGCCCGTCGCACAGGTCGGCCAGCTCCTTGAGGATGGCCTGTTCGGCGCGGGCCGCGTCGGCGTGCTCTACGCCGCTGTTCACGGCCATGCTGCCGGTAAAGCTCTGGAAGGAGGCCGAGCAGTAGTAGCACAGGTGGTCCCGCTCCCGCACATTGAGGAACAGGCGGCTGGTCACGCTGCCACCGTACAGGGCCATGGCAAGGCGCACAGCGGCCAGCTGCTGGGGCTGCATGGGCTGCCCCAGCGTAAACAGCATGCACAGCTTGGCCTGCACCATGTCAAAGGTCTCGGTCTTGTGCACCGGCTCCTGCCGGGGGGTGGCCATATTTTCCACCAGCGGCAGGGGTGCCCGGTCGATGGCGGTCAGCTCGGCCCGCAGCGCATCCCGGATGGCCTCCGTCTGGGCATCGTCGCAGCCCAGCACGATGAGCTCGATGCTGGCGGTGCGCAGCATTTCGCGGTAAGCCGCGGTCAACTGCTCCGGGGTCAGGCCGTCCACCTCTTCCAGATAGCCCTCCTGCCGCACGGCGGCGGGGCTGTCGCCGAAAAATTCCCGGTTGGCCTGCCGCAGGCAGTAGATGCGCTTGTCGTTCAGTTCATCTTCCAGTGCCTTTTTCAGCATCTGCTTTTCGATCTCCACGGCCTGCGGGTCGAACACGCCGCCCACGAAGGCCGGGTGGAAAGCCGCCCCCAGCGCAATGGAGGCATATTCACGGGTCAGGGGCTCCCCTTCCAGCGCAAACCGATCCTTGATGCCGGTCACGCTGACGCACAGGTTGTGGTTGCAGCCCATGGGGCGGGCGTCCACGGTCAGGTCTGCGCCGTACAGCTTTGCCAGCTTCTTGGTCAGCAGGGTCATGTCCGGGCAGTCCGCGTAGCCGCGCTCCAGCACCAGCGGCAGCAGGGCGTGGGCGGTGGCCGTGGCCCGCTGTGCCGGGAAGGCAAAATGGATGCTGATGCGGCAGCGGTTGAATTTTTCCGCCGGGTCGCAGGAAAGATGCACGCCCGGCGCAATGAGAGTACGTTCCAATTTCAGTTCCTCCGTCTCCGCGCCAGGGCGCGGAACGTTTTATTTGCAAAGGTCACAGGGCCTTCTGTTCGGCCAGGAATTCCTCCAGGCTCAGGCCGCTGGCACGGATGGCCAGGGCGTTTTCCACCCCCACATATCGCCAGTGCCACGGCTCGAACACCACCCCGGTGATGGCCTGCCGGTCCTCCGGGTAGCGCAGGATAAAGCCGTACTCGGCGGCGTAGGCCGTGAGCCACTGGTAGGCGCGGGTATCGGCAAAGCCGGTGTCCTGGGCGGTGTAGTCCGTGCTGAGGATGTCGGCCGCATAGCCGGTGCCGTGCTCGTTGGCGTCGGCTTCGGGCAGGATGGCGGCGGCCCGGGCCGATGCTTCCTCTTCCGACTTGTGCCGGGCAAGGTAGGTCTGTTTCTGCGCCTCATGGGCCGCGGTGCGGGTGTCGGCATCCTGATAGCCGGTGACCAGCGTCAGGGTGATGCCGTCGGCCTGTGCCGCCGCGGCCATGCTGCGGTACTGCTGCGCGGCCTCCGCTTCCAGCTGGGTGCCCGCCTCGTCGGCGGCATCCAGCGTGGGAGAAGGTTCCTCGTCAAAGGGCAGATTGGCGTTCACCAGCACAAGGCGCGCATCGTCGGCATCAAAGAAGTAGCCGGTGCTGTCGTAGGCACTGGCGGCAAAGGTCTGGGGCCCGTCGGCACCGTGCAGGTGGGGCAGCAGCCAGAGGATGCCTTTGGTCAGCAGGAACACCACCAGGGCGCACCCGGCCAGAAACAGCACCCAGTTGCGGGCCAGGCGCAGCTGTTTGCGGCGTTTCCATTCACGGTAGGTCAGGGGCTGGGTCTTTTGCGCCCGGGGCGCGGTGCGTTTTTGTTCCATCCTGCGGCGTTGCTCCTTTTCGGTCCGATTTGCAGCGCACAGCGCCGCACAGATACAGCATTTATTATACACCCCTTTGCATTTTGTGTAAACGCCGCCGGGTGTAAAAAAATTATGACCGGCGGGTTTCTGTCGGAACCCGCCGGTCATGATCATCGCATTCTTTGCAGAAAAGATCAGTCAAACAGCATATCGTGGATGGCGCTGACAGCCTTGTCGGCGTCGTCGCGGTTGATGATGCAGGAGATCTTGATCTCGCTGGTGGAGATCATCTTGATGTTGATGTTGTTGTTGGACAGTGCCTCGAACATCTTGGAGGCAACGCCGCTGTGGCTCTGCATGCCGGCACCCACGATGGAGACCTTAGCGCAGGTGGTATCCACGCTCACGTCGTGGAAGTGTGCGCTCTCCTTCAGCACGCGCATGGCCAGGTCGGCTTCGCCCTCAGAGCAGGTAAAGCTGATGTCCTTCTTGCCGTCGCGGCCGGTGGACTGCAGGATGATGTCCACGTTGATGTTCTTCTGAGCCAGCAGCCCAAAGATCTTGAAGCTCATGCCCGGCTCGTCGGGAACGTTCAGAATCGTAATAACGGCAACGTCGGTGTCCTTTGCGACGCCCTTGATCAGCATACCTTCCATGTCCTTTGTAACCTCCTTGACTACCGTACCGGGAACGGGATTCAGGCTGGAGAGCACCTCCAGCTCCACGTTATACTTCTTTGCCAGCTCAACACTGCGGTTGTTCAGCACCTGTGCGCCCAGGGATGCCAGTTCCAGCATCTCGTCAAAGGTGATCTCGTCCAGCTTGCGGGTGTTGCGCACCTTGCGGGGGTCGGCGGTGTAAACGCCTTCCACGTCGGTAAAGATCTGACAGCGGTCTGCGTGCAGGGCTGCTGCAATGGCAACGGCACTGGTGTCGGAGCCGCCGCGGCCCAGGGTGGTGATGTCATCCAGCTTGTTCAGGCCCTGGAAGCCTGCCACCACCACCACGCGGTTGCGCTCCAGCTCGGAGGAGATACGCTCGGTCTCCAGGCGGCTGATGCGGGCCTTGGTGTAGGCACGGTCGGTGCGGAAGCCCGCCTGCCAGCCGGTCAGGCTGATGGCATGGCAGCCCAGCTCGTTCAGGGCCATGGCCAGCAGCGAAATGCTGATCTGCTCGCCGGTGGCCAGCAGCATATCCATCTCACGCGCCGAGGGGTTGTGGGTGATCTCCCCTGCCTTGGCGATCAGGTCATCGGTGGTGTCGCCCTGTGCGGACACCACCACCACTACATCATTGCCCGCATTGTGGGTGTTGGCCACGATGCGTGCTACGTTGAAGATACGGTCCCGGTCCTTCACCGAAGAACCGCCGAACTTCTGTACGATCAACGCCATATCTTGTCACTCTCCTCTTTTTGCCCCTCGGAACTGCGAGGGGGTACGCCGGGCGGAAGCAGCAGGCAGTCTCCTTGCACTTCCTTTCCCCATTTATCATTCCACGGTTGCGCCGGTGTTATCGGCATCCAGTCGCAGCAGTGTAAATGCTTCACATCCGTCCAGACCTTCCAGCAGCTCCAGACCCTTTTCCAGCTTGGTATAGAACTTTTCGGCATCGGCCTTTTCGGCCACCGCCATCACGGTGCTGCCCGCGCCGGACACATACACAGCCTTTGCCCCGCACAGACGTGCCATGTCGAACACTTCTTTGGAGCCGGGCATCAGGGGCATGCGGTAGGGCTGGTGCAGCTTATCCTCGGTGGCAATGGCCAGCAGGTCGTGCCGTCCCTCACAGAAGGCCGCCGGCACCAAGGCAGCCCGGGACAGGTTATACACCGCATCCTTGTGGGACACTTCCTTGGGCAGTGCCGCGCGGGCCGCTTCGGTCAGCAGCTTGTAGTCCGGCACGATGGCGGCAAAGCAGAGCGTTTCGTCCACGTTCCGCTTGACCGAGTACACCTTGCCGTCCTCGAACACGCTGCTGGTCAGGCCGCCCAGCAAAGCCGGGGCCACGTTGTCCGGATGCCCCTCAATGGAGGTGGCCAGCGTCAGCAGCTCCTGGGTGTTGAGCACATCGCCCAGCATCCGGTTGGCACCCAGCAGGCCCGCGATGATGCAGGCCGACGAGGAGCCCAGGCCTCGCGCCATGGGGATGGGGTTGGTCTGGGTGATCTTGAGGGGCGGGATCTGCTTGCCCACCTTCTCGAACAGTCCCTTGGCCGAGCGGTACACCAGGTTGCTCTCGCCGCGGGGGATGCGGGTGCCGTCTGCGGACGAGATGTCCAGCACTTCGCTTTCTTCAAAGGTCACCGTGTTGTACAGGGTGACCGCCAGGCCCAGCGCATCGAAGCCGGAGCCGATGTTCGCGCTGGTGGCCGGGACCGAAACCTTGATCTTCATTGCCGGTGCCCCCTTTCTTATGCTTCCTCGGGCAGGCGCTTGAGCACCAGCTTCACGCTGCCGCCCATGGCCTCCACCTTGCGTGCTGCCTCGGCCAGTGCCTTTTCGTCGGCGCGCTCCACAAAGTAGGCGCAGCCGTCGTAGCGCTCATCCACCACCTTGCCGTAGCCGTAGATGGCTTCCGCCACAGCAGGAGCAATGCCCGCCACACGCACATAATATGCGGCAGGGGTCGGGTCGGTGAGCATGCCGTCCACCGGCTCGGCAGGCTGCCAGAACAGGCTGTCGTGCACCTTGGAGCCGTGCTTCAGGGCGTCCACCACGTCAGCCACCACGGCGCTGGCGGTGGGCAGCTTGCCCGCGCCCTTGCCGTAGAACACCACGTCGCCCAGCATATCGCCCTTGACCAGCACCGCGTTGAACACGTCGTCCACGCTGGCCAGCTGGTTGGCCTTGGGCACCAGGCAGGGCTCCACACCGGCAGCCACGCTGCCGTCCTTGCCCCGCTTCATCCAGGCAATGAGCTTGATCACGCAGCCCAGCTTCTCAGCCGCTTCCACATCGGCGGTGGTGATGGCCCGGATGCCCCGGGTGGGGATGTTCTGGGGGTAGATCTGATGGCCGCACACCAGCGAGGACAGGATGGCGATCTTGCGGCAGGCGTCGCGGCCGTCCACATCGTCGCTGGAGTCCTTGGTCTCTGCGTAGCCCAGCTCCTGGGCGATCTTCAGCGCATCGTCAAAGCTCAGGTTCTCACGCACCATATTGGTGAGCATGAAGTTGGTGGTGCCGTTCACGATGCCCTCCACCTCGCTGATGACGTTGGCGGCCAGGCACTGGTGCATGGGGGTGATGATGGGGGTGCCGCCGCCCACGGATGCCTCAAACAGGAAGGCACAGTCGTGGGCCTTGGCCAGACCCAGCAGCTCGGCACCGTAGGTGGCCACCATCTCCTTGTTGGAGGTGCACACGCTGCGGCCGCTCTCCAGGCAGGCCTTCACGTATGGGTAGGCAAAACGGGTGCCGCCGATGGTCTCCACCACCACCCGGACCTCCGGGTCCTGCAGGATGGTGTCGATGCTCTTGACGAACAGGTTTGCAGCCGGGTGACCCGAAAAATCCTTCGGGTCCAGGATGTACTTGACCTCCACCGGCTCCCCGGCACGGCGGGAGACCCCGGCAGCGTTGCGGCACAGCACCTCGTACACGCCGCTGCCCACCGTGCCAAAACCCAGAATTGCAATTTTAGCCATTTGCGTTCCCTCTCCCTCTGTTACAGATTGTATCCGCAGTGCACGCCCACCACCATGCGCTGGCGGGAGAGCTTTTCAGTCAGCTCCTCCGGGGTCATCTGCATGGTATCGGTGCGGATGGTCACCGCCACAAGGGCAGCCCCGTTTTCCGGCGTGGACTGGTTGATGGTCACGATGCTGGCCCCGGCGGCACTGATGCCGGCCAGCAGGCTCTGCAGTGCACCGGTCTCGTCCCGCAGGGTGGCCATCACGGTGACCACCTCGCGGTCGTTCTCGGAATCAAAGATGCAATCTTTATACTTATAAAAAGCGCTGCGCGACAGGTCCACGGCGCGGGTCGCAGCCGAAATGCTGCGCGCTTCCCCGCTGGCCAGAAGCTCCTTGGCGCGGACCACCTTGAGAAATACCTCCGGCAGGACCTGTGCGTCCACCAGATAAAAGCGGCGTTCCAACTTGTTCACCTCACAAACACAAGTGTTCTTGCAGAGAATATAATAACATCCGACCCCCTGCAATGCAAGAGGCCGGATGTGATTTTGGCAGATTATCCAGTTTTGACTCGTGAAGTACCGTTTTTCCTTGCCGGTATTGCGGCTCCGGGGACGCAAAAGTGCGACTTTTGTTGTTCTTCGTCCACGCTCGGCGCACAGATCAGTCGGTATCGAGGTTGCTTGTATCTGTGGGGATGACAGTCTGCTGGGGAGCTTCTTCTGCCGGGGCCGCCGGATCCGCTGCCTGCGTGGAGGCACCGTGCGAGTAGGTGCAGGTGTCGGGCAGGTCGTCGGCACGGTAGTAGCCCACTGCCGTACTGGGGCAGGAGCTGCCGGCCAGCAGGCCGCTCTGGGTGCAGTAGCGGCGCTCCACCACCCCGGACGAGGCCGGGAAGGCCTTGTACGGCAGGTCTGCCTGCGCCTGTTCCATCAGGGCCTTCCAGGCCATGTCGCAGGTACGGGTCTTAGCCTGCTGCTTGGTCAGGGTCTTGGTCATGTCATAGGGCGCATCGTAGCCCCACCACACGGCCGTGACGTAGTAGGGGGTGCCGCCCACGAACCACAGATCCTTTTCGTCGCTGGCCGTACCGGTCTTGCCAAAGGCTTCCATGCCGTTGGATTTGGGGTAGCGGCCGCTGGCGGTGCCCACGCTGGAGTACAGCACGTTCTTCAGCAGGCGGTTCATGACATACGCAGTGTCGCTGGTCAGGGCCTGATAGCTGGTGGCGTTGTTTTCCAGGTAGATGTTGCCGTCCCGGTCCAGCACACGGGTGTACAGGTGCGGGGTGGTATACTCACCGTCGTAGAAGATCTGGAAGGCCGCCGCCAGTGTCATGGGGGTCACGCCCTTGGTCTGGCTGCCCATGACCATCTGGGCCAGACCCACGTCATTGGTGGGGTCCAGCGTGGTCAGCTGCAGGGTGTTGTACAGGAAGTTGAAGATGTTGCTTGCGCCCACAAGGTCGCCCACACGCACCGCAATGGTGTTCAGGGAGCGGGCCAGGCCGTTCCACAGCGGCACATCGCTGTTGTCGCCGTAGTTGCCGCCGTAGTTGCGGGGCCAGCTGCGCCAGGCGTTGGGGTAGGCACGGAGCTGCTTGTCGGAAAGGCCCATCAGGCCGTTCTTGCGGCAGTAGTCCTCATCCCGGATGACCATGTCCTGCTTCTGGTACAGGGGCGAATTGTTGAGCATGGTGGACCAGTTCACCAGCCCGTACTCCACGCCCAGTGCATAGGCGCCGATGGGCTTGATGGTGGAGCCGGTCTGCCGCTCCACGCTGTAGGCGCGGTTCAGCGAGAGGCTCTTGGTCTTTTCGCCCAGACCGCCCACGATGGCCACCACGTTGCCATCGTAGTCCAGCGTGACCATGGCCGCCTGGGTGCGCACGTTGCGGTAATAATACACGGTGCCGTCCTCGGCAACGCGGGTCTTGGGGGTGCCGTCCTCGTTCATCACCTGCACGTCGTCGTCCGAAATGGAGGTCACCTCTTCCTCATGCCAGCCGGCCGGGAAGTAGGCGTCGTTCGTGTTCAGCATCAGGTTTTCCATCTGGGACTGCAGCTTGGTGTTCACGGTGGCCTCGATGGTAAAGCCGCCGGTGTACAGCATCTTCTGGGCGTCCGCCTCCGAGATGCCCTCCTTGGCCATGATGTCCTCCACCACTTCCTGGAACAATGCATCGGTGAAGTAGGAGGTCACGGAGGTGTTCTTCTTGTCGCTGTCGTCCTCCGCCAGTGTCAGCGGCTGGGCGGCGGCGTTGCGGTAGTCCTCCTCGCTGATGACCCCCTGCTGCCACATGTTGTACATGATGAAGTTTCGGCGGTTGATCAGGTTCTCAGGGTTGGTGTAGGGGTTGTAGTTGGTGGGGTTCTTGGTGATGGAAGCGATGGTGGCACACTCCCACAGGGTCAGCTCGCTGACGTCCTTGTTGAAGTACTCGTTGGCCGCCGTTTGAACGCCCTGGATGGTGCCGGTGAAGCTGATGGTATTCAGGTACGCTTCCAGGATGGTCTCCTTGGAGTAACTGCGGCTCAGGCAGAGCGCACGGTAGATCTCACGCAGCTTACGCAGAGCGCCCTCGATGCCGCTGGCGCTGTTGTCATCGGTCAGGTTCTTGATGAGCTGCTGCTCCAGCGTGGAAGCACCCTGCTTGGAGCTGTAGATGGGCAGCAGATACTCATTGACCATGGCACCAATGGTGCGTTTGAAGTTGACGCCCGGCTCGTTGTAGAAATCCTTGTCCTCGGTGCAGATGAATGCATACTGCAGGTTGGTGGGGATCTGCTCCAGGTCGGCCCACACGCGGTGGCTGTTGGAGGAGCGCAGGGTGGCATACTCCACCTGTGCACCGGTGTCCGGATCGTTGGCCATGACCACGCTGGACTGGCTCAGCTGGATGTTGTCCAGGTCCAGCAGGTCGCCGTCGTTGGCCGTGGCCTGCACCACATAGAACACCATACCCACGGCCAGCAGGCTGCCGGCCATGATGCCCAGGCACAGCAGGGTGGCAATGGTGCGGCCGATGAACCGCAGGATCGGGTGCTTTGCCTTTTCCTTCGGTTCCTTCGGAGCCTTTCCGGGCTTCCCGGGTTCCCTGACCGGCTGCTCCCGGCGGCTCTGGCTCACATTTACCTTACGTCCCGCCGCAGACTGCGAAGAACTGCCTTCGCCGCCCCGGTGGATCTTTCTCATCTCATTGCTGGAGATAGGGATCGCCTCCTGACCCATACTGGTAAACTGCAGCGCACGCGGCGCTGTGATCTTCCTTTCAAAAAACCGCTGGTCACCCAGCATACGATACCATATTATAGCACGCCGGCCGGATGCGGGCAAGGACCAATCTTCTGCCGCGGGGCCGGTGTCCCATTCAATCATGGTCAGTATACCACATCCGGCCCGGCAAAGTACAGCATTCCACCGCAAAAAATGATTTTCCGGCGCACTTCCGGGCCATACTTCCGGTAAAACCACGAAAGGGGTGTTCCCTGCCCATGCGCAAATTCGGTCTGTGCCTGTTCTACGGGCTCTGTGTGTTCACCATCGCGTTCAGTCTGTTCTGGATGGCACTGCCCCGCCTCCCCCTGCCGGAGGCCCCGGCGGACGAAACTCCGCCCATTTCCGGCAGCGTCAGTTCCCTGGTGCAGGCGGCAGCTCCCACGGCGGCGGGCTACTACCTGTGCGACACCGGCGGTCGGGTGGCCGTGTATGCCTGCAATGCCGACGGCACCCCCGGTGCCCTGCAGCAGCTCACCGGCATCTATGTGAACCTTCTGCCCGAAAACGACGTGCTGCGCATCCGGCGCGGCATCCGGGTGCACAGCCTGCCGGAGCTGCAGGCCCTGCTGGAGGACCTGGGCGGGTGATTTTTCTCAGTTTCTTCCAATTTTTATTGACATTGATGCATTAGAATTATATAATCAGAGTATCAAAGCAAAGATTCTTAGTTCCGGGCTTCCGGAGGGAAGGAGTGCATCCAAATGTCTGAACCGGTCAGCATCCGCTACAAGTGCAAGTTCTGCGGCAATCAGCAGAACAAGAGCCTGCGCTCCGGCCCGCCCAACCCCGGCGTCTGCCTCAAGGCACCGGAGGACGGCAAGGGCTGGCATGGCCCGCACAAGTGGGTGGCCGTGCCGCACTGAGCCCGCACCTCATTTCCGGCATCCATCTGCGCAAAACAGCCCCGGACCGAATGGTCCGGGGCTGTTGTTTTTTGGGGGTCAGGCTTCCATCTGCTCCAGCGGCACAAGGTACTCCTTGCGGCACTGCTCGTACTCCAGCATGTAGTCCTTGGTGGGGTTGTGGTGCATGATGCTCTTGAGGGTGTGGGAGTCGTAATCCTCGCCGCCCTCCATGCCGATCATACGCACGGCCACATTGGAGCAGTGGTCGGAGATGCGCTCCACGTTGTTCAGCACGTCCAGGAACACCACGCCGGTGTCGATGGAGCACACGCCGTCCTTCAGGCGGCGGATGTGCTGGTCGCGCAGGCGCTCCACCATCACGTCGATCACCTCTTCCAGCGGCTCCACCTGCATGGCCTTCTGGGTGTCGTCGCCCTCAAAGGCCTCGCCGGTCACGGTCAGGATGCGCTCCACGGCCTTTTCCAGCAAGATGAGTTCCTTCTGGGCGCTCTCGGAGAAGGAGGCCTCCTTCTCGTTCAGCTCCTCGGCCTTTTCCATGATGTTCACGGCATAGTCGCCGATACGCTCGAACTCGGTGACAAAGTTCAGCAGCTCGGTCACGGCATGGCTCTCGTCATCGCCCAGCTCCTGATCGGTCATCTTAATAAGGTAATTGGAGATGGCCACCTCCATGCGGTCGATGAGGTTCTCCCGCACCTTGATGGCGCTCACGGTGTCCTCGTCCATCTTCAGCAGCAGCGGCGCAGCCAGATTGACGTTGCGGGCGGCACGGCGGGACATTTTGACCACCGCGTTCTTGGCTTGCTGCAGGGCCACGGCCGGGCTCTTGAACAGACGCTCGTCCAGCACCGGCATGCTCAGTTCCTGCGCTTCCTCAGCGTTGTCCGGCACCGTGAGCATGGCCAGCTTGGACAGCACCCCGCTGCACGGCAGGAACAGCAGCATGGCACACACGCTGGACAGGGTGTGGATGTTTGCGATGGAGCTCTTGTTCATCACGTCATGCCACATGGGGATGCCGAAGGTGAACTGCACCGCATAGATCAGGGCCAGCAGTACGATGCTGCCGATCACGTTGAAGTACAGGTGGATGAGGGCGGCGCGCTTGCCGTCCTTGGAGGAACCGCCGATGGTGAGCAGCGGGGTGAAGGCCGTGCCGATGTGGGCACCCAGAATGATGGGGATGGCCGAACTGAAGGTGACCAGACCCGTACTGGACAGTGCCTGCAGGATGCCCACCGACGCCGAAGAGGACTGGATGAGCACCGTGACCACCAGGCCCACCAGCACGCCCAGGATGGGGTTGGTCATGGTGACGAACAGGTTCTGGAACGCGGCGCTTTCCCGCAGGGGGGACACGCCGGTGTCCATCAGGCTCATGCCGGTGAACAGGATGCCGAAGCCCAGCATGATCTGGCCGATGTTCTTCTTTTTGGCGCTGCGCAGGAACACATAAAAAATGCAGCCGATAAACGCCACCACGGGCGCAAACGTCTTGGGCTGCATGAGGGTCAGCCACAGGCTGTCGCCTGAGATATCCGCCATGCGGATCAGCTGACCGGTCACCGTCGTACCAATGTTTGCACCCATGATCACGCCCACCGACTGCGTCAGCGTCATGATACCGGAGTTGACCAGGCCCACACAGATCACCACCGTGCCAGCCGACGACTGGATCACGCCCGTGATCAGGGTGCCAAAAATGACACCTTTGATGGTGGAGGAGGTCAGTTTTTGCAGCACCCCCTGCATTTTGCCGCCGGCCAGCTTTTCTAGGCCCGCGCCCATGATCGACATGCCATACAAAAACAACGCAATGCCGCCCAGCAGAGAGGTAATGTGTGTGATATCCATAGCGATACTCCTAAATACGATCTTCCTGTTTCTTCCAATAACAGCACACAGCCGCCGGGCCCTGCCCCGCCTTTGGCGGGACCCGTACCCCGGCAGCCGTTTTTCCTTTGTCATGCAGCGCCCCCATGCGTCCACCCGCACGGCACCGTTTCAGCGCTCACACTGTGCTTATTATACCATCAATCCCCCTGCCACAACAAGGTTTATTTTACAAGAAAATCACTTTTTCCACACATTTTGCTGGTTTTCAATCGTTTCGTCACGGTTCCTTTTCAAACATTTTACGCAGATTTTACATTAGTTGTTTCAAACCATGTCACTCGGCCAGCTCCTCCATCGCCTCGCGCACGGTATCGGCCGAAAAGAGGAACACCCCGCTGCCGGTGTACACCTCCACATGGCTGCCCACATAACGCATCTCAAAATCCTTCATCGTGTTCCCCTCCTGTTTTGTTCTGTCGGGAGCCTGCCTGCACCGGGCGGTTCCCGCTGCCGGTGGCTCCCTGTGGCTGTATTATCGCACATGCGGCATCCCATAAATCGGACTTTCAAGTCTTTTCCGGGGATTTTTGCACAAAAAATGCTCCACCCTCCCAAAAATGGGAAGGTGGAGCATTGCAGGTCCGGTTGTTTTCCGGCGCTCAGTGGGCGGCGGCGTATTCCGGCACCACACGGCCGGGCTGCGGCGCTTCCTCCGCGCGGGACTTTTCGTAGCAGTAGCGGATGATGGCCTGCCGGCGCACGATGCCAATGAAGATGCCCCGGTCATCCACCACGGGCACAAAGTTCTGGTTCATGGCGGCTTCGATCAGCTGGTCCATGCTGGTGGTCACGGTCACCGCCTTGTAATCCCGCTTGTGGGGAAAGGCCGAGATGGGCACGTCCTCTGCAGCTTCCAGATCCAGCCCGTGGTATTTTTTCAGCCCCCAGAGGATGTCCCCCTCGGTCAGGGTGCCCACATACTCGCCCCGGCGGTTGAGCACCGGAATGGAGGCGTAGCGGTTGTTCTCCCATTTTTCCAGCGTCTGCCGGAGGGTAAAATCGTCGTAAACGTACATCAGATCCTGCTTGGGGGAGAGGAAAAACAGAATGTTCATGCCAACAACTCCTAAATCGGTATTTTATGCACGGCGTGTGCGGCCGGATGGATGATTTGGGTCTGCTCGTTTTACAGGGGACACACACCGCCCGGTGCGCATCCCCTCTCTCTGCTTTCATTTTAGCACTTTTTCATAGAGGGATAAAGCATCCGGAGGGAGTTTTTATAATTTTTTTACAGATTGTTTGCAGGCATCCGTCATACTTCTGCCGCAGCGCGGCCGCTGTGCACCGGACAGCATATCACACCCGGACGGTCATGCCCTGTCGAACGAACGCACTGCTCAGCCCAGCCGTACAGTTTTGCCCGCAAATTTGTGGGCAAAGGACGCAAAACAGCCAAAAAAGCCCCGCTGCCAGCAATTTGAACTGTACAACCGCGCATCGAAGTTGTATAATAGAGTGGGTGTTTCTCGGTGCAGTCTGCGGGTTTGGCCCGCCTGCACGGCCCCAGACCCTGAATGTGTTTTCTGAAAAATAACATAAAGGAGCAGAGCGATTATGATCACTTCCCGTTTCCCGCTGGGAGATGTCAGCTTTACCGCCGGGTATTTTTCGACCCTCGTGGGTGAGGCGACCAAACACTGCTACGGCGTTGCCGCAATGGCACCCCGTGATATGACCGACGCTGTGCGCAGCCTGGTCCATGGTTCCGATTATTCCGAAAAGGGTGTCCGCGTCACGCAGGAGAATGGACGTCTCGTGATCGAGCTGCACATCGCTGTCAGCTATGGGCTGAACATTTCCACCGCTGCCCGCAGCATCTCGCACCGCGTCAAGGACGAAGTCGAGCAGGCCACCGGCCTGAAGGTCGCCCGCGTGGTGGTCTCGGTGGACGATGTGATCGCCTGATGTCCGTCTGTATCCCCGGCCGCCGGAATTTTTCCGGCCTGATAAGGAGTTTAAAACAATGATTTCTGGTAAGATCCTGCGCGACGCCATCATTTCCGGCGCCAACAACATCAACAATCAGCGCTCCCGCGTGGATGAGCTGAACGTCTTCCCCGTCCCGGACGGCGACACCGGCACCAACATGGGCATGACCGTGGGTGCTTCCGTGCGCGAGCTGGAAGCCCTGGATGACAGCTGCACTGTGGGCGAAGCCGCCAAGACCGCTGCTTCCGCCATGCTGCGCGGTGCCCGCGGCAACTCCGGCGTCATCACCAGCCTGCTGTTCCGCGGCTTCTCCAAGGCGCTGGAAGGCAAGAAGGAAGCCGACGCGGCCGACATCGTGGCTGCCCTGCAGAAGGGCGTCGAAGGTGCCTACAAGGCCGTGATGAAGCCCACCGAGGGCACCATTCTCACCGTGGCCCGCGTGGCCAGCGAAAAGGCTGCCGCCAGCGATGCCGCCGATGTGCCCGCCCTGTGGGACGTGGTGATGGCTGCCGGTCAGGAAGCCCTGGACGACACCCCCAACCTGCTGCCCGTCCTGAAGAAAGCCGGCGTCGTGGACGCAGGCGGTCAGGGCATCCTGATCATCTTTGAGGGCATGGGCAAGGTGTTCCACGGCGAGCCCATCGTGGCTGGCGGCGAGGCTGCCCCCAACAAGGCAAAGCTCTCCACCGAGAACGCCGGCAAGGGCGTGTTCACCGATGACCTGATGAAGGTGGAGGACATCAAGAACGGCTACTGCACCCAGTTCCTCATCAACAAGTACGAGGGTGCCAGCGCCGCCAAGATGCGTGCCTTTGCCGAGTCCAACGGCGACAGCGTGGTGTGCATCGAGGACGATGATGTGATCAACCTGCATGTTCACACCGCCGACCCCGGCAAGATCCTGAGCGAGGCCATCAAGTACGGCTACCTGACCAACTTCAAGATCGAGAACATGCACGAGCAGTTCCTGGCCCGCCAGAAGCAGGGCAAGAGCCTGGAGAAGCAGGCCTCTGCCGAGAAGGCTCCCTCTCAGGCCAGCGAGTTCGTCTACGCTGCTGTGGACCCCAGCCGTGATTACGGCTTTGTGGCCGTGGCTGCCGGCGAGGGCCTGAAGTCCGTGTTCACCGACCTGGCTGCGGACGCCGTGGTCTCCGGCGGCCAGACCATGAACCCCTCCACCGAGGACATTCTGGCAGCCATCCAGAGCGTGCCGGCCAAGACCGTGTTCGTTCTGCCCAACAACAAGAACATCATCATGGCCGCCGAGCAGGCCGAGAAACTGGCCGACCGTCAGGTCGTGGTTCTGCCCACCCGCACCGTGCCCATGGGCATCACCGCCATGCTGAACTTCGACCCCTCCGTGAACGCCGAGACCAACACCATCAACATGATGGCGGCTGCCGACAAGGTGTCCACCGGCCTGATCACCTACGCCGCCCGCGACAGCGAGTACGACGGCAAGCGCATCAAGAAGGGCGAGATCATGGCACTGGAGAACGGCAAGATCGTTTCCACCTCCACCGATATCACCAAGGCCACCTATCGTCTGGCCCGGGGTATGTGCAAAAAGGACTCCAGCTTCGTCACCATCATTTCCGGCTGCGACGTCAGCGATGAGGACGCCGAGAAGGTCACCGAGATGGTCAAGGCCAAGTGCCCGAACCATGTGGAGGTCAGCCACATCCGCGGCGGTCAGCCCGTGTATTATTATATGATCAGCGTGGAGTAAGCAATTCCTCCGGCTGACCTGTTCCATGAAAAACAGCAACTCCCCCTGCCGTGAGCAAATGCCCACCGCAGGGGGAGTTTTTGTTGTGTCGCTGTCCGCTTGTCAGCCCGCGTGCAGAGCGTCGTTCTTGGCCAGCAGATACACACAGTATTGGTTCATGCTGATGCCCTCCTGCTGGGAGTGTTCTGCCAATGCGCGGTGCAGGCTGCGCGGCATCCGCAGCTTGAACTGTCCGGAGTATTTTTCCAGACTGTCCGGCTCCTGGATCGTCACACCGTCCGCGATGGCTGCTTCCAGCCAGGCTTTTTTGGCATCCTGTGCATTTGCCACAGCGGTTTCCAGCGTTTCGCCGCAGGTAATGCAGCCCGGCAGCTCCGGAAAGGAAACCACGAAACCGCCCTCTTCCCGGTCCTCCACGATCTCCATCCGATAGGGCATGGCAAGATATTCATTCAGCGTTTTCATCGTTCTTCGCCTCACTCTCTACGATCTGCCTCACCATCTCAACGTATACCTTTTTGATCGGCTCATGCTTCGGGATCGTGATCGGCTGGCACCCCGCCTTGCGGAAGGTGTAGTGGCTGCTCCCGCTCCGGGGCGCATACATCACATAGCCGTAGCTTTCCAGCACCTTGCGCAGCTCATCGAACCGCATATCTTTGGAAAGTGCACAGATGCGTGCGATCAGTTTATCCCATTTTGACATCGTTCATGCTCCTGCTTCTATTATATGTGGTGTCACATATGGTGTCAAGTTTTTTTTATCAGAAGAAGCTCACCTGGCTGCTCTCCGGCAGGTCGCCCAGGGCGCCCACCTGACGCAGACGGTCCAGGATGCCCTGACCGACGCCGGAGGCCTGCTGCAGCTCTTCCACCGAGATATATTCCTCTCCGTGGATGGTCACCCGCTCCAGTGCGTCGGCAGCAGCACCGCCCAGACCCTTCAGAGAACTGAAGGGCAGGCGCACCTTGCCGTCCTCCACCACATATTTGGAGCCGCGGCTCTTGCCCAGCTCGATGGGCAAGAACTCGTACCCGCGCACCAGCATTTCGTTCACCAGCTGCAGGCTCACCAGAACGTCCTCGTCCTTGGCGTTCTTTTCCTCCTTCAGGCGGCGCTTGACCTCTTCCATGTGAGCACGGGCCACAGCAGCCCCGCCGATGGCGGCCTCGTAGTCGATGTCGTCGCCGCGCACGGTGAAGTACACCGCATAGAAGGCCTGCGGCTTGTAAATTTTGAACCACATCAGACGGATGGCACTCATCAGATAGGCCACCGCGTGGGCCTTGGGGAACATATACTTGATCTTGCGGCAGCTCTCGATGTACCAGTCCGGCACATCGTGCTCCCGCATGGCTTCCTCCCAGCCGTCCTTGAAACCGCCCTTGGCCACCTTGCCCTTACGCACGGCCTCCATGATGTCAAAGGCCATCTTGGGTTCCAGCCCCTTGCGCAGCAGGTACAGCATGATGCTGTCACGGCAGCCGATGACCTCTGCGATAGTGCAGGTGCCGCTGCGGATCAGCTCATCGGCGTTGCCAGTCCACACGTCGGTGCCGTGGGACAGGCCCGAGATCTGGATCAGCTCCGAAAAGTTCTTGGGCCGGGCCTCCACCAGCATGCCGCGCACGAAGTTGGTGCCCATTTCCGGGATGCCAAAGGTACCGGTCTGGCTGTCGATCTGCTCCGGGGTCACGCCCAGCGCTTCCGGGCTGGTGAGCAGGCTGTACACCTTGGGGTCGTTCATGGGGATGCTGTCCACCGGGATGCCGGTGTATTCCTCAAAATACTTGTAGAAGGTGGGCATATCGTGGCCCAGCTCGTCCAGCTTGAGCAGGGTATCGTGCAGATACTTGAACTCGAAGTGGGTGGTCAGCAGGCCGCCTGCCACGTCATCTGCCGGGTGCTGGATGGGGCAGAAATCGTAAATTTCATAGGTGTCCGGCACAACGACCATGCCGCCGGGGTGCTGGCCCGTGGTACGCTTGACGCCGGTGCAGCCCAGCGTCAGGCGGTTTTCCTCCGCATGGTTCACGGTGCGGCCCCGCTCTTCCAAATACTTCTTGACGTAGCCGTAGGCGGTCTTGTCCTGGATACCGGACACCGTACCGGCCTTGAACACGTTGGCCTTGCCGAACAGCTCCTCGGTGTAGCGGTGCACGTTGGACTGATACTCACCGGAGAAGTTCAGGTCGATATCGGGTTCCTTGTCGCCGTAGAAGCCCAGGAAGGTCTCGAAGGGGATGTCGTGGCCGTCCACCAGCATCCGGGTGCCGCAGTGGGGGCAGTTCTTGTCCGGCAGGTCAAAGCCGTCGTCCACGCTGCCGTCCGTGATGAACTCGCTGTACTTGCACTTGGGGCAGCGGTAATGGGGCGGCAGGCTGTTCACCTCCGAGATGCCGGAGAAGTGGGCTACAGCCGACGAGCCCACCGAACCACGGCTGCCCACCTGATAGCCGCCCGCGTTGGAGTAGGCCACCAGCTTGACCGCGATGACATACAGCACCGCGTAGCCGTGGCCGCAGATGGAGTCCAGCTCCTTCTGCAGCCGCTTTTCCACGATCTCGGGCAGGGGGTCGCCGTAGTCCCGCTTGGCGTGCTCCCAGGTGGCGTCGCGCAGCTGCTGTTCCGCGCCCTCGATGCTGGGCGGGTAGGTGCCCCGGGGGATGGCCCGCACGGTGTTGTCGATCATGGCCGCGATCTTGCGCGGGTTCTTGACCACCACCTCGTAGGCCTTCTCCTTGGGCAGATAGTAGAACTGGTCCAGCATATCCTGGGTGGTGCGGAAGAACAGCGGCGGCTGGTTGTCGGCATCCTTGAAGCCGTTGCCCGCCTGCAGCACCGCACGGTACACGGCATCTTCCGGCTCGGTGAAGTGCACGTCGCCGGTGGCGATCACCGGTTTATGCAGGTCCTCGCCCAGCTTTATGACCGTGCGGTTGAAGTCCTTGATCTTCTCCTCGCTGTCCACTTTGCCTTCCCGCACCATGTAGGCATTGTTGCCCAGGGGCTGGATCTCCAGAATGTCGTAGTAGGAGGCAATTTTCTTCAGTTCCTCATAGGGGGTGCCGTCCACGATGGCACGATACAACTCACCGGCCTCGCAGGCACTGGTGAGCAGCAGGCCGTCACGGTACTTATTCAGCAGGCTGCGGGGCACGCGGGGCTTTTTGAAGAAGTAGTTGACGTGGGCCTCGCTGACGATCTTGTACAGATTCTTCAGGCCCATCTGGTTCTTGACCAGGATGATCAGGTGGTAATATTTCTTTTTCAGCACTTCCCGGTTGCCGCCCAAGCCGGTGTTGATCTCGCTGACCTTCGTCACCTGTTTTTCTTCCAGGTCCTTGAGCATCACACAGAAGATGCGGCCCAGTGCGGCGGAGTCCTCGCAGGCGCGGTGTGCCTCGTAGGCGGGCAGCTCCAGATGCTTGTTGATGGTGCCCTGCTTGTAGTTGTGCAGGCCGGGGTACATGGCCTGCGCCATGGTCAGGGTGTCGATATAGGTCACATTTTCCAGCGAGATGCCGCTGCGCTTGGCGGCGGCCCGCAGAAAGCGCATATCGAAGGAGTGCACATTGTGGCCCACCAGAATGCGGCCCCCCGCAAACTTGAGGAAGGCTTCCAGCGCTTCCTTCTCGCTGGGAGCATCGGCCACCATCTCGTTGGTGATGCCGGTGATCTCGGTGATCTTGGGGGTGATGGGCTTGCCGGGCTTGACAAAGGTGTCAAATTCCTCCATCACCTCGCCGTTGCGCACGATGACGCCGCCGATCTCGGTCATATACTCCACGCCGGGGTCCAGGCCGGTGGTCTCGGTGTCGAACACGCAGAACTCGCCGGTCAGGGGCTGCTCCTGCACGCCGTACACGCAGGGGATCATATCATCCACAAAGTAGGCCTCACAGCCGTAGATGAGCTTGAAGTCCGGGTCTTTCTTGTGGATGTCATCGGCCGCCAGCATGGCTTCCGGATAGCCCTGACACACGCCGTGGTCGGTGATGGCAATGGCCGGGTGCCCCATGCGGTGGGCCAGCCGCACGATGCCGCCGGGGTCGCAGAAGCCGTCCATGCTGGACAGTTTGGTGTGCAGGTGCAGCTCCACTCGCTTGACCGGGGCGGTGTCCTCCCGCTTTTTGCGCTCCACGAACAGCACATCGTAGGGGTACACGATGTAGTCATGCTCGTACTTATCATAGGAGCAGTCGCCGCGCACGATGACCGTGGTACCCTTGCCGATGCTCTCCCACTTGGAGCAGTCCTCGCCTTCCTGCGCGCGGATCTTGAGGTTGATGGAGCCGGTGTAGTCGGTGATGGACACGGTGTAGATCTTGCGATAGTTGCCCTTGACCTCGGTAAAGAACACATCGCCCCAGATGGTGCACTTGCCGCCCTCGCCGCCCAGATCCTTGAGGGGGGTGAGGTTTTTGGGGGTGAACATTTTGCCGTGGAAGATGGTCACCGGCTTGTCGGTCAGGTCCAGCCCCTCCACCTTGATGGACGGAGCGGTATTCTTTTTCTCGAACTTGACCACCGGCGGGGCGATCTTGCGCTCCAGCTTTTCCTCCATCTGGTGCTGCTCGGCCTCGCTTACAGCGCTGATCAGGCTGACTTTGGGCGTCACTCCGGTGTGGCGGGCGATGCAGTCTGCCAGCAGCTTTTCAAAGCCCATCTCCTGCAAAAACTTGGTGCCGTGACGCACCCCGACGGTGATGCTCTGCCCCAGGATGGTGATGCTGCACCGGTCCAGAAAGCCGTTGATGGGCACGCCGTCCGCCTTCATTTCCTCCAGCAGGTCCCGCAGGGCCGTTTCGTCCAGCGTGGCATAGCCGAAGTGGTTCTCGATCTTCAGTTCAAAGCCCTCATAATCGGGCTGCAGCGAGGCCAGCAGCCGGGCGCACAGGCCCTTGTCCAGCGGGGCGGCGCTGCGCAGGGTAAAAATGACCTGCTGGCTCTGCCGCAGCATGCGGGCATGTTCCACGATCACCTGCCCGAAGCAGGACGCAAACGCCGGGTCCGCCATGAACTGCGGCCAGAGCTGGGAAACGAGTGGTGTCACGGGTGATGCTCCTTTTTATACAGCACAAACTGCCGCGCCTGTGTCCGCAGGCGTGGCAGCAGAGAAAATACAGTGTTTACAGTTTATAGATCTCGTCCATGAACTGGTCCAGAATGTTGTCACCGGTGAGCTTTTTCACCGGCTTGCCGTGGAGGAACAGCACGGCTTCGCCCTTGCCGCCGGCAATACCAATGTCGGCCTCCCGGGCCTCACCGGGGCCGTTGACCACGCAGCCCATCACGGCCACCTTAATGGATTTTTTGTAGCCCTGCAGCCGCTTTTCCACCTCGTTGGCGATCTCGGTGCAGGGGTACTGGGTGCGGCCGCAGGTGGGGCAGGTGATGACCTCCGGCCCTGCCACCGGGAAGCCCACGGCCCGCAGGATGTTGTAACCGGCTTCCACTTCCTTTTCCGGCTCGGCGGCCAGCGAAACGCGAATGGTGTCGCCGATGCCCTCCAGCAGCATGCCGCCGATGCCCATGCCGCTCTTGAGCAGGCCCATCTGGTAGGTGCCGGCCTCGGTGACGCCCACATGCAGTGGGTAGTCGGTGACGGCACTCAGCTGGCGGTAAGCCTCCATCATGCGGGGCACGTTGGAGTTCTTGATGGAAATGACGATGTTGTTGAAGTCGAACTTTTCCAGCAGGCGCACATGGTACAGGGCGCTCTCCACCATGGCTTCCGGGGTAGGGGCACCGTACTTGGCAAGAATGTGCTTTTCCAGGCTGCCGCCGTTGACGCCGATGCGGATGGGGATGTTCTTCTGCTGGCAGGCGTCCACCACCGCCTTCACCCGGTCGTCGTCGCCGATGTTGCCGGGGTTGATGCGGATCTTGTCCACGCCCACGTCGGCGCAGGCCAACGCAGCGCGGTAGTCAAAGTGGATATCCGCCACGATGGGGATTCTCACCGCGTTCTTCACGGCCTCGATGCACTTGGCGTCGGCTGCGCTGGGGCAGGTCACCCGCAGGATCTGGCAGCCGGCGGCTTCGCACCGCTTTGCCTGTGCCACGTTGCCGGCAATGTCCTCCACCGGCACATTCAGCATGGTCTGCACCGCAATGGGATGGTTGCCGCCAATGGTCACATTGCCGATCTTCACTTCTCGTTTCAACTGCCGCATCCTGTGGTTCCCCTTTCTGTTATACAGCTCCGGTGATGAGCCGGATGATATCGTTGTAGGTTGCAAAGATCATCAGCCCGAACAGCAGCGCAAAGGCCGCAACGGTCAGGCTGCCCTGCAGCTTTTCCGGCACAGCATGGCCGGTGATGCCCTCAATGGCCAGGAACACCACCTTGCCGCCGTCCAGCGCCGGGAAGGGCAGCAGGTTGAAGATGCCCAGGTTGATGGTGATGAGGGCCAGCAGCTGCAGCAGATCCTGCCAACCGTAGCTGGCCGCCTGCCCGATGGCCGTCACGATGCCCACCGGCCCGGAAAGATTGTTGATGCTCTCCCGCCCGCGGAGCAGGTCCGCGAGGGAGGTAAAAATGATGCGCCCGTAGTACAGCATACTGTTGCCGGCCTCCCGCAGCACATTGCGGGGCGTCTTGGCCAGCCCGTACACGGTAAAGCCCAGGCTCATGTGCGCCTGCCCGGCTTCGTCTGTCCAGGTGTCGAACTGCACATCCGGCAGCTCCACGGTCTGGCCGTCCCGCAGTACGGTAAAGTCCGCCCGGTACTGCTCGGTGCGCACCAGCTCATAGATGATATCGTTGGCCACGAAGCAGCGGCGGCCGTTCACCGCAACGATCTCGTCCCCCGCCTGCAGGCCGGTCTGGCCGCAGAGGGCACTGTCCTCCACGGCATAGATCACCTTGCTGGTCAGCGGGGAGCTCTGGGCCGTGAGCAGGATCAGCAGCACCACGAACCCCAGCACAAAGTTCATGACCGCACCGGCCACCATCACCAGCATCCGCTGCCAGACCGGGGCCTCGTTCAGGGGGATGCCGGTGCCTTCTTCCGGCGGCACCGGGGCGGGTGCCGCTTCCTCCCGCCGGTCACGGGCGGCTTCGGCCTGCTGGCTCTCGGGGCTTTCCTCCCCTTCCAGCGCCACATAACCGCCCACCGGCAGGGCCCGCAGGGTGTATTGGGTGCCCTTGCGGACGGTTTTCCAGAGGGCCGGGCCCATGCCGATGGAAAACTCGTTGACCCGGATGCCGCAGAGCTTTGCCACCGCAAAGTGGCCGAACTCATGGATGGCGATCACGGCGCTGAACACGAACAGCGCTGCAAGCAGCGTGATAAAAACTGACATTCGTACTCCTAAAAATCAAAGATGTGCCCGCACGAACTCCCGTGCCATGCGGTCGCACTCGTACACATCGCTGAGGGTGTAGTCGCCGCCGAAGCGGTCGCTGTCCACGACGGCTTCCACCAGACGGCCGATGTCCAAAAAGCCGATCTTGTCCTCCAGGAACAGCTTCACAGCTTCCTCGTTGGCACCGTTGGCCGCACAGGGGCCAAGGCCGCCCTTCTTGATGGCCTTTTTGCAGGCGGCAAGGCAGCGGAAGGTCTCTTCGTCGGCCACATCAAAGGTCAGCACCTTCAGGGCCGCAAAGTCCAGCTCCGGCACCACGCCCGGCACCCGCTTGGGGTAGGTCAGGGCGTACTGGATGGGGATGCGCATATCCGGCACGCCCAGCTGGGCAATGACCGAATGATCGCTGAACTGCACCGCCGAGTGCACGATGCTTTGGCGCTGCACCACGATCTGGATCTTCTCCGGCGGCAGGCCGAACAGCCACACCGCCTCAATGAGTTCCAGACCCTTATTCATGAGGGTGGCGGAGTCAATGGTGATCTTGGCCCCCATGTTCCAGTTGGGGTGCTTGAGGGCATCCGCCTTGGTCTTGGTGCGCAGTTCCTCGGTTTTCATGCCGAAGAACGGCCCGCCGGACGCCGTGAGCAGGATCTTGGTCAGGCTGGGGGCGCTCTCCTTGTCCTGCAGGCACTGGAAGATGGCCGAGTGCTCACTGTCCACGGGCAGCAGCTTCACGCCGTGCTGTGCCACCGCCCGGGTGACCAGATGGCCGCCGGTGACAAGGCTCTCCTTGTTGGCCAGGGCCAGATCGTGGCCGCTCTCGATGGCAGTCAGGCTGGCACCCAGGCCCGCGATGCCCACCACACTGTTCAGCACCACGTCCGGGCCGTCCAGTGCGGCCAGCTCCCGCAGGCCCTCCGGGCCGGTGAGCAATTTGGGCGCACCCGCCCGGCCGGACAGGGCCGCGTCCAGCTTTGCGGCGGCGTCCGGGTCGGTCATGCAGACGTATTTCGGGTGGAATTCCTCGATCTGCTGCAGGATCTTATCCACATGGCTGTGGGCCGACAGGCCGAACACCTCATACCCCTGTGCCCGGATCACATCCAGGCTCTGGGTGCCGATGGAGCCGGTGGAGCCCAGCAGCGTAATTTTTTTCGACATGGCACGTTCCCCCTTTTACTTGTAGAACACCGCGGTGATGACCATGGTCACAAAGGGCGCAATGAACATCACGCTGTCAAACCGGTCCAGAATGCCGCCGTGGCCCGGGAAAATGGTGCCGTAATCCTTGATGCCGCACTGGCGCTTGACCACGCTGGCAAACAGGTCACCATAAATGCCCAGCACCGCCGCCACACAGCCCAGCAGGGCAATGATGACGTACATCGACACGCCGATGTTGGAGCGGGTGAAGGCCTCCATGCGGTCGGCGGCCACCGAGTAGATCAGGGTCGCCACCACGCCGAACACCATGGTGCCCAGCACGCCGCCGATGGCACCCTCCACGGTCTTTTTGGGGCTGACCACCGGGCACAGCTTATGCTTGCCGAAGGCGCGGCCCGCAAAGTAGGCGCAGGTGTCGCCGCCCCAGGCAAAGCAGAGGATGAGCAGGATGAAGAACACCGCATCGTAGCCGAACTGCTCCACCGGCAGCAGTTCCTTGAGCCGGATGAAGGAGTAGAAGCAGAAGATCACGATGCCCGAAAACACGAGCAGACCGCTGGCCTTCTGGTAGCTGATGGTGCCGTTCCGCACCACCAGATAGATGGCGTAAAAGGTGACCAGCACAAAGGACACCGGCATGACCAGGCGGCGCATGACCATGTAGTTGGAGGTCATCACCAGCAGGGTATACGGCACCAGTGCCGCGTACATCAGCCAGTCCTTTTTGGTAAAGCCCAGCGCATTGTAGATCTCGTGGATGGCAATGAGCGTGATGGCTGCAATGACCAGATTGAAGATCAGCGTGTTGAAGGTGAACATGACGCCAATGAGGACGATGATGCCCACAATGGCTGTGATAATGCGTGTTTTCATAGGTTGGCTCTCCTTTGTTCTGCCGGAAGGCACTCCCCTCTTGCGGGTGCCGCACAACCCGGGGAACGGTCGGGTATTCCGGTCCCTGCGCCGTGCACAGGATATTTTGGGTGTCGTTGCTGCCTTACAGCCCGCCAAAGCGGCGGGACCGGTGGTTATACTCCTCAATGGCAGCGTCCAGGTCGGCACGGGTAAAGTCCGGCCACAGAACGTCCATTTCCACCAGCTCTGCATAAGCGGCCTGCCACAGCATGAAGTTGGACAGACGCTTTTCTCCGCTGGGCCGCAGGATAAAGTCCGGGTCCTTCTGCCCGGCGGTGTACATGGCATCGCTGAGCATCTGCTCGGTGATCTCTTCCGGCTTCAGCTGCCCGGCTGCGGCCTTTTCCGCCAACTGCTGCGCGGCCCGCACGATCTCCGGGCGGCCGCCGTAGTTGATGGCAATGTTCAGGGTCATGCCGGTCTTGACTGCCGACTCCCCTTCCAGCTTGTTCATCCGCTGCTGCAGCTTCTCGTCCAGCACGGTGCGGTCGCCCATAAATTTGATGCGGATGTTGCGGTTCTTGTAGTCAAATCCCTTCAGCAGGTATTCGCCGAACAGCCGCATGATGGCGTTCACTTCTTCCAGCGGGCGCTTCCAGTTCTCGGTGGAAAAGGCATAGAAGTACACCGACGAAACGCCCAGCTCGTCGCAGTAGTCCGCGATATCGCTGAACACCTCGGCGCCTTTTTTGTGCCCGGCGGTGCGGGGCAGGCCCCGGTTCTTGGCCCAGCGGCCGTTGCCGTCCATGATGATGCCGATGGACAGCCCCTCCGCAAACTCTCTGGGATGTGCCATTTGCTCCTCCCGGCAGCATTGCTGCCCTGAAAAAAGTGCCGCGCACCACAGGCGCTGCTTTTTTGAAAAGCGGCTCCCCCACCAGCGCACGACACCTTACATTGTTGTTCTGCTCCGCGCAGCCGGATCAGACGGACATGATCTCCTTCTGCTTTTCTTCCACGGCAGCGTCGATGTTCTTGATATACTTGTCGGTCAGCTTCTGGACATCCTCTTCCATGGTCTTCTGGCTGTCCTCGGTCAGCTCACCGGCCTTCTTCATGACCTTGGCCTTGTCCATGGCGTCGCGGCGGATGTTGCGCACAGCCACCTTGGCCTCCTCGCCCAGCTTGGAGACTTCCTTGGCCAGCTGCTTGCGGCGCTCCTCGGTGGGAGCCGGGAAGTTCAGGCGGATGGTCTGGCCGTCGTCGATGGGGTTGATGCCCACGTCGCTGGCCATGATGGCCTTGCTGATGGCACGCAGCAGGGTGCGGTCCCAGGGGGTGATGGTCAGGGTGCGGGCCTCGCTGACAGCCACGGATGCCACCTGCTGGATGGGGGTGGGCGCGCCGTAGTAGTCCACGGTCACCTTGTCCAGCACAGCGGGGTTTGCACGGCCTGCACGCACAGCGGCCAGCTCGCGGCCCAGGTGCTCCACCGAGCTCTTCATCTTTTCTTCGTAAACCTTGGTGTTGCTGCTCATTGTTGTAGTCTCCTGTTCCTGTTGATATATTCGGTGGGCAGAGTGCACCGGGCAGCCCCGCCCTTCATTGTATGTTTCTGCGCAGAAGGCTATACGCGGTCAGCCCTCATACACCAGCGTGCCCACGTTCTCGCCCTGCACAGCCTTTGCGATGTTGTCCGGGTCGGCCAGATCAAACACCAGGATGGGCAGCTTGTTGTCGCGGCACAGGGTGGCAGCGGTGCCATCCATGACGGCCAGCTGGTCCTCCAGCACCTTGGTGAAGGTGAGGGTATCGTACTTCTTGGCGTCGGGGTACTTGTGGGGGTCCTTGTCGTACACGCCGTCCACCATGGTGGCCTTGAACATCACATCGGCGCTCACTTCCACGGCGCGCAGGGCCGTTGCCGTGTCGGTGGAGAAGAAGGGGTTGCCGGTGCCGCCGCCAAACACGGCGATCTTGCCCTCGTCCATGGCGCGCAGGGCGTCTTTGCGGGTAAAGGGCTGTGCCACCTGGGGCATGGTGATGGAGGTGAACACCTCGGTGGGCACGCCCAGCTGCTCCAGCTTGTCGGAGACGGCCAGAGCGTTCATCACCGTAGCCAGCATGCCGATCTTGTCGGCCAGAGTGCGCTCCATCTTGCCGCTGGAACGGCCGCGCCAGAAGTTGCCGCCGCCCACCACGATGCCGATCTGAACCCCCAGATCGTGGGCCTTTTTCACACCGCCGCAGATCGCATCCATGGTCGGCTCGTCAAAGCCCATGCCTTTTTCGCCGCCCAATGCTTCGCCGCTGATCTTGAGCAGGATACGCTGATATTTCAATGCCATAATCCAAACACCACCTGTTTATATTCCGCCGGGCTGTGTGCCCGGCATTGTTATTCAAGTGTATTTTACAATAAAACACGCATAAAGTAAACAGGAAATCTGCCCAGAAAATATGGAACGTTTTATGAACAGGCCCCCGGCAAAATTGGGGCTGGACATTTTCCGGCAGACATGCTATACTATTCTTCGCAAATGCGGGCATCGTACATCGGCTAGTATATCAGCCTTCCAAGCTGAGGAGGTGGGTTCGATTCCCATTGCCCGCTCCACGAAAAAGGCACGCTGATTCGTCTGGAATCAGCGTGCTTTTCTTATTATTTACCACGCTTTTTACCTCACATAGCAAAACAGCAGGCAGTTCCCGCAAAAAGGAGCTGCCTGCTGTTGTTTTTTCACTCTGTCAGGCCCAGGGCTGCAAACTCTCTTGCAAGGCCGTCCTCGTACACGGTGGGGGCGATGCGGTCGCACAGCTGCTTCAGCCGCTCCGAGCCGTTGCCCATGCACACACTGATCCCGGCGGCCTGGGTCATCTGCAGGTCGTTATCGCTGTCGCCAAAGCCAATGGTATCTTCCTGCGGGTGGCCCAGATGGCGGCAGATGGCCCGGATGCCGGTGCCCTTGTCGAATTTGCGGTTGATGAGCTCCCCGTTCACCATGCCGTCATCCATGGTGTCCAGGTTGCTCTCGCAGAACACGAACTGGTCCTGATACAGCCGCTTGGCCTCGTCCAGATCGTGCAGGTGCTCAGCAATGTACACGATCTTGTAGATCGGCTGGCCGTCGTACCGGCTCAGCGGGGTCAGGCTCATGCCGTCCTGCATGGCCTTGCGCCAGCGGGCTGCTTCGCTGTTCAGCGGCTTGTCCGGCGCGTCGGCGGTAAACTTCCAGCGTGCGGTCATCTTCGGCCCGGCAAAGGTCTCGTCACGGGACTCCAGCGTGTAGTCCACGCCGTGCTGCTCCAGCACGGCGCTCAGGCCGCTGCACTGTTCCGGCTCCATGGGCAGGTCCACCAGCACCTGCCCGTCGCAGAGCACATAGCCGCCCGCGCTGCAGATGGCACCGTCAAAACAGCCGTACTCCAGCAGCGGCGCGGTCATGCGCAGGTTGCGTCCGGTGCACAGAAACAGCTTGTGCCCGTTGGCCCGGGCCGCCCGCAGCGCCTGCAGGGTGCTGTCCGGGATGAGCATATCCCCCGGCGGCAGCAGGGTGCCGTCAATGTCCAAAAAGATCAGCTTACGGTTCATGCGTCCTCCTTCATCCGGATCGAACCACGGTCCACCACGCTGTACCCCAGGGTGGTCTGGCGGACAGGACCGCCGTTTTCCGGGTGCTCCAGCATCTGCAGCAGCATCCGGGCGGCTTCCACACCCACCTGTTTCTGGTAAAAGCGCACGGTGGTCAGACCCGGCTCCACAACGCCGCCCACCCAGCTGTCGCCAATGCCGGCCAGACTGACCTGGGTGCCGATGGCGCGGCCTGCCGCCCTGAGTGCCCGCATGGCCCCCAGCGCCACCGTGTCGGTCACGCACACCACGCCGTCCAGATCCGGGCAGCAGGCCAGCAGCTCGTTCATGCAGCGCTCGCCCTCTTCCATGGTAAAGGCAGAGCAACACAGCCGGGGCAGCTTGTCGCCGTCCAGCCCGGCAGCGTTCAGGGCGTCCTGCACACCCTGACGGCGCGCAAGCCCGACGGCCTGATCCTTCTCGGTGCCGCCGATGTACGCCAGCCTGCGGTGCCCGCAGGCCAGCATCCGCTGGGCCAGCTCCCGGGCCGCACTGCGATCATCGTTGTACACGCAGGGCACCTCCGGGAAGCGCTGCCCGGTGACCACCAGCGGCACCCGGCAGGCCTTGAAGGCCCGGGCCAGCTGAGGGCTGTAGTAGCACCCCAGCAGGATGATGCCCGCCACATGGTTGCGCTGCATGGCGGTCAGGTAGCCAAGCTCCCGCTGCTCGTCCAGCTCGGTGTTGCCCAGCAGAATCAGGTAGTTCTGTTGATCCAGTTCGCTGGCGATGCCGGCGGTGATCTGCCCCACCGACTGGGAGCTGATGCTGGGGGCAATGACCCCGATCTGGTTCACCCGGCCGGTGCGCAGAGTCTGCGCGGCGGCGTCCGGGCGGTAGCCTGTTTTTTCCACCACTTCCCGGATGGCTTCCCGCTTCTGTTCACTGAGCGGCCCGCCGTTGAGATATCGGCTGACTGCCGCGCTGGACACGCCAGCCATTTTTGCAATGTCACTGATGGTCATGGGACAAGTTCCTCTCACACGCTCTGCATCCCGCAGATTGTAAACGTTTTCACTTTCTATTATAAACCGGCCTGCACCGTCCCGCAAGGGGTGCAATGGCCTGTTTTGTTGCAGCGGCATCCCCAGTTTTTGGCAGTCCTGCACAAATCCGCTTGCATCTGGCAAGCAGGATCCAACTCTTTTTTGCTATTCCGGCGGGCAGCCCTTACAGGACACCCATGTGCAGTGCCCGCAGCAGCAGGCCCAGCACCAGCACCACCAGCAGCAGGGTCAGGATGGTCCTGTTCCCGGTGCGCTTCTTTTTGGAGCTGCGGCGTGCCGGAGCGCTGCGCTTGCGGGCAGCCGTGCGGCTGTTGTTCGACGCTTTCCTGCCCGACGTCCTGCTGCCGGTACGGGCCGCAGGCTTCGCCGCTTTGCTCTGCCCGCGGGTGTTGTCGGCCGGGCGGGCCGCTTTCCGGGCACCGCACTGCTCCAGAAAGCTCTCGGCCTCCCGGTAATACTGGGCCAGCTCATTTTCCCGGAAGGCGGTGTCCGCATACCCTTCTTCCAGGCTCTCGATGGCCTCATGGAACAGCAGTGCGGCCTGCGCTGCATCCTGCGCGTCGGCGGCGTGGGCCGCCTCGTTGCGGGCGGTGCGCACCGCGTTGCAGGCCCGGCGGGCCGCTCCGGGGTGCCGGGTATTGCCCAGCAGGTCCAGCGGTTTGGCGGCGTCCTTCTCCGGGTCCAGCAGCACCCGCATGCACAGGGTGGTGTCCAGCTGCTGCCAGCTGGTCTTGCCGCTCAGGTCCGGCATCCGGTCGTAATAGTCCGGGCTTTCCTTCTGGCGCTGGGCAATGTGCCGCAGCAGCGCGTCCAGACTGTGGCTGCCCGGCTTCTGCTCCCAGTGCCAGCGCAGCAGGCGGCGGCTGATCTCGTCGCATTCGGTCTTGATCTCAAATGCAGCCTGCAATGCTTCGTCCTGCATAATGGCCTCCTTTTTCCTTCTTGTGCAGAAAAGGCGGAGGTGGCACACGCCTTCCTCCGCCTTCTTTCTGCATTCTTTTACAGCATGAATTGATAATACACAAAGCCGCACAGGGCCACTGCCGCACAGACGATGGCCGTGATGGGCGGCACCCAGCGGATCAGCGCTTCGGCCACGCTGTCGCGGTCATCTTCCTCGTCCTCGTCCAGATCGTCATCCGGCACTTCCTGCACCGGTTCGGCGCGGCGGGAGGGCGTGGGGATCACCCGGGTGCCCTCGTCGGTACTGCTGCCCGGGAACGCCGCCCGGGTAGATGCATCCAGCACACGGGTGTGCTCCTCGGCATCCTCCAGCGGCTCGCGGCGGAGCTCAAAGGGTTCCACCTCCTCGGCCGGGCTGCGGGGTGCGCTCACCACGCGGGTAGGCTCCTCGCCAGCGGGTGCAGCCCCCACGATGCGGGTAGGCTCTTCCGCTGCGGCGGGCTGCGCCGGAACTTCGGCCGCGGGCCGGGCAGGCTGCTCCGGCTGCAGCAGCGTGTTCAGCGCGTTCTGCAGCAGGATGCGGTCACACCGGCACTCGGTGCAGTAGACCGTATCTTCCTCTTTGGGATGGAATGCACCGCAGGCGCAGTACCAGCCGTTCTCAAACACCTGGGGCTGATACTTCAGGCCGGTGCGGTTCATGCGGCTTTCCAGCGCCTTCTGCAGCTCCGGGCTCAGGCGGCGGGGTGCCGACAGGCGCACCCGCTTGATGTCCTTGAGGTGCACCACGCGCTTGCCGTTGTACACGTTGACCAGCGAGACGTCCACACTGGTGATGGCCTTGGACGTAATGAACACGGCATCATCCATGCCAAACAGCTCGCCGGGCTTCACTTCGATGTCCCGGTACTCAAACTGATCCTCACACAGGATCACGCCGTCCACGCCCTTGCACTTGAAGTGCACTTCCAGAGCGGTCAGGGTCACGCGGGAAATGTTCTTGAAGGTCAGGCAGACGGCATTCTCGCCGCTGACATCCCCCCGCAGCAGCTCCACGCAGACAAACTGCACCGGGCTGCCCGGGGTGTAATAGTTCGCACGGGTCCGTGCGACCGGGTTGAAGTTTTCCTCCACGACACTCGCTCCTTTCCGGGGTCATTCCGTTGCTTCCGGGGCATCCTGCTCCGGTGCGGGGTCCTGCTCCGGCTGCTGACCGGTCGGCTGTTCTGCCGTCTCGGCCTGCTCGGCCTGCTCTGCGGCCTCTGCCTTCTCGGCGGTCTCCACAGGCTGGGCAGGCTGCACAGTCTGCTCCGGCTGCTTGGCATCCGGGTCCTCCAGGGGAGGCAGAGTGCCCCCAGCCATAATGGTGTTGAACTGCTGCTCGTTGAGCTTTTCACGCTCCATCAGAGCCTTGGCCAGTGCATGCAGCTGGTCGATGTGCTCGGTCAGGGTGCGGCGGCAGGTCTCGTAGGCCTCGTCAATGATATCCCGCATCTCGCCGTCGATCTCGGCAGCGGTGGTCTCACTGTAACCCTTGCCCTGGCCCAGATCACGGCCCAGGAAGGTCTCCTCCTGGGAGGTGCCGTAGACCACCGGGCCCAGACGCTCCGAGAAGCCGTACTTGGTGATCATCTGCCGGGCGATGTTGGTGGCCTGCTGCAGGTCGTTGGAGGCACCGGTGGAGATATCCTCCAGGATCAGCTGCTCGGCCACACGGCCGCCCAGGCTGGACACGATGTCCTCAAACATCTCACCCTTGGTCACATAGCTGCGATCCTTTTCCGGCAGGTACATGGTGTAGCCGCCGGCCTGACCGCGGGGGATGATGGTGATCTCATGCACGCGGGGGTGGTGCTTGCAGTAGAAGCCCGCCACGGCATGGCCTGCCTCGTGGTAAGCGGTGAGCTTTTTCTCCTCGGGGGTCACCACACGGCTCTTTTTCTCCGGGCCTGCCATGACCTTCATGGAGGCCTCTTCAATATCCTCCATGGTAATGGCCTTGCGGCTGCGGCGGGCTGCCAGCAGGGCAGCCTCGTTGACCAGGTTCTCCAGGTCGGCACCGGCAAAACCGGCGGTGCGCTGGGCGATGACCTTCAGGGACACATCCGGGGCCAGGGGCTTGTTTTTGGTGTGGACCTTCAGGATCTCCTCACGGCCCTTCACGTCCGGCAGGCCCACATAGACCTGACGGTCAAAACGGCCGGGGCGCAGCAGAGCCTTATCCAGGATGTCGGCACGGTTGGTGGCTGCCATGACGATGATGCCATCGTTGGCCTCAAAGCCGTCCATCTCCACCAGCAGCTGGTTCAAAGTCTGCTCGCGCTCGTCGTGGCCGCCGCCCAGACCGGCACCGCGCTGACGGCCCACTGCGTCGATCTCATCAATGAAAATGATGCATGGCATCGTCTTTTTTGCCTTGTCGAACAGGTCACGCACGCGGGATGCGCCCACGCCGACGTACATTTCCACAAAGTCGGAGCCGGAGATGGAGTAGAACGGCACCCCTGCCTCACCGGCACAGGCACGGGCCAGCAGGGTCTTGCCGGTACCCGGAGGGCCCACCAGCAGAACGCCGTGGGGGATGCGGGCACCCAGCGTATTGAACTTGTCCGGGCTCTTGAGGAACTCCACCACTTCCTTGAGTTCCTCTTTTTCTTCGTCCTCACCGGCAACGTCGGCAAAGGTAGCGGTCTTTTTGTTCTCGCGCTCATCCTTCACGCGGGCCTTGCCCACGTTCATGATGCCGCCGCCGGCACCGCCGCCGCGCATCATGGAGAACAGCAGAAAACCGGTGCAGCCCAGCATGGCCAGATAGAACAGGATCTCCATCCAGGGGATGCTCTCCTTGAGCGGGGTATAATCATACTCCATCGGGGCATCGGGGTTTGCTTCGTCGTAGGCTGCAATGTAGCTGTCCACATTCTTGACGAACATGGAGGCATAGGGCAGCTTGTAGCGCACGGTCACGGTGCCGTCGCTGTTCTTCTCGGCCCCGGTGGAGCCGGAGGAGGAAGAGGACAGCATCCCGGACAGCAGCCCGCCGGTGGACTGCACCGTGCTCACGGACGACGGGTCGGGCAGGGCCAGCTTGCCCTCCTTGAGGGTCATGGTGAGCACACCGGTGTTCAGGTCCAGCGTGAACTTGGTGACCTGCAGGTTTTCAAAATACTGCACCGCCGTGGAGTAAACCATGGAGGACGAGCCGCCGCTGCTGCTGCCGCCGCCCAGCACGCTCCATACCATGAGCACGGCAGCCAGTGCCAGTGCCAGGATCAGCGGGTTGAAACGAGGTTTCTTCGGTTGCAAAAAAATCAACTCCAGTTCAGGGTGAATTTGATCCGGGACTTACTTCGTGTAGATCTCGGGCTTGAGCACGCCCACATAGGGCAGGTTGCGGTACTTTTCGTCGTAGTCCAGGCCATAGCCCACCACGAACTCGTCCGGCACCTGGAAGCCCTCGTAGTCGGGCTGGATGTCGGCCTTGCGGCGGCTGGGCTTGTCGAGGATGGTGCAGATCTTGACCGAGTTGGGGTTGCGCATCTTGAGCATGGGCACCAGCTTGGACAGGGTGACACCGGTATCGAGGATGTCCTCCACGATCAGCACATCCTTGCCGGACAGGTCACCGTCCAGATCCTTGATGATCTTGACCAGACCGCTGGTCACGGTGTTGCTGCCGCCGTAGCTGGACACCACCATGAAGTCGATGCTGCAGGGGATGGTCACTGCCCGCATCAGGTCGGCCATAAAGACCACCGATCCCTTCAGGATGGACACCAGCACGAGGTTTTTGCCCTCGTAGTCCTTGCTGATACGTGCACCCAGCTCCGCAACCTTGGCTTTCAGCTGTTCTTCCGAGACCAGAACGGTCTTGATGTCATCATTCATGCTCATGATGTTTCTCCTTTTTATCCCTTCAAGTTTCCTGTTCCATCTGCAGGATCTGCGTCGTGGTCTCATCCGGTGCAAGGCCCTCGGCAAAGCCGCTGCCGCACACCCAAAGCACCTCGCTGCCTGCTGCCAGCAGCGGCAGCGTGTCCCGCTGCTGCGCCGGGATGTCCGCTTCGTTCATCCATTTGCGCAGGCGGTTGTGCACCGCTCGCCCGGCGGGGCGGTAAACATCCCCCGGCTGGCGGGTGCGCAGAACAAGACCAGCATACAACGTAGTTATTCTAGCATAATCCGCCCGATTTTTTAAGTCTTTTTTATGAACGACTTGTATTTTTTCTTCAAAATCCACCGGGAACACCCGTGCAGTCAGGGTTTTGCCCCCCGGCAGAGGCATCCGGGCCGGTTTTCCGGCCTGCAGGGCTGCGGTAAATGCGGCCGCCGCATCGGCGTCCCAGCCGGCGGATTCGGCCTGTGTTTCCTGCCGGAGCACCCCATCTGCCGCGCAGAAGCGGACCTTCCCGGTCAGCTGCACGGCTCCGCTGCCCTGCTGCACCAGCTGCGCCAACAGCCGGATATATTTTTCTTCCGGGTCCCGCACCGGAGCCACCAGACTGTGCAGGGCAGCTTCCAGCACAAGGGCGTCTGCCGCTGCCAGCGGCTCCAGCCGCCACTGCAGACCTCCGCCCGGCAGCTGTGCCGCGGCCAGCAGTTCCTCTGCCCGGCGGGCAAAGTAGGCATCGGCCTGCGCCGCTTTCTCGCAGAAGCGGGCCAGATTTTCCACGGCCGCCTCGTTCGTGCTCTGCAAAGCAGGCAGTGCCGCCCGGCGCAGTCGGTTGCGGGCGTAGGCGTCCGTCTCGTTCGTCTCATCGGTGACCCATGTCTGCCCGGCCGCCCGGCAGACCGCCTCGGTGTCGGCCCGGTTCAGGCAGAGCAGCGGCCGCAGATAACACCCGCGCCGGGGCCGGATGCCTGCCGCGCCGTGTAGCCCGGTGCCCCGGGCCAGCCGCAGCAGCAGCGTTTCGGCCTGGTCATTTGCAGTATGGGCCGTTGCCACGGCATCTATCCCCTCTTCGCACAGGCGTTCAAAGCAGGCATAGCGCAGGCGGCGGGCCCAGTCCTCCCCGGCGTGGGGCGGCGGCGCATCCACCGTGTCGGCCAGTTCTGCCGCGTGGAACACCCGCAGCGGCACCCCCAGTGCCCCGCAGGCCTGCCGCACAAAGGCTTCGTCCCGGTCGGCGGCGGCGCCGCGCAGGCCGTGGTTCACATGGCAGGCTGAGAGGGTGTAGCCAAACTCCGGCTGCAGCGCCCGCAACAGGAGCAGCAGCGCCATGCTGTCGGCCCCGCCGGAAACCGCCGCCGCCAGCCGCAGCGGCTGCCCCGGACACAAAAGCCGGTTCTGCAGGCAGAAATCCCGCACCGCAGCCCGGCAGTCTTTCTCGTTTTTCATCGGTTCAGCGCTTGAAATCCACATCCATAAAGCGGGTGTGGGCACCGTCCCAGCCCAGCGGCACGGTACTGGTCTCACCATGGCGGTTCTTGGCCACGATGCACTCGGCCGTGTCGGCATCCACCTCAGCACCGTCCGGGTTCTGGCTGGCGTAATAGGAATCGCGGTACAGGAACAGGACGCAGTCGGCGTCCTGCTCGATGGAACCGGAATCACGCAGGTCGGACAGCTGGGGCCGGTGGCTGGAGTTGTTGCCCTGCTTTTCCACCGCACGGGACAGCTGGCTCAGCGCGATGATGGGCACGTTCATTTCCTTGGCCATGATCTTGAGGTTCCGGGTGATAGAACTGATCTCCTGCACGCGGTTCTCGGTGCGCTGGCCGGTGGTCATCAGCTGCAGATAGTCGATGACGATCAGACCTACGTTGGGGCGGGTAGGGTCCTGGTTCACCCGGCGGATCTTGGCCTTCATCTCGGTGATGGTGATGCCGGAGGTATCGTCCATATAGATCGGTGCATCGTGGAGTTTTTCAGTAGCCAGCGCCAGATACTCCCAGTCCTCGGCGCGCAGGGCGCCGGTGCGGAAAGCCTGGCTGTCGATGCCGGCCTCGGCGGACAGGATGCGGTTGGTGAGCTGCTCCTTGGTCATTTCCAGGCTGAAGATGGCCACCGGCACCTTCTGCTGCATGGCCACGCGGGTGGCGATGTTCAGCGCAAAACTGGTCTTGCCCATGCCGGGGCGGGCGGCCAGGATGATCAGGTCACCGCGGCCAAGGCCCGTCAGCACCGTGTCCAGCAGGCGGAACCCGGTGGGGATGCCCTTGTACTTGTCGGCATCCGGGCCGCTGATCTTCTGCAGGTTGGTCAGGGTCTCCACCATGCTGGAGGAAAGCGGGGTCAGGGCGCTGGAATCCCGGCCGGAGCGGATCTCGTAGATGCGCTGCTCGGCATTTTCCAGCAGCAGGTCGGCGTCCGGCTCGTCCCCGGCGTCCTGCAGGATATCCTTGGCCACGTCCATCAGCTGGCGCACCAGATACTTTTCCTGCACGATCTGGGCGTAGGCCTTCACGTTGGAGATGCTGGGCACCGTCTCGGCCAGACCGGTCAGGTACACCTTGGCTTCGTCCGCACTGGGGAACACTCCGTCCGAGATGACCGCATCCAGCAGGGTCACAAAGTCAATGGTCTGGTCGTTGGTGAACAGCCGCAGCATCTCGCTCCAGATCTGCGCGTTCTGCCGGGTATAGAACATTTCCGGCTTGATGATCTCCACCAGGTCGGTCAGGGTGTCGGGCTTGAGCAGCACCGCGCCCAGCACGCTCTGCTCCGCCTGCATGTTGAACGGCTGGTTGATGCCCACGCTCTCCAGATTCAGTTCGTTGTTATAATGTCGTTCGTTCGGCATGGTCGTTCATCCTTCTGTCAATTCCCGTAAAGCCAAAAAGCGCCCCCTGCTGTGAGGGGGCGCAGATTGGCAGAAAAATCAGGCCTGTTCCACTTCCACCTGGATCTTGAAGGAAGCCACAACGCCCACATGCAGGCGCACCTTGCCGTTGAATACACCGGCATCCTTGATGTCGCGGGTCTCCATCTCGATCTTCTTTTTGTCGATGGGAGCACCGGCCAGCTGTGCCAAAGCCTCGGCCACTTCCTTGCCGGTGACCTTGCCGTGCAGACGGCCGGAGGCACCGCCCTTGGCCTTGATGGTCACGGTCTTGCCTTCGATCTTGGCGGCCAGTGCCTTGGCAGCGGCCACATTCTCAGCTTCATGGAAATCGGCTGCGGCTTCCTTGCCGCGGGCCACGTTCACAGCGCTGGCATCGGCCACAGCCGCCAGCTTGCGCGGGAACAGGTAGTTGCGGGCGTAGCCGTCGGACACCTCATGGATCTCGTCCTTTTTGCCAATGCCCTTGATATCCTGCTTGAGAATCACTTTCATGTTTATCCCTCACTTTTCACCGGAACCCCGGTGCCGTTCTTGTGTTTATAGTATAGCGCATTTGTCGGCTTTGAGCAAGAGGGGCAGCCAACCATTTAAAATGGTCTCCGCTTCGCTCTGACCATATTCATCGGAAGTTTATGATTTATTTCGTGTTTGTCGCAGCCTGCGGGCTGCTCCAAACACCCTTTCACGCAAGGAGCTGCTGCCGTTGATAACTTCTCCCTGCAAAAAGTTGTGCAGAATGTTTTCTCTCCGGCCCCTCTTGTGAAAAATGCACTTCCGGAACGCCCGCAGGCGTTCCGGAAGTGCAAAAATCCAATTTATTTCCGCTATTTCTGGCCAGAGCACACGCGGCGGCCATTCTAAACGGTCAGGCTTTTACCCCAGTTCCTTCTGCACCACATCGAGTGCCGCCTCGATGACCTTGTCCATGTCGTAGTACTTGTATTCGCCCAGACGGCCGCCGAAGATCACGCCCGGCTCGGCGTCGGCCAGCTGCTTGTATTCGGCGTACAGAGCACCGTTCTTGGCATCGTTGACCGGGTAGTACGGCTCGTCCCCCTTGTTCCATTCGGCACTGTACTCCCGGCTGATGACCGTTTTGGGCTGGGTGCCGAACTCGAAGTGCTTGTGCTCGATGATGCGGGTGTAGGGGGTCTCGGCATCGGTGTAGTTCACCACGGCGTTGCCCTGATAGTTGTCGGTGTCCAGCACCTCGGTCTCAAAGCGGACGCTGCGGTACTGCAAAGCCCCCAGACGGTAGCCAAAGTAGGCATCCACCGGGCCGGTGTACACCACCTTGTCGGCCAGCGCATTCAGCGCCTCACGGTCAGCCAGATAGTCCACATTCAGGCGCACCTCGGTGCCCTCCAGCATGTTTTCCACCATGGCGGTGTAGCCGCCGTTGGGGATGCCCTGATACAGGGCGTTGAAATAGTTGTTGTCGTAGGTAAAGCGCACCGGCAGACGCTTGATGATAAAGGCCGGCAGCTCGGTGCAGGGGCGGCCCCACTGCTTGCCGGTGTAGCCCTTGATGAGCTTTTCGTAGATGTCGGTGCCCACCAGACTGATGGCCTGCTCTTCCAGATTCTGCGGGTCGGTGATGCCTGCCTCCGCCTTCTGCTGCTCGATCCTGGCCTTTGCCTCGGCGGGGGTCACCACACCCCACATCTTGTTGAAGGTGTTCATGTTGAAGGGCAGATTGTAGATCTCGCCATGGTAGTTGGCCACCGGGCTGTTGGTGTAGCGGTTGAACTCCGCAAACTGGTTCACATACTGCCACACGGTCTTGTTGTTGGTGTGGAAGATGTGGGCACCGTAGCGGTGCACATTGATGCCCTCCACCGGCTCGGTGTAGATGTTGCCCGCAATGTGGCTGCGCTTGTCGATGACAAGGCACTTCTTGCCGGCCTTCTTTGCCTCGTGGGCAAACACGGCACCATACAGGCCCGCACCGACGATCAGGTAATCATACTGTTTCATGGGAAGAACCTCTCACTCTCATTTTTCTTCGGCACCGCTCTTTTTCTGGGATGCCCAGTAGTTGTCAATGGCCGTCTCGATGCGGGAGCGGGCAGCCTCCGGGGTGATGTGCTTGAGCTGTGCCGCTGCCATGGTCTGGTGGCCGCCGCCGCCCAGTGCTTCCATGATCACCTGCACGTTCACGGCACCCAGGCTGCGGGCCGAGATGTTCACCCCGGTGCCCACCTGCACCGCCACAAAGCTGGCGTCCACGCCCTGGATGCGCAGCAGGTCGTTGGCGGCCTGCGCAATGGCCACACGGGCCTCCGGGGCGATCTCGCCGCCCACCGAGATGGCGCAGTTCTTGTACATCCGTGCCCGCTCCACCAGTTCGGCCTTGGCCGCATATTCCACCATGGTCACGTCAAACAGCTGACGTACCCGCTCCGTCTCGGCACCGTAACGGCGCAGGGCCGCAGCGGCTTCAAAGGTACGCACGCCGGTGTGCAGGGTAAAGTCCTGCGTGTCCAGCAGGATGCCGGAGAGCAGGCCCTCGGCTTCCACCCGGTTGGGCTTGTCGTCGCGGTCGCCCACATACTGCAAAAGCTCGGTGACCAGCTCACTGGCCGAGGAGGAATAGGGCTCATGGCAGACCAGATCCGGGTTCTGGATGTAGCCCACACCCTTGCGGTGGTGGTCGATGACAGCCACCTTGCCGCATTTTTCCAGGATCTCCTTGCTTTCCACAAGGCCCACCTGGTATGTATCCACCACCACGCACAGGGTGCGCTTGGAGATGATGGGCAGCGCGTCCTTCGGGTCGATGAAGTCATCCTTCTGGCCCGCCCTGCACAGCGCGTCGATCAGGCTGCCCGCCAGCGTGGCGTCCCGCTTCACGGCGATCACCGCCGGGACGTCGCAGATCTTGCAGATGCGCAATACGCCCTCGGCGGCACCAATGGCGTCCAGATCGCTCATGCGGTGGCCCATGATGACCACATGGTCCGCTTCCTTGATGAGTTTGACCAGCTGGTCGGCCACGATGCGGCTGCGCACCTTGCTGCGCTTTTCTACGCCATGGCTCACGCCGCCGTAAAAGGTAAAGCCGTCCGGCGTCATCTCGGCGGCCTGATCACCGCCGCGCCCCTGCGCCATGTCCAGCGCCTGCACGGCCATGTCCTGCGCTTCCCGCAGGGTCTTGGCCCCGCGGCCGATGCCGATGGACAGTGACAGGTTCACACTGGGGTCCAGGGCCCGGATCTTGTCCAGCACGTCATAGCCGCGCTTGGCAAACTGCTCCATCTGGCGTTCTTCCACCACGGCGATGTAACGGCCGCTGGCCACCCGGCGCAGAAAACCGCTGCCCCGGCCGATCATATCTTCCAGGATGCGGTTGATGCCCTCCAGCAGGCGGGCGCGCTCACTGTCCAGCATGTCGCCGAACACATCGTCATAGCCGTCCACCAGAAACACCAGATAGCCCGGGCGGCTGGCCTTGTACTCCGCTTCGATCTTGCGCAGGGCGGTCTCCTCGTTCAGCACCAGCAGGGTCATGCACTCGGCCCCGCCGGGCACCGTGGAGCTGTGCACGCTCCAGAAGCCGTCCGCCAGCGTCAGCAGCTGGCCCTGCTGGGTGCGGCACTGCTGCAGGTCCAGCCCGGGCAGTACCTTCTGCACCCGGCTGGTCAGCATATCCTGCCCGCCCAGCAGACGGGCACGGAACTGCTCGTTGTACCACAGCACCGTTTCGCCGGACAGCAGAGCCGTCGGCTGTGAGAGCTGCTCCAGACTGAATTTTGTTTTGGATTTTTCAAAGTTGTCGCCGCGCACCCAGCGGGACAGCCAGCGGCGCAGCTGGTAGCGGAACGCCGCCATGCAGATGCCCCACGCCACCACCAGTGCCAGCAGCACCGGCCAGATACTGGGCCGCTGGATCAGCAGGACCAGCGTGAGCAGGGCGCAAAGCACCGCCAGCGCTGCGGTCAGCATCTCCATGGTCCATCTCGGTTTCTGTTTCATCTGCTTTTCTGCCTCCCGGTCATATGCTGTGCCGCCCGGCGGCGCGCCCTGCTCATACCTCCATCAGGATGGGCAGGATCATGGGGCTGCGCTTGGTGCGCCGGTAAATATAGCTGCTCAACGCCTCCCGCACGCGGGTCTTGACGCTGTTCCAGTCGCGCACATGCTCGTCCACGCAGCGTTCCAGTGCGTTTTCCACGATGCTCTGGGCACCGTCCATCAGGCTCTCGTTCTCGCGCACATACACGAAGCCGCGGCTCACGAGGTCCGGCCCGGCCAGCACCTTGCCGGTCTTGCTGTCCACCGTAGCCACGATGATCACCAGGCCATCCTCGGACAGGTGCTTGCGGTCCCGCAGGACCACGTTGCCCACGTCGCCCACGCCCAGGCCGTCCACCATGACGGCACCGGCGGTGACCGGCTCGCCCAGCTTCATCTCGTCCTGGCTGAGGATGACGTTGGAACCATTCTCCGCGATCAGGATGTTGCTGGTGGGGATGCCCAGACTGGCCGCCGTGAGGGCGTGCTTTTTCAGCTGCTTATACTCACCGTGCACCGGCAGGAAATATTTGGGCTTGGTCAGGGTGAGCATCAGTTTCTGCTCCTCCTGGCAGGCGTGGCCGGAAACGTGCACATCATACATACTCTCGTAGATGACCTCTGCGCCCAGCAGCAGCAGACCATTGACGATCTTGGTCACGCTCTTCTCGTTGCCGGGAATGGGGTTGGCGGAGATGATGATGAAGTCGCCGGGACCCACACGCACCTGACGGTGGCTGCAGGAGGCCATGCGGGACAGTGCGCTCAGGGGTTCGCCCTGGCTGCCGGTGGTGATCAGCACCACCTGCTCCGGCGGGTACTGGTTCAGCTCGTCCACGCTGATCAGCGTCCCCTCCGGGATGTGCATATAGCCCAGCTCCTGTGCCATGGCGGTATTGTTGACCATGCTGCGGCCGCTGAAGGCCACCTTGCGGCCATCCTCCACAGCCAGATCAATGATCTGCTGCACGCGGTAGATGTTGGACGCAAAGGTCGCAATGATGATGCGCTTGTTGCGGGCGCGGGCAAACAGGCTGCGGACACCGGCGGCCACCTTCTGTTCGGTAGCGGTAAAGCCCGGGCGCTCCGCGTTGGTGGAGTCGCTCAGCAAGGCCAGCACACCGCGCTGGCCATACTCGGCCAGGGTGGACAGGTCGGTCACACCGCAGGCCAGCGGGGTGTAGTCGATCTTGAAGTCGCCGGTCTGGATGATGGTGCCGGCGGGGCTGTCGATGGCAAAGGCCACGGCATCCGGGATGGAGTGGTTCACATGGATGGGCTCCACGGTGAAGCAGCCCAGCTTGATCTTCTGCTTGGGGGTGATCTCCACGAACTTGGTCTTGCCGGCCAGGCCGAACTCCTCCAGCTTATTCCGGATCAGGCCGCAGGTCAGGCGGGTGCCGTAGATGGGCAGGTCGAACTTCTGCAGCAGATACGGGATGCTGCCGATGTGGTCCTCGTGGCCGTGGGTGATGAGCAGGCCCTTGATGCGGTCCTTGTTCTGCACCACAAAGGTAAAGTCCGGGATCACCATGTCCACGCCGTACATCTCGCTGTCCGGGAACACCAGACCGCAGTCTACGATGATCATGTCCCCGTTGCACTCATACACGGTCATGTTCTTGCCCACTTCGCCCAGACCGCCCAGCGGGTAGATGTGGATGGGCGTTGCAGCCTCCTTGGGCTGCTGCGGGCGGCGGGGGCGGCGGTTGTAGTAGGGCCGCCGGGTGGTGCGGGGGCGCTTTTCCCCGGCCGCTGCCGGGGCTGCGGCTGCGTTCTGCTTTGCGCGGGCAGCCGGGACCGTGTTTTCTTTTTCTTTCGTCTGAGCCATTCTTGACCTCCAAAAATAATGGCGGCGCGGACCGTCTCCACAAGGGAGACAGCCGTGCGCTGCATGGGGAAGCACCGGATCTTTGCATCGGCTTCCGTTGGATGCACCGTATAGAATTGTCCTGTCAGCGTGCTTTTGGCACCGCTGGTCGTTCCACAAGAATCCCTCAGCCCGTACAGTCCATCTGTTCGATGCGACCGCGGCTTTTCTGCAGGAACGTCTGAGCGCACGCCTTCGGTGCGCCCCTATACGCATTTTGTTACGCTTAGTATAGTATTTCGCACCGGTTTTGTCAATTCCAAGGTTTGGCAAAGGGTGCCGTCTTTATGCATTGCCCCTTGACATCCCGGCCAAAATAGCGCTAAATAGAGATACTACTTTATAAAGGAGAACCCGCATGAAGCAGGTCGAAGTATACACCGACGGTGCCTGCAGCGGCAACCCCGGCCCGGGCGGCTGGGGCGCTGTGCTGCGCTACCGTTTCAACGGCAAAGTTTACGAAAAGGAATTGAGCGGCGGCGACGCCAGCACCACCAACAACCGCATGGAGCTCACTGCTTTCATCGAGGCCCTGCGCCAGCTCAAGGAGCCCTGCGAGGTGCGCTACTGCTCCGACAGCCAATATGTCATCAACGGGCTGCAGAAGGGCTGGGCCAAAGGCTGGAAGCGCCGCGGCTGGAAGAAATCGGACGGCTCTCCTGCCCTGAACCCGGACCTCTGGGCGCAGGCGCTGGAGCAGGAAGCAAGACACACCATCACATACGTCTGGGTCAAGGGCCACGCAGGCCATCCGGAAAACGAACGCTGCGACCAGCTGGCCGTAGCCCAAAGCAAAGCACACGGCGGGAGGCAGGGAACATGAACGACACATTTTTGCCCGGCAGCGGGTTTGACACCTACGAGAGCCAGGACAAGGTCCTGATGCAGATGGACGGCAGCACCGAGGCGGCCGTGGCGGTGCGCATCCTGCAGCAGCAGGGGTTTGCCGTGGTGGGTGCCGTGGTGCGCCTTGCCCCGGAGCAGGCCGAAGCCGCACAGAGAGCCAAAAAAGCCGCCGAGGCGCTGGGGATCGAGTGCATCCTGCTGAACGCCGAAGCGCTGGCCCAGCAGCCGGAAGCCGCCGGGGCTTGGCCGCAGTTCGCCGCCCTGCTCACCGCCGCCGACAAGCTGGGCATCCAGTACATCGGCAGCAGCAGCCGCGCCCGGCTGGAGGTGGGCACCGACGGCGTGCACACCGTGCTGCCCCCGGTGGACGCTGCCCGCGATGACAGCACCGCACTGGCCGCCCTGCCGCAGGAGACGCTGGCCCGTCTGCTGCTGCCTCTGGGCGAATTCGACGCCGGAGATCTGGCTGAGCTGGCGCAGGAGCTCCAGTTGTAAGACAACTTTTTTCATAGTTCCCCGTTCCGGGACGCAAAAAAGGCACCGCTTCTGCGGTGCCTTTTGTTGTGGATAAAGGTTTTGTGCCTCAGTCGTTCTGGGGGTGCACGATGTCGCGCCAGTCCAGATCGCCGCGCTCCAGGCCGTGGATCAGCACCTCGGCAGTGGCGATGTTGGTGGCCATGGGGATGTTGTGCACATCGCACAGGCGCAGCAACGTCATCTCGTTGGGCTCGCTGGGCTTTGCATTGATGGGGTCGCGGAAAAACAACAGCAGGTCGATCTCATTGCAGGCAATGCGGGACGCGATCTGCTGGTCGCCGCCCTGCACACCGGCCAGAAAACGCTGCACCTGCAGGCCCGTCGCCTCGGCGATGAGCTTGCCGGTTGTGCCGGTCGCCACCAACTTATGCTGGCTCAGGATGCGGCAGTACGCCGTACAAAACTGAACCATCAACTCCTTTTTGGAGTCATGCGCAATCAGTGCAATCGTCATCTGTTATCTCTCCTCTGTCGTGTCATTTGCGGAAATTTCCCTTTGTACAAAATGATATCACAAAATCCAATCATTTACAACCGGTTTTTATACAAGATATTCAATTTTGTCTTAAATTTTCAGAGTGTGCACCGCAAAACGACGTTAGTCTGCACTTCCCTGCTCCGGCTGTGTCTCATCCTGTGCGGCACCGGCAGTGTCCGTGGTATCGGCCGCGCCGGTCGTGTCATCCGAAGGATCCGCGCTCAGAGCAGGGTTCACATAGGGATCCACCTCCAGCGTGCCATCCTTCATGGCAAAGTAGGCATTGGCGATGTCCACCACCAGATCACCGGTGCGGGCACCGTAGCCGCCGTACTCCACCGTGATGCCGATAGCGATCTCCGGGTCGTCGGCCGGCAGGTAGGCGATCATCATCGCGTTCAGGTAGTGCTTGCCGGGGGCGTAGGTCTCACTGCGCTGGGGGGTGCCGGTCTTGCAGGCAATGGCGATCGGGTAGCTGGAGATCTTGCCGGTGATGGTACTGGGCACCAGTTTCATGCCCTGCCGCACCAGTGCAAAGGTGGTGCCGTTGTCCTCCACCACATCCATCACTTCGGGCTGGGTCTCATGGATCACCTCGCCGGTATTCGTGTCGAGGATGGCCTTGACGAAATGGGTGCGGTAGCGCACACCGTTGTTGGCCAGCGTAGCCGCATAAGTGGCCAGCTGAATGGGGGTGACCACCGTATTGCCCTGACCGATGGCCGCCTGAATGTCCAGCGAGGTGTTGTAGTTGCTGTCGTTCTTGGTGGTCAGACGGCCCAGGCTCTCGCTCACCTCCACGCCGGTACGCTGAGCCAGACCCAGCTTGTAGGCATAGGCGTCGTAGACGTCGCTGGTCAGGCGGCGGCCCACATCGTAGAAGAAGATGTTGCAGCTCCACTTGATGGCATCCACCACGCTGATGTTGCCTCTGTGGCCGTGCTGGGTGCAGCGGGGACGGTAGTCCTTGTAATAGGTATACACACCTGTACAGTTCACGGTGGAATACTGGTTGATCAGGCCGCTGTCCAGTGCGGCCACGGCCACGGCCGGCTTAAAGGTAGAGCCGGGCGTGTACAGACCCTGCAGGCTGCGGTTGAACAGCGGCAGGCTGGGGTCGGCACTGTATTCGTCGTACTGAGTGGCATACAGGTTCTGGTCAAAGCTGGGGTAGTTGGAGGCCGCCAGCACGCCGCCATTCTTCACATCAATGACCACCGCCGCACCGGCTGCCGCTTTCATGTTGCCGGTGTTGTAGGTGCGGTTGATCATGTCAATGTTGTTGGCCAATGCCTTGTTCACCGCCCGCTGGAAGTCGCTGTTGATGGTCAGCTGCACCGTGTGGCCCGGTTCCGGCACAGTGGTGAGCTGCGTGTTCACGATCACACCGTCGGAATTGCGGGTGATGGTCTCCACACCGTCCTTGCCGCGCAGTTCATCCTCATAGGCCGATTCCAGGCCCGAGATGCCCAGCACATCGTTCATGTTGTAGCCCTTGTCCCGCAGGGGGTAGGTCACCTGGCCGTTCTCGTCGGTCACCTTCCACTTTTCGGCGGTGATCTTGCCCACACGGCCCAGCACCGCCGGGACGATATCGCCCTGCTCGTAGCTGCGGGTGCTGGTCTGCACGATCTCCACGCCGGGCAGCGACAGGCTGTTCTCCTTGATAGTGGCCACGGTCACGTCGCTGACGTTTTCCGTCATCACAAAGTTGTTCACGTTGGAAAATGCCTGCAGTTCCATCTCATAGTGGATGCCGGCCAGGGTGCGCTGCCAGCGCAGCGGCAGATCCTGCAGGTCGTTTTTCTCCACCAGCATTTCCATCACGTCGTTGGCGGTGGCATACTGCTGCAGGCCCAGGTTCTCCTTCATCGTGGTCAGCTGCCGCTGGTCGCTGCTGCTGTCATCCCGGGCTGTAAAGGTATAGTTGCCCGCCGCGTCCGGCTGGCTGATGAGCAGGGTATCGGTCCAGCTTTCGCCATTTTTCTCAAACAGCTCCACCACCCGCTGCAGCAGGCTGTCCAGATCCTCGTCACCCATCTGCAGCTTGTTGAGCACCACGTTGTAGCTGGTGGTCGTGGTGGCAATGCGCTTGCCGGTGCTGTCCACGATGTCGCCGCGGGCAGCGGTGACCGTAAAGTTATAGTCCGTCGTGTTGGTGGCCTGGGACTTGTACTCGTCGTCATTGACCAGCTGCAGAAAGATCAGCCGCAGGGCGTACAGGCCCATGACCAGTGCCGCCACAGCGATCAGCAGCACCATGCGCCGCATGACGGTCTTGCGTTCGTTTTGGTTCATCCGTAGTTCCTCCGGCGGTCAGACCACGCCGTTGTCGATCTTGAACTTGTTGTAAATGTGCCGCACGATGGCAAACTCCACCAGCGACGCCGGAATGGTAAGGGCCGCCGAGGGCAGCACGAACCACAGGTAGCGCTGTGCCGAGCCGCTGTAGCCGGGCATCCGGTAAAAGAACAGCCAGTCGCAGGAGAGCACCAGCAAAGCCGCTGCGGCCGAGATGACCGCAAAGTTGCCCGGAGCGCTCTGCAGGTATAGCTGCACCAGCACGCCCACGGCAAAGCAGAGCAGCATCATTTCCAGTGCCAGCATGCCCACGGTGCGCCCGGCGGTGTAATCCCACAGCAGGCCGCACACCATGCCGAACAGTGCTCCGGCAAATTCGCCCTCACACACCGACACGGCCAGACAGAGCGGCAGCAGCAGCAGCGGCTTTGCCTGACCCAGCTGGAACAGCCCCGGCGTGGTCTGCAGCGCCGCACACACAAACAGGCCCAGCACATAGCAGCACCACTTCAGGATCTGGCTGCGGCTGCGCTTGCGGCGAGATTCCATACATCTGCCTCCTTAATATTCGGTAACGATGAACACATGCTTGACCGTGCGCGGGTCGGCACCCGGCAGGATGACCGCACTGGAGGACTTGCCGCTCTGCTCCGGCACCACTTCTTGCACAGTGCCCACCAGCAGGTTTGCCGGGAACACCCCGCCCAGACCGGTGGTGATCACCTGATCGCCCTTGCGGGCCTCGGTGGTGCGGTCCAGATTGGTCAGCACGCACTGACCGTCGGCGGCATAGTCGGCGCTGCCGGTGATGATGCCGTTTTCCCGCGTGCGGGAGATCACGCCCGCTGCGTTGAAGCTGGGGTGCAGGATGGTCATCACCTTGCAGCTGGTGGCGTCCACTTCCACCACCACGCCCAGCAGATAGCCCCGGTCACTGATGATGGCATCGTTCACCGCCACGCCGTCCGTGCTGCCCTGATCCAGCGTAAAACCGCCAAATTCATCCAGCGGGTCACGGCCGATGACAAAGGCCGACACATAGCTCGCCTCCGAATTTGTGTCCTGGATGCGTGCCAGTGCCTTGTAGGCGTCGTTCTCGGCCTTGATGCGGTCGTAGTCCACCATCTGCTGGCGCAGCTCTGCATTTTCGGCTTCCAGCTGCTCGTTCCGGTCCATCACATCGTCGATGCTGGTGTATTTTTCCCACACCGAGGCCGCACCGCCGCTGAGGGCCGACGTGACCTTCTGGAGGGGGGTGAGCACCACGCTCAACAGCTCCTGCGGGGCTGCCGTCAGGCGGCCGTTGGCACCGGCATAGGCCATGATGCCCACCAGGAACACCGCCACGATGACCAGGATCTTGAATTTCCAGGTGTCAAAAAAATCTTTCAAGGGGTCTGTCCTCCCATTCGGAGCAAACCTGCGCATTCACAAAAAAAGCGCGGACAGCCGTGCCATCCGCGCAAGGGTCCTGTTTGCAGCGGAAAACAGCGCAGGTGCAACGTCAATAGCTTTTCCGCAAGAGATCCGGCAGCCCGCTTCCGGGCCGCTGATTACATATGACCGCCGTCGGTGTCCAGCACGTCGTGCAGCACATCCACATGATCCAGCACTGCACCGGCACCCTTGGCCACACAGTCCAGCGGGTCCTCGGCAACATGCACGTCAATGCCGGTCTCGCTCTGGATCAGCTGATCCAGACCGCGCAGCAGGGCGCCGCCGCCGGTCAGGGTGATGCCGCGGTCGATGATATCGGCGCTCAGTTCCGGCGGGGTACGCTCCAGCGTCTCCTTGATGGCGCTGGTGATCTTCTCCAGGCACTCCAGCAGGGCGGCACGCACGTCCTCAGAGTGTACCACGATGTTCTTGGGCAGGCCGTCCACCAGGTTGCGGCCCTTGATCTCCATGGTCAGCTCCGGGTCCAGAACGTAGGCGGAACCGATCTCGATCTTGATCTGCTCGGCGGTGCGCTCACCGATGAGCAGGTTGTACTTGCGCTTGATAAAGGCGATGATGGCCTGATCAAACATGTCACCGGCCATGCGCACACTGCGGGAGGCCACGATGCCGCCCAGCGAGATCACGGCGATCTCGGCCGTGCCGCCGCCGATGTCCACGATCATGCTGCCGGTGGGCTCGCTGATGGGCAGGCCCGCACCGATGGCAGCGGCCATGGGCTCCTCGATCACCGACACCTGACGGGCACCAGCCTTCAGGGTAGCTTCCCGCACGGCGCGGCGCTCCACCTCGGTCACGCCGGAGGGAATGCAGATGACCACGCGGGGGCGGGAGAACATGCTGTTGCCGCAGGCCTTCTTCAGGAAGTTCTCCAGCATATTGGTGGTGATGTCAAAATCGGCAATGACGCCGTCCTTCAGGGGGCGCACTGCCACGATGCTGCCGGGGGTACGGCCGATGACGGCCTTTGCCTCGCCGCCCACGCAGCGCACCTCGTCGGTCTTGGTGTCCACAGCCACCACCGACGGTTCCCGCATGATGATGCCCTTGCCCTTCATATAGACCAGAGTATTGGCGGTACCCAGGTCAATGCCAACGTCCTTCGACAGAAAACCCATTGTAAAGTCTCTCCTTCATCGTTTCCAGTAGATCTATCCCATAGCGTCTGACGGCCGTTTTGCGCCGTCCTTCGCAGAATAACACGGTTATATTATAGCCCCAAGCTGCTGTTTTCTCAAGCGTTTCCGTCCGTTTTCTTACATTTTTCCATTTTTCTCACACAAAACGCTCTACCAGCTGTACAGTACGGCTGACCGGCAGGCCCATAATGGTGTAATAATCGCCCTCGATGCGGTCCAGCCAGAGGGCTGCCCGGCCCTGGATGGCGTAGGCACCGGCCTTGTCGTAGGGCTCCTTTGTGGAAGCATAGAAGTCGATCTCCTCCTCGCTCAGCGGGAAGAAGGTCACCTTGCAGCTGTCCACAAAGCTCTCGGTGCGGCCGCCGCGGCTCACGCACACGCCGGTGTGCACCTGATGGGCAGAACCGGACAGGGCCCGCAGCATCCGTTTTGCGTCCTCCACGCCGTGGGGCTTGCCGAACACTTCCCCGTTCACGTCCACCACCGTGTCGCAGCCGATGACCACGGCATCCGGGTGATCCTTTGCCACCGCCAGGCACTTGCCCCGGGCCAGCTGTTCCACCAGATGGGCCGGGGTGTCGGCGGTCACGGTGCTCTCGTCAAAGTCGCTGACACAGACCGTGAAGTCGGTCGTATACAGGGAAAGCAGTTCCCGGCGGCGCGGGCTGCCGGAGGCTAAGATCAGTTCCATATCGCGTTCCTTTTCCCTCATTTGCCAGTGGAGCCAAAACCGCCCACGCCGCGGGTGGTGTCGCCCAGCTCCTGCACCGGCACAAAGGCTGCCGTGTACACCGGGGCGATGCACAGCTGTGCCACCCGCTCCCCGGGCTGGATGGTGTAGGCCTCCTTGCCCAGGTTGATCATGGGCACCTTCAGCTCGCCGCGGTAGTCACTGTCCACCACGCCCACACCGTTGGCCATGCACAGGCCGTGCTTGATGGACAGGCCGCTGCGGGCATACACCAGCGCCACACTGTGGGCACCGGGCAGCTCAATGGCAAGGCCGGTGGGCACCAGCACCCGCTCCATGGGCTGTACGGTCAGCGGCTCATCCAGCACGGCGCACAGGTCGGCGGCGGCAGAGCCGGGGGTCGCATAGGCGGGCACCTTTGCCCGCGCATCCAGAACTTTATAGTTTACGGTGATCGGTTCCATAGTATACCTCGTTTATTTTGTCATTCCTCGATCCAGCTCCCCCTTCGGGAGAGCTCCGACATTGCACCGCCGCAGGCGGACAAGGCCAGTGAGAGGGTCAATTGGTTCCCTTGAAATACAGTCCGCGGGTGAAATCGCCCTCAAAAGGCGCATGGGTGCGGATCCTATCCAGAATTGCGGCGGCTTCCTCGCGAGTCTCCAGCGTGAAATAGGCCACGCCGTAGTCCACGGCCAGCGCACCGGGCTTGTCGCCCATGTAGATGGGCACCGGGTTGTAGATGGTGCGCATGCCCAGGCTGCACCGCACCGGGAACTTTTTGGCTTTGCGGTCGGTCAGCGTGCCGGTCTTGTCGCAGTGGGCGCAGTCGTGGATGTTCTGCAGCGGGCAGGCTCGGGTGAGCATCAGCGGCATGTGGCCGTAGACCATCACGCCCGTGGGCACCGGCTTGCCGTCCCGCACCGGGGCAATGGACGCGATATCACTGTCCTTGACCTCGGGCAGGATGAGCAGGCTGTTCAGTCCCTGCTCCGCATAGAACTGCGCTGCTGCGTTGTTTGTGATGTTCAGGCCAAAATCGCCGGACAGCGGCAGGCCCCGGCACAGCCGCAGGTGGGCGATGTTGCTTGCCTCGTACCCGGCAAAGCCGGCATCCTGGGTGGCCGCAATGCGGCGGGCGGTGTCCTGCTCCAGTGCGCCGAACATGGCCCGGGGCAGCTCCAGAATGGTCTTGCTGCGCCACTCGCGGGGCACCCGGTCGGCCTGGGCAATGGGCAGGATGAGATACTCCACTCCGCTCAGGGCCTGTTCCGGCACCTGATCCCAGCGCTCGAACCGGGCACGCAGGGTGCGGTGCGGCGGCAGGGTGCGCTGCGGCAGGGCAGGCACATGCTCCTCGGTGGTGGGCCAGGGGCGCAGCACTTCCCGCTTTTTGAGCAGGACGTCCAGCGCTTCCCGGCGCAGCTCATTCACCGTGCTGCCGGGCACGAACCACGGCCCTCCGTCCATCTCCACGGCGATGTCCGCCGCTTCAAAGGGGGTGCCGCCGGTCTTGGCCAGACTGCGGCGCAGGCTCTCGGTGGGGTCGGTGCGGGCGGGCTGCGGCTCAAAATCACCGTAGGCAAACGCTTTATTGCCGTCCGCATCGGTCACGGTGAGCTTCTCGCCGCCCTCTTCGATCTCCAGACGCATGGTCACCGGCACCCGGGAGCGCTCCCGACGGTAGAGCTCCCGCAGCATAGGCAGGGTCTTTTTGGTCAGCTCGGCGTCCGCTTCGCTGCGCACACCGAACATGCTGCCGTCGATTTTTCCGTTCAGATAGCCGGAGGTGAAGCCGGAGCGGCTGAAGGCGTTCTTCAGCAGATCGCGGTCGTAGGCGCGGCCCTCGCGGCCCGCCAGACAGGCGCTGACCGCCGCCGCCACATATTCCGGCGTGCGCAGACGGCCCTCGATCTTGGCCGAGGCCACCCCCAGCGCCTGCAGCTTGTCCAGCTGGTCGATGACCGAGTTGTCCTTCAGCGACAGGTGGTGCAGGCGGCCCGGCTTGCCTTCCGGCAGGGTGTTGGCCTCAAAAGGCAGGCGGCAGGGCCCGGCGCAGGAGCCGCGGTTGCCGCTGCGCCCGCCCAGAAAGGCCGACATGTAGCACTGGCCGCTCATGCTCATGCACAGCGCACCGTGCACGAAGCACTCGGTCTCGATGCCGCAGTGCTTCGTGATGTGTTCCACCTCGGGCAGGCTCAGTTCACGGGCCAACACGACCCGGGTAAAGCCCAGCTCCTTCAGCTCCAGTGCGCCCTGCAGGGTGTGCACGCTCATCTGGGTGGAGCCGTGGCGCGGCAGCTGCGGGGCGATCTTCCCGATCAGGGTGGCCACCGCCAGATCCTGGCAGATCACGGCATCGGCTCCGCTGGCAGCCACCGACCGGATGGCCTGTTCCAGCGCAGGCAGCTCGGTGCCGTACACGGTGGTGTTCAGCGCCACATGCACCGCCACGCCGCGGGCATGGCAGAACCGCACCGCCTCTTTCAGGCTGTCAGCGTCAAAATTGCCGGCTCCGGTGCGGGCATTGAAGCCCGAAAAGCCCAGGTAGACCGCATCCGCCCCGCTGAACACGGCGGCACGCAGCATTTCTTCACTGCCCACAGGGGCAAGGATCTCAATCTTCGACATAATTCTCCATTCCATTTATATAAGGTAGTATTCAGCTCTGTTTTTCGTCGGCGGCAGCCTGTTCTGCGGCAGCCTGCTCTGCCCGCTCCTCGCGGCGGCTTTCACGGCGGCGCTCCTTGGCCAGCTGTTCCCGCAGGGCAGCGGCTTCCCGGCGCAGCACTTCGTTCTCTGCCTTGGCCTTGTCCTCGGCCAGCTTGGCGCGGGCGGCATCTGCAATGTAGTCCTGGATCTGGCTGCGCATGTTCTCGGCGCTGCCGGTGCTCTTGCGGTACTCGTCCAGATAATCCATGGCGCAGAACACCGCCGCCTTGGTCACCGAGAGATTCTCGTTCTCGTCCAGCAGCTTTGTGATGTCCTCGTCCAGCTTTTTGGCCAGAGACTGAATGTATTTTTCCGAATCCGTCGTTGCAATGGCATACGGCGTCCCCGCAATGTTCACCCGTACTTTGTTGACCATGTGTCTTTTCCCCTTTTATCCGTTTCCGCCCGGCACGCGGGCGGTGTATTCCTGCTTTTCCCGGGACAGCGGCACCGTTTCCGGAATCGTTTTCCCATTCCGGCACGCACTGGGCGAGTTACCCGGCACATTTCTGGCCGAGTTACCCCCGCCGGTTGCCCGCCTGCCCCGTATACTCTTTTTATTATAATATAAATAAGCATCAAGAAAAAGTGTATTTTTTGAATTTTCGGCATATTGGTCAGAAAGTTGGTTAAAAAAATGGCAGTTACGGAAAAAATCCATTGATTTCTTGCATTTGCCAAGTGTTCATATTATAATAACGTTGTTATGTTGACGGCACGCAGGGTAGAGGGAAAGCACCAGAGGCCGTACATTACGCAAGATTTTTAGCATTTTATGCACGAATGCGGATAGGAGTACAGTTATGACATCGAAAGAATTTGGCAAAATTCTTCAGGACAAGCTGACCAGCGAGTACGGCGTGGAGCTGAACGTTGCTTCCAAGCAGCAGATCTACCGTTCTCTTGCCCTGATCTGCCGTCAGATGATGAGCGAGAACCACAAGAAGTTCCAGTCCAAGGCCATTGGCACCGGCACCAAGCAGGTGTATTACCTCTGCATGGAGTTCCTGATGGGCCGCAGCCTGAAGATGAGCCTGTTCAATCTGGGCCTCGACGAGGTTGCCAAGAAGGCGCTGGCCGATGCTGACATCCCCCTGGACAGCATCTTTGAGGAAGAGCCCGATGCAGGCCTGGGCAACGGCGGTCTGGGCCGTCTGGCTGCCTGCTATCTGGACGGCATGGCCACCACCGGCGTGTGCGGCACCGGCTACTCCATCCTGTACGAGTACGGCATCTTCAAGCAGAAGATCGTGGACGGCTGGCAGCAGGAGCGCGCCGACAACTGGCTGCCCGGCGGTCAGGTGTGGCTGAAGAGCCACCCGGATCAGGCCGTGGAGGTCCGTTTTGACGGCGAGATCCGTGAGAACTGGGACAACGGCTTCCACTACATCCAGCACACCAACTACAACAGCGTCATGGCCGTTCCTTCCGACATGTATGTGCAGGGCTACGACGGCAAGGGCGTTGCCAAGCTGCGTCTGTGGCAGGCAAAGGCCCCCGATTTTGATATGTCCAGCTTCTCTCTGGGCAACTACAACACCGCCATGAGCAAGAACGCCAACGCCGAGCTCATCTCCAAGGTGCTGTACCCCAACGACAACCATGTGGAAGGCAAGATCCTGCGCCTGCGTCAGCAGTACTTCCTGTCTGCTGCCTCCATCGGCGACATCGTGCAGAACCACCTGTCCAGCTACGCCACGCTGGAGAACCTGCCGGATAAGGTAGCCATCCAGCTGAACGATACCCACCCCACCCTGGCCATCCCCGAGATGATGCGCATCCTGCTGGATGAGTGCGGCTTTGGCTGGGACAAAGCCTTCGACATCTGCCAGAAGGTGTTCTCCTACACCAACCACACCGTCATGGCCGAGGCTCTGGAAAAGTGGAACGTGGACATCTTCAAGATGACCCTGCCCCGCATCTACCAGATCGTGGTCGAGATGGACCGCCGCGCCCGCGAAGAGCTGGCCAAGGCTTTCCCCGGCGACCAGGGCAAGATCGACTACATGGCACTGATCGGCGACAATCAGGTGCGCATGGCCAACATCTGCGCCTACACTGCCAACAGCATCAACGGCGTGTCCAAGCTGCACAGCGAGATCATCAAGGAGAGCGTGTTCCACGACTACTACCTGTTCAAGCCCAAGGCTTTCAAGAACGTGACCAACGGCATTGCTTACCGCCGCTGGCTGCTGGCCTCCAACCCGGAGCTGTGCAAGCTGCTGGATGAGACCATCGGTGACGGCTACAAGCACGATGCTTCCGACCTGACCAAGCTGAACAAGTACGAGAACGACAAGACCGTGCTCAAGCGCCTGAACGAGATCAAACTGGCCAACAAGAAGGAATTTGCCAATTACCTGGCAAAGAGCACCGGCCAGGTCATCGACCCGAACTCCATCTTTGACTGCCAGGTCAAGCGGATGCACGAGTACAAGCGTCAGCACCTGAACGCCCTGAACATCGCTGCCCAGTACCTGTACCTGAAGGAGAACCCCAACGCCGACTTCATCCCCAAGACTTACATCTTCGGCGCAAAGGCTGCCCCCGGCTACTACATGGCCAAGCAGATGATCCGCATGATCTGCAAGCTGGGCGACCTGATCAACAACGATCCCGCCGTGCGCGACAAGCTGCGCGTGGTGTATCTGGAAGAGTACTGCGTGTCCCTGAGCGAGCACCTGATGCCCGCTGCCGAGGTCTCTGAGCAGATCTCTCTGGCAGGCACCGAGGCTTCTGGTACCGGCAACATGAAGTTCATGCTGAACGGTGCCATCACCCTGGGCACCTTGGACGGTGCCAACGTCGAGATCGCCGATGCCGCCGGCAAGGAGAACGAGCTGATCTTCGGTATGCTGACCCCCGAGGTGAACAACCTGAAGCAGGTGGGCTACCACCCCAACGCCTTTATCACGGGCGACGACGTGGCCAACTACACCCTGAACTTCCTGGAGCGTGGCTGGAACGGTGAGAACTTCCACGAGGTCACCGAGAACCTGCGCACCAGCGACCCGTACATGGTCATGGCCGACTTCAAGGATTACCGCCGTGCACAGGCCGACCTGCAGAAGCTGTATGGCGACCGTGAGAAGTGGGCACAGATGAGCCTGAAGAACACCGCCAACAGCGGCATCTTCAGCGCCGACCGCGCCGTGCTGGACTACGCACGCGACATCTGGCACGCTTCCACTGTGCCCATGGGCAAGTAAGAACCCTCTCCGTCATCTTCCCTGAATGTTTCCCTCTCTTGTAAAAAGCTCCCCCCTCGGGGGAGCTGGATGCCGAAGGCAGCCTGAGAGGGTTTGCTAAAAATCCAAAGCCCCGGTGGCGTTTCGCCCGCCGGGGCTTTTTTGAGAAAGGACGACCCAGTTTTGTCTTGTCTGTTCAATAGCTACGACCCTTATTTCAAGCAGCCCTTTGGTGCAGTGCGGGCCGGGCAGTCCGTGCACCTGACCCTCTGCATCCCGGAAGAGCTGGGCTATGTGGACCCCCATCTGGTGATCCAGAAGGAGGGCAAATACGACGTACCGGTATATTACCGCATGAAGTTTGACGGTCAGACCCCCAAACAGAACCACTTTTCGGTGGATGTGACCCTGAACGATGTGGGCCTGTACTTCTATTACTTTGACCTGTATACCGACTTCCGCCGCATCGTGCGCGGGCCGGACAACTGCGGCGTGGTCAGCTGGCAGGACGGCGAAAAATGGCAGATCACCGTGTATGAGGCAGACTTCCGCACCCCGGAGACCTTCAAGGGCAAGGTGTTCTACCAGATCTTCCCGGACCGCTTCTGCGAGGGTGTGGAGAACAAGCCCATGCCCTTCCCGGACCGACTGTATCAGGCCGACAAGCACGCCGAGCCCTTCTGGCAGCCCAACGAGACCGGCGGCCACCTGAACGAGGACTACTTCGGCGGTGACCTGAAGGGCATCCAGCTCAAGCTGCCCTACCTGCACGAGATGGGCGTGGATTACCTCTACCTGAACCCCATCTTCGAGGCCCACTCCAACCACCGCTACAACACCGCCGACTACCTCAACGTGGACCCGCTGCTGGGCACCAACGAGGACTTTGAGACCCTGTGCAAGGAAGCTGCCAAGTATGGCATCGGCATCGTGCTGGACGGCGTGTTCAGCCACACCGGTTCCGACAGCCGCTACTTCAACCGCGAGGGCCGCTACGGCGAGGGCGGCGCTTACCGCGACCCCAACTCCCCCTACCGCAGCTGGTACGACTTTGACCCTAAGTACAAGGGCGGCTACCGCAGCTGGTGGGGCTTCGAGACCCTGCCGGAGGTCAACGAGGAGACCCCCTCCTTTGTGGAGTTCATCACCGGCAAGGGCGGCGTCATCGACACCTGGCTGCGCCGGGGTGCGGCGGGTTTCCGTCTGGACGTGGCCGACGAGCTGCCGGACGCCTTTATTGAGAAGATCCGCGCCGCCGTCAAGCGGGTCAGCCCGGAAAAATTCCTGTTGGGCGAAGTGTGGGAGGACGCCACCACCAAGTATGGCTTCGGCCACCGCCGCACCTATCTGCTGGGCAAGGGGCTGGACAGCGTGATGAACTACCCCTTCAAGAACGCCGTGCTGGACTTTGTCAAGGGCAAGCCTGCCCAGCAGGCCATGAACGAGATCCTGTCCATCTGCGAGCACTACCCTGCCCCGGCCCTGAACACGGCCCTGAACTTTTTGTCCACCCACGACACCGAGCGCGCCCTCACCGTCATTGCGGACGAACCCGCCAACGGCCGGGGCCGCGAGTGGCAGAGCGGCCGCAACGTGTCCGGCGAAGCCTACGAGGAAGGCATGCTGCGGCTGCGCATGGCCTATGCCATCATCTACACCCTGCCCGGTCTGCCCTGCCTGTACTACGGCGACGAGATCGGCATGCAGGACTACCGGGACCCCTTCAACCGCGGGTACTACTGCTGGGACAGCCACGAAGAGCGGCTCAAGCCGGTGCTGGCGCAGCTGGCCCAGCTGCGCCACAGCTGCGAGGCCTTCCGCACCGGTGCGCTGCGGGTACTGCGGGCCGAGGGCGGCGTGCTGCACTACCAGCGTGTGGGAGCCACCGAGACCGCCGAGATCATCGTGAACCGCTCGGAGCACATCATTGTGGAGCCGCTGGCCAGCGGCAAACACACCGAGGTGAACCCCATGGGCTTTACCATCGTGGTGGAAGAAAACGGCCACAACCCCAACCACAGCTACTACGACATCCAGTAATGCCTGTAGGCTGCAACGATTTATAGCAATTCAACTTTTTAATGCAACAGCAACAACGTTGAATTGCATATCGCAAATATGCTGTTTGAATGTTGCGCTAATTTCTTGACTTGCGATAAAATGCTCTCCGCTTGCGCTCTGAGCATCCTTAGCGGAATTTGATTTTGATCTGTAAGCTGGGAAGATCTGCGGATCTTCCCAGCTTACTTTTTCACAGAGAGGGGCGCAGCGGCAGACAGGCAGCTTCTCGGGCACCCCCCTGCCGTGGGATTTCCGATTTTTCTTTGGCATTTTTGTCCAAACTTTGTTTTCTGCGCAACGTTCTAGTAAAAAACACTTGACCTTCCCCCAAGGGGATGCCCTATAATAGGGCCATAAGGAGGGAATTGCCCATGAACACCGCCCCATTTTTCTGGCTCATTGCCGCGGTCGGCTTTCTGGTGCTGGAGGGTTGTACCTTTAATATGACCTCTATCTGGTTTGCCATCGGCGCGGCCGCCGCGTTGATCAGCTGTCTGTTCACCGAACTGTTCCGGGTGCAGGCGCTGCTGTTCATCGTGGTGAGCGTGCTGTGCCTGCTGGCCTTCCGGCCGCTGGCCGCAAAGCTGCGCAAAACCCACACCGCCACCAACGGCGACCGCAACCTTGGCCGGGAAGCCACCGTGCTGACCCCCGTCACCGCCGAGGAACCCGGCCGTGTCCGGCTGGACGGCGTGGACTGGAACGCTCGCTGCGTGACCCCCGGCGACATCCTGAACCCCGGCGACCACTGCCGCGTCACCGAGATCCACAGCACCCTGCTCCTGGTGGAGCCCATTCTCACCGAAAGCCGCAAGGCCTGACCACCCCATCAACAAAGGAGATGCACTATGGTTCTGTTTTTTGTGATCCTCGCGCTGGTATTTGTTGTCCTTCTGGTGATCATCACCAACATCGTCATCGTGCCGCAGTCCAAGGTCTACGTCATCGAGCGGCTGGGCAGCTACTCCGACACCTGGTCTGCCGGCCTGCACGTCAAGATCCCGTTCATTGAGCGCATTGCCAAAAAGGTGAGCCTGAAGGAGCAGGTAGCCGACTTTCCCCCTCAGCCCGTCATCACCCGCGACAACGTGACCATGCAGATCGACACGGTGGTGTTCTTCCAGGTCATGGACGCAAAGCTGTACACCTACGGTGTCAACCAGCCCATTGCCGCCATCGAGAGCCTGTCCGCCACCACCCTGCGCAACATCATCGGTGAGATGGAACTGGACCACACCCTCACCAGCCGTGACGTCATCAACGGCAAGATCACGGCCATTCTGGACGAAGCCACCGACAAGTGGGGCATCAAGGTCAACCGCGTGGAAGTGAAGAACATCATTCCCCCGCGTGAGATCCAGGAAGCCATGGAAAAGCAGATGAAGGCCGAGCGCGAAAAGCGCGCCGTCATCCTGAAAGCCGACGGTGAAAAGCAGGCCGCCATCACCGCTGCCGAGGGCGAAAAGGAAGCCGCCATCCTCCGCGCCGATGCCGTCAAGCAGCAGCGCATCCTGGAGGCCGAGGGCGAGGCACAGGCCATCCTGGCCGTGCAGAAGGCCAATGCCGACGCCATCCGTCTGCTGAACGAGGCCATGCCCACCGACAAGGTGCTGGCCATCCGCAGTCTGGAGGCACTGGCCAAGGTGGCCAACGGCAAGGCCACCAAGATCATCATCCCCTCGGAACTGCAGAACCTGGGCGGCGTGGTGCCCAGCATCAAGGAACTGCTGACCGACCCCAAGGACGCCGAGTAAGCTGACCCCCAGAGCCGGGTGGACCGCCGTGTCTGCCCGGCTCTTTGCTTTGTGCATATTGCATCTGCCTCTGACCTGTGATACCATACAGGTAACCGAAACTTATAGATGGAGGAGCTTTTCCATGATCTACGATACCCTCAACAACCTGCCCAACTATCTGGGCGTCAGCGATAACCTGGACACCGTCATCGAGTACATCATGGCCCGCGATATCACCACCCTGCCCGCCGGGCGCACCCGCATCGACGGCGAAAAGGCTGTGGTCACCGTCAGCACCGTCACCCCGCAGAGCTCCGACAAGGCCCTGTTCCAGCGCCACGATGCCCACATCGTGCTGGAGACCGACCTGGAGGGCAGCGAGCTGTTTGAGGTGAGCCTGGCCGAGCTGACCCCCACCAAGCCCACCGACGAAGCCGCCGACACCACCGTGGGCACCGCCGGCACCAGCATCGCCGGGATGCTGTGCGAGGGCCGGTTTGCCCTGTATCTGGCCGGGGAGCCCTACAAATCCGGCCTGAAGGCCCAGGGCTGCGGCAAGCTAAAAAAAGCTGTGTTCACCATTGAGCTGGACCCGGACGAGGATGAGACGGAAGAATAACCGAAAGGAGACCTTCTGCATGGGATTTTTTGCTGTACTGGCTGCAAGCCTGTTTGCCGTGTTTCTTTTTACTGTGTTCGGCGGCTATTCGCTGCTGCTCTGGTGTCAGCAGTCCCTGTGGATGATCGTTCCTCCCGCGGTGGTGCTGGCTGTGCTGATTTGGACATTCCTGAAAATGGATGACAAGATCACCGCCCTGCAAAAGCGGGTGGAGGAGCTGGAAGCCGCGCAGAAAACCGCCGAAAAGCCCGAGAAATAAATACAGCGCCGCCCTTACCGGAAAAGATTCTCCGGTAAGGGCGGCGCACTTTTTATGCCTTACTTTTTATCCAGTGGGTCATCCAGCCCTTCAAACATCACCATGCCCAAGTTTGCAAGGCTTGCTCCCAGCGCAAAACCGACTGTTCCCAGCGACACACTGAACAAAGCGCCCATAGCAACACCGAACAGGATGCCCGCGATTTGACTTTTCTTCATCTTACTGCTCTGCCTTTCCGTACCAGGCCACCGACAGCCGCCAAGAGAGGGCGTACAGCCCCAGAACGATCAGTACAATGCCCAGCAGAGCCAGTGGCGGAACGCCCTGCGGCAGAAGGTTCCGGGCCAGGCCGTCCTCATTGGCGGACACGCCAAACCCCATCAGAGCCGCAACCAGGCCGACCACAAGATAAAACGCATATTTTGCCTTTTCGTAGCCAAAACGGTAATTCAACGGCAGCAGAACGGCACTGTTCAGCAGCGTTGTCATGCCTACCTGCACCAGCGTGGAAACCACAAGCGCATGGTCCACAGCTGTCCAGTGCAGGCTTGCCACGCCAAGGGCTGCGGCGGCGAAGAGTTCCGCCAGCACCAGCCCGCACAGGCCAATGATGTATTTGCTGCCCACCAGCTGTTCTTTTGTCACCGGAAGCACGGCGCTGTACTCGCTGAATTTGCTGGCCTGATCATAGGCCAGCAGGGTCATGGGCATCATGCCCAGAGAAAAGCCCGCATACACAATAAAGAAATTGGCCCCATTCATGATGGTAACCACGCCTGCGCCCATCATGACCACGGCGGCCACAATGACACCTTTGGCATAGTGCCATATCTGATAAGCATCCTTTAGCAGCAAGCCTTTCATTCTGCACACTCCCCTTTCACCATCAACACAAACAATTCCTCAATACTTACCGGGGCAAGCTCTGCTCCGGCGGGCATTGCGTCCCGGCGCACAAGCGCCTCTGCCCCGTAGGGGGTGACCCGCTTGCCGTACACCCGCGCATCCAATGCCGCCAGCTGCGCCGCCGTGCCATGCCACAAGGCGTATTCCTCTCGCAGGGCGTCCTTTTCCTCACAGAGCAGCAGCCTGCCCTTGTGCAGGAATGCAATGGTATCGCACAGCTTTTCCAGGTCGCTGACAATGTGGGAGGAGATGAGGATGGAGTGTTCTTCGTCCCGGGCAAAATCCAGCAGGATATCCACCACTTCATCCCGCACCACCGGGTCCAGCCCATTGGTGGCTTCATCCAGCAGCAGCAGCTTTGCGTGGTGGGAAAGCGCCACCGCAATGCACAGCTTCCTCTGCATTCCAGCGGAGTAATCCTTATACTTTTTGTCCGGCGGCAGGTCAAATTTCCGGCAAAACGCCGTGTAGTCACCAGCGTCCCAGTTGCGGTAGATGCCCGCCATCACCTTGCCCACCTCCACAGCGTTCAGGCACAGGGGAATGCCATCGCTGCCCAGCACCACGCCGATCTCCTCCTTGCTGCGGACAGAAGCGGTGCGGCTGTCCCTGCCAAGAATCGTCACCGTGCCGCCGTCCCGCTGCACCATGTCTAAGATCAGCCGGATGGTGGTGCTTTTGCCTGCGCCGTTCTCGCCGATCAGCCCGCAGATGGTGCCGCCCGGCAGGGTCAGATCCAGCGGTCCAAGGGTAAAGTCCTTATAGTGTTTTGTAAGTCCCTGCAGTTCCAGTGCGTTCATATTCAGCCCTCCCATAGCAGTTCCAGCATCTCCCGCAGCTCTTCCCTGCTCAGCCCGCAGGATGCGGACAGGCGGACGGCCTCGGTAAGATGTGCTTCGATCTTTTTCAGGTTCTCTTCCCGCAGCAGCTCGGTGTTCTTCGGAGCCACAAAAAAGCCCTTGGCCGGTACTGCGTAGAGAAAGCCCTCTTTTTCCAGTTCGTCGTAGGCGCGCTTGGTGGTGATCACGCTGATGCGCAAGTCCCGCGCAAGCCCCCGGATGGAGGGCATGGCCTCATCCGGCTGCAGTGCACCCTGAATGATCTGATCCTTGATCTGGGTGTAGATCTGGTCATAGATGGGCGCGCCGCTCTTGTTGTCAATAAAGAGATCCATCGGCAGTTCCTCCCGTTCATCTGTACATGTACAGTATATACAGTAGATACGCAGTTGTCAAGGGGTACAGGAAAAATGGGCAAACAAAAAAGCTCCGCTGCACAGTTTGTGCAACAGAGCTTTTGAGAACTCCTTCCGTCACGGCTTACGCCGTGCCACCTCCCTCATAGGGGGAGGCTTTTTTTCGCAGCGGGCAGCTTTCCGGGCCGCACCTGAAGGCTCCCTCTCAGAGGGAGCTGGCATCGCGCAGCGATGACTGAGGGAGTTTTCCTTTTTACAGTGCCTTGATGGCGTCCTTGATGCGCTCGGCAGCCAGCTTGGTCTTTTCGGCGTCGCCGAACGCGGTCAGGCGGAAGTAGCCCTCGCCGCACTCACCGAAGCCCACGCCCGGGGTGCCCACCACGCCGCAGTTCTCCAGCAGCCAGTCGAAGAACTCCCAGCTCTTCATGTTGCCAGGGCAGCGCAGCCAGATGTAGGGGCTGTTCTTGCCGCCGCAGTACCACACGCCGCACTCGTCCAGTGCGTCGGCGATGACCTTGGCGTTGCGGCGGTAGTAGTCCAGGTTGGACTGGATCTCTGCCATGCCGCTTTCGGTGAACACGGCAGCGGCTGCGCGCTGCACCACATAGGGCACGCCGTTGAACTTGGTGGTCTGGCGGCGCAGCCACAGCTTGTTGATGTTCATGCCCTCGCGCTCCAGCTCATGGGGCACCACGGTGTAGCCGCAGCGGGTGCCGGTGAAGCCTGCGATCTTGGAGAAAGAGCAGATCTCAATGGCGCACTCGCGGGCACCCTCGATCTCGAAGATGCTGCGGGCCAGGTCCCCGTCCGAGATGAAGCACTCGTAAGCGGCATCGTACAGGATGATGGCATTGTTCTTGCGGGCGTAGTCCACCCAGACCTTCAGCTGGTCGCGGGTGTAGGCGGCACCGGTGGGGTTGTTGGGGCTGCAGATATAGATGATGTCTGCCTTCACATTCTCGTCCGGCATCCCCAGGAAACCGTTTTCCTGACTGGTACGGCTGTAGATGATCTTGCGGCCGTCGGTGACGTTGTCATCCACATAGGTGGGGTACACAGGGTCCGGCACCAGCACGGTGTTGTCCACATCGAACAGGCCCAGCACGTTGGCCAGGTCGCTCTTGGCACCGTCGGAGATGAAGATCTCATCCTCAGCGATCTTGGTGCCGCGGCCGGCGTAGTAGCCCTGGATAGCCTGCTTCAGGAAGGGGTAGCCCTGCTCCGGGCCATAGCCGTGGAAGCCTTCCTTGGTACCCATCTCGTCGGCAGCGTCATGCATGGCCTTGACCACGCACTTGGCCAGCGGCTGGGTCACATCGCCGATGCCCAGACGGATGATTTCCTTTTCCGGGTGTGCCTCCTGATAAGCAGCCACTTTGTGGGCAATGTCCACGAACAGGTAGCTTGCCTTCAGCTCGTTGTAGTGCTTGTTCATTTTCATAGTACTTTCCCTCGCTTTGCTTTATTAGGTTGCTCGCCCTCTCAGCCGCCCACGGGCGTCAGCTCCCCCAAAGGGGGAGCCTTTGGCAGTGCGGCAAAGTCCGCAGTTTTGCCAAGGCCTCTCCCTTTGGGAGAGGTGGCACGGCAAAGCCGTGACGGAGAGGGTGAGGACGTTTCTCTTACACTTCGGCAGTACCCTCACACACGGTCTCGGCCGCGCCGGTCATGCGCAGTTCGTTGCCCGGCAGCACCCGGATGGTCAGCTCGCCGCCGCGCAGCTGAACATGCACATCCTCACCGGCGGGGCAGATGCCCAGCTCGGTCATGGCTGCCACCGTGGCGCAGGTGCCGGTGCCGCAGGCCCAGGTCTCGCCGCTGCCGCGCTCCCACACCCGCATCTTCAGGTGGGTGGCATCCACCACCTGCACGAACTCGGTGTTGATGCGCTCCGGGAAGTTGGCATGATGCTCAAAGGCCGGGCCGATCTCCTCCAGCCTCAGGGCATCCACATCCGGCACAACGGTCACACAGTGGGGGTTGCCCACATTGATGCAGGTGACCCGCCAGAGGTTATCGTCCACTTTCAGTGGGACATCCACCAGAGGTGCACCTCCCATGTTCACAGCGGGCAGGTCGGCGGGCAGAGTGCTGTAGGCCCCCATCTCCACCTGCCACAGTCCCTCGCCCCTGCGGGTGATGGTCTTGAGGCCGCTGAGGGTATCAATGGCCAGCTGCTCCTTCTGCACACCGTGGGTGTACAGCCACTCGGCCACGCAGCGGATGCCGTTGCCGCACATCCTGCCCTCGCTGCCGTCGGCGTTGAAGATGCGCATCATGGCATCCGCCCCGGCGGTGCGCGGTGCGCAGATGCAGATAATGCCGTCTGCCCCGATGGAAAAATGCCGCCGGGACAGCTTTTCCGAAAGGGCCGCGATGTTCTCCGGCACACCGGCTGTGCGGCAGTCCAGATAGATATAATCGTTGGCGCAGCCCTGCATTTTGGTAAATGAAAGCTCCATGCTCAAAACTCCTTTCAAGGGGCTGGCAGTCAGTCCCCGAAAACTGTTCTCTTATAATGATAAGAACCCGGAGCGCATCTGTCAAGCAGAAAAGCCGGTTTCGGGGCAATTTTTCGCAAAGAGTTGTCCCCGAACCGGAAAACAGGGCTTGACAATATGCATGGCATGGGATATAAAAAAAGAGAGCGCTTTTGTACAGCGGGCCGTGCCGCGCGGCACCGCAGAGAGACCCCGCTGTGCGCGTATGCAAAACAACTGCAAAAAGGAGACCACAAGAATGGATACTTTTGAAAAAATCCGCGCATTGCTGGCGGAGCAGCTGGACATTGACCCGGAAAAGATCACCCCGGACAGCGACATCATGAGCGATTTTGAGGCCGACAGCCTGGACATCGTGGACATGGTGATGACGCTGGAGGACGAGTTTGGCATCGAGGTGCCGGACGACGCCATTGAGTCTCTGCGTACCGTGGGCGATGTGGTAAAGTTTGTGGACAGCCACACGCAGAACAACTGATTTTGGTAAAAAGCCCCGCCCCTTGCAGCGCGGCACCCGGCTGCTGCTGCAGACGGGGCTTTATTTTGGTTCGTGCGGAACGCGCAGCGTTTGGCGCACGGCCTTGGGAGGATAAAACAAAATGGCAAAAGACAACAAGAAGCTCGTGCAGGCGATCACCAGCCAGGAAGAAAACTTTGCACAGTGGTACACCGACATCTGCGTGAAGGCAGAACTGGTGGAGTACTCCAGCGTGAAGGGTTTCATCATCCTGCGCCCCTACGGCCAGGCCATCTGGGAGCTGATCCAGAAGGATCTGGACGCCCGGTTCAAGGCCACCGGCCATGAAAACGTGGCCATGCCTGTGCTGATGCCGGAAAGCCTGCTGAAGAAAGAGGGCGAACTGGTCAATGGCTTCGCGCCGGAGGTGGCGTGGGTCACGATGGGCGGTTCCGAAAAGCTGGAAGAGCGTCTGGCAGTCCGCCCCACCAGCGAGACCCTGTTCTGCGATCACTGGTCCCGTGTGCTGCACAGCTACCGCGAGCTTCCCATGAAGTACAACCAGTGGTGCAGCGTCATCCGCTGGGAAAAGACCACCCGCCCCTTCCTGCGCAGCCGTGAGTTCTGGTGGCAGGAAGGCCACACCATCCACGAGACCGCCGCCGAGGCGGAGGCTGAGACCCAGCAGCAGCTGAACTGCTACGCCGATGTGTGCGAGCAGGATCTGGCCATCCCCGTGGTGAAGGGCCGCAAGACCGACAAGGAAAAATTTGCCGGTGCTGAGGCCACCTACACCATCGAGGCCATGATGAAGGACGGCAAGGCCCTGCAGAGCGGCACCAGCCACTACTTCGGCGACAAGTTCAGCAAGGCTTATGACGTGACCTTCACCGGCCGCGACAACCAGCTGCATCACCCCTACCAGACCAGCTGGGGCGTTTCCACCCGTCTGGTGGGTGCCATCATCATGACCCACGGCGACGACGACGGCCTGATCCTGCCCCCGGCCATCGCCCCCATCCAGGTGGTTGTGGTGCCCATCGCCGCCCACAAGCCCGGCGTCTCCGAGAAGGCTGCCGAGCTGGCCGAGAAGATCAGCAAGTACGCCCGCGTGAAGCTGGATGACAGCGACAACGCCCCCGGCTGGAAGTTCTCCCAGTGGGAGATGAAGGGCGTGCCTCTGCGCCTGGAGATCGGCCCCAAGGATCTGGAGAAGAACCAGTGCGTGCTGGTGCGCCGCGACACCCGCGAGAAGGTGTTCGTGAGCCTGGACGAGCTGGAGACCGCCATTCCCGCCCAGCTGGAGGCCCTGCGCAAGGACCTGTACCAGCGTGCCCTCGAGAACCGCGAGAAGCGCACCTGGGCTGCCACCACCATGGATGAGGTCAAGGAGCTGGCCAAGGCCAACACCGGCTACATCAAGACCATGTGGTGCGGTGACCTGGACTGCGAGCTGAAGATGAAGGAAGAAGCTGGCCTGTCCAGCCGCTGCATGCCCTTCGAGCAGGAGCACCTGAGCGACGTGTGCCCCTGCTGCGGCAAGCCCGCCAAGACCATGGTCTACTGGGGCATCGCCTACTAAAAACAGGTTGTTTTAACCGCAAAAATCCCGGAGTGCTGATGCGCTCCGGGATTTTTCTTGTATTCTGTCAAATTTTATGATATTATGTGTATGTCGCTTTTTAGCGGCAAGGCACTGCATACAACGGCAGGCGGTTCGGCCCCACTTCCGGAAGGAGGTGAGACTCATGCCGATTACTTTGACGTTCCATATCTTCGGATTGGTATTTACCATCAAGGTAAAAAGCGAGAACCGCCACCCTGGCCGGTGACGGTTCTTAGATCCTTAGGTTCTTAGAATAGATCATCAAAAAGGGCTGACCGCTTGTCGCAGTGCCTTTTCTTGTTTACAGTATACTCGTTTTCAAATAATCTGTCAAGGGCACGCAGTCTCGTTTCTGCGTGCTTTTTTGTTACCGTTCAAAGGTAGTGCTCAAGGTCGTGGACCACTCCTCGCCGGGGGCAAGGCAGGCCGCAGCAGCACGCTGATTCCAGTCCTGCGGGTCGTCCTCAGCACCGGGCAGGCTCTGCCACGGCTCGATGCACACAAAGCGCACGGGCTTTGCCGGGGCCGACCAGATCAGCGAGTAGGGATAGCCTTCCACGTTGCACACAATGTGGCGGCCGGTGTCCTTTTCGTAGATGCCGACCGTTTTGGTGCGCAGGCCCGCCATGCAGAAGCTGTCGTTGGCAAACAGGTCATCCGTCAGCGGGATGGCCTGCTGGTTCTTCCACTGGTAATGGTTTTTGCCGGTCAGCAGGCCGTTGGGGTAAGCGTCCAGAATGACCGGGCTTTCCGGCTGGTCAAAGCGGAACTCATAATCCGTAGTGGTGTGGTGGGCGTCAAAGGGGATGTTGAAGGCCGGGTGGTAGCCGATGCCAAAGCGCAGTTCCTCGGTACCGGGGTTGCGCACGCTCAGGGTGTGGTGCACGGTCTTGCCGTCCAGCCGGAAGGTGCTGGTGAGCACAAAGTCAAAGGGGAAGCGCTCGGCTTTTATGGCTTCATCCGCGCGCAGCTCCAGCTGGATGGTATCGCCCTCGGCCTTGAGCAGGGTATGCTCCACATCGCGGGCAAAGCCGTGCTGCCCCCCCTGCCAGGTCTTGCCCTTTGCCTCAAAGGTGCCGCCGGGCAGCTTGCCCGTCCAGGGGAACAGGATGGGGGCGTGGCGCTTCCACACCGCCGGGTCGGCCTGCCACAGCAGCTCTTCGCCTGCTGCGTTTTTCAGGCTGACAGCCTCGGCACCGTGGGTATCCACGGTCAGGGTCAGAAATTCATTGTGAATGGTTGCCTGCATTGCTATGTCTCCTTTTTATGAAATTTCCTGATACCAGTATACTCTCTCCGCCCGCAAAAAGAAAGCCCCAGTCTGCCGGGCTTCAGCACCGCTGTGCCAGCGGCAGGGTGACGGAAAAGGTGGTGCCGTTTTCGCTGCTGCTCTCCACGGTCACGCTGCCGCCGTGCAGCACGGCGATCTCCCGCACAAGGGCAAGGCCAAGCCCCACGCCGCCCATCTCCCGGCTGCGGGATTTATCCACCCGGAAAAAGGGCTGGAAGATGCTGTCCCGACAGTCTGCGGGGATGCCCGGGCCGGTATCCGTAATGCGCAGTACAGCGGTCTGCTTTTCCTGTTGCAGGGTGACGCGCACCGCACCGCCGGGGCGGTTATACTTGATGCCGTTTTCCACCAGATTGAACACCAGCCGGTAGATCAGCGCATCGCTGCCCACCATGCCAAGTTCCTCGCAGTCCTGCTGCAAAGAGATATTGTTTTTCTGGGCAAGGGGGGTCAGGTCGGTCAGGATCTCCTCCACCAGCGGCGCAAGGGCGATCTGGTCGGTGCGGGAGACTGATTGCAGATTGCTCATCTCTAATAAAGTGCGCACAAGAGCGGTCAGGCGGTCCAGCTGCTCCCGCAGAGAGCGGATCAGCCCGGCAGTTTCGGCGTCCATGGCCGGGTGCTCCTCTGCAAACAGTTCCAGCTTCGTCTGCAAAATAGCCAGCGGGGTGCGCAGCTCGTGGGCGGCATTGCCCGCAAACTGCCGCTGCAACTCAAAGGACTGCGCCAGACCATCCAGCATCCGGTTCACCGACCGGCTCAACTGCCCGAATTCCTGCACAGTGTTTTCGTCCAGACGGGTGGTGGCAATGCTGTCCTGATCGACCTGCTGCGCCTGCTGCGCAAGCTGCTGTAACGGTTTCAGCGCTCTGCCGCTGACAAAATAAGCGATGGCAGCGCTGACGATGGTGACCACGACGGTGATGCACCAGCCCTTGCGGCCAAAGACCACCTTTGCATCGTAGACTTCCTGCGAAAAATGCGCCAGCAGACTGGACATTTCCTCCTGCGGGATCTCGATGGTCAACGGATCCGCACTGCCGGGCTGATACTGCATCATAAAGCCGTTGAGGGCATCCATGCCGGTAACGCCGGTGCGGTATAAAAGCAGGTTCATGCACACGCAGGCGCAGGCGATGAGCAGCGCCGTCAGCAGGGTGATGCGCCATTGCAGGGACAAATGTTTCATTGCACCTCGCCTCCGATCTCGTAGCCTTCCCCGATGCGGTTGCGGATGGGGTCGTAGCCCAGCGCCGCCCGCAGTTTTTTGCGCAGGGCAGAGATATGCACCCGGATGGAGTTGCTGAAGCTGTCTACGCTGCCATCCCAGACGTGCTCGATGAGCTCCTCCTGACTGACCGGGCGGCCCTGATGCAGCAGCAGATATTCCAGTACGCCGCTCTCCTTCCGCGTCAGCGCAAGGGTCTGACCGTCCACAGCAGCAACGCGGCTGCGGGTGTTGAAGCTCAGTCGTCCGCAGCACAGGCAGACATCCTGCTGGATAAATTTGCGCCGGGTCAGGCTGCGCACCCGGGCTTCCAGCTCTGCAAGGTGAAAGGGCTTGGAAAGGTAATCGTTCGCCCCGGCATCCAGCCCCTCCACTTTATCTGCGATTTCACTGCGTGCCGACAAGATCAGCACACAGGTCTCAAGGTCGTGCCGGCGCAGGGTGCGCAGCACCTGCATTCCGTCCACCTTGGGCAGGTTGAGGTCCAGCAGTACAAGGTCGTACCGCTCTGCTGCCAGTGCCTCCAGCGCGGCCTCGCCGTCTGCGCAGGCATCCACCTCGTACCCGGACAGCCGCAGCTTTCGGGCAATATCCTCCCGCAGGGAGTGCTCGTCCTCTACCACCAAAAGGCGCATCTTTGTTTTCCACCTTTCCCATAAAAATTGCGTTTTTTCTTCATTATAACAGATTATAGCAGACGGTGTTAAGATTCGTGTTAAGATTTTCTTAGCAGAGATTTTATCCCGCATGGTGTATACTGATGCCATCAAACAACAGGAGGCTATGATGTTCATGACAAAAAAACAGGCGCAGCTGCTTTTGCTGGCCGCCGGGGTTCTGATGCTGCTGTTCGGCTTATGGCGGGGCGAGGCAGACACCGTATTTTCAAAAGCCATCCGGCTGTGTATGGAGTGTGTGGGCATTGGATAAGAAAAAGAAAAAGCTTTCTCCCCTTGCCCGCTTCCGGGGCTTTATACAAGCCGGGGCTACCCTGCTGACCAATCTCCACCTGCCAAACTTTGCCAAAGGGACGTTGTATCAGGGCGGCGGAAAGCACGTCTGCGTGCCGGGGCTGAACTGCTATTCCTGCCCGGGCGCGGCCGGTGCTTGCCCGGTGGGGGCATTCCAGGCGGTGGTGGGCTCTTCCAAGTTCCGCTTTTCCTACTACATTACCGGCATCCTCATCCTCTTTGGGGTGCTGCTGGGGCGGTTCATCTGCGGTTTTCTCTGCCCATTCGGGTGGTTTCAGGAGCTTTTGCACAAGATCCCATCCCCCAAGCTCTCCACCAAAAAGCTGAAGCCGCTGCGCTATTTAAAGTATGCGGTGCTGCTGGTCATGGTGGTACTGCTGCCTTTGCTGGCGGTCAATGAGCTGGGCATGGGCGACCCCTTCTTCTGCAAGTATCTCTGCCCGCAGGGCGTGCTGGAGGGTGCCATTCCCCTCTCCCTGACCAATGCGGGCATCCGCGCTGCGCTGGGCAAGCTGTTCACATGGAAGGCCTGCATCCTGCTGGCGGTCATCGTGGGCAGCGTGGTGTTCTACCGCCCCTTCTGCAAGTGGCTGTGCCCGCTGGGCGCGTTCTATGCGCTGCTGAACAAGGTCTCGCTGTTCCAGATGCGCGTAGACACCCACAAATGCGTTTCCTGCGGAGCCTGTGCAAAGGCTTGCAAGATGGACGTAGACATTACCAAGACCCCCAACCACGCCGAATGCATCCGCTGCGGAATGTGCATGAAAGCCTGCCCCACGGACGCCATTCAGTACAAGTTCGGGCTGGGAGACCAATCAAATACCGAAACAACAAAGGAGTAAAACCATGAAGCTCAACCGTGTAACCGCACTTTTGCTCAGCCTTGTGCTGGCTTTCAGCCTTGCCGCCTGCGGGCAGGGCGCATCCTCTGCATCTTCTGCATCCTCTTCTGCCGCTTCCTCTGCGGCAGCAGAAAGCAAAACCGAGGAGCAGCTGCTGGCCGAGGAAAACGAGATCCTTTCCGCAAACGATGCCCTGTGGGAGAAGGTATTCGCCTCTATGGACAAAAACGTGACCGAAACCACGATCAGCGCCAACTACGGCGATTTTCTGCTCAGCGCTGTGGAAAAGGCCAAGGATCAGTTCTCGGACGAGGAGTACAAGACCCTGACCGCAGATGCCGAAAAGATTCGTGCCATCGAGGAGCAGATCGCCGCTCTTGCCCCCGCAGAGGATGCCGCTTCCAGTGCCGCCGCACAGGGCAACGCCTTCCCCAAGTTTGAGGGCAGCGATCTAGAGGGCAACCCGGTGGACAACAGCCTGTTTGCGGGCAACGCCTTTACGGTGGTGAATTTCTGGTTCAACGGCTGCAAGCCCTGCGTGGAGGAACTGGACGACCTGAACGCCCTGAACGAGAAGGTCAAGGCACAGGGCGGCGAGGTCATCGGCATCAACACCGAGACGCTGGACGGCAACCAGCAGGGCATTGATGCCGCCAAAAAACTGCTGGAGACAACGGGCGCAAGCTACCGCAACATCTACTTTGCCTCCGGCAGTGAGGCCGGCAAGTTTGCACTGAACATCATGGCCTTCCCCACCACCTACGTTTTTGACCGGGACGGCAACGTTGTGGGGCAGCCCCTGCTTGGCGGCATCGACAAGGAAGAAAACCTTGCCGCTCTGCAAAAAAATATCGACGCCGCCCTTGCCAAGGACAGCGCCAAATAAACCTTTCTCCCCTGCCGCCTTCGGGCGGCTTTTTTATTTGCGGTGTGCATTGCCATGCACGCCCGGGTGCCGGACGGAATACGCTGGGGCAGAAGCATACTTTTACCAGCAAAGGAGCGTATCTCCATGAAAAACACCGGAACTCTCCGCATCCAGACCTTTGCGGCCCGCCAGTCTGCCCCCATGGAGGGGGTGACCGTTGCGGTGCAGGGGGACGGCTTTACCCTGCACTGCATCACCGATGCGACCGGCAGCGCCGCCGATATTCCCATTGAAGCCCCCGCCTGCACCCTCTCGCTGGACGAGGACAACACCATCCGCCCTTACGCCGTTGTCAGCCTGACCGCCGCAAAATCCGGCTACCGCACCGTGCGCATTGAGGGCATCCAGATCTTTGCCGGGCAGATCACACTGGCACAGCCTGCGATGATTCCGGTCACGGAGGAAGGCAAGGACATCCCGAACGCGCCCATCGTCATCCCGCCGCACCCTTTGTTTGCGGGCAGCGGCGGCAGCGGTGCACAGCCGGTGGAAAACTGCACGCCCCGGGTGCTGGACAAGGTGATCATCCCCAAAAACATCACGGTGCATCTGGGCAAACCGGCCGCCTCAGCCCGCAACGTGACCGTGTCCTTCCGGGATTATATCGCCAATGTCGCCTCCAGCGAGGTATACCCCACCTGGGCGGACGAAAATAACCCAACGGGTCATCCAGAGCTTTTTCGCTCAAAAATTCCATTCAATCGTTATTTTTTGCCAACCCGTCCGTGCATTCTTCGGCCCGACCACTACACGGTCCACCAGCAGCACTGCAAGCTCCCGGGTCAGGTGCGAAACCTGTGCCAGTTCACGGACACGCTGCATCTGTGTCTGGATCGTAGCACTTTCTTCCTTCTGCTGTTCCAGCTCGGATTCCAGCTTTTCGATTCTGGCTTCTGCACTGCTTACTTCATCGAGGAAAGACTTGTTCATCTCAAAGAACTGCGCCGAATCGATCAGGCCGGACACCTTATCCAGATAAAGCTCCCGCATCGCCTTCCGCCGACGTTCAACATCGCCACGCAGCTTGCGCAGTTCCTCCCGCATTGCCTGATTTCTCTGCCGGACAGGGTCGTCCTGCTCCGGCAGCTTTACTTTTTCCGGGTCAAACCAGTCCGACACATATGCACGGATACGCTGGAGCACCACATTTTGCAGATCTGTCAGGTTCGTGCAGATCTTGTTGCCGCACACTTCCGGTGCGCGCTGGTGCATCCGGCAGCGGACATAACGTATCCGGGTGCCGTCTGCCCGGGGAGGACGGCCAGTCTGCTCCATGATACAGCCGCAGCAGCTGCACACTACTTTCCGTGCCAAAGGATGGATCATACCGCCGGCAGCGCTTCGGGTGCGCTCTTTCAGCATCATCTGGACAGTCTCAAAGGTTTCCATGTCAATAATCGGTTCATGGGTATTTTCGACCACGATCCACTGCGATTTCGGGAGCCACATCGTCTTTTCCGTCTTGTAGCTGATCTTCTTATGTCTCCCCTGCACCAGATTTCCTGCGTAGGTCTGATTATGGAGCATCTGGTACACCGTCGGGCTGCTCCAAAGTCCTACATTCCTGTTTTTCGCAGCAATGTGATAGTGAATGCCGTTCATCTGCTTATAGGCTGTCGGGCTTGGGACCTTCTCATCGTTGAGGATGCGCGCGATTTTATGTGCTCCTATCCCGCTGAGAGCCATTGAGAAAATCCGCTTTACAATTTCTGCCGCTTCCGGGTCAACTACGAGCTTTCCCTTTGCCTCCGGATCTTTGCAATAGCCGTAAAGTGCAAAAGAGCCGATGAACAGTCCCTCTTTCCGCTTGTGGTCAAGCACCGAGCGGACATTGGTGGACAGATCTTCCAGATACCATTCGTTGATCAAGCCGTTGATCTGGCGAGATTTTTTGTTCGCGGTATCGTTGGTATCCACATGGTCTACCACCGCAATGAAGCGGATTCCCCACTCCATGAACTTTCCGTGCAGATATTTTTCCACGAGTTCCATGTCACGGGTAAAACGGGATTGCGTTTTGGCCAGTACCACATCAAACTGATGTTCGCTTGCGGCTTGCAGCATCGAATTGAATGCCGGACGGTTCCGGTCGATGCCGGAATAATCCTCATCCGAATAGATCTGGTAAATATCAAATCCTTTCTCAATGGCGTACTGGAGCAGCATCGACTTTTGATTCTGAATGCTCTCCGATTCGCCAATTTTATCTTCATCTTCTTTGCTCAGGCGGCAATAAATTGCTGCTTTCATGATTTTCCCCCTTCTTTTTGTACACGAGCATCCATGCGCAGCATAACGCATCTCTCCTTCAAATTCAGGGATGCCACATCAGGTGCAGGCTCTTGAAGGAACGGCATTTAACAATCCATTGATGATATATCGCTCAAATTCCTTTTGGAAATCTTCTTTGCGCTGTTCGTTGTTGTCCGAACGAAATTTTTCGTGCAGAATAAAAGGAGTTTTTTTCATCGAATCCCCCTTTTCGGTCCACTTGGTTGTGATATGTGTCACTTCAGTCTATTTCCAGTCAGCGAAATTCAGAACTTTCCAGATTTTTCATGCAAAATATTGCAAGACGTTCAAAATCAGCTTGAAACACTTTTGTTGCAATGGTACAATAATATTGTCATATTATGGGAAAATCAGCGCAAAGCCCAGTGCGGACAGGCCGCGAGCGCGGGGATTCCTGTGGGGTGTGTAAGAATCGCTACGGCAGCACTGCGCTACTGCACCTGCGCAGTGCTGCCCTCCGATACTGTGAGGAAGGTATATTTGCATGATGAAAAAGATCTCCCGCCGCTCGTTTTTGCAGGTCTGCGGCATTACTGCGGCAACGGCAGCACTGACCGCCTGCGGCAGCGGTAAGGCCGAGGGCGACAAGAGCAGCAGCCAGAACGGCAAGATCCAGATCACTTTTTATCTGTGGGATCGCTCCATGATGAAAGCGCTTACTCCGTGGCTGGAAGAAAAATTCCCGGAGTATGAGTTCCACTTCATTCAGGGCTTCAACACCATGGACTACTACCGCGATCTGCTGAACCGTGCGGAGCAGCTGCCGGATATCATCACCTGCCGCCGCTTCTCCCTGAACGATGCGGCTCCTTTGGCAGAGCACCTGATGGACCTGAGCACGACCGAGGTTGCAGGCACCTTCTATTCCAGCTACCTGAACAACAATCAGGAGCCGGACGGTGCGATCCGCTGGCTGCCCATGTGCGCCGAGGTGGACGGCACGGCTGCAAATGTCGATTTGTTTGCTCAGTACAACATCCCCCTGCCCACCAACTACGCTGAGTTCGTGGCGGCCATCAATGCCTTTGAGGCTGTCGGCATCAAGGGCTATCAGGCAGACTGGAGGTATGACTACACCTGTCTGGAAACCATGCAGGGCAGCGCTATCCCGGAGCTGATGAGCCTGGAGGGCACCACATGGCGCAGGAACTACGAGAGCGAGACCGAGGACGGCTCCACCGGTCTGGACGATGTGGTATGGCCGAAGGTCTTTGAAAAATACGAGCAGTTCCTCAAGGATGTGCGGGTGCAGCCCGGTGACGATCGGTTGGAGTTGAATCCCATTGCCGAGCCTTTCTATGCGCGGCAGACCGCCATGATCCGCACCACCGCAGGCATAGCGGATGTAATGCCTGACCAGTACGGCTTTCATGCATCGATTCTGCCCTATTTCGGCGAGACTGCCAACGATAGCTGGCTGCTGACCTACCCCATGTGTCAGGCAGCAGTTTCCAACACAGTAGCGCAGGACGAAGCAAAGCTGGCTGCTGTGCTGAAGGTACTTGAGGCTGTGTACAGTGCAGAGGGTCAGAGCAAGATGGCTGGCGGTGCTGCTGTACTGTCTTATAACAAGGAGATCAATATTACCTCCTCCACTTCTCTGGAACAGGTTGCGGATATCATCAGCGCAAATCATCTGTATATGCGTCTGGCTTCCACCGAGATCTTCCGCATTTCGGAAGATGTAGGACACAAGATGATCACCGGCGAATACGATGCCAAGGCCGCATACGATGCGTTCCATGAGCAGCTGGTCACCCCCAGAGCGGATCCCGAAGCCGAGGTGCTGTTCACCCAGAATACCGCATACTCCATCGACATGACCGACCACGGCAGCGCTGCGGCTTCCTCGCTGATGAACGCCCTGCGCGCCACCTATGATGCGTCTATTGCAGTCGGTTATTCGCCGCTGGTGTCCACCTCCATCTACTGCGGCGAGTACAGCAAGCAGCAGATTTTGTGGGTGATGGCTGGCAACTACGCTGTCTCGCAGGGTGAATATACCGGTGCAGAGCTGCGGCAGATGATGGAGTGGCTGGTAAACGTGAAGGACAACGGTGCAAACCCCATCCGTCACCGGAATTATATGCCCGTGACCAGCGGCATGGAATACAAGGTGACCGAATACGAGCAGGGCAAGTTCCGTCTGGAGGAGCTTACCATCAACGGTGCACCGCTGGACGATACCGCCACCTATACCGTATTTGTGGCGGGCACTGATGTGTGGATAGAAAACGAGGTCTACTGCAACTGCCCCATGCCGGAGAACCTGAAAGCCAAGCGGACGGAATACGCCATTGAAGGGGCAGAAAGCCGCTCCTGCCTGAAGGATTCGCTGGCGGTCAGCAAGCAGTTCCCCGCCCCCTCCGAGTATCTGACCATTGTACAGGGAGAATAAACTCTTGAAAAATGAAACTAAGATGCGGCCTGCGATAAAAAACCGTATCCTCGCAGTTTTGGCAGTGCTGCTGCTCGGCGTCGGTATTTTGACAAGCTGCGTTGTCTTTACGGATTTTATGTCGCACATCATCTACGAGGAAAGCACTGCACACCTTACGGAGATCTACCATCAGGCAAACCAGACCCTTTACAATAAGGTATCCCTCAACTGGGGCGTCATGCGGATGTGGACACCTTATCTGGAATGTGCGCAAAGCGACGCCGATGTCCGCTCTTTCCTTGCACAAGCAAAAGAAGAATACCAGTTTACAGATTTTTTCTTCGTCTCACGGGATGGCTCCTATATCACGCTGGACGGAGAACAAGGCTATCTCGATCTGGGACGAATGCTGTCGCAGCTGGTTCTGGAGCAGCAGCCTATCGTGGCAAACTCGGTCGTACCGGACAAGCCGGAGATCATGGTGTTTGCAGTCCCCACGGAAAAAGGCAGCTATCAGGGCTTTGCGTACGAGGCCATTGCCGTCACCTACAACAACAAAGATCTGGTGGACTCCCTGAAGATCTCTGCCTTTGAGGGGCACGGCAGCACCTTTGCCGTGCTGCCGGATGGCCGTGTGGTGCTGGACAGCAGCAGTGAAGATATGCGCGGCGTGCACAACATCCTTGCCATGCTCAAGAATTCGGCTGGTTTTACGGCAGAACAGATCACTGCCCTGCAAAAGGCTTTTGCCGCCGGGAAGAGCGGCAGCCTTGAGTTTTCCATCCATGGCGTCAGCTATTACATGGTTTATGGTTCTGCCGCCTTCCAGAACTGGACGATCCTTGGCATTGCTCCCAAAAGCGTTGTGAACGCCAATATGAACCGGCTGCAATACACCACCATGGCCGTGATGAGCAGCATCGTGGGAATGCTGGCTGTTACCGCTTTGCTGCTGGTGGTGCAGAGCAACCGGCATAAGCTGCGGAAAAAGGATCAGCAGCTGCTGGCGCGCGAGGAGCTGTTCTCAAGCCTTTCCCGCAACGTGGACGATGTGTTTTTGATGATCGACACCGGCACCGGCAAGGTGGAATACATCAGCCCCAACGTCCGGCGCATTCTGGGCATCTCCACTGAAGCGGTGCAGGAGGATTTCCACGTTCTATGTTCTGCCGGGGGCTATCATTGCAGATCACGGCTGGACGATTTGATGCAGATGGAGCCGGGCACGCAGCAGGAATGGAATCGGGAGTTTATCCATCAAGAGACCGGCGAGCCGCGCTATATCCATGTGACCGGCTTTATCAATGATGCGCAGGGTGCAAAAAAGTGCATCGTGGATCTGTCTGACCGCACAGGCGAGCACCAGACCATGCTGGCGGTGGAAGCCGCACTGGAAGTAGCCGAAAAGGCCAGCAAGGCCAAGACGGACTTCCTTTCCAACATGAGCCACGACATCCGCACCCCCATGAACGCCATCATCGGCATTACTACCCTGATGAAAAACGAGCTGCACCAGCCGGAAAAACTGGCCGAGCATCTGGCCAAGCTGGAAACCTCCGGGCAGCTGCTGCTGGGCATCATCAACGATATTCTGGATATGAGCCGGATCGAGAGCGGCAAGACTACCCTGAATGTGGAAAAGATGAACCTGCCTCAGCAGATCAGCCAGCTGGATAGCGTTATTCGCCAGCAGGCAGGCCAGCGCCGCCAGACCTTTATGGTAAACACCCTTGTGCAGCACGAAAACGTGCTGGCCGACCCCAACCGCCTGAATCAGGTGCTGATGAACATCCTCTCCAATGCGGTCAAGTACACGCCCACCGGTGGGCACATCCGGCTGAAGGTAGAGGAGCTTACCCATACCGAGCATTACGCCAAATACCGCTTTGTGGTGCAGGATGACGGCATCGGCATGAGCGAGGACTTTCAAAAGACCCTTTTTGACCCCTTTACCCGGGAGGAAAAATCCGGCATCAACAAGGTGCAGGGCACCGGTCTTGGCATGGCCATCACCAGGAGCATCGTAGACCTGATGGGCGGTTCCATCAGCGTGGAGAGTGCCACCGGCAAGGGCACCCGCTTTGAGGTGGTGCTGGAATTGCCGATTGATATCGAGGCAGACACGGCACAAAAGGTGCAGGCACTCCCGGAGGAAGATGACGCCGTTTCTCCCCTGTCCGGGATGAAGTTCCTCTGCGCCGAGGATAACGCCCTCAACGCCGAAATTCTGCAGATGCTGCTGGAGACCAAGGGCGCAAGCTGCACCATCTGCTCCAACGGTCAGGAGATCGTGGATGCCTTTGCCAGCGTAAAGCCCGGCGATTATGACATGATTTTGATGGACGTGCAGATGCCGGTGATGGACGGCTTGGAGGCCACCCGCCGCATCCGCAATGGCGAAAACCCGCTGGGACGCACCATCCCCATCCTTGCCATGACCGCCAACGCCTTCCTTGAGGATATGCAAAAGAGCAAGGAGGCCGGCATGGACGAGCATCTGTCCAAGCCCGTGGACATCAGCGCTCTGGAGCAGACGGTGAAGCGCTTCCGTGTTACCCCCCCCCCGAAAACAAATAGCGGTACATCACGCTTTCGCAGACAGTTAAAACACGCATGATATGGAAGAAGGTCAGAACTTGAACGATCATCCAACGACACTTTCCGAAGTGGAACACTACTACCAGGAGCGCGAGCAGCGGCTGTTGGAAAAACTGCATCAACAGGAAGCCGCTCTTACTGTAGCGGAGCAAACGCTGAAACAGTTGATCAAAAATCAGAAAGCACAGCTGGACGAAACAAACCAGCTGCATGCCACACAGGAACGGGCATTCAAAGAAGAACTTTATCGAGATTCTCTGACAGGTGCTTACAACCGCCGCTATTACGAAGAAGTTGTCCGTAAGTCCATCGGCCCGGCAGGAATCGCATTGCTGGATGTGGATGATTTCAAGATATGCAACGATGCATACGGGCATTACGCAGGAGATATGGCACTGAAAACGGCGACAAAAGCCATTCAATCCTGTATCCGGGAGTCGGATCTGCTCATCCGTTACGGAGGAGACGAGTTTCTGCTGGTCTTACCCGGCATTCCGGGAGATTTTTTGCAGACCAAACTGGAACAGATCCACACGGCCGCACAGATGGCATCTGTACCCGGCTATTCGCATTTCCGCATCTCGCTGAGCATCGGCGGAACGATACAGACCATTACCGACCCCATGGAAAACATTGTTCGCCGTGCAGATTGGCTGATGTATCAGGCAAAGTGCCGCAAGAATGCCGTCATGGTGGAGATTCCGGGGCGTAGCCTGGCCGCACCGGAAACGCTTTTGCAGGAAAAATCCCGGGTCCTGCTTGTGGACGACTCTAAAATGAACCGCATGATGCTGGCAGAGATTTTAGGAGATCGTTACCACGTTCTGGAAGCAGAAAACGGAAAAGAATGCATTGAAAAATTGCAGGAGGAAGCCGGAAACATTGCACTGGTTCTGCTGGACATCAATATGCCCGTTATGGACGGATTTGAAGTGCTGAAAGCCATGAATGCCAACCACACCATCGAGGATACCCCGGTCATTATGATCTCCAGCGAGGACTCTGATGCGGCGATCCGGCGTTCCTACGAACTGGGTGCAAGTGATTATGTCAATCGCCCCTTTGATGCGCGCATCGTGTACCGCCGCGTGACCAATACCATCAAGCTGTACGCCAAGCAGCGGCGGCTGGTGCAGATGGTTTCTGACCAGATCCGTGCCCGTGAAAACAATACGGATATGCTGGTGGGTGTTCTGAGTCATATCGTAGAATTCCGCAACGGTGAAAGTGGTCTCCATGTGCGGCACATCCGTATCATCACAGAAACGCTGCTCCACTGTCTATTGGAGATCAGTGACAAGTACTCGATCTCCGCCGAACAGCAGGATTTGATCCCGCTGGCCTCTGCCCTGCACGACATCGGCAAGATCGGCATTACCGACAAGATCCTCAACAAGCCCGGCAAACTGACCCCGGAGGAATTTGAAGTCATCAAGACCCACAGCCTGCTGGGAGCCGAGATGCTGCAAAATCTGGATAATTTTGGCGAGCAGCCTTTGCTGCAAACCGCCTATGAGATCGCCCGCTGGCACCACGAACGCTGGGATGGGCGCGGCTACCCGGATGGACTGAAGGGCGATGAGATCCCCATCAGCGCACAACTGGTCTCGCTGGCAGATGTGTATGATGCACTGACCAGCGAGCGCTGCTATAAAAAATCCTTCTCCCACGAAAAAGCTATGCAGATGATCCTGAACGGCGAGTGTGGAGCGTTCAACCCGCTGCTGCTGCAATGTCTGACGGATATCCAGGCCGACCTGAAAGAAGAATTACAGCAGCACAACTGAGCAGCGGATGCAATAAAGACAGGAGAACGAAAAGCCCGAATGAAGCACAGAATCTCACGCCGTGCATTTCTGCGCGGCTGCACGCTGCTGGCGGCATCTGCTGCCGTTGGCAGTCTGACTTCCTGCGGCGGAACGGACGCAACGGACAGTGATCTTCCGCAGATCCTTGTGGGAAGCGATACCTATCCGCCCTATATTTATCTGAACAATGACGGCATTCCCGCCGGGATCGACGTGGAGATCGCCACCGAAGCATTCCGCCGCATGGGGTATGCTGCCCGGTTTGAACCGATCGATTGGGAGCAAAAAACAAATCTGGTGGAAAGCGGTACCATTGACTGCATCTGGGGCTGCTTTTCCATGGATGGGCGCGAGGAGATATACCGCTGGGCGGGGCCCTACATGGTGAGCCGTCAGGTGGTTGCAGTGGATGCCGACAGCAGCATCCGGACACTCGGCGACCTTGCCGGAAAGACCGTCGCCGTGCAGAGCACCGGCAAGCCGGAGGAGATCTTCCTCAGCGGCTCTGATCCGTGCATCCCGCAAGCGGTCGATGTGTTCAGCATTGAAGACCGCAGCGTGCAGTATGCGATGCTGGCCTGCGGCTATGTGGATGCCATCGCTGCCCATGAAACGGCCATCCTGCAATACATGAAGGACAATTTTGTGGAGTTCCGCATCCTCGAAGAGCCGCTGCTGGTCACCGGCCTGGGCATCGCCTTTGCAAAAAATGACAGCCGTGGGCTGGACAGCCAGCTAAACGCTGTTCTTGCGCAGATGCGCACAGACGGCACACTGGAGCAGATCCTTGGCCGATATCTTGAGCATGCTTCGCAGTATCTGGAGGTAGACACCATTGACACATAAAAACAGAAACCTTCCGGATACATGGAGATGGGGAATCCATCTGATCATCGGCGTGCTTTTTATGGTCGGCATCGTTTTTTTCTCGAGTTGGCGGGCACTGCGCGCAACAGAGGAACGTTTCTGCCAGACTCTTGATTTTGTCAAATCGCAGTCCACCAGCTTTGAAAAGTACAATGATACCGTTGTTGCCAAAGCGCTCCGCCGCGCAGCGGTAGCGGTGCATCAGCTGGCACAGGACCCTGCGCTCGATTTTTCCGATCCGCAGTGCCTGAACAAGCAGGTGGAGACGCTTTGGCTCACAGGGATCTCGGTTCTGGCCCCGGACGGTACGCTCCTGTGCGAATCCACAACGAACGGCATCGGCTATGCCCGGTTTGGAGAACAGCTCAAAAATGATACCGTTCTGGACGTTTTCTCTTACCTGCAAAAGACCTACCTGAAGCGGGTCCTGCTGGAAGATGGGTCTGCCGTGGATGTTGCGGCATATCGGGCAGAAGACAACGATGTGATCCTGCTTGCCTACCGTTATACTCCGGCAAAATTCGTAGAGGGAACAGCTCTGTCCATCCAGAGCGTACTGGACGGCTACTCAGCTGAGACCAGCGGCACATTGTTCATCGTGCAGAACAATCAGGTCATTGCCTCTAACCGCCCGGAGCTGATCGGGCAGGGTGCTGCGGACAGTCCGCTGGTGCAGGGGATCCGCAAAACCGGAACCGCCGAAACGCTGACCCATACCCACGATTGGAACGGCTCCGGCTGCTATTTTGGAATGTACTGCCATGGAAGATCTTTTGATCTCTATGCGTATACAGACGAAAAATCGGTCTTCCGTGAATCCATTCCATTGATTCTGATGGCACTGGTCAGTTATATCCTGCTTGTAATGATCCTTCAGGTGCTGCGCAGACGCTCCGTGCAGGAGATGGAGCAGCAGAAAAAAGAACAGGAGAGGAAGTATCAGGCTCAGCTGGAGGAACAGAATCGCAAACTGGAGATCGCACTCCAGCACGAAGGGGCGGCAAACCGCGCCAAGCGGGAGTTCCTGTTCAACATGAGCCACGATATCCGTACTCCCATGAACGCCATCATTGGCTTCACCTCGCTGGCTGCGACCCATATTGATAATAAAGAACAGGTACTGGACTACCTGAAAAAGATCTCGACCTCCAGCCAGCATCTGCTTTCCCTCATCAATGATGTGCTGGATATGAGCCGCATCGAGAGCGGAAAAGTAAAGATCGATGAAAAAGCGGTGCATCTGCCGGACCTCGTCCACGATGTGCGCTCCATCATTCAACCCAATGTTTCGGCAAAGCGGCTGTCGCTTTTCATTGATACCATGGATGTGGAGAATGAGGACATCATCACCGACCCGCTGCGGCTGAACCAGATCTTGCTGAACATTTTGTCCAACGCCATCAAGTTCACTCCCACAGGCGGCACGATCAGCCTCCGCATTGCCCAGAAGAACGGTGCGCCCAAGGGCCGTGGCTGCTATGAGTTCCGCATCAAGGACAATGGCATTGGTATGAGCGAAGAGTTCCAGAAACACATCTTTGAGGCGTTCAGCCGAGAGGAAAGCTCCACTGTCAGCGGCATTCAGGGCACCGGCCTGGGCATGTCCATCACCAAGAACATTGTGGACTTGATGGGCGGCACCATTGCCATTGAGAGCGAGCCGGGCAAGGGCAGCGAATTCATCGTAGATCTCTGTTTCGCACTCAGCGGACAAAGGGTGGAGCCCAAGCAGATCCCGCAGCTGGAAGGGCTGCGCGCATTGGTAGCGGATGACGATACAGACACCTGCCTGAGTGTCAGCACCATGCTGTCTAAGATCGGGATGCGGCCGGAGTGGACGATCTCCGGCCGGGAAGCGGTGATCCGCACACGGTACGCCATGGAACAGGGCGATGAATTCAGCGTCTACATCATCGACTGGCTGATTCCCGATATGAACGGCATCGAGGTCGTGCGGCAGATCCGCAAGGTGATTGGGAAAAGCTGCCCCATCATCATTCTGACGGCCTACGACTGGGCAGATATCGAAGAGGAAGCCCGCGCTGCCGGCGTGACCGCTTTCTGCGAAAAGCCGCTATTCCTTTCCCAATTGCGCAGAGTGCTGGCAGAACCGTTTGGTGCAGAGCCTATCCACGAACCATCGCAGCCAAATGCCTCCGGTTTCAAGGGAAAGAAACTTTTGCTGGTGGAGGACAATGCCTTGAACCGTGAGCTTGCGCAGGAGATCCTGAAGGAAGCGGGCTTTGCGGTGGACACTGCTGAGAATGGCGAGATTGCCGTCCGGAAGATGAAGCAGGCGGCCCCCTGGCAGTACGACCTGATTTTAATGGATATCCAGATGCCCAAGATGGACGGCTACGAGGCGACACGGCAGATCCGTGCCCTGCCGGATGCTGCAAAGGCAGGCATTCCCATTTTTGCAATGACAGCAAATGCCTTTGAAGAAGACCGCCAGAGTGCATTGAAGGCCGGGATGGACGGCCACATTGCAAAGCCGTTGGATATTCCGCACCTGCTGCAGGTTCTTGCAGATGTACTGAAATCATAACACCATCCGACAAAAGCAAAAGCACCCGCAGCAGGCTTCGCAGAGGCTCTTGACCTCAGGAAGCGAATGCTGCGGGTGCTTTATTTGTTTTGCATGACAGGCGTTTGGCTCACAGGATCTTGTGCAGCTCCTGCACCAGGTCGCCGATCACGATGGGTTTGGACAAAAAGCCATTCATGCCGCTTTCCAGCGCGTTGCAGCGATCCTCGTCGAATGCGTTGGCGGTCATGGCAAGGATCGGGATCTTTGCCCGAGCCGGGTCGTCCAGTGCACGGATCTTCCGGGTGGCAGTATAGCCATCCATCACCGGCATCTGCACATCCATCAGCACCAGATCATAGCTGCCCGGCGCTGCCGTGCAGACCTTTTCCACCGCCACTGCACCGTTTTCTGCCGTATCGACCCGGAAGCCGTACTCGCGCAGAATTTCCTGCGCGATCTCGCGGTTCAGCTCGTTGTCCTCCACCAGCAGGATATGCCTGCCCTTGAAGTCGGCATTCTTTTGGGGCAAAAGCTCCTGCGCCGCATCTGTCTGGTTCTGCCCGAGGGCGCTCATCAGGGTCTCGCGCAGGTCGGACATGAACATAGGCTTGGAGCAGAAGGCGGTCACACCGGCTGCCTTTGCCTCCACCTCAATATCCGACCAGTCGTAGGCGGTCAGGATAATAATAGGTGTATCATCGTGCAGGCTGCGGATCTGACGGGTGACCTCAATGCCGTTCATATCCGGCAGACGCCAGTCGATGATGTAGGCGTGGTAGACATCGCTCATCTCAATGGACTGCCGCGCGCGCAGCACCGCCTCCTTGCCGGAAAGGGTCCACTCGGCGCGCATCCCCACCTTGACCAGCATCTTTGTCACGCTGTCGCAGGTGTTGAAGTCATCATCCACCACCAGCGCCTTCAGGCCTTCCAGCTCGGTGATCTTTTCCACCGGGCGGTGCTCTGCCTGTGTGCGCATGGGCAGGCAGATGATAAACTCGCTGCCCTTGCCCTGCGCTGTCTGCACCTTGATGGTGCCGCCCATCATATCCACGATATTTTTGGTAATGGCCATGCCAAGGCCGGTACCCTGTATCCGGCTTACCGTGGAGGTGCGCTCCCGCTCGAAGGGTTCAAAGATCTTTTGCGCGAACTCCTGGCTCATACCAATGCCGTTGTCCTTGATGCGGAACTCGTACTGCCCGCAGCCGCGCACCTTACCGGCAAGCTGCCGCACCCGCACCGAGACCGTGCCGCCCGCCGGGGTAAACTTGATGGCGTTGGACAGCAGGTTCAGCAGGATCTGGTTCAGCCGGGTCTTGTCGCAATAAACATCCTCGTCGGTCACATCCATGGCGTCCATGTAGAACTCCAGCTGCTTTGCGTAGACCTGCCCGCTGACGATGGTTTTCAGATCGTGCAGCACATCCGAAAGGTTGACCTCCACTTCCTCCAGATGGATCTTTCCGCTTTCAATGCGGCTCATATCCAGCACATCGTTGATGAGGGAGAGCAGATGATTGCTGGATGCAAGGGTCTTGGTAAGATAATCCTTCACCCGATTCTTATCGTCGATATTGCTGATCGCCAGCGTGGTAAAGCCGATGATGGCGTTCATGGGGGTGCGGATATCGTGGGACATATTGGAAAGGAAGGTGCTCTTGGCGCGGTTGGCGGTCTCGGCGGCAGCAACGGCATCGGAAAGCGCCTGATTTACCTGTTTGTCGGCGGTGCGGTCGGACATGACAAGGATGTGTTTGGTTCTGCCCTCCACCTCGCTGCCCATGGCAACGATGTGGAACCAGCGCCGCTCCCCGGTTTCCAGATGCCCATACTCATCATCCCATTCGCGCTGCTGCCCGCTGAGAAGCCCTTCCAGATAGTTTTTATCGCGATCCGGGGAGTCCTTCGGGTGCAGCGCTGCCAGAACACGGGCATCCTGCCGGGCTTCTCTCCACGGGATGCCCAGCAGCCGCTCGATGTTCGGGCTGACATAATCCACCTTGGCGGTCTCTGCGTCCAGCATCAGGAAAACGTCGTCCACGTTCAGCGAGAGCTTTTTGAACAGCTCGTCCCGGTACGAGATCTCAGTATTCTTCCGGCGCAGGTTCGCATGGCCCCTGCGCACGATCATCAGAATGACCAGCACGGCAATGCCTACGGTGATGCCCGCCACGATCTGTATGGTATGGAACCACAGCTTATCCAGACCGGCATTGACGACCCTGACCGGCACAAGCCCCAGCATCGTCCAGTTCTGGACCGCCGTGCCCTCGTAGACCAGATAATAGCTGATGCCGCCCAGCGTCACCCTCAGGTTTCCGCTGCTGCCCTGCGCAAAGGCATCCGAAAGAGCAAGGACCTGTTTCTCAGAAAGGTCGGAATGCTCGCGCAGCATCGCAATGAAGTTGTAGACCGTTTCCTTGCGGTTTACGGAATTGTCGATGATCACCCGGCCGTCCGGGTAGATGACATAGTTGCTGGCATTGCCCTCAAAGGCAGAGTTGTCCAGCAATTTCAGCACCGCATCATTGTAGTAGGCGATGGCAATGGCATCATAGGCAAAGCCCCGGTAGCTGCCCTGCGTTTCGGGACAGATGAAAGCAAGCATCTGGGGCTTGCCGGGCAGCGCCGTGTTCATGACGATATCCTCGCCCTTGGAGAGCTTTTCGTCCAGATTTGTCTGTAAGCCAAGGTAGCCGGTCTCTCCGGTCACGGTCATGTAGTTGCCGTCGTAGGTAAGAAAGTAAAAGCCGACAAATCCGGTCGACTGCTGCGCTTTCTCGATATACGCCTGAATTTCGGCTTCATCGGAAGTGTTTTCCAAAAAGTCGTTGTACAAGTGCAGATAGGTCAGGTTTTTGCGCACCATCTCCTTCAGCATATTGTTGGATTTATGCAGCACTTCTTCCAGATGCGAGGTGCTTTCCTGATAAATGGTCTGGGACACAAACGAGATGTACCGGACGCCAAAACCGACTGCCAGCAAAACCAGAAGAAGGATTGCGGCAGCGGCAGGCAGCCACTTTTGCCAGGGATGGCAGTTCCGTTTGGGTTTACGCTTTTCGTCTGCCATTCCGCTCACCTCAACGTTATGTAGTTTTCCGGCTCTGCAAGCGCTGCGCCGCCGCCGGAAACATGATCGCGCCATGTGTTTTTCACCCATGTATCTTCGCCCGCAGACGTTCCGCTTTCGCTCGCAGGCAGCGCTGCCATCTGCTTTTCCGTTGCCAGACAGGTCACGGTAACGGTGTCGTCATCCCGCAGCGGCTGCCCGTTGCGGGTGATGCCGGTCAGGGTATAGCTGCCATTTTCTTCTTTTACCTCCAAGGCAATGCCGCTGACCACCGGCAGAGAACCACGGTTGAAGGGCACAAAGCCGCCCTCCCAGCCTTCCACAAAGGCGCGGACGGTCTCCTTCAGCTCTGCGCCGGTCATGGTGCGCTGGCGGGACATCAGACCGTTGGGCATGATCATGGAAGCCGCCATCTTTTGGGTATAGTCCGCCTGCAGCACACTGCCGGTAAAGCTGTTTGCAGTGGCAAGCAGCACATCCGTGCCGTAAACGCCGCGCAGCGTGTTTGCCATAACGGAGAAGGCGGCGCTGCCGCCGTTTGCGTGGAAGACATTGGAGTAGCTCTTCCCGGAGGTCAGCACGATCTCGTCCGCGGCGGGTACTTCTTCGGCAAGAAGCTGGGTGTTGAACGCACGATAAGCCTGCTGTGCCGTGTACTCGCCCGCGATCATTTTGGAGACCACATCCTTGGAAATGGCAAAGAAATCGTTGGAGGCGATGCGGATATACATGTGGTTTTCTTCCACCACGCTGCGCACATCCTTCAGATACTCGGTCAGGCGCAGGGGGACGTTCTGGCTGTAGCTCAGCACATCCTGCCCGTCCGCAACGATGCGGTTCTGCGCCTCCTCGGAGAGCATGACGTTCAGCACCTTCATGGCATTACTGTGGCGCGCGGTGTCCTGCTCCAATTCACGGTTCAACGCAACCTGGAAATACGGGGTGGTCATGATCCACTTTTCGCCGTTCTGGCTGAAGAAGGGCAAAAAGGTCGTGTCGATGCCCTCGTCCTGAAACTTCTTGACCCCGGCAGAGCTGCCAAAGTACATGGCAACCTCCCCGTTCCGGAACAGGTCCATCACGTCATCGTAAGTCTGCGCAAGGTCGTCCGCCGTAAGGTGGGTATCCTGAATGAACTGCGCCATCCGCTCAAACGCCCCCGGCCACACAGCATTGTCCAGACCGACCCGTGCGGTGCTGGCGGGGTCGCTGTAAGCGGTGCGCCACTTGCGCCCTTCGGTCGTGGTAAGCTCGGCAGCGGAAAGTCCCTGCAGCGTTTCCATGCAGGTGTAGTCGTAGGCATAATCGGCGGTAAAGCCCCGGATGCCTACCTTCTCAAACGCCTGACAGGCCGAAACGAAGCTCTCGTAATCGGTGGGCAGGGGGATATCGTACTGCTCAAAAAGGCTGCGATTGACCACAAAGCCGTGGGCGTCGGCACATACCGGCAGCCAGTTCACGCTGCCATCCTCGTTTTTGAAGCTGTTGAGGTAGGTGTTGTACACAGCACCTGCCTCATTGGTTAAGGCAAGGTTCATCAGGCTGTCCTTCAGGGGAGCAGCATCGTGCAGCGAGAACCGGCAGCAGGTGATGATATCCGGCAGACCGCCGTTCTGCTGCAAAAACTTGTAAAAATCCAGATCGTTGTTGCCGACGATGAACTCGATATTCACATCCGGCAGCTGCGCCTGGATATAGGGCGCATAGTTTTCGTACAGGCCGGTGGTCCACAGATACACTTGAATGGTCTGGGCATCCTCCTGCTCCTGTACCTGTTCTGCGCTTTTTGTTCCGCATCCGGTCAGCAGGGAGACCGCCATCACCAGTGCCATAAGCACGGAAAACACGCGATGCAATGTTCTTTTGTTCATCAAATCGTTCTCCTCACAACTCTTGGGCAGCTGCCGTCCTGCACTCCCGAATACCGCAAAAAGGCATAGGTACAGCACGACAGAGATATAGGATTATATTACCACCGCCATGAGGGATTTTCAATAAAATTTCATATATTGATCCATAAAAGCAGCGCGTGTCCGATTTCTTTGCGCCAGTCGAGAAAGCCGCCCGGACCAGTTCCTGCATCTCGCTCCGTGCCTTGCGGCAGTCCGGGCAGGCAGCTTTGGCCAGTTGGGTTATTTTGCTCCCCGTGGCCGGAGCAGGCGCTGCGGGCCAACATCCACTGCCAGATCTCGCTGGCGCTGAACCGCATCTACACCGAATGGTACCCCAGCAAGGGCTACACCTTCAACATCACCAACTCCACCAGCTACGACCAGTATTACGTCCACGGCCGCACCGTGTTCGAGGTGATGGTGCGCATCACCGATGACATTTTCAACACCTATCTGCGCAAGCGCGGCACCGTGAACCCCTATTACTCCGAATACTGCGACGGCAAGTCGGTCACATGCCCGGGGCTCAAGCAGTGGGGCACGGTGACGCTGGCCAACAACGGGCGCAGCGCTTTACAGATCCTGCGCTACTACTACGGCAGCGATATCGAGATCGTGCGTACCAGCAACATCCAGTCCATCCCCCAGAGCTACCCCGGTTCGCCCCTCCGGCAGGGAGACAGCGGCACGGCGGTGTTCACCCTGCAGCGGCAGCTGAACCGCATCACCAAGGACTACCCCTTCCTTGGCAAACTGACTGTGGACGGGGTATTCGGCAGCCGGATGGCCGCCACGGTACGGGCGTTCCAGAAGCAGTTCAATCTGACCGCCGACGGCGTGGTGGGCCGCCAGACCTGGTATAAGATCAGCTATATCTATGTGTCGGTCAAGGATCTGGCCGAGCTGACCAGCGAGGGCGAGACTTCCAGCGGCACCCTCTCGGACGGCACCTGGGGCGGCACCACCCTGCGCACCGGCTCCACCGGCAGCGCCGTGGAGCAGCTGCAATTCTGGCTGAACACGCTGGCGCAGTACGAAAGCGCCATCCCCTCGGTGACAGTGGATGGCGTGTTCGGCAGCGGCACCGCCGCAGCGGTGCGCGCCTTCCAGCGCAAATATGGTCTTACGGTAGACGGCGTGGTGGGCCGCACCACCTGGACCGAGGTATACGACCAGTTCCGCAGCATCCAGTCCGACAACGGCACCCCCAACGCCTACCCCGGCACCGCCCTGCGGGAGGGTTCCAGCGGCCAGAACGTGCGGCTGGTGCAATTCTGGCTCAAGATCGCCCGCACCGTGTACACGAGCCTTGCCAACGTGACGGTGGACGGAAAATTCGGCTCCGCCACCGCAGCCGCCGTGCGGCGGTTCCAGAGCTATTTCGGCCTGACCAGCGACGGCGTGGTGGGCCGTATCACCTGGAACAAGCTGTATGAGGTGTACAACGACATCGCCAACAAGCTGCTTTCGTCCAGTCTGCGCCCCGGCGAGTACCCCGGCGTGCTGCGCACCGGCTCTTCCGGCACAGCGGTGCGGGAGCTGCAATTTTACCTCTACCTCATGAGCGCCTACGAGAGCAGCATCCCGCCGGTAAGCATTGACGGCAAATTTGGCGCGGATACTGAGCGCGCGGTGCGGGCGTACCAGCGGTTTGCGGGGCTTACCGTGGACGGCGTGGTAGGGCGCACCACATGGAATTCCCTCTATGGCCGCGCCAGCCAGCTGCGCAGTTCCGGGCCGGTGGTCACGCTGAAGCGTCTGCCCTACCCCGGCACCCCGCTCACCGTGGGCAGCAGCGGCAGTGCCGTGCTGTACTACGCCCTTCTGCTGCAGCGCATTGCCTACTACTTTGACAGCGTGGAAAACCCGCCCCTCTCCGACCAGTACACCGACGAGACAGCCGCCGCCACCCGCAGCGCACAGCAACTGCTTGGGCTGGAGCAGACCGGCATTGCCGATGCCGACACATGGACGGCTGTGGAAGCGCTGAGCCTGCAGCTGGCCGCCCACGCCCCGAACCCCGATAGAGACATCCCACCCAGCACCGCTTACCCAGGGCGCGCCATCACCGAGGGCAGCGCCGGGCAGGAGGTTGGACAGGTGGAGCGCTGGCTCAACCGCCGGGCACAGCTTTCCTGCGGTGAGGACTATGTGGCCGACAATAACCGCTTTGGCGCGGCAGACGCCGCTGCCGTGCGGGCTGTCCAGCAGCAGGCGGGGCTGCTGGTGACCGGCATCGTGAACCGCGAGACCTGGGCCGCCCTGCAGGCCCAGAGCTGCAATTGCGACAAGGAGGAGTGAGCCATGGCACGGCTTCTGATCTACGACGCCTACGAAAACAAGGTGTACACCTACGCCAACCTCAACGAGAACGACCCCATGCCCTACAGCACCGGCACCACCCTGCGGGTGCGGGAGTTCCGGGGCAAATCGGCCAGTCCCACCCTGTGGACCACCATTGCCGCTATGGAAGCCTGGAACCTGACCCGCCGCAAATACGGCAAGAGCATCCCGGTGGGGTATGCTTTCCGGCGCATCTGGGAGGGGGGCCACGGCACCCGCAGCCAGCACTATGCAGGCGTGGCACTCGACGTGGGCCAGAGCCTGACCCAGACCAAGCGCACCGCCATTTACAACGCGGCCCGGAACACCGGGGCCTGGGGCTATGTGGAGCCCCTGAGCCAGACCCCCACCTGGGTGCACATGGACCGCCGCTACGGCACCCCTGCCTGCAAAGGCACCACCGCCGGGTACCCCACCCTCCGGCGTGGCAGCCGGGGCTGCTATGTGATGGTGCTGCAGGACGCCCTTTCCACCCTGGGCTACCAGACCGGCAGCCGCATCGACGGTGTATTCGGTGCCCGCACCGAGGAAGCCCTGCGCGGTTACCAGCGGCGCACCAGTCTCTCGGTGGACGGGGTGTGCGGCTGCAACAGCTGGAAAAAGATCAGCACTGCCGTGCTGGGCGTGGGTCGTACCAAGACCACCATCGACTGATTTTTTGCGCAAAGAAGCCCGGAAGCGTCAGACGCCTCCGGGCTTCTCATTTTTCGGGATAAAATTCAGCCGTTCACAATGTGCTCCCCGCTGCCCTCCAACCAGGTGCGCAGGTTGCGGGTGGTGATGTCCATCAGCCGCTGCAGGGCCTCTTTGGTGGTCCAGGCGATGTGCGGCGTGAGGATGGCATTGGGCAGACTTGCGCCCTCTTCACAATACGGACTCGTACCAACGAATCAAATAAGTCAACTTGCACAGTATTTTTTCTCTTTTTAGCGGAACAAATGAAATTTATGTCAGTCTTCTCTTGCAAAAAGTACCAGGATATGAAACAATATACCATACAAGTTGTTTTTTCTTGACTAAACAGTTTCACTGCGTATGATGGGAGTAGAAAATGATGAAAGACACAAGACTACTGATCCGACTGAAAGAATACGTCAACTATGCCAGCACCGCCGAAAGCAATCTGGCGCATTACATCACCGAGGACCCCCAGGCCGTGATTGGAAAAAGCATCCATGAACTGGCCCGGCTGACCTACACTTCCCCCTCCACCATCGTCCGTTTCTGCCGCAAAATGGGCTTTCAGGGCTACCGGGAGTTCCAGCAGGGACTGATGTATGAAACCGCCCTGTACCATGAGAGCCGGGACGTCGCCCTGCAGGACATCACCCCAAAAGACTCCACCCGGAACGTGATCCGCAAGGTGACCAGCAAAAATGTAGAGTCCCTACGCATTACCGAAAAGCTGCTGGACCCAAAAGTCGTTGACGCCTGTGTGGAGTTGCTCACCCAATGCCGCCTGGTAGCGCTGTTCGGGCTGGGAGCATCCCTGCTGGCAGCCCAGGACCTACAGCTCAAACTGCTGCGAGTGGACAAACTGTGTTACCTGGCCGAGGACTGGCACAGCCAGCTGCTCTACGCACGCAATCTGCACCCGGACGATCTGGCCATCGCATTCAGCTACTCCGGCATGACCAAAGAAACCATTGCCTGCGCCAAGGTAGCCAAGCAGCAGGGTGCCCGGGTGATCACCGTCACCCGGGGAGAGTGCAGCACTGACCTTGTAAAATACGCCGACTACGCCCTGCCCGTGGGCTCTACCGAGATGATCTTACGCAGTGGGGCCATGTCCTCCCGTATCTCGCAGCTAAACATCATCGACATCCTGTACACTGCCTACATCAACCGCAATTACGACGCCTGCGTGAAAAAATTTGCGGACAACTACATTGAAAAAAACTGAACAGAAAGGAGGAACGAATGATGGTAGATCTTTCCCGTCTTACCACCGAACAGCGCAACCCCGCCACCATGGATCTGGACCAGATGTCCCCACTGGAAATTGCCGCCGTCATGAACCAGGAAGACAAAAAAGCCGTGTTAGCTGTGCAACAGGTATTGCCGCAGGTAGCCACCGCCATCCAGTGGGCCGCCGACAGCCTGCGGCAGGGTGGCCGTCTGATCTACATGGGGGCCGGCACCAGCGGCCGTCTGGGCGTTCTGGACGCCGTGGAGTGCCCACCCACCTTCGGCTCTGCGCCGGAGAGCGTGGTAGGCCTAATCGCCGGCGGCGACTGCGCCTTTGTCAAGGCTGTAGAAGGTGCCGAAGACAGCTGCACCTTGGGTGCAGAGGACCTGCAGCGCATCCACCTACAGCCGCCGGATCTGGTCATCGGACTGGCCGCCAGCGGCCGGACACCCTATGTCATCCACGGCCTGCGCTACGCCCGGAGCATCGGCTGCAAGACCGTCGCCATTGCTTGCAACGCAGGCTCCCTGATTGGGCAGGAAGCCGACCTGGCCATTGAACCGGTAACAGGCCCTGAAGTGCTCACCGGCTCCACTCGCCTGAAAGCCGGCACTGCCCAGAAGCTGATTCTGAACATGATCTCCACTGGCAGCATGGTGCACATCGGCAAGGCATATCAGAATCTAATGGTGGACGTACAGCTCACCAACGAAAAGCTGGAAGTGCGGGCACAGAACATCCTGATGGAAGTGACCGACTGCAGCCGTACCGAGGCCGCCGAGGCCCTGCAGCGCTGCAGGGGTAACGTCAAGCAGGCAATTGTCATCCTGCTGGAGCACTGCAGCCCCACCGAAGCCCACATCCGCCTGGAACAAGCGCAAGGGCACATCCGGCAGGCACTGAAGCCGCCCGAACCCTGAAGCAAAAAAGGACATCAACAAATACTAAAAGGAGGTTTCTCACATGAGTAACGAACAAATGGCCCAGAGCATTTTACAGTTTACAGGCGGAAAAGGGAACATCCGCATGGTCAGCAACTGCATGACCCGCGTCCGGCTGGAAGTCAATGACCCGTCTGTCGTGCAGATCGACCAGATCAAAGCACTCAAAGGCGTTTTCGGCGTCCATGTGGACGCACAGGTGCAGGTCATTGTAGGGCCCGGCACCGCCGCCAAGGTCGCCGCCTGCCTGCAAGAGCTGCTGGGCGACGCACACAAGGCTGCCGGCCAGGCTGACAAGGAAGCCGCCCAGGAAATCGCCGCCCGGAATAAACAGGTAATCAAGGGCCGTCAGAAGGTGTCCAAAGGCAAGCTCTTTTTAAAAACGATCAGCAATGTGTTTGTTCCGCTATCCTCCGCCCTGATTGCCAGCGGCCTGCTGGCCGGTATCCAGTCCATTCTGGTGTCGCTCACCTCCACCGGTGCGCTGGAAAGCACCGCCACCGTCCAATCTATCATCACGATCCTGCGTATCCTCAAGGCCGGTGTGCTGTCGTACCTGGTCATCCATGTGGGTGTAAACGCCGCCCGTGAGTTCAAGACCGACATCAATCTAGGCGGTGCGCTGGGCGCTGTGGTTCTGCTCACCGGTATGTCCGCCGACAACCCCCTGGTGAACATCATCACCGGTGAGCCACTTAAGTCCGGTCAGGGCGGTGTGATCGGTGTTGTAGCCGCCGTGTGGGTGCTGGCCAAGATTCGCAAGTTTATCAGCAAACGAATGCCTGAAGCGCTGGATCTGGTGCTCAGTTCCTTTATCGCCCTCACCCTTACCGGGCTGATCACTCTGTTCTTCATCATGCCGGTGGCCGGCCTGATTTCGGACGGCATCCTGATCTTTGTCACCAAGCTGCTAGAGATCGGCGGTGTGGTCACCGGCTTTGTTCTGGCCTCCATCTGGTTGCCCATCGTCATGTTCGGCCTGCATCATTTCATGACCCCCATCCACATCGAGCTCATTAACCAGACCGGCATGACCGTTCTGCTGCCCATTCTGGCCCAGGCAGGCGCAGGTCAGGTGGGTGCAGCTCTGGCCATCTGGCTTAAGTGCCGCAAGAATAAGCCTCTGGTCGGCATCGTCAAGGGTGGCCTGCCCTCCGGCATCCTCGGCATCGGCGAGCCCCTGATTTACGGTGTTACTCTCCCTCTGGGCAAACCTTTCCTCACTGCCTGCCTGGGTGCCGGTGTCGGCGGTGCGTTCATTGCCTCCTTTGGTAACGTAGGCGCCACTTCTCAGGCCGTGAGCGGCATCCTGATGCTGCCCGTAATCGCAGACCAGAAGTGGTTTATCTACGCCGGCGGCCTGCTGCTCTCCTATGCGGCCGGTTTTGTGCTCACCTACTTTTTCGGCGTACCGAAGGAAGCCGAACAACCCGCCGACACTCTGGAAGAGTTGGAAATGCAGTGATTCCACAGGAAGGAGCCCTTTTATGGCAGCATTTGGTGTGACCCTTTCCCTCACCGAAAAAACGCCGCAGCAGATCATCGCCTATCTGGAAAAGATGCAGCAGCTTCAGGTGAGCAGCGTATTCTCCTCGCTGCAGATTCCGGGAGATGACCCCGGCACCCTGCAAGACACCCTTGCACAGGTCGGCCCGTTATTCCGGCGGCAGGGGCTGGAATTTGTGGTGGACGTCTCCCCCCGTACTTTCCGCAATTTTACGCTGGAACAGCTCCGCAGCTGGGGCGTGACCTCCCTACGCATCGACAACGGCATGGAACCGCAGGAGATTGCCGAAATCTCCCATGATTTTCGCATCGTGCTCAATGCCAGCACCCTGAACGACCCCTTCCTGGATGCTTTGCAGCAGCATGGTTTTCACGGTGAACTGGAAGCCTGGCACAACTACTACCCACGCCGGAACACCGGCCTGGACGTCCGATTCTTTGAAGCACGGAATAACTGGCTGAAAGCCCACGGCGTGCGGAGCGCTGCCTTCTTTGCCGGAAACAGTGAGCTGCGTGGCACCGTATTCGAGGGCCTGCCTACGCTGGAGCGACACCGGACGATACCGCCCTTCCAGGCTTATTTGGAGTTGCAGGACCGCTATGGCCTCGATAATATCCTGCTGGGTGATTTTGACCTGGCAGAACCGGACTTTACCCAGCTGAAAGCCCTGCGAGGCCGCAGCACCCTGCTGCTGCATGTGCAAGACCTACACGAACCGGCCATTTTGCACCGACCTCTGCGGAACCGCATCGACATCGCACAGGACGTGATCCGTGCCGACGCCTTCCGGCGACAGAACAAGACCAGCTACACGCCCCGGAACAATGTGGCTCGTTCCGTTGGTACTGTCACCATTGACAACGTTGATTATGGCCGCTACATGGGGGAGCTGCAGATCGACCTCTGCCCACTCCCGGCCGACCCACGTGTCAATGTGGTGGCTCAGGTATGCGAACCGGATCTCGCCCTCCTGCCCTATGCGGCAGACCCGGCTTACCAGTTTGAATTCTGCGAGTGATCCAAAACAACCTTGCAAAAACCCCACAGCCCACCGCCTCTTTGGGATCCAGGCGATGGGCTGTGGGGCATTTTTTATAGCAATTGCAAAGCAAAACTTCTTATCTTTGTAACTGCGAACATTCCCGTATCTTCAGGTTTCTTTTTCCGGCTCAGAGGTTCACGATGTGGTCCCCCTGGCCCTCCAGCCAGGTGCGCAGGTTGCGGGTGGTGATGTCCATCAGCCGCTGCAGGGCCTCTTTGGTGGTCCAGGCGATGTGCGGCGTGAGGATGGCATTGGGCAGACTGCGCAGGCGGCTGTCCTGCGGGAGCGGCTCGGTGCCAAAGGCATCGGCCCCATAATAGGCCAGCTGCCCGCTCTGCAGGGCATCGGCCACGGCTTCCTCGTCCACCAGCGCACCGCGGGCGGTGTTCAGCAGGATCATGCCGGGCTTTGCCTTGGCCAGTGCCCCGGCATTGATGAGCCCCCGGGTAGCGGGCGTGGCCGGACAATGCAGGCTGAGCACATCGCTGCGGGCCAGCAGGGTGTCAACGTCCACGAACTCCACCCCGTCCTCTGCGTACTCCGGGCGCACGGTGCGGGTGCACACCAGCACCTTCATGCCAAAGGCGCGGGCGATGCGGGCAGTCTGGCGGCCGATGCTGCCGTAGCCGTACACGCCAAAGGTTTTGTCCAGCAGCTCCATCTGGGGCAGCAGGCCATATTCCGCCGGGATGTCCAACTGCCAATGACCCGCTTTCATGGCGCGGTCGTAGCGCTCAGCGCACTGGCAGATGGCCAGCAGCAGACTGAAGGTCATCTGCGCCACACTGTAGGTGGAGTAGCCCGGCACGTTGGCCACGGCCACGCCATGGCGGCGGCAGGCTTCCAGGTCCAGATTGTCGGTGCCTGTGGCGATGATGCCCACCCATTTCAGGTTGGGGCACTGGGCCAGAATGCTTTCGTCGATGCGGCACTTGTTCAACAGCACCAGATCGGCGTCCCCGATGCGGGGCGCGATCTCCTCATAGGCGGTGCGCACATAGCTCACGGTGTCGGGCACCAGCGCCTTCACACCGGACCAGTCCAGGTCGCCCGGCTCCATCACATAGCTTTCCAGAATGACTGCTTTCATGGTTCTTCCTCTCTTTTTCACACTCTTGTTGTTATGCCGGGTACATAGCCAGCAAGGTCTCCTGCCCGGCGGTCTGTCGGCTGTCCAGTGCCGCATACCCGCTTGCCAGCAGACGGGCCAGCCGGGCACGGTCCTGCAGCGGCACCCACACCGGCACCGGGTCCCGGGCCGCGCACCCGGCGGCCAGCACAAAGCAGGGTGCCAGACTGTTCAGCGGGCGCAGGGCCCGCAGCGCCAGCCCCTGCCGGATGTACAACGGCAGCAGGGCGTCGGACTGCGCGGTACATTCCAGCACCGCCAGCACCCGCCCGCCCCGGGCAAGGCGCTCCGCCCGGGCAAAGGCCGCCCGGAGCAGCGGTTCTGCAGCATCGGGCTGATGCAGCACCGGCGGCGTGAGGAACTGCCCGCCCTCCACACCGCGCCAGCCTGCCCAGGCCCGCAGGGCCGCGGCAAGGGCGGTGTCAGCGTTCAGCGGTTGGAGCAGCACAGCCCCGGCCGGAGCCCCGGCGGCATCGCACACGCCGCACACCTCGCCTACAGTAAGCATCCGCAGCACCTCGCTGCGGGGGCGGTAAAGACTGCCTGCCTCGCCCCGGAGCAGAAAACAGAATTCCTCGGCGGAAAACCGCCGCACCGGCCGCACCCGCGGCGGGTCACAAACCTGGATCATTTTGGGTCCCCCATTCTTTTCTGGAATGCTCTCAGCATACCGAAAAGCGGGTGCGAACCGACACGAAACCGCGCTGCCTTATTCCAGCACGACGTCCTCGCTCAGGACCTGCCCGATGGGCTTGGCAATGCACAGATCTGCCTGGGCGTCGGCCCCGGTGGGCTGCATGTTGATCACCACCAGATGGTCGCCCCGGAAATACCGGATGAGCCCGGCCGCCGGGTACACCACCAGACTGGTGCCGCCGATGATGAGGGTGTCCGCGTGGCGGATGGCGTTCACCGCGCCGGACAGCACTTCCTCGTCCAAACCTTCCTCATACAGCACCACATCCGGCTTGACGATGCCGCCGCATTTTTCGCAGCGGGGCACCCCGGTGCTGTTGGCGATGTAGTCCACATCATAAAAAGCCCCACAGCGGGTGCAGTAGTTGCGCAGGGTGCTGCCGTGCAGCTCGTACACGGTCTTGCTGCCGGCGGCCTGATGCAGCCCGTCAATATTCTGGGTGACCACGGCCTTCAGCTTGCCCTGCTTTTCCAGCTTTGCCAGACGCAGGTGTGCGGCGTTGGGCTTTGCTCCCTTTACAATGAGCTTATCGCGGTAAAACCGGTAGAACTCTTCCGGGTTCCGTTCCCAGAAGGTGTGGCTGAGAATGGTCTCCGGCGGGTAGTCGTATTTCTGGTGATACAACCCATCCACACTGCGGAAATCCGGGATGCCGCTCTCGGTGGACACTCCCGCCCCGCCAAAAAAGACGATGCGGCTGCTCTTTGCCAGAATCTCTTCCAATGCCTGTACCATAAACGCAAACGCCCCTTTCCTCATGGCTGATTTTGTGTTAAGATACCATCAGTATAGCACATTCTGGCCAGAAAGGAAGCGTTGGTTTTTTGAACGTCTGGTACATCAACAGTATGCTGGGCACCCTGCGGCTGGAGGAAGAGGACGACGCCCTGTGCGGGGTACAGCTGTGTCCGGACGGCGTGCCGGACCTGGAGCCGCTGCCCCGCAAGGTCTGCGAGACGCCCCTGCTGCAGGAAACCGAAGAGCAGCTCAACGAATACTTTGCCGGGGCACGGCGGGAGTTCGACCTGCCGCTGGCCCCCAAAGGCACCGCCTTCCAGAAAGCGGTCTGGGCCGAGATGAACAAGATTCCCTACGGCGAGGTGCGCACCTACGGTCAGCTGGCCGCGGCCCTCGGCAAACCAAAGGCCGCCCGCGCCGTGGGCGGGGCCTGCCACTGCAACCCCATTGCCATCATCCAGCCCTGCCACCGGGTAGTGGGTGCCAACGGCTCCCTCACCGGCTACGCCTACGGGCTGGAGGTAAAAGAGTATCTGCTGGAGCTGGAGCAGGATTAAGGGCACAAAAGCCTCCCCACCACAGTGGGGAGGCTTTTTTATCGCTGATGTTCCGCAAACATCCTGCCCAGTTCCGGCAGGATGTCGTGGGGCAGCATGCCGTATTCGCCGTGGACGGCGGCGGCACGGTCGGCGGCGGCACCATGCAGGTACACCGCACAGGCGGCAGCCTCATAGGCGGGCAGGCGGCAGGCCAGCAGGGCGGCGGTCATGCCCGCCAGCACGTCCCCACTGCCGCCACGGGAAAGGCCGGGGTTGCCGGTGGGGTTCACGCGCACCCGGCCGTCCGGGGCCGCTACCACCGTGCGGGCACCTTTGAGCACCACCACGGCGTTCCACGCCTGCGCATACCGCAGGGCCGTGCCCTCCCGGTCGGCGTTGATCTGCGCCGCCGACAGGCCGGTGAGCCGGGCCATCTCACCGGGGTGGGGCGTGACGATCAGCTCCCCCGCCGGGTGTGGGAAGGCTGCCCCTTCTGCCAGCAGCCGGGCTGCGGCGTTCAGGCCGTCGGCGTCCAGCACGGCACTGCCCGCAAAACCGGGCAAAAGCTGCTGCACAAGGGCCTGGGTCTCGGCGGCGCGGGCCGCACTCTGGGCGGTGCCGCCAAGGCCGGGGCCAAGCAGCAGAACGGTTGCTTTCTGCCGCCGGAGCAGCGGCATGTTTTCCGGGGAAATACCGCCCTCGGCCCCTGCCCTGCAGGGGCACAGGCAGCACTCCGGCAGGCGGGCTGCGGCGGCGCTCACCACCGGTTCCACACTGGCAAGGGTCACGATGCCCGCCCCGGTGCGCAATGCGCCCTCTGCGGCCAGCAGTGCAGCGCCCCGGTAGAATGCGCTGCCCGCCACGGCCAGCACACTGCCAAAGGTGCCCTTATGGCTGTCCCGCGGGCGGCGGGGGATATTCTGCCAGACAAATTCTTCGGTAATTTCAACAGCCATCATTCCACCTCCGGCCGGACGATTTGAAATGCCCTCCGTTTCACTCTGGGCATTCTCAGCGGAAAAATTATTATTTATCGCAACGAGAGCAGCCTGCGGGCTGCTCTCATTGCTTTTTCACGGGTAGGTCGTAACGGAAAATTGCAGCATCACGCTTCCCCCTGCACCAGGGCGCGGATCTGCTTTTCCACGTTCTGCACTTCTTCGTGGAACATGCGGGCGGAGACACGCAGGGCACCGTGGCCCAGGATGATGATCTGCTCCATGCCGTCGGAGGTGGCCACCCGGACACGGCGGTTCCGGCCGATCTCATGGGTGACCCGCTCGATGAACATGTCCGCCGTTTCGGCCTCCTTGGTGTAGACCACATGGATATTGTGGTACTGCTCAATGCTGCCGGGGCTGCCGGGCACCCGGTAGGCATCGAACACCAGGATGAGCACGCACTTCTGGAAGCCCTGATAGTTGCACAGGATGTCCATCAGCTTGTGGCGGGCGGCGTCCAGGCTCTCTTTGGAAAGGGCGTTCAGCTCGTCCCACGCAAAGATGATGTTGTAGCCGTCCACCAGCAGGTATTCCGGCGCGATTTCCCACTGCTCGGCGGCAAAGTCGGGGCGCTCCCGCTTCTGCACCGGGCGGAAGGCTGCCAGCGGGTCCCGCTTGATGGGGCCGTAGGTGCGCTCGAAAATTTTGAGCAGCTCGGCGTCCTCTTCCAGCGTGGCGCGGTAAGCCATGGCCCGACGCTGAGGCACAGCCGCTTCCTGCTCCGGACGGGTGCTTTTGCCCCAGCCGCTGTCCACATGCATGTGGCTGCGCACCTGATCCCAGGGCACCACAAAACCGGCCCCGTGGGCGCAGAACACTGAATCTGCCGGGTTGTCGAGATCATGCTCCGGCTCATAGCCGATGGCCGCGATCACCTCCTGCGCGTTGTGGCAGGGGCGGTAGCCGTCCAGTGTCAGGCTCAGATGGCCCCGGCCGCGGGTGTAGCTCACCACCTCCATGGGGTAGCTGCGCATGGTGGACACCGGCGCAAACCCGGTGAGCACCGCCGTCTCCTCCCCGCTTTCCGGCGGGTCAAAGGTGCCCTCCATGCGCTGGATATCGCTCATGGCGCGGCCGATGTTCTCGGCGGGCACCTCCAGCCGAAAAGCATACCACGGCTCCAGCAGCTGGCTTTTGGCCAGCATCAGGCCCTGCCGTACTGCGCGGTAGGTGGCCTGCCGGAAGTCGCCGCCCTCGGTGTGCTTGAGGTGGGCCCGGCCCGCAATGAGGGTGATCTTCACATCGGTGAGGGGCGACCCGGTCAGCACGCCAAGGTGCTGTTTTTCTTCCAGATGGGTCAGCACCAGCCGCTGCCAGTTTTTGTCCAGCACCTCTTCCCGGCAGTCGGCGGCAAACTGCATGCCGCTGCCGCGGGGCAGGGGTTCCAGTTTCAGGTGCACTTCCGCGTAATGGCGCAGCGGCTCATAGTGGCCCACGCCCTCCATGGGCTCGGTGATGGTCTCCTTGTACAGGATGCCGCCGGGGCCGAACTCCACTTCCAGCCCGAACCGCTCGGCCAGCAGGCTGCGCAGCACCTCCAGCTGGATCTCGCCCATGAGCTGGACATGGATCTCACCCAGCGTCTCGTTCCATACCACATGGAGCTGGGGTTCCTCTTCTTCCAGCCGGTGCAGCTTGCCCAGTGCCGCATGCGCGTCGGCCCCCTCCGGCAGCAGCACCTGATAGCTCAGCACCGGTTCCAGCACCGGCAGGTCACTGTCCCGCTCTGCGCCCAGTCCCTCGCCGGGGCGGGCCTTGGTCAGGCCGGTCACGGCACACACCTGCCCGGGACCGATGGCCTCTGTCAGTGTGTATTTGGCACCGGAATACAGCCGCAGCTGGTTGGCTTTTTCGGCCCAGGGCTCGCCGTCCGCTTCGCCGGTAAGCTGGGCTTTCACCTTCAGTTCCCCGCCGGTGACCCGCAGCCAGGTCAAGCGCGCGCCCTGCTCGTCCTGCGACACCTTGAACACTTTGGCGCCAAAGGCTTCCAGCGCCGGGGCCGGGCGGGTGTAACGGTCCAGCCCGTCCAGCAGGGCATCCACACCCTCCAGCTTGAGGGCCGCCCCGAACCAGCACGGGAACACATGCCGCCGCGCAATGGCAGGGATGAGGTCGGCGTCCTGCAGCTGTCCGGCATCCAGCATCCGGTCCATCAGGTTTTCGTCGCACAGGGCCAGTGCCTCGTCCCGGTCGGCCTGTTCTGCCCCGAAATCCACAAAGCCCTCGCCCAGGCGCCGGTTCAGCTGGGCAAGAAGCTCCTGCCGCTCCATGCCGGGCAGATCCATCTTGTTCACGAACACAAAAGTGGGCACATGGTAGCGCCGCAGCAGCCGCCAGAGCGTCTCGGTATGGCTCTGCACGCCATCGGTGCCGCTGACCACCAGCACCGCGTAATCCAGCACCTGCAGGGTGCGCTCCGTCTCGGTGGAAAAATCCACATGGCCCGGTGTGTCCAGCAGGGTGATGTCGGTATCACCCGCTGTGAGCAGGGCCTGTTTGGAAAAGATGGTGATGCCACGCGCTTTTTCCAGCGCATCGGTGTCCAGAAAGGCGTCCTTGTGATCCACCCGGCCCAGGCGGCGGGTCACACCGGCGCGGTAGAGCATGGCTTCCGACAGGGTGGTCTTGCCGGAGTCCACATGGGCCAGAATGCCCAGTACGATTTGTTTGCGCGTTGATTCCATCCGCTCAGTCTCCCTCAATGCATATTCCTATTTATTGTATCACGGGCGGGGCAAAAAGAAAAGCGGAGCGACCGCAGTCACTCCGCTTTTTAAAAGGATTTGATTTACTCCACGATGATGCTCTTGCCAGTCATCTCTGCCGGGACAGGCAGGCCGATGTAGGGCAGCATGGTGGGTGCGATGTCGGCCAGGCAGCCGCCCTCGCGCAGCTTCACGTCGCCGCAGCCAACGGCCACGAAGGGCACCACGTTGGTGGTGTGGGCGGTGAAGGGGGTGCCGTCCGGGTTCATCATCTTTTCGGCATTGCCGTGGTCCGCGGTGATAAAGGCGCAGCCGCCGGCGTTCAGCACGGCAGAGACCACCTGGTCCACAGCAGTGTCCACAGCCTCGACGGCCTTGACGGCAGCGTCGAACACGCCGGTGTGGCCGACCATGTCGCAGTTGGCGAAGTTCAGGATGACCACGTCATACTTGCCGCTCTCAATGCGCTTGACGCATTCGGCAGCCACTTCGGGGGCGCTCATCTCCGGCTTCAGGTCGTAGGTAGCCACCTTCGGGCTGGGGATGACGCAGCGGTCCTCGCCCTCGTAGGGAGCCTCGACGCCGCCGTTGAAGAAGAAGGTGACGTGTGCGTACTTCTCGGTCTCTGCAATGCGCAGCTGGGTCTTGCCGTTCTCAGACAGGTACTGGCCCAGAACGTTCTTCAGCTCCACCGGCGGGTAAGCCACTTCGCAGTTGGGCATGGTGGCGTCGTACTCGGCCATGCAGACGTAGTGCACCTGCTTGCGGCCGCCGCGGCGCTCGAAGCCCTTGAAGTCATCGTCGCAGAAGATGCGGGTCATCTGACGGGCACGGTCGGGGCGGAAGTTCATGAAGATGACGGTGTCGCCGTCCTGCACGCGGCCGCCCTCGCAGGTGACGCAGGGCAGAACGAACTCGTCCGTCTTGTCGGCAGCGTAGGAAGCCTCGATGGCCTCGGCGGCATTGGCAGCGTGGTTGCCCTCGCCGTAGACAAAGGCAGCATAGGCCTTCTCCTCACGGTCCCAGTTGTTGTCGCGGTCCATGGCGTAGTAACGACCGGAAACGCTGGCGATCTTGCCGATGCCCAGCTCGTCCAGCTTGGCCTGCAGGTCGGCCAGGAAGCGCTTGCCGTCATGGGGATCGGTGTCGCGGCCGTCGGTGATGCAGTGCAGGTAGACGTCCTTGGCACCCATGTGCTTGGCCATTTCCAGCACGCCGAACCAGTGGTCAGCGTGGCTGTGCACGCCGCCGGTGCCCACCAGGCCCATCAGATGGATGGCCTTGCCGGCATCGATGGCAGCCTGCATGTTCTTGACCAGAACAGGGTTCTTGAGCATCTCACCGTCCTTGATGGACTTGGTGATCAGGGTCAGCTGCTGGTACACGATGCGGCCGGCACCCATGTTGGTGTGACCGACCTCGGAGTTGCCCATCTGGCCGTCGGGCAGGCCGACTGCCATGCCGGAAGCCTCAATGGTGGTCATGGGGTATTTTGCCATCAGAGCATCCAGATGGGGGGTCTTGGCGGCCACCACGGCGTTGCCGTAGGTCTCGCCCGGCACCCAGCCGAAGCCATCCATGATGCACAGAAGAACAGGTTTCTTTGCCATAAAATGAAATCTCCTTTAATTTGAACAAATAGCGCCCGGCTCAGCGCTGGATTACGGCGCAGCCGGGCGCTGGAAAGCATAATTTCGTCAGCCCTTAGCCCTTGGTGGCTGCGTTGACGATGACTGCAAAGTCAGGAGCCTTCAGGGATGCGCCGCCGATCAGGCCGCCGTCCACATCCTTCTTGCTCAGCAGCTCTTCGCAGTTCTTGGCATTCATGCTGCCGCCGTACTGGATGGTGGTAGCCTCAGCCACAGCCTCACCGTACACCTCGCCGATGACCTTGCGGATCTGGCCGCAGACTTCCTCCGCCTGGTCCGCAGTAGCGGTCTTGCCGGTGCCGATGGCCCAGATGGGCTCGTAAGCGATGACCACGTTGGCCATCTGCTCAGCGGTCACGTCACGCAGAGCGATCTTGGTCTGCATGCGCACCAGCTCCTCGGTCACGCCCTCTTCGCGCTGCTGCAGGCTCTCGCCCACGCAGATGATGACCTTCAGGCCAGCGTTCAGGGCTGCCAAAGCGCGCTTGTTAACGGTCTGGTCGGTCTCTGCGAAATACTGACGACGCTCGGAGTGGCCCACGATGACATACTCCACGCCCAGATCCACCAGCATGTCGGCGCTGATCTCACCAGTGAAAGCACCGGACTTCTCGAAGTGGACGTTCTCGGCACCCACATGGATGTTGGTGCCCTTGGTCTTTTCTACAGCGGTGACCAGGTCGGTGTAGGGAGTGCAGATGACGACCTCGCAGCCTGCGTCCTGCACGGCGGGCACCAGCTCGTCCACCAGAACAGCAGCCTCGGAGGCGGTCTTGTTCATCTTCCAGTTGCCTGCAATAATAGCCTTGCGCTTTGCCTTATCCATGATACTCTATCTCCTTTATTTACCTTCTGCAAACAAAAAGGTGCGGCGGCGTTGCAGCCGCCGCACCCATCCTGATGCCGGAAAAAATTATGCGTTCTGGATGACTGCGATGCCGGGCAGCTCCTTGCCCTCCAGATACTCCAGAGAAGCGCCGCCGCCGGTGGAGATGTGGGTCATCTTGTCGCCCAGACCCATCTGCTGCACAGCTGCTGCGCTGTCGCCGCCGCCGATGACGGTGGTAGCGTCGCTCTCAGCCATAGCCTTGGCAACAGCCAGAGTGCCGGCTGCCAGAGTGGGGTTCTCGAACACGCCCATGGGTCCGTTCCAGACAACGGTCTTGGAAGCCTTGACGGCGTCAGCAAACAGCTTCATGGTCTCAGGGCCGATGTCGCAGCCTTCCATGTCTGCCGGGATCGCAGTGACGGGCACAACGGTGGTCTCGACGGGTGCGTCGATGGGATCGGGGAAGTCCTTGATGCAGACAGCATCGACGGGCAGCAGCAGCTTGACGCCCTTCTCCTGAGCCTTGGCCATCATCTCCTTGCAGTAGTCCAGCTTGGAGTCATCGCACAGGCTCTTGCCCACTTCGTAGCCCTGAGCCTTGACGAAGGTGTAAGCCATGCCGCCGCCGATGATCAGGGTATCGACCTTCTCCAGCAGGTTGGAGATGACGTTCAGCTTGTCAGCGACCTTTGCGCCGCCCAGGATGGCGGTGAAGGGACGGACGGGATCGTTCACGGCGTTGCCCAGGTACTTGATCTCCTTCTCCATCAGGTAGCCGACAGCGGTGTCCTTGATGTAGTCGGTGACGCCTGCGGTGGAGCAGTGTGCACGGTGGCAGCTGCCGAATGCATCGTCAACGTATGCATCAGCCAGAGAAGCCAGCTCCTGGCTGAACTCGGGCATGTTCTTGGTCTCTTCCTTGCGGAAACGGGTGTTCTGCAGCAGAACGACGTCGCCGTTGTTCATGGCAGCCACAGCAGCCTTTGCGTTGTCGCCCACGACGGTGTCGTCGTCCGCAAACACAACGGTCTTGCCCAGCTTTGCGCTCAGAGCCACAGCAACGGGTGCCAGGCTGAACTTTGCCTCGGGGCCGTTCTTGGGCTTGCCCAGGTGGCTGCACAGGATGACCTTAGCGCCATCGTTGACCAGCTTCTGGATGGTGGGCAGAGCCGCATTGATGCGGTTCTCGTTGGTGATGACACCGTCCTTCATCGGGACGTTGAAATCACAGCGGACAAGCACCTTCTTGCCGCAGTAGTTCTGATCGTCGATCGTCTTCTTACCTAAACCCATGGTAATAAACTCCTCTCAAGCTTTGATTTCTGAACTAGAGTTTCGCTCGCTTTTCAGGGGGCATTCCTGCCCCGCCTGTTACTATTATAAACAAAAACTGTGTACAATGCAAGGACGCAGAATAGATAATTGTTTAACAAACATTTCCTGTGGTTGTTCCAAAATGTGTCTATTTTGACCGAACCGGGCACAAACCACGATGCATCCCTGTTTTTGCGAGCGGCATCTCTCTCCTGCCGTACCATTTTTACCGGCAGGAACAGACGCTTCCCCTGCTGTATACGCCCCGATCAAAATACACCCGGACAAACAAAAGCACCCTTTTCTCCACGGAATGCAGAGAAAGGGGTGCAAGTCAACGTATTCACATGGCCATGCCGGAACCGGCACAGCCCGGTACGTTCACCTCAGGCACTTTCCAGTGAGAAGCTATAATCAGCAGTTCTCAGCGAAGTACTTGATGGTACGGACCATCTGAGAGGTGTAGGAGTTCTCGTTGTCGTACCAAGACACGACCTGGACCTGGTAGGTGTCGTCGTAGCTACGCTGGTTTTTCGCACACTTTTTGTAGTCGTTCCTAATTTTGAAACAACAGTTACAGTACCACAGCGCACAGTTGTCGTACCAAACACGGCTTGTTCGTACCACTATTATACCACGTTTCATCGTTATTTTCAAGTTTTTCTTATTTCTTTTTCAGGTAGTATATTTATGCGAACGATAGCACATATTCTCATTCATCATCCTCCGGAGAGCCCGGGGCCCGGGGGGCTCCACCGGGGCGTCTGCCCTGCCCAGGTACTCTCCTCAGTCCGTGATCTTGCGGCTTTGAGGGGTGATATCAGGGTGGATTTTATGGAGGTGAGCAGATACCAGATGGCTGTGTAGCAGGTTGTTTGTGGCCCTTGCAGCTTTTTCCCGGCGGTTTTTGGATTGAAATTTCACCGGACGTGTTTTTGAAGGGTACGGTGGGAGAAGGAGGATATTTATTCGATATAGAACAATCAACAATAAAAGACATCATCCATCCTTAGAATGTCACATCTGCCGACCAGCTCTTTTCATCTTCCCATTCTCTTTATTGCTGTATAGTTCATCCAGCATTGCTCCCTGCACAAACCCGGTAAAGAGAATCCGATCGTCACCCTTCGCCAGGTCTTTCAATTCCTCCATAAAGGAATCCGTATCGCTGGAGCCACCTGCGATGACCAGCTTTTTATCCGTCTTGACATTCTTGAAAGCCTCAACCAGATATCGAATGCCCTTTTCCGGCACCAGACGACCGAGGAACAATATGTATGAGTCTTTTTTCAGCCCGAACTTATCTGTAATCAGACTTGCTTCCCGAATCTGCGGCCTATTCACGCCATTAGGGATAAAGTGCGTTTCTCTTCCATAAGTTTCCTTAAAATAGTCCTGCACTCCTTTGCTCAGAACAATGACCTCGTCCGCATATTTCGCAGCATTTTTTTCGCCTTGGTGGATAAACTTAGAGCCAAGTCCTGATTGCCATTTCTCGCGCTGCCAATCAATGCCGGCCGATGTCAAGTCTTGGACAACATTTTTTACAAATAAATTTGAAAAAAAGCAAAAAAATAAGCCCTACAAGGCTTTCAGTCGGTATCGAACCGCTCTGAGCCTTGTAGGGCTTAACTGTTACTCTATATGATTTTCTCTTAGACTGCCTGCAGCGGAGTGTTTTCCATCACTTTCTTAAACTGCTCCACTGTCATTTTTGCCTTTTCAGCAGCGCGCTCTATTTTTAAATCACCGTCTCGAACAAGCTGCACCAACATCCGCATCTCACCAATGTTGATGCCTTCGGCCTTTACGCCCTGACTAAGGTTGCACATAACAAGCACCTCTCTTTCCAGTTCTTCGTTCATTGCAACACCAAATTCTTCTTCAAGAATTTTCTTTTTCTCTGTAGCTGCTCTGGATGAAGAGAGCAACACATCCATAAATTTCACAATACCTGTATAGTTTTCTGTGCCCGGTTCTCCCAGACAAATCGTTACAACACTCATCAAATCGTAATTTTCCGATTTTTCAACAGCGTTTCCAATCAACTGCTCTGGTCGGATAGAATAACGAATCAGAGTGTTTTGGAACTCCCTGGTTGGGTGTGTACAAACCCAGATAGAGTACACTTTTCGGATTTTCCCATACTCCGAGTTCGTGAATATCGGACCATGCTGTGCGGAGATCATCCTGCTGCAATAATAGATTGCTCGCTTTGTCAAAGGGTATCCCGGATTAAAAGCAGTCTGCGCTTCCACATTAATAATAAGACGTATCACATCTTTCTGTGCAGTAGAATCCTCTGATGTTGGTGCGATTGCATCGAACCGAACATCATAATTGATGCTTCCTTCCGTCAGCGTAGAATCCTCATTATTGCTTCCGACAATTACGTCAGAAGTTTTCTTGGGTCTGTTTGTATCATCAACATGAACGCCAACCGTGCCCACTTCCGGCGTTCCTTCGATATACTTCTCTGCAATTTCGTCTACGGAACAGGCACTGTACTCATTCACACAGTTCTTCATAATCTGTGCCAGAATTTGTTTGTTGGCAAGCAGCTTCTTGGCAGCCTTATCATAACTCGAATCATATTCCGTCTGCGTTATCGCATGAGCAAGCTGATTTTCCATCGGCATTCACTTCCTTACAGCAGGTTCAACGGGAGCGTATACTACCCCTATTGTGCTTTCATCTTACCATAAAACACTTTGCATATCAAGCTGACAGATGTAAACTTTTCTGCATAGATTTGTCCATATTGCCCACCCTGGTTTAAATCTAAGTCGGCATAATTCAGCATAATATTTCAATAGAGCAATACCCATATTCAAGATTCTTCCCGCCTTGACTACCATTCCCGTTCATCTTTTTCAAGTGAAATGATAACTGCGTTTTTCTCAGCCTCATATCTCCCCTTAAACTGATGATCCTTTCCTACAGCTAGTTCATTTGCCTCCAGCAACGCCTGAATGAACTGTATTCCGTTAATCATCATTCGGCACTGCCCATCGGTCAACAGCCTGTCTGGAACCTTAAAGGACATGGGATGTTCAGCGGTGCACGGAGTAATCGCAATAGACTTCCGATCTTTCCTCTGCAAAACACAAATATAGGTCGGACTCCCAAGGACACGAATAACATCCTTTCCCACATTCATTCTTCGGCTTTCTGCCGGAATCGTCACCATCAGATTCATAATTCGTCCAGAACTCATGTCAGCATTCCTTTCTCAACAACCTCACTGCCCGGTCGTTGTACATTTTCAGGCTGTTCCGACAAATCTGGCAAAGGTATATTTTCAGATTCTTCACATTGCGGTATCGGTACTGAAATAGTATCTGTTTTCTGTTCAGGCTCATCCAATACAGCAGAGCCCTGATACCCAATAAAATCCTCGAACAGATTCATCTGATGACCAGAGATGTAATCATTATAAGATTTCCCGATCCGATCCTTATAGACATCTGGGAAGAACTTTATCTGTTTTTTCTTCATTTCGCCAGTAAGCGGGTCCGTATATTCCTGTGGCTTCGGTGTGAACATGATTGCTTCTTCCAAATCGAACAACATACAAAGGCCCTGATCAGAATTAGCCACCACGACACTGGTAACGACAACTCCATTTCCAGTTCATTGCTTCAAATATCACCCCTGAAAACGCCCTGGATGAAAAACTGCTGCAAATCTTATCCTTATTTTCCCAATGTATTGCTGTTGAAGCGTCACGATTACTTTTTCGCAGGATCACGACTTGCAGAATCGGATGATAGAGCAGTTCCACATGCTCGCAGTCGTCCAAGCGGGTATGACACGCTTTGCTGAAACGGATTCCATTTTTTGAGATTGTTATGACCGGGCTGCTCTGGTTGATAAAGCAAGTACCTGAAACCGTCAGATAATCAGATAACAATGCCATATCCAACTTCTTTCCAGACCTCATTTCCGTCATATCGTTCAGTTCGACCACTTCTTCCGGCAGATAGGCATTCAGGCAAAGGCTGCGGATGCTTTCGGCATTGATGCCACTCCAGTTCGGATGGATGCCCACGAATCCTTTCAATGCTCCCTGCTGGATTACTACAATATCCTGCACCCCGCACTTCTTTTTGCTGGACGCCACAAGATGTGCAGCCCGTGCAATTTCCGGCGAAACAATCGCTTCGTGATGTTCTGGAACGTAGGCAGAGCAGCGATTTCCGTTATTCTTTGTGCTCCCTGCACAAACCCAGTAAAAAGAATCCGATCGTCACCCTTCGCCAGTTCTTTCAATTCCTCCATAAAGGAATCCGTATCACTAGAGCCACCTGCGATGACCAGTTTTTTATCTGTCTTGACATTCTTGAATGCCTCAACCAGATATCGAATCCCCTTCTCCGGCACCAGACGACCGAGGAACAGTATGTAGGAATCCTTTTCCAGTCCAAAATGATCCGTGATCAGCTTTGCCTCCCGAACCTCTGGCCGATTGACACCATTAGGGATAAAATGTGTCTCCCTTCCGTAGGTCTCCATGAAATATTTCTGAACGCCTTTGCTTAGAACAATGATTTCATCTGCATATTTCACGGCACTTTTTTCACCCTGCCGGATAAATTTTGATCCAACGCCAAATTTCCATTTTTCGCGGGCCCAGTCCAAACCGTGAATAGTGCAGATTACACGCTTGCCAAAAAGTTTTGGTATCCAACAGAAAAAGGCAGGACCTTCTGCATGGATATGCACCACATCGTATCTTCCAAATGCACTACAAAGTGCTGCGAAAAAGGACGAGCTTACCGCTGCAAGTCCCCCTGATGTCAAGATAGGGACAAAAAAATCCTCAAAAAAAGCAAAAAAATAAGCCCCACAAGGCTTTTCTGACAATTCTTTGAATCATCAGGGCCTTGTAGGGCTATCCGTTATCTTATGCTATTTTGTTTTCACACTGCCTGTAATGGGGTGTTCTCCATTGTTTCCTTAAACTGCTCAACTGTCATCTTTGCTTTTGCCGCAGCACGCTCCAGCGGTAAATCACCCTCTCGAACAAGCTGAACCAGCATCCGAATCTCGCCAATTCCGATGCCTTCGATTCTGCCTTCCTGACGGCCTTCTTCACGGCCTTCGGCTCTTACGCCTTGACTAAGATTGCACACTTCAAGCACCTCTCTTTCCAGTTCTTCGCTCATTGCAACGCCAAACTCTTCTTCCAGAATCTTCTTTTTCTCCGAACCTGATCTTGTGGAAGATAACAGCACTTCCATAAATTTCAGGATTCCCTTATGATTCTCCGTCCCTGGCTTGCCTAAACAAATCATTACGACACTCATCAAATCGTAGTTTTCGGTTTCTTCCTGCGCTTCTCCAATCAACTGTTCGGGTTTGATGGAGTACCGGGTAAGCGTATTTTCAAAACCATCTGACGGCTGAGTACAAATCCAGATGGAGTAGACCTTACGAATCTTCCCATATTCAGATTTTGTAAAAATCGGACCGTGCTGTGCAGAAATCATTCTGCTACAATAATAGATTGCCCGTTTCGTCAATGGGTATCCCGGCTTGAATTTTGTCTGTGCTTCCACATTGATAATCAGACGAATGACTTCTTCCTGTTCTGCACTGTCCGCAGATTTCGGTGCGATTGCGTCAAAGCGAACATCGTAGAACAATGTTCCCTCGGTCAGCGTAGAGTCCTCGTTGTTACTACCCTTGATTACATCTGTTGACTTTTTGGGTCTGTTCGTATCATCGACATGAACACCAACAGAGCCAACCTCCGGGGTTCCCTCGATGTATTTCTCAACAATATCATCTACGGTGCAATCGCTGTATTCATTCACACAGCCTTTCATGATCTGTGCCAGAATCTGTTTGTTTGCCAACAGCTTTTTCGCTGTTCTGTCATACCTCGAATCATACTCTGTCTGATCTATCGTGTGGGCAAGCTGATTTTCCACCGTGCCTTGTTTTTCCATCGGCATTCACTTCCTCGCAGTAGATTCAACAAGAGCGTAAACTCTCCTATCGTACTTCCATCTTACCATAATTCACCGCCCATATCAAGCAACCAACTGTAAACTTTCCTTGCACGGAGTTGTCCATATTATTGCATTCTTCGCCACTGTTATATCATAGGCAACTAATTATTTCAGAACCCACTAATGTGAGATTCACATTTCAGTCAGTACTCTCCCGTTTTCTATCTGCATCGCATCCGTTATCTTAAACGAAACAAGTCGCTGCTGTGGAAAAGCTCTTCCGATCAGCCGATAGGACATTTTCTTGTCCCACCCAGAATCCCCGTAAATCATGCGAACCAATGCCATACACTTGATTTCGCCGCTATTAGATTCGTCTGGTTTTCCCACACGATGCGCTCCTGATTCTTCTGCTCCACACGCCTGTACAGCTATCTGTTTCATTTTACGATTATACAGAAACCGATAGTGTGACGGCCATTCTAACGCTTCCAGCGTTTTTCTGAAGACCGTGATTCGTCCCTCTTCCTCGCAGAAACTCATGCCAAGTCCTGCCTGTTGCTCCATTTTCTGTTCTGTTTTTTGCATATTGCTCACCTCCCACAAATGGACAGACTCTCCCCTTGTACAACCTGTCAATTAGTCCTTTCCAGCTTCAGGAGCAATCTTTCCTGTCAGAATCCCCATTGACACATACCCATCCATTTGCTTGACTTCAGATTCTTTCCGGTGTTCTTCCACAGGCACACCAAAAGTTCCCACAATATCATCCAGGTAAAATCCCTTTCGGCTGTTCACAGGTTTTGTTGACGCAGCATTATCCTGCGAATCGACTGCGTTCTTTTTTCTCTGTCCTTCATGAAAAATTTCTGGCACAAGCAGATCAAAAACATACAGAGTTTCACCCTCAAAGGTAATCCTGTACCCCAGCATTTTATATCGGCACTCGCTGTCCCATCCCATTTTCTGATAAACTAAAGTCGCAAATGGCTTGCAGGACATCTTCCGGCTTTTGCGCTTATCCGGTTTTGCCACGCACCAACGCAGAGCGTCCTTGTCATTTTCATCACACCCACGAACAACGATACGCTTCAAATCATTGTTGAACATGACATGAACATAGACCACATCCTCCAGCCCTGTGATACAGGCTGTATTGAATGTGATACTATCTTTACGAATCACGATTGCCGGGTCACGCAGATGGGCAAACAATTCCTTTCGCACGACCTGGTAGCCATCATACGAAAAGGCACTTTCCAGTTCTTCCGCCCGTGCGTCTCTATCATCCTGCACAATCTGCTTCTCTGGCGGCATGATTGTTGTGTTTTCTTCATTCATCTATAATCAGTCCATCCTTCCATTATCTTCTCCGCTTCACGGAGCAACTCATTTAGACTTTCTGCCGTAAATATGTTCATTTCCTCTATCTCCGTCGCAGGACGAAATACATCCCAGTTTCCGGCATAATGCTCCTGCCGTAAGATACCCACCTGTGCTATACTTGTAATCGGCTGTCCAAATGTTCCAGCCCACTCTGGTGGAAAAATGTAAATCTTCTTTTTGACCGTTTCGCCCTCATCTTCTTCGGTGTTTTCCTTTGGAGGCAGAACGATTTCTTCCACCTTAATCATTTCAGGCTCATCAAATGCGAACAGCATCATTTTGTTATCGCCCTGCTCCAAAAACTGGCCACGGAACCGATAACGCAAATCCTCATCCCATTCCATAATGTCAAATAAAGTCTTTGCAAGTCCACGACAGCCCAAAGTGCTTGCACACCAACGTCCCTCTTTCAGTCTGCCCCAACGGATCGCGTTTGGATTATTCTTGTCACAGGGGCGAATGGCAATGCAGCGTTCAACAGAATTTAGCAGCAGCTCCACATATTCAACATTTTCAAACTTTTTCAAGCAAGCGGTGTTAAAGCGCAATCGTCCATTAGAAATCGTCATAGCCGGATTCTGCATAGTAGAAAAATACTGTACCCTGACTATTTCATAGCCCGTCAGATCAAGACGCTTTTTCACATCCGCAGTAACAGTGACATCCGGTTCTTTCATCACGCTTTCAGAGGCTTCCCTGTATTCTTCTGCCGAAAAACCTGTCCAATCCTTATCAAAAGGCACATATCCTCGCAAAATCCCATCTTCAACCACGCTCAACACGGGCAAGGGTCTGTTTTTCTTTGAATAATTGCGGGATGCCCGCAGATGATTGGCTGCATTAAAAACTTCTCTGGAAACAATGGCTTCATGGTGATTCTTCTGCCTGTACTGTGTCCGATCATTGTTGTTTTTCTTTGATTTATGCGTCAAAAAGTTCGGTGTAAAGGTCTTTCTTGCCAGTACATCACCACAATGGCGCTCATTTGCCAGAACACCTGCAAGTGTACCGGGATTCCACTCCACACGTCCCAACTTCGTCTTACGGCTATACTCCATCAAAAGAGTTGCAATCTCCGTAAGCGAATATCCATTCAGGTACAGGTAGTAAATCACCTTTACCGTCTGTGCTTCCTCCGGGTTAATTACAAGGTTGCCTTCCTCGTCTTTATCGTATCCAAGCAATGCAGGGGTCAGGAACAGGCCACGGCTGAACCGCCGATCAATCGACCAGTTCATAATGATAGATTTGGAATGCGATTCTTCCTCTGCCACAGATGCCAGAATCGTCAGAATCATGCGTCCATTGCTGTCCAGCGTATAGATATTATCTGCTTCAAATTTCACACCCACAGGCGGATTCAGATTTTTCAGAAGTTCAATCACAGAAAGGCAGTCAACGATATTTCGAGCAAAACGGGCAATGGATTTTGTAAGAACAAGGTCAATCTTGCCTGCCTTGCAGTCCTCAATCAACTGCTGCATCCCTTTTCGGTGTTCCAAAGATGTGCCGCTGATGCCCTCATCCGCATAGATTCCAACAAATACCCATCCCGGCTGTGCCTGAATATAATCCGTATAATAGTTTTTCTGAAGTTCATACGAAGAAGTCTGTTCATCATTATCCGTGGAAACACGGATATATGCTGCCACACGCCGAATCACAGAACTTGTTTCCAAATCCTCTATGATTTTGGCGGGAATGACTTCCAATTCCGATATATCTACGCCCTTATAGCGGTCTCTGATTTTTTGCTTACGGTCTACTGCTTCTACTTCACCGGTAATCATGTGCTTTTCCTCATTCTCCCGTATGGATGCTCCAATACCACTGTCGCATCTTCCGATAACTTCGGATACCGAGTTCTTTCTTCGTATTTTCTGCGGTTCTGCGGCTGATTCCTTCATCTTTCATCCGCATATAGATTTCTCTTGCTCTCATATCGCCATCAGAAAGCAACTTTTTTATCAGATATGCTGCCTTTTCTGTTTTTGACTCAAATTCCGGCACTTTCGGTTGTTCCGATGAAACGAATGTGCTCTTGCACTCCAACCATTGAAAACCCATCTCCGCTGTTATAGAAAACCGAATTTCTCCATCAGACGGAGCCAAACTGTTTTTTATCTGCCGAACAATACGAATATCTGTATCTTTCTGGTCACGCTCCACCTGCAAAACACTTCGCGCAGCAGCAACCACATCTATGCTGCCAAGGCTTCGGTACAAACCTTTCGTTCCCTCTTTCTTATTGAGATGACCAATCAGCACAATGGCACAATCATATACTGAAGCCCACATTCCGAGACGCTGCATCAGTTTTCTGGCTCTCCCTGCAATCTGGAGGTCAGAATCACTTCCTAAATACGCCTGAATCGGGTCTATAACTACAAGCCGTGGGCGAAATTCAATGATTGCCTGACGGATACGCTCATCATCCAGTGTTAGACCACTGTATGTTTCTTCATTGATAAAAGCTACTTTTCTACAATCTGCGCCACATCTTTCCAGTCTGGGTTTAATGGTATCTGATACTCCATCTTCCGAACACTGGTAGATAACCCTCTGCGGCGTCCCAACAGGCTTTCCATCCGGTGTTTTCCCACCCTTAGAAAGTTCCGCAATCAGATTCATCATCATGGTTGACTTTCCATCGCCGGGATCGCCTTGTAGCAATGTTATCTTTCCCACTGCAATGAATGGATACCACAACCAGTGAACAGAAGTTGCCTGCACATCACTATATAATGTAAGAATTCTTTTTTCTACCTTGTCCGCCATCGTCTTTCCTTCCTATTTGCAGTCTTTTCCTACCTCTATTATAAAGCATTCGTTGCGTTTTGACTGCTACCCATCAGGTAGCATGAGTTGCCTTTTGCTACCCAGTAGGTAGCAAAACAGCCTAAGACCACAGAGCAGCTAGCAGTGTGTCCCTTTGCGGTCTTAGAACCTTTGATATAGAGTTGCTCTGCCTACCATCATGCGAGATAATTGTACTGCCTTATGCGGGGAATCATAAGGAGAAAAGCACATGGCTACTGATTATAAAGCTTTGGGCAAGCGCATTTCAAATGCCCGAAAACAAGCTGGTATCACGCAAGAGGCCCTTGGAGAGCAGCTTAACATGACACGAAAACATATTAGCGTAATCGAATCCGCTATCAAACGCCCAAGTCTTGATGCACTGGTTGATATTGCCAATGCTCTTGACGTATCGACTGATGATTTGCTGGTAGATAGTTTGATGCACTCGACTTCAACCTCAAATTCCGAAATTCACCGTCTTCTCTTGGACTGCAATGAAATCGAACAGGAAATTCTCACTCGGATGGTAAGAGAGATGAAAGCCATACTGTACGGTTTGGGAATCTGATTTTGTAGCCCGCTGATCATATAACAAAAAAGCCCGCATAAGACACAGCTGCACTTCGGATTACACCGGGGTGCTGTCTGTGGCTTATGCGGTCAAAGTCATTCCTACGGAATGAAATGCCCGCCTGATCGAGAAGATTTACGAATCCTCTCAACCAGACGGGCATTCTTTTTGCTCACCTTGCTGTTTCTATGCAGTTATGCGCCATACTTTTCCAACGCTCTCCGAATCACATCCTCACAGTTAAACTCAACTTTCATCGTCTGATCGTCATACAGATAAACCATGCTGACAAAAGCATCTACACATTCCTTGGTCAGACCGCCTATGTATGTTTTTTGACTTGCCTGCTTTGTCAGGTTGCGGATTTCTTCATCCAGTTCATCGGCACACTCCTGTTCTTCCTTTTCTGTCCGTATGCTATCCTGCAATGCAGCCAGTTTTGATATGAACCCCAAAAGTTAGACAAAAAAACGAATTAAGCGGCCCTAACGGTCTGAATTCTGTATTGCACAGGACTCAGGCCGTTTAGTTTTAATTTAATTCGGCGGTTGTTGTAATAGTCGATGT
>ENA-OQNO01000071-OQNO01000071.1-human-gut-metagenome-genome-assembly--contig:-NODE-71-length-123837-cov-32.131776_pt1 | contig 123837 bp, 109 predicted proteins | sample MGYA00242629_ERZ504880 | MGnify/ENA primary metagenome ERZ504880 (study PRJEB26092, sample SAMD00036377) | human gut metagenome | host: Homo sapiens | study: EMG produced TPA metagenomics assembly... | reverse complement strand
CCGGCTTGCCCTGCAATCCCACCCATTTCCGGGATGTATTCCGCAAATCTCTGGAAGAAGCGGGCGATGTCCGCTTGCTCACGCCGCACAGCTGCCGCCACACCTATGTGTCGCAGATGCAGGCGTTAGGCGTGGATATTCAGACCATCCAGAGCATCGTAGGCCACGCCGACACCGAAATGACTGAGCATTATCTCCATGTTCAGGAATCCATTCGGCAGAGTGCGATCCAGTTGTTCAGCGAGGCGTTTTCGGCCTGAAAATTGGACGGAACGGCACTAATTAGACCAGATAAAATCTTTGGCATTGTGGTCAAAATTGTGGTCAAAACCAAATGAGGCCAGCCTATAAACAAAAAAATCCAACGATTTCTAACGTGAAATCGTTGGATTTATGGTCCGAGTGGCGAGAATCGAACTCACGGCCTCTTGAACCCCATTCAAGCGCGCTACCAAAACTGCGCTACACCCGGATATCTGTAAGCGTTTGTCGCTCACAGCTTGATTAGTATACCCGACTTCTCGCATTTTGTCAAGCACTTTTCGGCAACTTTTTTTAAATTTCTTCGTCTGCATCCTCCTGCAAGGGCAGGGTCGGCTGGGCAATGGGCGGAAATTCCACCGTAGCCACAGCCACTGCAAACACGCTCTCCGCACCCGCCGAAAGCAGAGCCTGTGCACAGGCGGCAGCCGTAGCACCGGTGGTGATCACATCGTCCACCAGCAGCACGCGGCGGCCCTCTATGAGGTCCGGGTCCTGCACGCGGAACGCACCGGCCACATTGGCCAGGCGCTGTTCAAAAGGCAGTCCCGCCTGCCGGTCCTTCCGGCGGGCAGGACCAAGAGCCTTTGTTTCCAGCGGAAGGTCCAGTGCCTCTGCCAGCGGCTGCGCCATGCGTTCCGGTACATTGTACCCGCGTCTGCGGCTGGACGCCGGTACCGGCACGATGCAGTCATAGCCGAGCCGGGCACCCTCCACCCGCTGAGGCACCGGTTCCGCGCCCCTCATCCGGACCTCGCTGCCAAAGGCAAGCTCTGCCAGCACCACGCCCAGCTCCACCGCCGTCCATGGTGCAGCCTGATACTTTGCCCGCAGGATGGCCCGCCGCACGCAGCCCTCATACCGGAACGGTGCCGCTGCGCCGCTCAGGCCGCCCAGATAATGCTGCGATGCGTCCAGCCGGATGCCGGGCTTCCGGCGCAGCCGGTCCACTTCTTCCGCACAGTCCGGGCAGGTCCTTATGCTGCCCAGCACCGCATTGCAGAAGGGGCACCGACGCGGATAAAGCAGCTGCCGTACCCCGCGCAGTGCCCGGCGCGGGGCGCTGTAATAGCGCATCAGTCCTTCTTCACGGCCACGATCACGCGGACGCGCTTGCCCGCGGCGCAGCCAAAGTTGTCGTACCAGCCGGTGAGGTAGTAAGCGTCCGAGTTCACCTCGGCCAGCTTCGTGGCGTAATACTGGCCCTTGTACCACAGGTACACCTGGGCATTGTCCGCTACCTCATAGCGGGTGGAACCGGACAGCACTGACGCGGCACCCACCTTGTCGATTTTCATGGGCATCAGCTGCACCATGGCCTTCACCGAACCGTTCACTTCCTGCCGCACGGCCAGGCCGCCGGCCAGCACCGGGTATTTGATGGAGGTGGTGTAGCTGGTAAGCTGTCCATTGACATAGCACACATAGGTGGCACCGCCGCCCACATAGTTCAGGATGGTGCCATAAGGCTCCCCTACCACCTTAGCCAGCTGTTTGACGCCGATGCTCACCAGGGAGCCGGTGCTGCTGGTGACCTTATTCCACACGGTCTGGAGGATATCGCCGTTGATGACGCCCCACAGGATCTCGCTGGTGGTAGGCACCAGCACGCTCCGCAGGTCCTTCAGCACCTGGTTGGTCCCATCAGAGCCTTCGCCTTCAGAATCCCCTGCAGTGGCAGGGGTCTTGGTGGAGGGCAGGTTGGCCGCAATGTTGCGGATATCGTCCAGCACGCCGTACTTCCACAGGTCGCCGGTGACATCGTTGAGGATCAGCCGGTCGATCTCGCCGTTGTCGTTAAGCGTATAGTAGCGGACATTCAGCATGTTCAGTTTCGTCCCGGATAGGCGGCTGGGACGAACCGTCCCAGCCACACCCTCCGTAGTCGTATCCAAGATCTGCACGTCGTCTGCCAGTTTATGGTCGCCCAGCATGGTGGCGTCTGCGCTCACCGTGCCGCTGATGGTCCGGTTTTCAATAGCGGTCACATTCTCACCTTCCGGCGTCACGTCGATGCGCACCATCCAGCCGGCGGGGTAGTTCAGGCTTTTGTCCACATTCACGGTGCGGGTGATGCCGTCGGTGCACATCACTGCTACGCGCTGCAGCACGTCGGCACCGTTGTCCTCCACAAGGGAGCGGGTGGCCGTCTGCACCACGCCGTAGAACACGCTGTCGGCCTCTTCGCCGGTGACCACATCCGCCACCTCATTGTCCATGCCCAACAGCAGGGTGACCACTTCGCCCACGCCGCCGCCGTTCAAGGACGAGATCTTGGACGCCACCGCCGAGCTGCCCAGCTGGTAGCTGGTACCGGCCACGGTCACCGCCGTGGGAGCGCTGGCGCTGGGCGAAACTGCTGTGATGCGGCCTGCGGCGCGGCGGGTATAGATCCATACCGTCTGCAGACTCTCGCTGTAATAATACACATCGTATTTGTTCAGTTCGCCGGACTCCGACACCTTGTCGTTGCGGTACACGCTCACCGGTGCAAAGGGCAGCTGGGTGCCCTCCGACGCCACAAAGGGTCCCTTCAGGCTGCTGAGCAGCACCGTGGAGGTGTCCACCTGACCATTTGCCACGGTAAAGCCCAGGGTGCTGCCATAGGCTCCGCCGGAGGCCGTGTTGGCCGTGAGGGCGTTGTACAGCAGCACAGCGCAGTCCTCGTAGGTCATGGTCTGGCCCTGTGCCCTGTTCAGCTGGCTACGCAGGCCCAGTTCCTGAGCCTTGTTCAGCTGCGCCGCCGGGAAGGCACCGTTCAGATCTGTCATCTTGTAGCCCAGCAGCTTGAGCACGGCCGTGCAGGCTTCTTCCAGCGTGACGGCGTTGTCCGGGCGGAAGGTGCCGTCCGTGTAGCCGTTCATCCAGCCCTGCTGCACCGCAATGCGGATGTAGGGTGCCCACTGCGAAGAGCCGGGCACGTCCTTATACAGGGTGCCCACAGCCCCCTGGGAGGCTGCGCTCTCCCGGTACGCCGAGAACGCCACCAGCATGCGGGCAAAGGCCCCGCGGGTGACGGCGGCGTCCAGGCTGCCGGTCTGTCCGGCGTCCATACCGCCCAGCGTGATGGCCGTCTGCACGGCCGTGTTGCTGGCACTGCCCAGCGCAGCCGCCGGCATGGCCAGCATGGACACCACCATGCTCACCGCCAGCAAAAGTGCGAGAAAACGTTTTTTCATAGGTATTCCCCTTTCTTCGGGCTCAGTCGTAGCGCAGCGCCTCGATGGGATTGAGACGTGCCGCGCGCCGGGCCGGCAGATAGCCGAACAGCACACCGATGCCCACCGAGATGCCAAAGGCCACCACGATGGAGTTGAACGACGGGCTCACCGTGACGGTGGTATCGCTCATGAACATGGGCAGCACCTTGTTGGCCGCCATGCTCACCGCATAGCCCAGTGCGATGCCCAGCACACCGCCCAGCGCCGAGGTGGTGGCAGCTTCCACCACGAACTGCGCCAGAATGGTGCGCTCCTTGGCACCCAGTGCCTTGCGGATGCCGATCTCACGGGTGCGCTCGGTCACCGACACCAGCATGATGTTCATGATGCCGATGCCGCCCACCAGCAGCGAGATGCTGGCAATGCCGGTGAGCACCACGATGACCATGTTGATCATCTTGTTCATCTCTTCCAGCCACTCGCTGGCGCTGTACACATAGTAGCCGTTTTCGGTCTTGAGGATCTTCTGCAGCTCCTCTTCCATCGTGGTTTTGGCCTCGTTGGCAAAGTTTTCGTCCGTCATCACAGCCGTGTAGTTATTCACTGCGCTCTGGCTGGAAAGCCGCATCACGGTGGTGTAGGGCAGGTAGACGCAGTCGTCGTCGCTGCCTTGCTGCATGGTGGGGTTGCTGACCTTGGCCGCCAGCACGCCCACAATGCGGAACTTGTTGGCACCGATCTTGAGCGTCTGCCCCACACCGTTGCCGCCAAAAGCCACCCGGTTCAGGTAATCGCCAATGATGCAGACCTGCTTGTTGTCCTGCATATCCATGTACTGCAGGCCCCGTCCCTGTGCGATCTGGTAATTTTTCATTTCGGTGTAGCTCTCGTCCACACCGCTGATGTTGGACCAGCGGTAACTGGTGGTGCCGATCTTCAGCGTACCGCTGGCTTTGCCGCTGAATTCGATCTGGGGCGACACTGCCTTGATCAGGTCGGAGTGCCGCTGGCAGATGTCGTACATATCGCCCACCGGTACGGTGCGGGAGCCGTAGCCCCAAACCTGAATGCTCAGGGTGTTGGTGCCCAGGGCCGAAAAACTGTCCCGCATGCTCTTGGTCATACCGTTGCCCAGACCCACGATGACGATGACCGCCATCACGCCGATGATGATGCCCAGCATGGTCAGAAAGGTGCGCAGCTTGTTGCTCCACACGTTCTGGATGGCCTGCCGGAAGGTTTCAAAGATCATGCCTGTTCCTCCTTTTCCGGCGTTTCGGGCAGCAGAGTGGGCTGCACCATGGCCTCCGGTGCGTGAGAGTCGCCGTCGTAGACCACCCGGCCGTCCTCCAGCCGGATGATGCGGTCGGCCTGCACGGCAATGGAGTTGTCGTGGGTGATCAGCACCACGGTATGTCCCTGCTTGTGCAGTTGCTGCAAAAGCCCCAGCACCTCGCGGCCGGTGTGGGAGTCCAGTGCACCGGTGGGCTCGTCGGCCAGGATCACCGGCGGGTTGCGCACCAGTGCCCGTGCAATGGACACACGCTGCTGCTGGCCGCCGGAAAGCTGGTTGGGCCGGTTTTTCAGTTTGTCGCCCAGGCCCACCTGCTCCAATACCTCACGGGCACGGGCGTGCCGCTCGGCACGGGAGACGCCCGCGTACACCAGCGGCACCTCCACGTTTTCCATCAGGTTCAGCCGGGGCAGCAGATTGTACTGCTGGAAGATGAAGCCCAGCATCTCGTTGCGGACCGCCGCCAGTTCGTTGCGGCTCATTTTGCCCACGTCCCGGCCGTTGAGCCGGTACACCCCGTGGGTAGGCACGTCCAGACAGCCGATGATGTTCATGCAGGTGGACTTGCCGGAGCCGGACTGGCCCACGATGGCCACGAACTCGCCTTTGTCGATCTTCATGGTAATGTGGTCTGCGGCCTTTACCGTGGTGTCGCCCATCTGGTAATACTTGCAGACCTCTTCAAATTCGATCAGAGCGCTCATGCATTCCTCCGTGTCAGGTCAGGACCACGCCGTCGGCCTCGCCGATCACTTCGCCGTCGTTTCCGGCGTCCACCGGCTCGTCAACGGCCGGTTCCTCGGTCACGGTGCTTTCTGCACCTTCCCCATCGGCCGTGCCGTCGGTGGTCTCGCCGCCCGTCGTGTCGGTGGTGCCATCGGTCATGTACTCATAGCCGCCGTTGTCGTAATAGGTATCGCTGCTCACCGAGCTGGGGTCGTAGCCCACGGTGTCCTGCGCGGTCAGGCCGCTGACAACCTGGGTGTAATCGCTGTCACTGACGCCCAGCTTGACCTTGACGTACACAAAGCCGTCCGGTGCGACCATGTCCGGGTCTGCGTTGACCGCACTGGGAGAGTCCTGGGTCACCAGCACATAGCTGCCGCGCACCACGGCTGCGTTGGGCACCGCCAGTGCGTTCTTGGCCTGGGCCACCACGATCTCCGCGTTGGCGTTCATGCCGGGGCGCAGGCCGTCGGTCTCGTCGATGCGCACGGTGACCGGGTAGGTGGTGGTGCCGCCGCTGGTGTCGCCCTTCATGGACACGCGGGTCACAACGCCCTCATAGGTCCTGTCCTGCACGGCGTCGGCGGTGACCTGCACGGTCTGCCCCACCGACAGGCTGCTGACCTGCAGCTCGTCCACATTGATGGTCATTTCCAGGTAGCTCAGATCGTAGATGGTGCACAGGTCGCTGCCGGTGCTCAGGGCATCGCCCACCTTGGCGGCCTTTTCGATGATGGTGCCGCTGATGGGCGAGGTGATGGTGTAGTTGTTCATGGTGTCCTGGGTGCTCTGCATGGACAGCTCGGCCCCACGCAGGGTCTCAGAAGCAGACTGGATGGACTCGCTCAGGTCGTCACCGCTGATCTGCAGCACGATGTCGTCCTTGTTCACGTTGTCGCCCTCGCGTGCATGGATGGCGGTGACCGTACCGGCGGCCAGCGTCGTCAGGGTGCGCTCGGCCTGATACTGGAAGGTGGCCGCGCCGATGGAGCTCACGCCGTTCACGGTAGCGGTGGCCGCCTGGGCGGTGGTCAGGCCGCCTGCATTGCGCACCGAGATGGTCACGGTGCGGGTGAGCAGGTTGCCGGTGCTCAGGGTATCGGTGCCGGTGACGGCGGTAATGGTGCCGGTCAGGGTCTCAAAGGTACCATCCAGCGTCACGTCCGCGCTCTGCCCCACCGAGAAACCGGCTGCGTCTGCCGCCGGGAACTCCAGTGCCAGTGTCATCTTGGAGTTGTCGCGGATCACGGCCACTTCCTGGCCGCTGGTCACCTCGTCGCCCTTGGCGACCTTCAGGCTGCTCACGACACCGGCCACTTCCGCGCGCACATACTGGCGGTCCACCGTCTTGTCGTAGTTGCGCTGGGCCTGCTGCAGGGTGATGCCCGCCTGCTCCACCTTGGTGGTAGCGTCGGAGGAGTCCACGGTGTAGAGCACATCGCCCTCTTCCACGTTGTCGCCTTCCTCAAAGCTGCAGGTCAGCACCTTGCCGGACACCAGCGACTTGACATTATAAGTATTCGCCGGCTTCAGGGTGCCGGTGCCGCTCAGGGCATTGACGAGGTCCCGCTGTTCCGGCGCGGTCTCCACATAGCTGGTATCCACGCTGGCAGGCTTGTCGGCCTTGGGCTTGAGCAGCCACACACCGCCCAGCACGGCCACGCAGGCCACCGGGACCAGCCACTTCCAGTTCTTTTTCAGGAACCCGGCTGCTCCGGCACCGGCCGTTTTCCCCGTCTGCGGCGCTCCCGCAGCGTTCTGCTCGGTTTTCTTTTTCATAGATCCTCCTAAAAATGAGCAGGCAGCACTCCCGCCTGCAGGCATCCGGTTTACGGTTCAGTTGATTGTAGTGTAGCGCATTTTTGGGCAATACACAAGCGTCCAAATTTCGTACATCCATCTTTTCAACAAAATTTAACAAAGCCGGGGCACACCCGCAGGCATGCTCCGGCTTTTCCGTTTTTTCTTCGGTTTTATACGCGCACCATATCGGGGGTGATCTCTGCCAGACTGTGAGCGCCGCACATCTGCATGGTGTCGGCCAGTTCCCCGGCCAGCTTGTCGATGTAGCACTTCACGCCTTCCTCGCCGCCGCCGTACACGGCCGTGACAAAGGGGCGGCAGATCAGCACGCCATCGGCGCCCAGGGCCAGTGCCTTGAACACATCCACACCGGTGCGGATGCCGCCGTCCACCAGGATCTTCACGCCGGTGCCCTTGAGGGCTGCAGCGATCTCCGGCAGGACTTCAGCGGTGGCGGGGCACTGGTCCAGCACACGGCCGCCGTGGTTGGACACCACGATGGCGGCGGCACCGGCCTCCCTGGCCTTCAAAGCACCCTTGACGGTCATCACACCCTTGACGATGAAGGGCCGCTCGGCCAGCTTCACGATCTCGGCCAGCTCTTCCACGCTCTTGCTGCCGGCCGGCGGGGTCATGTTCTTGAGGAAGGGCAGGCCTGCCGCATCCACGTCCATGGCCACGGCAAAGCAGCCGCTGGCCTTGGCCTGGGCCATCTTCTCCCGGATGGTGTCGATGTTCCAGGGCTTGATGGTGGGCACACCGCAGCCGCCCGCCGCACCGATGGCCTTGGTGGCCATCTCCATCACGGTGGGGTTGGTGCCGTCACCGGTAAAGGCGGCAATGCCGTTCTCGGCGCAGGCGCGTACCAGCACGTCGTTATAGGTCATATCGGTGTAGGTCTCGGAGTAGTGCAGGTTCACCGCACCCACCGGGCCTGCAAAGAAGGGGTATTTGAACGGCTTGCCAAACAGTTCAAGCGTGGTGTCCGGGGTGCCGCCCTCGCACAGGGTGTCCATGTTCACCCGGATGTCCGCCCACTTATTATAGTTGCGGATCGCCGTGTCGCCCACGCCCTTGGCACCGGGGCCGGGGATCTGGTTTTTGCAGGCCACGCCGTTGCACACCGGGCAGGCCTTGCAGTATTTGCCGATGCACTCCCGCGCATTGGCCAGCACTTCAGCATAGTTCATACAGAGTTCATCCTCCTTGTTTTCCATTTCTGCGGCAGGAAATGCCCTGCTGCTGCACTCTCTGCCCCCATCATAGCCTTGTTTTGGCTCCCCGTCAAGGGTTCTGCACACCTTTTGCCCGCCTCTTGTCATTTTGCAGTACGATGGTACGTCATTTTGAAAAAAGTCTGATCTTTTTCAAAAAAATCCTTGACAAAACAGCTGGTTTCAGGTATTATAGTGGAGCGCCAAGGGCACCCGCCCAAAGGCAGAACAAAAGATGTGGAAAGATGGCTGAGTTGGTCTAAGGCGCACGACTGGAAATCGTGTAACGTGTCAAAAGCGTTCTGGGGTTCGAATCCCCATCTTTCCGCCAGAAACCTGAAACAGAGATGTTTCAGGTTTTTTGTTTTATTCCAAAACGCTGTCCTTGACAATCGCCCTGCGTTCCGCTATGCTGAAAAAAAGATTTTCCTGAAGGAGGAACATTTTATGGCTGCATCCAAAAAGAAACGCACAGGTGCCCGCGCTGCGGTCGTGGTGGTGCTGTGCCTTGTGCTGGTGTGCGTAGTGGCCGCCGCCGTCGCGCTGGGGCTGGTGAGCCGCCGCGTGAAGAGCTTTGCCGGCGGAGCCAGCTTTTCGCTGGACTACCAGATCACTTCCACCGCTGCCGAAGAGCCCGCTTTATATAAGGTGCTGGCGCAGTTCGGCGGCACCTCCGGCCGGGTGGACGGCCAATATACGCCGGAAGCCCTGCAGCTGGAGCTGTACCCGCAGGCCAGCGGCAGCAGCCAGCCCCTCACCCGCCTGTACATCAGCAAGGACGAGACGCTGTACGATGCCGGGCAGCTTTACCGCACCCTGCGCAGCAGCATCACCGACAACTATCCGCTGGCCGGTGTGCTGATCCCGGAATGGAATATGGGCAGCTACATCTCCCAGACCCAGCTGGCCAGCCTGCTGGGCGTGGATGATACCGCCACCAGTCTGCAGTCCATGAGCGACTTCCAGTTGGACCTGAAAAAGATCAAAAAGGTGCAGCCGGAAAATGCCAAAGCGGGCTACCTCTACTTCCGGCTGGAAACTGACGACACTGCCGCCGATTCCCCCGTTTTGACCCTGGGCGTGGAAAAGAGCGGCCTGCTGCGGGCTGCCTCCCCCGCCGTGCACATCCTGCTGGACATCCCGGCCCACGGCATCCACACCGAGCTCACCGGCACCGTGACCCCGGCAGCTCCGACTCTGACCGCTCCCACCTCCCGCATGCAGGACAGCGACATTGCTTCGCTGGTGCAGCTGCGCCAGACTGTCGAGAGCGTGGTGCAGTTCGTGCAGGGCGCTGCTTCCGGCACGCAGAGCGCCTCCTGAACCTCCTTGATATGCAAAAACGGCAGACGCCTTGCAAAGCGTCTGCCGTTTTTTGATGCGTTTATCGGTCCAGGATGCGGCCGTCGGTGGAGATGGTCACCACCTGCCACGGCACGAACTTGCCGCTGTTTTTCAGGGCGGTCACGGCGGCGTGTTCCAGCCCGCCGCAGCAGGGCACCTCCATGCGCAGCACCGTCACGCTCCGGATGTCGTTGTTGCGGAAGATCTCGGTCAGCTTTTCGCTGTAGTCCACAGCATCCAGCTTGGGGCAGCCGATGAGGGTGATCTTGCCCTTCATGAACTCTTCGTGCACATTGGCGTAGGCGTAGGCGGTGCAGTCGGCTGCGATCAGGAGCTTTGCCCCGTCAAAATAGGGGGCGTTCACCGGCACCAGCTTGATCTGGCAGGGCCACTGGCGCAGCTGCGACGGCTGTGCTGCAGTGGGGGCAGCAGGTGTGCTTTCCTCCCGGCGGAACTGGCGCATGGCGCTGCCCGGACAGCCGTGGAAGGCCGGTTTTGCGGCCTGTGCGGCCTTTTTCTGCTTGTTTTCCAGCACGGCCTGCTCGTCGTAGGCGGCTGCCTCGCGCTCTTCAAAGGTGATGGCACCGGTGGGGCAGCCGGGCAGGCAGTCGCCAAAGCCGTCGCAGTAGTCGTCCCGCATGAGCTTTGCCTTGCCGTTCACCAGACCGATGGCACCCTCGTGGCAGGCGGTGACGCAGGCCCCGCAGCCGTTGCATTTTTCTTCGTCTATATGAATGATTTTCCGGATCATAGAAAAGCCTCCTTGTGTTTGTGCTTTGAGTATACTATAATCAGGGCAGACCTTCGGTTGTTATAACCACGAAAGTGAGGTTTTTTTATGAGACCCGTTGCATCCCCGCTGTTTCAGGGCCTGTCGGCAGAGGAGTGGGCTGCACTGGAGCAGTCCGGCTGCCTGCGCACGAAGAGCTACCCCCGGCACGCCGTCATTTTTCATGCCGGAGAGCAAGTGCATGCTCTGGGCGTGGTGCTGCGCGGCACCGTCCACATCGAAAATCTCGACCTGTGGGGCAGTAAGAGCATCCTGAGCAGCATTTCTGCCGGGCAGGCCTTTGCCGAGACCTACGCGCTGTGCGGTGACGTGATGATGGTGGACGCCGTGGCCGCCGAAGAGTGCGAAGTGCTGTTCGTGAACATTTCCGCCTTTTCCGGCGGCGCACCCGGCACGGTGCACGAAAAGCTGCTGCGCAACCTGCTCACGGTGTCCATGCGCAAAAACCTGAGCCTTTCGCAGCGCATCTTCTGCACCACCCCCAAGACCGTGCGGGGCCGTCTGCTGACCTACTTTTCCGCACAGGCCGCCCGCAGCGGCAGTCTGCAGTTCGAGATCCCGTTCAACCGGCAGCAGCTGGCCGATTACCTCAATCTGGACCGCAGCGCCCTCTCCAAGGAGCTGTGCAAGATGCGGGACGAGGGCCTGCTGACCTTTGAAAAGAACCGCTTTGCCCTGAACGAACTGCCGGAGTGAACCTCCCGCAAATGCAAGAAGCACCCGCCGGGTCCCACGATCCGACGGGTGCTTCTGGTTTTTACGGGTTCAGCCTTGCTCAATCTGCCTTTTTGGCAGGGGCCTTACGGGTGCGCTTGGGCTTTTCGGCCGGGGCGGCGGCTTCTGCCTTGGGTGCAGCCTTCTTCCGGGCAGTAGTCTTGTGGGGAGCCTTGGCGGGCTTCTCTGCTGCTTCCGCCTTTGCGGCGGGCTCCGTCTTCGGCTCTTCTGCCTTTTCGGCAGCGGGCTGGGCGGTCACAGCCGGTTCCGCAGCGGCCTTTTTGGTGGTGCGGGGCTTGCGGGCGGCAGGCTTTTTGACCGGTGCCTTCTTCTCCTCTGCCGGGGCAACAGCCTCAGCGGCGGGTGCGGCTTCCACAGCAGGCTCGGCAGTCTTTTTAGCGGTGCGCTTTGCGCGGTCCTTCACCTCAGCGATGGTCCACAGCTGGTCGGCACCGGGCACCTCCTGCCAGATCTGCAGCACGGCACCTGCTTCGGCACCCATGCCCACGGTGTCCACGCACTTGCCGCCGGCCCAGGACGAGCGCAGGCGCACGGTGCCTTCCGGCGTGGGGCAGAGCTCCCACATCTGGGAGGTGCCGCCCACATCCTCCCACAGGTGCAGCCAGGTGCCGTTGGCAGTGCCGGTCATGGTCAGGTCCAGCAGCTTGCCGGAGGCGCGGTTGCGGATGCGGTACACGCCCTCGCCCACCCGGACAAAGCTCCACTCCTGTTCGGGCTTGTGGTCATACTTGCCCAGACGAACGGTGCCGCCGTCCTTGCTTGCTTCCACGGCCTGGATCACATTGCCGGTGTGAGCGGCAATGGTATAAAAACGATCGGCTTCGATCACGGTCTGTGCTACGGTTTTCATGCTTCAGTTCCTCCATCTGTCACGATGCCGGGCAGGGTCTGCCAACATCTTCCTGCCTAAATGATACCACATATCGTGATTTTCCACAAGCAATTCGACCTTTCTTTAGCAAATCATACAGAATCGCCGGTTCTTTCGGCGTCATTTTCGCCCCTTCGCACCGGTTTGCGAGCCGTTTTTTTCACACGGTTCCCCTCTCGACTTTTTGCCGTACTTGCGTTATACTATGATGTTGCTGATTTCCGCCGTCCGCTTTTGGCGGCGGCTTTCCCTACTCCATCCCATTCAAGGAGGCTTTTTATGACAAGCGATGACCGCAGTGCGCTGCAGTTTCGCCGGATGACCGAGACGCCCATCCCGCAACTGGTCCTCAGCCTTGCTGCTCCCACCATTTTAAGTATGCTGATCACCAGCATCTACAATCTGGCCGACACCTTTTTTGTGGGCCAGATCTCCACCAGTGCGTCCGGTGCCGTGGGCGTTGTTTCCAGCCTGATGGCCATCATCCAGGCGCTGGGCTTTATGCTGGGCCACGGGGCCGGCACCATCATCAGCCGCAGCCTGGGCAGCCGCGACACCACCGCCGCCACCCGGTTTGCGTCCACCAGCTTTTTCACAGCTCTGGTGTTTGGCGTGGTGCTGGCCGTGGCGGGCCTTGGCACCCTGCCCCACTTCATGATGCTGCTGGGCAGCACCGAGACCATCCTGCCCCACGCCTGCGCCTACGCGCGGCCCATCCTCATTGCCGCCCCGCTGATGATCTCCAGCCTGGTGATGAACAACATCCTGCGCTACGAGGGCAAAGCCAGCTTTGCCATGATCGGTCTGGTCACCGGCGGCGTGTTGAACATCGCGCTGGACCCGCTGTTCATGTTCGTGTTCGGGCTGGGCACCGCCGGGGCCGGCATTGCCACCGCCCTGAGCCAGAGCATCAGCTTCTGCATCCTGCTGTCCATGTTCCTGCGGGGCAAAACGGTCAGCCAGTTCCGCCTTTCGGCCGTCACCCGCGAAGCCCGCGATTTCGGCCGCATCCTGCTGGGCGGTGCGCCCAGCTTTGGCCGTCAGGGCCTGAACAGCATCGGCGGCATGCTGCTGAACCTTGCCGCCCGCAGCTACGGCGACGCTGCCGTGGCCGGTATGAGCATCGTGTCCCGCATCTTCATGTTCATCATCTCGGTGGCCATCGGCGTGGGACAGGGCCTGCAGCCGGTGGCATCCTTCAACTACGGTGCCCGCAAATACCGCCGGGTGCGGCAGGCCGCCATCTTCACCATCGAAGCGGCCTTCTGCATGCTGGTGGTGCTGGTGGGCCTGTGCTGGGTGAACGGCGATGCCCTCATCCGTCTGTTCCGCGATGACCCCGCCGTCACCGCCGTGGCGCTGCCCGCTTTCCACTACCAGTGCCTGGCCATGCTGCTGCATCCCATCATCGTGGTGGCCAACATGACCTTCCAGAGCGTGGGCGCGTCCGGCCGGGCCACCTTCCTGGCCTGCTGCCGACAGGGCGTGTTCTTCATCCCGCTCATCCTCATCCTGCCCCGCACCCACGGGCTGTTCGGCGTGGAGATCTGCCAGCCCATCGCGGATGCGCTCACCTTCCTGGTGTCCCTGCCCTTCCTGATTGCATTTCTGCAGCAGCTGGGCCGGATGGATGACGCCGAACAGAGCAAAACCGCGTCCTGAACTTCTGTCATAAATCTGTAACCATCAGCCGCGCATTTTCTGCAATGGAATGCGCGGCTGTCTCGTATTCCAGATGAACCGGAACTTTCTTCCGGGTGCGTTTTTCCATTCCAGACAGTAGCATCTGCATTTTGCATTGCTTTTTGTATTGTTTTAAGAGGAGTGATCCCATGAAAAAGACCGTTTCCCGTCTGGGCAGTGCTGCCCTGTGCGTGACCCTGAGCCTTGCGCTGGGCTGCGGCTGCGCGGTAATGCCGCCTGCCTCCTCCGAGAAACCCGCTTCCTCGGCAGTGTCCGTTCCCACCGACGCCGAGGGCAAGCCCCTGTACGATGCCGCCCGGCTGGAGGACGGCCGACTGCGCATCCTGTACGGCTACGACAACTCCGGCGACAGCCGCACCGTCCTGTGCGGCAGCAAGGTGCTGTACCAGTCTGCCCGCAGCGAAAACGTGAGCCTGCTGCAGGATATCGTGACCGGCGAAACGAACTACTGGTTCCGCACCTGGTCGGACTCCACCGGCCGGGGCGGCCGCCGCAGCGCCCTGTACGACAAGGACGGTAGCGAAGTGATGGCCTTTGACGGCGAGCAGAGCGCCACCATCCAGAACGGTCTGCTGGTGCTGCAGGAGAGCAGGATGGTCGGTGACAGCTACGATGTCGACTATGACAGCTACGGCACCTGCAGTGTCATCGACCTTGCCACCGGCAAGAACCTGCCGGTGCCGGAGGGTGCCTACAGCTGCATCGTCTGCGGGGACGCACTGGTGTTCAACTGCTACGCCCGCCCGGCAGACCTTGCCGCAGACGAATGGGACGACGACCCCAGCCTGCACAGCTGGGTCACTGTCCAGCAGAAGGACGGCACCCAGACCTATGGTTCCTCCACCTCCACGGCCAGCCGCATTTCCTATGAGCCGGACGAACTGGACAACTGGGTGGAACTGGACATCTTCCATGCAGACGGCAGCCCGGTCGACCAGGCCCTGCACAACCCCGCCACCGGGGAGGGCCTGCGCGGCTACCGGCAGACCTGCGGCCACGGTACGGCAGCTTTCCTGACCCCAAGCGGCACCTATCAGCTGCGGGACCTGACCACCGAGGACCGGGGCGTGATTGCCGAATTCGACGCCCTGCCCAGCAACTATTTCCCGGGGTATGTGGTCACCTGGAACGTGGACAGTGACTATCGTTATTCCCTGCACGACTTTTCCACCGGGGAGGTCACACCGCTGTATGCTGTCAGCCTTGCCGGGAACCGCATCGCCCTGTATGCGCAGGACGGCAGCCTGAAGGTCTACGACACCGACACCGGAGCACTGCTCACCGACGTGAACGCCGGGACCATTGGGGACGATCAGCGCGTGACGCTGGACTGTGAAGAGGACGGCTTTGTCTGGATGGAGCTGCGGGATGCCGACAGCTATGAGATCGCTGCCATCCGGGTGTACGGCCCCGAAGGCCTCGTCTCCGACCTGAGCAGCCTGAATGAGACCTACAATTATCTGGGCTACCTCACCACCGATGCCAACGGCAGGCCGCTGTACTACGGCACCCGCAGCGTTCCCGGCAGCAGTTACGCCACCGGATGCGATGTGCTGGACGAAACCGGCAACGTGGTGATGCAGGGCCTTGGCAGCTGCTACAGCTACTACGACAACAGCCTGAACGCCCTGCCGGACCATGTATTCGTGGCACGGCGTGGCTTCTATTACGGCTGGATGGACACCGACGGCAACTGGCTTTACTGCCAGAGCATCTTCTCGTCCGTCAATGCCGATGACGAACTCGGTTACTGAACCATGACAGGAGGTTTTTTCTGATGAAAAACACGAAAATTTCCCGCCGCAGCTTTCTGCTGGGTCTTGCCGCCTGCTCTGCCGCCGGGGTCCTGACGGCCTGCTCCGGCAGCAGCGAGCCTGCTTCGTCTGCTTCCACCGCCCCGGAAGCCCCTGCTTCCTCGGCTGCCAGTGAGGTGACCGCCGCACCGTTCCTGACCGTGGAGGACTTTCCTGCCCTGGATGGCAGCACGGCCTGCATCCCCCTGATGGCGCAAATGCTGGCCGACACCACCGGCATGGACCTGGAAGAAGCCCAGAGCAGCATTTCGGTCAGCACCACCGCTTATGCCTGGGAGAGCTTTGGTCTGTACAACACCGACACCAAAATGCTGGTGGTGTACGAAGCCCCGGATTCCGTCAAGGAAGAGCTGGAGGCCGCCAACGTCCAGCTGGAGCAGAAACCCATCGGCGTGGACGCACTGGTGTTCATCGTGAACGAGGACAACCCCGTGACCGACCTAACCCAGCAGCAGCTGCGGGACATCTACGCCGGAAAGATCACCAACTGGAAGGACGTGGGCGGCCAGGATCTGGACATCGTGGCCTTCCAGCGCCGGTCTGACTCCGGCAGCCAGACCCTGTTCCAGAAGCTGCTCATTCAGGGCGGCGAACTGATGGACCCGCCCACCGAGCTGGCCCCCACCGCCATGGGCGAACTGGTGGACAGCCTTGCCGCCTACAACAACTCCGCCAACGCCATCGGCTTTTCGGTGTACTACTACATCGACCAGATGTACTCCCAGCCCGGTCTGCGGCTGCTGAGTGTGGACGGCGTGATGCCCTCCAACGACACACTGGCCGACGGCAGCTATCCCCTCTGCAACGACTTCTACGCCGTCATCCGTCCGGATGCCGCCGCCGACAGCCCGGAGCGCCAGCTCTACGACTGGCTGGACACCGAGGCCGGGCAGGCCTGCATCAAAAAGGCCGGCTATGTGCCTGCCGGCAGTGCAGCCGCCAACGGCTGAATCCCTGCCATAACCTGCACCGTTTGAATTGACACGCTTTCATCCTTCTGCTACAATAATGTCAAAGATTTGTCGAATCTTCTACAGCAGAATGCCGAAAGGACGGTCTTGTTATGGAACATCCCGCTTCGCATGTGGAAAGCCACTGGCGCACCCAGCTGCGCAACCACATCATTCAGGCGTCCAGCCTGCTGGAGATCCTGCTCTCCGGGCTGGTGCTCATTGGTCTGCTGCTCAGCGCCGTGCCGCTCATCCGGTGGATGCCCGGCCTGCTGATCGACGGCAACGAGGTGGAGATCCGCACCTTTCTGGAGCGCAGTCTGGACATCGTGATCGGTATCGAGTTCATCAAGATGCTGGCCAAGCACAGCCCCGGCAGCAGTCTGGAAGTGCTGCTCTACGCCATTGCCCGCCATCTGGTGGTGGGCCATGACTCGGCACTGGAAAACCTGCTCAGTGTGGGTGCCATCGCCCTCATCTTCATCGTGCGCAAATACTTCTTTGTGCCCGCCTTTGGTGCCCATCTGCCGGACGGCCACCTCGCTCCGGACCTTTCGCCCGCGCAAAGCGGCATCCACTGGCTGCACCCCGAACCGGAAACAGAACCGGGCGAGGACGACGAATAACCTTACAAAAAGAAAAACAGGCGGTGCCGCACAGCATTGTGTGCAGGCACCGCCTGTTTCATTGTTTGATTTTACTGTTTGCCGTGGCGGCCAAAGCGGTATTCCTTGCCGTCGCGGATGCGCTGGATGTTGGAGCGATGCATATAGATGACCATGGCAGCCATGATGACAGAGCCCACCAGACAGATGAGCAGGTCCTGTACGGCATAGCCACGCAGCAGGCAGTAGCCCAGCGTCAACAACGGATAAGCCGCCGCCATGGTCACACTGCCCAGCGACACCATACCGGTGGGCAGCAGGCAGGCCAGAAAGATCAGGGCCAGGAACGGCAGCAGCACCGGCTGGATGGCCAGAATGGCTCCACCGGCCACCAGCACGCCCTTGCCGCCCTTGAAGCCGAAATACAGGGGCTTAAGGTGGCCCACCACCGCCAGGATGGCGGCCAGATACACGCCCAGCCAGGCCGAGAGGCCGGCGTCGGCGGGCAGGAAGTGGAACAGCCAGCGGCCGATGCACACGGCAGCTACCCCCTTGAGCACGTCACCGGCGGCCGTGAGGGCCGCGGCTTTCTTGCCAAAGGTGCGCAGCATGTTGGTCATACCGGCAGCGCCGCTGCCGTGGTTGCGCACGTCATCGTGATACACGAATTTGCTGATGAGGATGCCGGTGTCCACACTGCCCAGCAGGTAAGCCTGCGCAGCCGTGAGCACGGCGATGAGGATGGTTTGCATCATAACGGAACCCGGATGCCTCCTTCGGGGCGCTTACACGTCCTTGGCACCCACTTCGCCGGAGCCGCGCTCCCGCACGACCAGACGGATGGGGGTGTGTTCCAGGCCAAAGTTCTCGCGGATCTGGTTGATGAGATACCGCTGATAGCTGAAGTGGAACAGGTGTTTTGCGTTCACAAAGGCCACAAACGTGGGCGGGCGGGTGGAAGCCTGGGTCAGGTAGAAGATCTTCAGGCGGCGGCCCTTGTCGCTGGGCGGCTGCATGCGGGCCGTGGCACGGGCCAGCATCTCGTTCAGCACGCCGGTGGGCACGCGGGCACCGTTCTGTGCGTCCACGTCGCGGATCAGCTGCATCAGCTTGTTCACGTTGTAGCCAGTCTGGGCCGAAATGAAGATGATGGGGGCGTAGCCCATGAAGCTGAAGTCCTCGGCATAGCCGCGGCGCTGCTGCTCCATGGTGTTGGTCTCCTTGCCTTCCACGGCGTCCCACTTGTTCACCACGATGATGCAGGCCTTGCCCTGGTCATGGGCATAACCGGCCACCTTGCTGTCCTGCTCGGTAAAGCCGACGGTGGCATCCACCAGGATCAGGGCCACACGGCTGCGCTCCACGGCAGCCAGGGCGCGCACCACCATATACCGCTCCAGACCGTCGGTGATGTTGCTGCGCTTGCGCAGACCGGCGGTGTCGGTAAAGATGAACTTGCCGTAGGCATTGTCCACCGGGGTGTCGATGGCATCGCGGGTGGTACCAGCCTCATTGGCCACGATCATGCGGTTCTCGCCCAGGATGCGGTTGGTCAGGCTGGACTTGCCCACGTTGGGGCGGCCGATGATGGCCACCGGGATGCGGTCCTCTTCCACCACCGTCTCGCTGAAGTCCAGGTGCGCGCACACGGCATCCAGTAGGTCGCCGGTGCCGTGACCGTGCACGGACGAGATGGGCATCACCTCGTCAAAGCCCAGGTTGTAGAACTCGTACAGCTCCATGGGGGCCTCGCCCACCTTGTCGCACTTGTTCACGGCCAGGATGATGGGCTTGTGGCTGCGGCGCAGCATGTGGGCCACATCCTCGTCGGCAGCGGTCAGGCCATCGCGCACATCCACTACCATGATGATGCAGTCGGCGGTGTCAATGGCGATCTGGGCCTGCTCGCGCATATGGGCCAAAATGCCCTCGGTGGCCTTGGGCTCAATGCCGCCGGTGTCCACCAGCAAAAATTCGTGGCCGTTCCACTCGCAGTTGGCAAAGATACGGTCGCGGGTGATGCCCGGGGTATCTTCCACGATGGCCAGACGCTGGCCGCACAGTTTGTTGAACAGGGTAGACTTGCCCACGTTGGGGCGGCCCACCACTGCTACGATCGGTTTGCTCATGGGGGTTCCTCCTTCCTTGTAGCAAGACCCTCTCCGTCACGGCTCACGCCGTGCCAGCTCTCCCGAAAGGGAGAGCTTTTTGATGCGTTGCGGGAAAGCAGCTCAGACCTCGCCCTTCGGGAGAGGCGGCATTGCGCAGCGATGACGGAGAGGGTTCTTTTTTATCGTTTTCTTCTTGCGATGTGCAGTCCGCTGCGCAGCAGAGCGCGGGCCTCGTCGCCGCCGCCCACGGGCAGCACCTCGACCTTCACGCCCAGACGCTCGCCCAGCTGGGTGATCGTCACATCGTCCAAAAAGGTATCTTTCTCTTCACGCAGCATCACAGCGGGCACGCCCAGCGTACCGCTGGTCAGTTTGCCCTCACACTGGGCGATGATGTCGGTGGCCGTTACAAGGCCCGCCACGCCCACGTTGCCGCCAAAGAACTTGTTCCGGATGGGGTGCACGGTCACCTCGATCATGGGGTACTGGCGGTGCAGCTCTTCCATCATCTCAATGATGAGGGGAGCTGCCATGGTGCCGGTGACCACATCCAGCTTTTTGGTGCCGTAAATGCGGTGGGGCTTGTCCAGTTCGGCCAGAAATTCCTGCCGGAACAGGCTCATCATGCCCACGCCGTTTTCCAGCTGGTCGTAGTCCTCGTAGAATTCCGGGTCCGGGATGGGACGCCCGGCCTTGAGATACCACTCATCGCTGGGGTAGATGATGCGCTTGCCGTGGCGGCGCTTGCACTCGTCGCCGAATTCTTCCAGAATGTCGATGACGGCGTCGCTGGTCTCGGCGTCGTAGGGGATCTGTTTGAACAGATTCTGACGGTAATCCGTCACACCGCAGGGCACCGCCGCCACGCTCTGCACCATGGGGGTCAGTTCCAGCAGATCGGTCAGGGTGCGGCGCAGCTCGTCGCCGTCGTTGATGCCGCGGCACAGCACCAGCTGGCAGTTCACGGCAATGCCGCCCTGCACCAACCGGGGCAGGTACTTGAGCACCTCGCCGCCGCGCTTGTTGGCCAGCATCCGCACGCGGAGCTGGGGGTTGGTGGTGTGCACCGAAATGTTGATGGGCGAGATGTGCATCTTGATGATGCGTTCGATCTCATGGTCCTGCATGTTGGTCATGGTGATGTAGTTGCCAAACAAAAAGCTCAGGCGCTCGTCATCATCCTTGAAATACAGGCTCTCGCGCATACCGGGGGGCAGCTGGTCGATGAAGCAGAACATGCAGTGGTTGGAGCAGGAGTGCTTCTGGTCGCCCAGATAGGTCTTGAAGTCACAGCCAAAGGGTCCGCGCTCCGTGCGCTGCACATTCCATTCCCGGATGCCGTCGGCCACCTTTGCTTTCAGGTGAAAGCTGGAGCTGTCGGTATAAAAATCGTAATCCAGCGAGTCGTTCAGCTCGTTTTCATCCACGGCCAGCAGCTCGTCACCGGGCGCAAGGCCCAGCGCCTCGGCTTCGCTGCCCGGTTCCACACGCTCGATTTTGATCGCCAACGCATCCACCTCCTTTGTTCAGACAGAACAAGAAGGGGAAGGCATCGCGCCCTCCCCTTCTGTACATAACACCATTATGCCACCAATTACGCGCAAATTAGGCCTTCTTGATGACTTCCTCGCCCTTGTAGTAACCGCAGTTGCCACATGCCTGGTGGGGGAGCTTCAGAGAGCCGCAGTTGCTGCACTTGACCAGTGCGGGGGCCTCCAGCTTCCAAACATTGCTGCGACGCTTGTCGCGGCGGGCCTTGGAAAGATGTCTCTTAGGTACTGCCATATTTTTGCACCTCCTTGATGGGTTTATCAGTTCAGCAGTGATTTAAGGATTGCGAGCCTTGTGTCTACGGGAGCTTCGGTCGGTTCTGCCGGTTGGCAGGTGCACTCCGCTTTCTTTTTGCCGCACTGCGGACAAAGTCCGGCGCAGTCGGGGCTGCAAAGCAGCACCGTGGGGATCTGGAACATGAACTCCTGGCTGAGCCACTCATCCACATCCAAATGCCCTTTTTCATCCAGCGGAAGCTCGAAATCCGGGTCATCCAGATCCCGTTCCTTGACGGTCCACTCCGTATCGACTGTCTCTTCCCGGGTGACCGGGTCCAGGCAGCGGGCGCACTCTCCGTGCACCAATGCGTTTGCCCGCAGTGTCATCCGGATCTCGTCGCCGTCCGTCTCCGCGTCAAACACCGCAGTGACCGGCTGAGGGATCCTTGCACCGGCATAATCATGAGCAGATAAATCACACTGAAACTCTGCATGATAGGGTTGCCTGCCGGCTGTGATAAACTTTCTCAGGTCAAATTGCATAGTACACCTCTAAAAGGCTGCTTTGTTAGTATAGCGCCAACAAAGGCCTTTGTCAACACCAAAACAGGCAGAAAACCGAAAAAATTTCAAATTTTCCGGTCTCCTGCCTGTTGTAAGCCTACCGTTCGGAACTTACAGGTACTTCTTCACGTTGTGGGGCAGGGCAGCCTCTTCTGCGCTGACGGTGACGGTGACCTTGACGGAGTCGCCCGCAATGGCAGCCATCTCATCCAGCACAACGCCCAGACGGTTGATGTCGTGGTCCAGCACCTTCAGGATGCCGTCGATGTACAGGTCGGTGATATCGTAGTTGCTTGCCATCAGGCCGGCAACAAAGCCGTACAGCATCTCGCCGCCGGCGATCTTGTACTCGTCCAGATCGATCAGACGTGCAGCAGGAGCGATGTCGTAGGTGAGCTTCATGCCCTTTTCCACGACGACCACGTTGCCCTTGGAGGTCTTGACCGCGTCATTGATCTGGTCGATCATCGCCTTGGTCTTGCCGGAGCCCTTGGTACCAACAATCAGTTTAATCATAGTTCAGTCCTCCTGTATTTTCCACGCCTCGCGGCGGGAGATCATTTTTATGATTTACTTCAGCTTTGCTTCCAGCTCAGCGGTCAGGCCTTCGTAGCCCGGCTTGCCCAGCAGCGCAAACATGTTCTTCTTGTAGCTTTCCACACCCGGCTGGTTGAAGGGGTTCACACCCAGCAGATAGCCGCTGCAGGCACAGGCACGCCAGAAGAAGTAGATCAGGTAGCCCACGTTGTAAGCGGACAGGTCGTCCACTTCCACCAGCACTTCCGGCACGCCGCCGTCGGTGTGAGCCAGGATGGTGCCTTCCATGGCCTTGCGGTTGACCACGCTCATGTTCTGGTCGGCCAGGAAGTTCAGGCCGTCAAAGTTGCCCTCCAGCGAGTCGATGAACAGGTCCTTTGCGGGCTTCTTGACGTCCACGATGGTCTCGAACATGGTGCGGGAGCCTTCCTGGATGAACTGACCCATGGAGTGCAGGTCGGTGGAGAAGATGCAGCTGGCAGGGAACAGGCCCTTGCCATCCTTGCCCTCGCTCTCGCCGAACAGCTGCTTGTACCACTCGTTCATCAGGGTGAAGTCCGGCTCGTAGCACTCCAGGATCTCGACGCTCTTGCCCTTGCGGTACAGGATGTTGCGGATGGCAGCATACTTGTAAGCGTCGTTGTCGGGGCTCAGCACAGAGAAGCGCTCCATGGCGTCGGCAGCGCCCTTCATCAGCTCGTCGATGTCGATGCCGGCAGCGGCGATGGGCAGCAGGCCCACGGCGCTCAGCACAGAGTAGCGGCCGCCCACGTCATCGGGGACCACGAAGGTGGGCCAGCCCTGTGCGTCGGCCAGCTGCTTCAGAGTGCCCTTGGCACGGTCGGTGGTGGCGTAGATGCGCTTATTGGCCTCTTCCACGCCCATCTCCTTCTCCAGCAGCTCGCGCAGCACACGGAAGGCCAGGCTGGTCTCGGTGGTGGTGCCGGACTTGGAAATAACATTGATGGAGAAGCGCTTGCCCTTGCACAGGTCCAGGATGTTGTTCAGGTAGGTGGGGCTGATGCTGTTGCCGCAGAAGTAGATCTTGGGGCCGCCCTCCAGCTCGTTGTGGAACTGGCCCTTCACGGCCTCCACCACGGCACGGGCGCCCAGATAGCTGCCGCCGATGCCGGCCACGACCAGCACGTCGGAATCCTCACGGATCTTTTTGGCAGCTGCCTTGATGCGGGCAAACTCTTCCTTGTCATAATCACGGGGCAGATACATCCATCCCAGGAAGTCGCTGCCCGGGCCGGACTTTGCTTCCAGCTGCTTGTGAGCTGCTTCCACCTGGGGATAGATGGCTGCATATTCCTCTTCGCTGATAAAGCCGGAGAGGTGTTTCGTGTTCAGTGCAACACTCATTGTATTCGAACCTCCAAACGATTTGCCGGGCACTTTGCCCTGCGAGGAACTAGTCTTGGTATAAGTGTACCGTTCCCTCCGGGCAAAGTCAAGGTCAAAATCCTTGGATTTCATACAATTTTAATAGTGTTTTTTTGTTTCTTCATCCAGATTTGTTCAGGCAGACAGTTTCTGCGCGCGGGGCCGTTTTCGCTTTTGTGCGCTGAAGCGTATGTTTCGGTTTTTCAGCCGGTCAGGCTGCCCCACAGCAGGCTGAAAGCGGTGCCAAAGTCCATACGGGGCGCGTCGGCGGCCGCTTTCACCTCGTATTCGCCCAGCAGAGTCTCGCCATGGTATACCTGCACGGTGCCCACCGTCTGACCCTTTTCCACCGGGGCTTCCAGCTGCTGGGGCAGGCAGGCCTGCGCGGTCAGCGCCGCCGTGCCCTCTCGGGGCAGCAGGACGGTCTGCGGCAGAGCGGAATAATCCAGCGGCACGCTGTCCTCTGCACTGCCCTTTACTTCTAATTGTAAGGGCTGGACCTCCGGTGCCGGCAGCGGGGCGGCCTGCCAGCCCCCGAAGCCATAGTCCAGCAGGGCGGCGGCGGCTTCAAACCGGTCCTTGCTGGAGGGTGCCCCCAGGATCACCGCCACCAGCCGCAGGCCGTCGCGGGCGGCACTGGCGCTGATGCATACCCCAGCCCCGCCGGTGGTACCGGTCTTGAGGCCGGTGATGCCGTTGTAGCGGTGCAGCAGTTTGTTGGTGTTCACCAGCTGGGTGGCCCCGCCCCGCAGGGTATCGGTCCAGATGCCGGTATAGTGCAGCACCTCCGGGCAGGTGTTCAAGATCTGGCAACTCATCACCGCCACGTCCCGGGCGGTGGAAAGGTGCCCTTCGGTATCCAGCCCGCAGGCGTTGTGGAAGGTGGTGTGCTCCATGCCCAGCTCGGCGGCCCGGGCATTCATGCGCTCCACAAAGGCCGGCTCACTGCCGCCCACCAGCTCCGCCACTGCCACGGCGGCGTCATTGGCCGAGGACACGCAGATGGCCTTGATCATTTCGTCTAAGGTAAACTGCTCCCCGGGTTCCAGCCAGATCTGACTGCCGCCCATATGGTAGGCGTGCTCGCTCACCGGCACCGTTGTTTCCAGTGTGAGCTGCCCGTTGTGGATGGCTTCAAAGGTCAGCAGCAGGGTCATCACCTTGGTGATGGAAGCAATGGGCACCTGCTCATCGGCGTTTTTTTCGTACAGCACCGTACCTGTGTCCTGATCCACCAGAATGGCCGCCCGGCAGTTCAGGCTCAGCTGCGGCTGCGCCGCAGCGTCCACCACCGGGACATCTTCCACCGCCGCCGGGGCCGCTGTGGGCAGTTCCGCCTGCACCGCAACGCCCCTGCCCTCTGCCGTGCCGAAGGCCAGCGCAAACAGCCAGAAGCACAGGACCCCCGCGCACAGCAATGCCAGATTTCTCCGTTCCATTCCGGTCCCCTCCCCGCACGATCTCGTCTGCTGCAATGTATGCGGCAGACTGCCCGCAAATGCCCCGTTGTAAAATCCCGTTTTTGTGCGCTGGAACGTGCTGCCGGGCAAAATCCGCTCTTGCACTGTGGGGCCGCTCTGTTATATAATGAATAATACTGCAATTTTCTGAACTCACTTTTGTCGAAAGGATAATCCCTCATGCGAGTTTGTTTTTATACACTGGGCTGCAAGGTCAACCTGAACGAGACCGGCGCCCTGGAGCAGATGTTCCGTTCCAACGGCTTTACCATTGTGCAGGAAGGCGAACCGGCGGACGTATTCGTGGTGAACAGCTGCACCGTGACCAACTTTGGCGATCAGAAGAGCCGCAAGTGGCTGCGCCGTGCCAAGCGCGAGAACCCCGGTGCCGTGACCGTGCTCACCGGCTGCTATCCGCAGGCCTTCCCGGAGGAGGCTGCGCAGTTCCTGGAGGCCGACCTGGTGTGCGGCAACGGCGACCGCAAGGCCATTCTGGACAATGTGCTCAAGCTGCTGGACGGCCATGAGCGCATCGTGGCCATCACCCCGCACCAGCGCGGCGAGCAGTTCGAGGAACTGCCGGTGGAGCGGTTCGAGACCCACACCCGCGCCTTCATCAAGGTGGAGGACGGCTGCAACCGGCAGTGCGCCTACTGCGTCATCCCCCGTGCCCGCGGCCCGGTGCGCAGCCGCGCCGAAAGCAGCATTCTGGCCGAGCTGCGCCAGCTGGCCGCCGCCGGTTACCGGGAAGTGGTGCTCAGTGCCATTTCCCTGCCCAGCTACGGGCTGGACACCGGCACCAATCTGGTGGAGCTTGTGGAGAAATGTGCTCAGGTGGAGGGCATCGAGCGCATCCGTCTGGGCAGCCTGGACCCGGACATGCTCACCCCGGAGTTCATCACCCGGCTGGCCGCTGTGGACAAGCTGTGCCCCCAGTTCCATCTGAGCCTGCAGAGCGGCTGCACCGCCACTTTGCGCCGGATGCGCCGCGTTTACAGTGCCGAACAGTATGCACAGGTGGTGGACCAGATCCGCGCCGCCTACGGCAGCCGCCCGGTGAGCTTTACCACCGACTGCATCTGCGGCTTTCCCGGCGAGACGCCCGAGGATTTTGCCGAGAGCTGCGACTTCCTGAAGAAGATCGGCTTTTTGAAGGTGCATGTGTTCCCCTACTCCCGCCGCAGCGGCACCCCGGCCTACGACTTCCCGGATCAGGTGCACGAACGTGAAAAGCAGGCGCGCAGCCGTGAAATGAACGCCCTTGCCGAGCAGGTGCGCTGCGAGGTGCTGGCCGCCCACGAGGGCACCGAGGATGACGTGCTGCTGGAAACGCCGCTGTCCGGCACCCTGTTCACCGGCTACACCCGGCTGTACATCCCGGTGGTGGTGTCCGCCCCCGGCCGCAAGAGCGGCGAGATCGTGCATGTGCGGCTGGGCCAGTACGACGGCGAACGGGTGCGTGCAACACTTTGCTGAAATTTTAAAGTGAAATTTGTTTACTTTTATCCATTTGCGATTTCCTTAACGAATTTTGCGGTTTTCTCTTTTCATGAGCGAAGCTTTATGCTAAAATGAGGATGGAATATCCGGGGCGTGGCACCGTTTGCAGCGGTGCCGTACCAAACGTTCCCGTGGGATGCCGTGTGCTCCGGGCCGTCCGGAGACAGGGCAAACGATGCATTTTTGTTGTTCACTGCAGAGCAAGGAGAGATTGGAATGAGTTTTCGAGGAATCAATACCACGGTCATCCAGATCCGCCGCCAGGTGTTCACCGAGGTGGCCCGGATGGCATATGCCAACGTCAAGGGTGAAAAGGCAAACCACCTGATGCGCAAGATCCCTTACACCATCATCCCCGGCGAGGAAGGCAAGCTGCGCAAGGACATCTTCCTGGAGCGCGCCATCGTTGAGGAGCGTGTCCGTCTGGCCATGGGCCTGCCCACCCGCCGCATGGACGAGCACAACAGCGTCGTCTCCGGTCTGGAGGACGCTTCCATTGCCGATAAGTATTATGATCCCCCGCTGGTGAACGTGATCAAGTTCGCCTGCAACCGCTGCCCGGAAAAGCTGGTCAAGGTGTCCGACCTGTGCCAGGGCTGCCTGGCACACCCCTGTATGGAAGTGTGCCCCAAGAAGGCCATCACCTGGGAGAGCGGCCGTTCCACCATTGATCAGGAAAAGTGCATCAAGTGCGGCCGCTGCGTTACCGTCTGCCCCTACAACGCCATCGTCAAGACCGAGCGTCCCTGCGCCGCAGCCTGCGGCATGGGTGCCATCCACTCCGATGAGCTGGGCCGTGCCGAGATCGACTACAGCAAGTGCGTGTCCTGCGGCCAGTGCCTGGTCAACTGCCCCTTCGGTGCCATCGCCGACAAGGGCCAGATCTATCAGCTGATCCAGGGCTTCAACCGCGGCGACCGCATCTACGCGCTGGTGGCTCCCGCTTTCGTCAACCAGTTCCCGGGTCTGGCTTCCACCGGCAAGCTCAAGGCTGCCCTGAAGGCCATCGGCTTCTGCGACGTGGTGGAGGTGGCCATCGGTGCCGACCTGTGCACCGTGGACGAGGCCCACGACTTCCTGCAGGAAGTGCCCGAGAAGCTGAACTTCATGGCAACTTCCTGCTGCCCGGCCTGGAGCATGATGGCCAAGACCGCGTTCCCGGATCTGGCCAAGAACATCTCCATGACCATGACCCCCATGGTGTTCACTGCCCGCATGATGAAGCAGGCCGACCCGGAAGCCCGTATGTGCTTCATCGGACCCTGCGCCGCCAAGAAGCTGGAGGCCTCCCGCCGCACCGTGCGTTCCGACGTGGACTTCGTGCTGACCTTTGAGGAGCTGGCCGGCATCATTGAGGCCAAGGACCTGGATCTGGCTTCGCTGGAAGTGGACCCCACCGAGCAGGATCTGATCCACGCTTCCGCAGCAGGCCGCGGCTTTGCCCAGTCCGGCGGCGTGGCCAAGGCCGTTGCCGACAAGATCAAGGAGTGGCACCCCGACATGGATGTGAAGATCGCATCCGCACAGGGTCTGGCCGAGTGCAAGAAGCTGCTGATGCTGGCCAAGGCCGGCAAGTACAACGGCTATCTGCTGGAAGGCATGGGCTGCCCCGGCGGCTGCATCGGCGGTGCCGGTACCATTGCCGACCCGGCCCGTACTGCCGTCCAGCTGAACAAGTACGTCAAGGAAGCTCCCTTCACCGACCCCGAGCAGAGCGCCTTCATGAGCAACATCCATGTGCTGAAGGACGACCCCGACTTTGAGCTGTAAGCTGCTTCTCGTTTGAGTATTTCTGCCGTCTCCCGTTTCCGGGAGGCGGCTTTTTTGTGGGATGCGCTCCGCTTCTTCGTGAATGTGCAATATTTTTGTGAAGCATTCACAGCCCACATTGACAATTCTGCCGAAGTCTGCTATATTTGCGGTGATAAACCATGTGATTCTGTCATTGCCGCTTCCTGCGGCAGGAAAGGCTGATATTTTATGACAACTTCTCTCAAGCGTGCCGGTACGGTCCTGCTCTCGGTGCTGCTGCTGTGCACTCTGGCGCTGAGCGCCGGGGCTGTCTCCAAGCTCCGGGTGGGCGTCAAGTTCTGGAAAACCGGCTCCGACAAGGAGTCCATGGCCAATTCCGGCATCGACACCAGCCGGGAGGCTTCCCTCACCCGCCAGTCCAACGGCACCTACACCCTGACCCTGCCCATCCAGCAGGTGTCCAAGATGGGCGTCACCGGCTACCTGACCGGCCTGACCATCGGCGATGTGACCTACAACGGCACCGTGACCGGCGATGTGACCAAGGACACCGGCGTGCTCACCATCAAGAACCTGCCCGCCTCGGTGCTGACCGGCAGCGATGTGAACAAGGCCCTCACCGTGACCTGTAACATCCAGATGGACCTGAGCCTACTGGGCGAGATCAACACCTCTGCCCGGATGTGCATCTGGAATAAGTAAGGTTTCCCCGCATATGCATAACGCCGTTCCCGCAGTGGGAACGGCGTTGTTTTTGGTTCAGCTGTCCATGTGCTTTTCCACAAAGTCGCCGACCATGCGGTCCAGCTGCAGCACAGCGTTCTCTGCGCCCTTCATCACCTTGCGGGTGGTACGGCGCAGCTGCCGCTGGTTCTGGGTGGCCGCCATTACGCCCACGGCCCCCAGTGCCGCCCCGGCCGCCATGCCCAGCAGCATACCGGACGCTCCCTGATTTGCCTGCTGTTTCATTGCAAACACTCCTTTCCCTGCCCGCTGTGCGGGCCCTTGGCGGTAGTATTTCCTGTAAAGAATCCACTATACGCTTTTTTTGTACAGAAAGTTGTGGTATACTGTAGCATGGTGTTTCAGGCAGTTCTGCCTTTTGGCGGCATTCTGCCTGCATTGGACCCGTACAAAGTAAGGAGGTTCCTTATTTGATAAAACCTGTTGAACCCAAAAAGATCCTCTGCATCCATGATCTGTCCGGCGTGGGCCGCTGCAGTCTGGCGGTGATCCTGCCGGTGCTGTCGGTCATGGGGCTGCAGCCTGTGGCTCTGCCCACGGTGGTGCTTTCCACCCATACCGGCGGGCTGGGCACTCCGGCCCGTCTGGACGGCTGTGCCTACGGCGAGGCCGCTCTGGAGCATTATCATGCACTGGGCCTGGATTTTGACTGCATTTATACCGGCTACCTGGGCGGCGAAGCGCAGGTGGCACTGGCCGAAAAAGCCTTTGCTCTGTGGCCGTCGGCCCACAAGGTGGTGGACCCCGTGATGGGCGACAACGGCAAGGCCTATGCCACCGTGACCCCGGAACTTATCAGCCGCATCCGGCAGCTGTGCCGGTCGGCCAACCTGATCCTGCCCAACTACACCGAGGCGCAGCTTTTGCTGCAGCGTACTCCCGTGGATGACCCGCTGGATGACACAGCCGCCCAGGCACTGGCCGACGAGCTGACGGCTCTGGCCCCCAGTGCCGTGGTCACCGGCCTGCCGCTGGGCAAGTACATCGGCTGCGCCGGCAGCGGCTCCGACCGCTTTGTGGTCAAGAAGCTGCACATCGACCGCAGCTTCCCCGGCACGGGCGACCTGTACGGTGCGGTGCTCATCGGCTCCCTGATCCAGGGCAACGCCCTGAGCGCTGCCGCCGACAACGCCGCCGAGTTCGTGTCGCTGGCCATCCAGAACACCCCCGCCGGGCAGGACACCCGCTTCGGTGTCTGGTTCGAGCCGCTGCTGCCCCGCCTGTGCCCGCCCCGGGACTTTTAACGGAGGACCGCAGATGAGTGAAAAACCAACTTTGAACATCGTTCTGGTGGAGCCGCGCATCCCTCAGAATACCGGCAACGTGGCCCGTACCTGCGCCTGCACCGCCTGCCGTCTGCATCTGGTGGGGCCCATGGGCTTTGCCATCGACGACAAAAAACTCAAGCACGCCGGGCTGGACTACTGGCATTATCTGGACATCAGCTACTATGACGGGCTGGATGACTTCTTTGCAAAGAACAGCGGCCCGTACTACTACTTCACCACCAAGGCACCCCAGCGCTACACCGATGTGACCTACCCGGACGGGGCTTACCTCGTGTTCGGGCGGGAGGACGCCGGCCTGCCGGAAGCCCTGCTGGCCGCCAATCAGGAACACTGCATCCGCATGCCCATGCGGGACACCTGCCGCAGCCTGAACCTGTCCAACAGCGTGGCCGTGGGCGTGTACGAGGTGCTGCGCCAGTGGGATTTCCCGGAGCTTCTGGACCACGGACATTTACGAGACTACGAATGGAAATGAGGTTACTATGAGCAAGATCGCGATCCTGACCGATTCCTCCTGCGACATCCCGCAGGAGATGGCCGAGAAATACGGCATCGACATCATGAGTTTCCACATCCTGCTGGACGATGTGGATTATGTGGAGCGGGAGAGCTGCACCAACACCGAGTTCTACGACAAGATGCGTCTGGCCAAGGGGGTGCCCTCCACCGCCGCCATCACGCCCATCCAGTTCTGTGAAAAATACTGCCAGTATGTGGACGAAGGCTATACCGATGTGATCCATGTGCCCATCAACAAGTCCGGCAGTTCCACCTACAACAACGCCCTGATGGCACAGGGCATGCTGCGGGAAGAGCGCCCGGAGCACCACATGAAGATCCACCTGCTGGATCCTCACACCTATTCTATGGTGTTCGGCTGGTATCTGTGCGAGATGGCCCGCAAGCTGAAGAACGGTGCCGAGATCAGCCATGTGATCCAGGAGTTTGAAAAGCAGATGAACTGCATGGAGATCATCCTGGGACCCTACAGCCTGAAGCAGATGAAAAAGAGCGGCCGCATCTCCGCTGCGGCTGCCGTCATGGGCGAGCTGATGGGCGTGCGCCCCATCATTACCCTGATCGACGGCAAGACCAAGGTGGAGAGCAAGGTGCGCGGCGACGACAAGGTCGTGCCCGCTATGATCGAGCTGTGCAAAAAGCGCGCCGACGGCGTGGAGAACTTTGACTATATGATCGGCCACACCAACATCAAGCAGGCCGAGGACCTGGAAAAGGCCTGCCGCAAGGCCTTTGGCAAGGCTCCGCTGGTGGTGTTTGAGCTGGGCGGCGTGGTGTCGGCCAACACCGGCCCCGACACCGTGGCTCTGGTGTACACCGGCCACTCCAGAGGGTAACATTTCAATGCCATTGCATGATGCAATGGCATTTTTTGTTGCATTTCGTGCCAATTTATGCTATACTCCCCTTTGCTGTGCTTTTTTGCGCAGCTCCTTTAGAGCAACTTAGGATTTTAGGCTCCCCGGTGCGTCTCGAACCGCGCCGGGCCAAACCCACAGGGGCTGGCGGTCCTGTGCGGTCAAAATCTTTCCGCTGGAGTATTATCATGAATCAGAATTCTTCTGTCCGTAAACTGGCACGCTGCGGCGTGGTGGCTGCCATCTATGTGGTGCTGTGCCTGGCACTGCAGCCCTTCTCCTATGGGGCTGTGCAGGTGCGCGTGGCCGAGGCCCTGTGCCTGCTGCCCGTGTTTGGCACCGAGTACATCCTGGGTGTGGTGCTGGGCTGCTTTTTGGCAAACCTGCTGGGCTCCACCATCGTGGACGTGATCTTCGGCACCCTGGCCACCCTGCTGGCCTGCCTGGTCACCTACCGGCTGCGGAATATCCGCTTCAAGGGCCTGGCCCTGGCTGCCAGCCTGCCGCCGGTGCTGTTCAACGCCGTGATCATCGGCATTGAGATCGCCGTCATGTTCCCGGACCCCTCTTCCAGTGCCCCCATCTGGCTGGCCTGCATCACCAACGGCATCTCGGTGGGCATCGGCGAGCTGATCAGCTGCACCGTTCTGGGCGTGCTGCTGGTGAAGATCATTGAAAGCAACACCGCTCTGAGCCAGATTTTTGGGGCGGAATAAGCGGCTTTGCCGCAGGAGGGCCCCATGCAGCCAAATGGTATGATTTTCTGGGACTGGAACGGCACCCTGATGGACGATGTGGATTTTACCCACGGGTGCCTGAACTGGATGCTGGAAAGCCACGGCTACCCGCAGCGGTACGATCTGGCCCAGTACCGGGAGCTGTTCCGCTTCCCCATTGAGGACTACTACCGCCTTGCCGGGTTTGACTTTTCCCGGCACCCCTACCCCATGCTGGCAGAGCACTTTATGGCGCACTACAATGCCGGGGTGGACGCCTGCCCGGTGATGGCCCACGCCGTGGACACCCTCACCGAGCTGGCCCGCCGCGGCTGGAAACAGGCTGTACTTTCCGCCTCCCGCCGGGACTACCTGATCGAGCAGGTAGCCGCGCGGGGTCTGCAAGGCTTTTTTACCGAGTTGCTCGGCCTTGCAGACATCTACGGCGTGAGCAAGGTGCAGCTTGGCACCGACTATCTGCGCCACACCGGCATCGACCCGGCCCACTGCGTGATGATCGGCGACACTCAGCATGATGCCGAAGTGGCCGCCGCCATTGGCGCCAAGTGTGTGCTGTACACCGGCGGGCATCAGTCCCGCGCGCTGCTGGAAGCTGCCTGCCCCCATGTCATCGACGACCTGGCCCTGCTGCCGGATCTGCTGGAGAGCTTATAATGCGAAACCGACCACCTGTGATGGCTGCATCACGGGTGGTTTTTGCGTTTATGAACGCCACGGCAGCATCTTTTTACAGAAAGTTCATGCAAAAAGCGGCTAAACTAGCCTAGCAGATTTGACGCCCCTGCTGCTTTGGTGTATCATATAGATTGTATTGATGTGCCTTTCCGGACGTGTGTGCGTCCTGATTCTATTGTATGAGGTGTAACGAATGTCCCTTGTTGAAAAACTCTTTGGCAGCTTCTCCGACCGGGAGCTGAAAAAGGTCAATCCCATTGTCAAGCAGGTGCTGGCACTGGAGCCCAAGTATGCGGCCCTTTCGGACGCAGAACTGCAGGCCCAGACCCCTGCTTTCAAGCAGCAGCTGGCCGACGGCAAAACGCTGGACGACATCCTGCCCGACGCCTTTGCCGTGTGCCGCGAAGCCGCCTGGCGTGTGCTGGGCATGAAGCATTTCCCGGTGCAGATCACCGGCGGCATTGCCCTGCACCGCGGCGACATCGCCGAGATGCAGACCGGCGAAGGCAAAACGCTGGTGGCCACCCTGCCCGCCTACCTCAACGCCCTGACCGGCGAGGGCGTGCATGTGGTGACCGTGAACGACTACCTGGCCAAGCGCGACAGCGAGTGGATGGGCAAACTGTACCGTTGGCTGGGCCTGAGCGTGGGCCTGATCGCACAGGGCATGGACGGCGACGCCCGCCGTGCCGCCTATGCCGCCGACATCACCTACGGCACCAACAACGAGTTCGGCTTTGACTACCTGCGCGACAACATGGTGACCTACAAGGCCAACATGGTGCAGCGCGGCCACGCCTTTGCCATCGTCGATGAGGTGGACTCCATCCTGATCGACGAGGCCCGTACCCCGCTGATCATCTCCGGCAAGGGCGAGGACTCCTCCAGCCTGTACACCCAGGTGGACCGCTTTGCCCGCACTCTGCGCAAGAGCGTGGTGGTGGAGCTGGAAGATAAAGTTTCCACCGACGAGCAGGCCGACGGCGATTACGTTGTGGACGAAAAGCATAAGACCTGCACCCTGACGGCCAGCGGCATCAAGAAGGCCGAGGCCTACTTCCACATCGAGAACCTGGCCGCCGCCGAGAACATGACCCTGGCCCACCACATTGACCAGGCCATCAAGGCCTACGGTGTCATGCAGAAGGACATCGACTATGTGGTGAAGAACGGCGAGGTCATCATCGTGGACGAGTTCACTGGCCGCCTGATGATCGGCCGCCGCTACAACGAGGGCCTGCATCAGGCCATTGAGGCCAAGGAGGGCGTGAAGATCGCCGCCGAGAGCAAGACGCTGGCCACCATCACCTTCCAGAACTACTTCCGCATGTACAAAAAGCTGTCCGGCATGACCGGTACGGCCAAGACCGAGGCCACCGAGTTCACCGAGATCTACGGCCTGAACATCGTCACCGTGCCCACCAACCGCCCCAAGCAGCGCATCGACTATCCGGACGCCATCTATAAGACGGTGAACGGCAAATACCGCGCCGTCATCGAGCAGGTGCTGGAGTGCCACAAGAACGGCCAGCCCGTGCTGGTGGGTACCGTCAGCGTGGAAAAGAGCGAGATCCTGGCCAAGATGCTCCAGCGTTACACCCGCGACTTCAACGTGCTGAACGCTAAGAACCACGAGCGCGAAGCCGAGATCGTGGCACAGGCCGGCAAGAAGGGTGCCATTACCATCGCCACCAACATGGCAGGCCGTGGTACCGATATCATGCTGGGCGGCAACGTGGAGTTCATGGCCAAGGCCCAGATGCGCAAAGAGCACTTCTGCGAGAACCTGCTCAGCCCCGAAAAGCCCCAGGACGCCGACCCCGCTGCCGTGGAGATGCTGCTGGCCGAGGCCAACGGTCACGGTGACACCGAGGACGCCAACATCCTGGCCGCCCGCAAGCGGTTCGAGGAGCTGTACGCCCAGTACAAGCCCGCCGTGGAGGCCGAGGCCGAGGAAGTGCGCGCCGCCGGCGGCCTGTTCATCATCGGCACCGAGCGCCACGAGAGCCGCCGCATCGACAACCAGCTGCGCGGCCGTGCCGGCCGTCAGGGCGACCCCGGCGCTTCCCGCTTCTACCTGAGCCTGGAGGACGACCTGATGCGTCTGTTCGGCGGCGACCGCGTTTCCAGCCTGATGGACACCCTCAAGCTGGACGAGGACACCCCCATTGAGAACCGCATGATCACCAACACGCTGGAAAGCGCCCAGAAGAAGCTGGAAGGCCGCAACTTCGAGATCCGCAAGAACGTGCTGAAGTACGACGACGTGATGAACCAGCAGCGTGAGATCATCTACGGCCAGCGCCGCAAGGTGCTGGATGGCGAGGATATCAGCGCCGAGATGCACAACATGCTGCGGGAGAACATCGACTCCAGCTGCAGTCAGTTCCTGGCCGGTGACGTGAAGGATGACTGGGACTTTGGTGCCCTGCGCCGCCACTATCAGGGCTGGCTGACCACGGACGCCGACTTCCGCTACACCGTGGCCGACTTTGACAACATCTCCCGCGAGGGCATTGCCGACATGCTGTACAACCGCGGCATGCAGATCCTGCAGGCCAAAGAGGTGCGCTACGGTGCGCCCCTGATGCGGGAACTGGAGCGCATCTGCCTGCTCAAGTGCGTGGACCGCCAGTGGATGGACCACATCGACAACATGGACCAGCTGCGGCAGGGCATCGCTCTGCGCGGCTACGGCCAGAAGGACCCCGTGGTGGAATACCGCATCGAGGGCTTTGACATGTTCGACCAGATGGTGGACTCCATCCGTGAGGACAGCGTGAAGATGCTGCTGACCATCGAGATCCGGCAGGCCGGTGCCGCCCCCAAGCGGGAGCAAGTTGCCAAGCCCACCGGTGAGGGCTTTGTGCCCGGCAACGGTGCCCCCGGCGTGAAGGGTGCCCCCAAGGGCCAGCCCGTGCGGGTGATTAAGATCGGCCGCAACGATCCCTGCCCCTGCGGCAGCGGCCTGAAGTGGAAAAAGTGCACCTGCGCCAAGTTCCATCCGGAAGGCCTGCCCACCGACGCAAACGAAGATTAAGCTGAAAAGCCTCCCGGCTCCTGTCTTTGGCAGGGGTCTGGGAGACTTTTGATAAAATGAAAGGGAGCTGATTTGGAATGATCACACCGGAAAAGCTGTTGGAAGCTGCAAAGCAGCTGGAACCCCAGCTGCAGGAATGGCGGCGCACCCTGCACCGTCACCCGGAAGTCGGGTTCGACCTGCCCCAGACCAAGGCACTGGTCAAGAAAGCCCTGACCGAAATGGGCTACGCCCCGCAGGACTGCGGCAAGTGCGGCGTGCTTGCGCTGGCGGGCGGCAAAAAGCCCGGCAAGGTGATCCTGCTGCGCGGCGACATGGACGCTCTGCCCCTGCAGGAGGAGTCCGGCGAGGCGTTTGCCTCCGAGGTGCCCGGCAAGATGCACGGCTGCGGCCACGATATGCACACCGCCATGATGCTGGGTGCCGCCAAGCTGCTCAAGGAGCATGAGGACGAGATCGAGGGCACGGTCAAGCTGGAGTTCCAGCCCGCCGAGGAGATCTTCCAGGGCTCGCTGGACATGCTGAAAAACGGCCTGCTGGAGGCCCCCAAGGTGGACGCAGCGGTCATGTTCCATGTGCTGGCCGGGATGCCCCTGCCCGCCGGTATGGTGCTGGTGCCGGGCGGCGGCATCACCATGGCCAGCTGCGAGCAGTACCACATCGTGGTGCACGGCAAGGGCGGCCACGGCTCCATGCCCAACGCCTGCATCGACCCCATCACCGCAGCGGCCCACATCCACATTGCCCTGCAGGAGATCAACAGCCGTGAGCTGGACCCCGCCGGGTTCGGCGTGTTCACCACCGGCCGGTTCGAGGCCGGCAAGGCGTCCAACGTCATCCCGGACAGTGCCGATATGTGGGGCACCATCCGCACCATCGACCCGGAACAGAAGGTCAGCGCCCAGATCCATCAGCGCATGACCGAAATTGCGCAGGGTGTGGCCACGGCCTACCGCTGCACCGCTGAGGTCACCTTCAGCGATTACTGCCCCTGCATGGTGGTGGACACGCCCCTGGCACAGAACGCCCTGACCTATATGACCGAGCTGCTGGGCCGCGGTGCCATGGACATGACCCTCCTCACCGGCGGCAAACCCGGCGGCGGCAGCGAGGACTTCGCCTTTGTGAGCCACGAAGTGCCCACCGTGAGCATGTTCCTCTCCGCCGGCAACGCCAAGGAGGGCTATCTCTACGGCCAGCACCACCCCAAGGTGCGCTTTGACGACAGCGTCCTGTATGAGGGCTCTGCCGCCTACACCTATATGGCCCTGCGCTGGCTGGCAGACCATAAGGAATAATTTTTCTCTGCAACAGCAGGACCCCGGAAGGTTTTCCTTCCGGGGTCCTGTTCGTTTCAGATCAGTTTTGCGCCGGAGTGCGGCAGACGGTCGGCGTGCAGGGTCTCCCGCAGCAGCTGCGGCAGGGCGGTCAGGTCACCGCCGGTGAACCACCAACCCGCCGCCAGCGCAGCCAGGGCCAGCGCCACCAGCAGCAACAGCACCCGGCGCAGCCAGCGGCGCTTCTTTTTGGGCGGAGCCGGGCGGGCCTCCGCCTGCGCAGCAGGCGGGGCAGACACAGCTTCCGGCACCGGGTCGCGGTAGTGCTGCCAGCTCGTGCCGGGGACCTGCGGCAGACCGCAGGCTGCCCGGCGGATCATGTCCAGCAGCCAAAGGCCCGGCCCATCCTCCCGGTACACGGTGCGCAGCCAGCAGCCCTTGCGGGTGCCCAGCAGCAGCAGAAATTTCCCGTCCTGCTCCCAGCACCCAGCGGACAGCTCTGCCCCCACAAGGTGCTGTGCCGCCTGTACCCGGGCCAATGCGGCGGCAGCGTCCTGCCTGCTGGCAGCCCGGCGGGCGATCTGTGCCCCCACCTTGGGGTCGGCATAGCTCTGGGTGCCAAAGTCGAACACCTTTTCGGCCCCGGGCACGGCTTCCAGCCGGGCTTCCATCAGGGCCCCGGCGGCAGCATCCGCGCACACCAGCAGCCGACGGCGGTGCTCCAGCGCCTGCACCACGGCGGCGGCAAGGTCCGTGTCCCCTTCCCCATACAAGTCAGCCGCAAAGCAGCCGTGCAGACTGCGGCGGGCCTTGTCCAGCCCGGCGGCCGTCTCGCTCTGCAGTGCGATCAGCGTTTCCGCGCCCCGGCTGCGGCATTGGGCGGTCACACACCACTCTGGCGGGAAAGCAGACGCCGCCTGCTGTACCCCCAGCGCCGATGCCCCGAACAGCCGGAGCACACAGCGGACCGGTTCGTTTTGTTCACAGCTCAAGTTCTTCACCCCCGCGGTCCGCAGGGGACCGTATTATTCTGCAAGAAAGGCGGCGTTCAGGGCCTCCAGCGCGGCTGCATCGCGGCAGTCGGCGGCGGCCAGCGGCTTTGTGGCGGCAGGCACCTTGTCCTGCGCCAGCCGCAGGGCCAGCACCAGTGCTTCCTGCGCGGCGCGGGCACGGATGAGCGCCCGGTCCGGCCGGGAAACGAACAGCTTTTCCACATACACGGTATCACCGCGGGCCGCACCCAGATACACGGTGCCCACCGGCCGCACGGCATCGCCGCCGGTCGGCCCGGCCACGCCGGTGACACTGATGCCGATGTCGGCCCCAGCAGCCTGTGCCGCGCCCAGCGCCATCTGTGCCGCCACCGGAGCGGACACCACGTTGTACTGCTCGATCACGGCAGGGTCCACCCCCACCAGCTTTGCCTTAGCCTGCTCCCAGTAGGTCACGAAGCCGTAGCCGAACACCTCGCTTGCACCGGACACGTTGGTGATGCGCTGGGCGATCATGCCGCCCGTGCAGCTCTCTGCTGTGGCAAGGGTCAGCCCCTTGCGCTGCAGGGTGTGCACCACCGTTTCTTCCAGCCCGGCCACATCCTCATCATACACCGCATCGCCCAGCAGATCATAGAACTTTTTGGCATAGGCGCGGCACATTGTTTCGGCTTCCGTGTCGGTTTTGGCCCGGGCGGTGATGCGGATCTCGCATTCGCCGGTCTTGCAGTAGATGGCAGCGGTGGGGTTTGCATTTTCCAGCAGATCCCGCACCTGGTATTCCAGGCTGCTCTCGCCGCCCAGCACCCGCAGCGTCAGACTGTGCAGGGCGCAGTTCTGCCGCGCCAGCAGCAGCGGGCGCACTTCCTCCTGCCACATGGCCTTCATCTCGTGGGGCACACCGGGCATCAGCACGGCGCAGCGGCCGTCCTGCTCAAACCAGGCACCCGGCGCGGTGCCATGGCGGTTCACCACCTTGCGGCCGTGCACCGGCACCATAGCCTGCTTGCGGTTGTTGGGAGTGACCGTGCGGCCGGTGCGGGTAAAGTAGGCCACGATCTTGTCCCACTCTTCCGCGTCAAAGGCCAGGGTGTCGCCGTAGCAGGAGGCCACGGTCTCCTTGGTCAGGTCGTCCGCTGTGGGCCTCAGCCCGCCGGTGAACACCAGCAGGTCGCAGCGCTGCTTGGCCTCGTTGACAAAATCCGCCAGGCGGCTGTGGTTGTCACCGATGGTGCTCTCCCGCTGGACCGTGATGCCCAGCGCGGCCAGCTCCCGGCTGAGGTACTGGGCATTGGTGTTGAGAATGTTGCCGAGCAGCAGCTCGGTGCCGACACTGATGATCTCTGCAGTCATGGACAAATCAACCCTCGAATTCTACCTGATCGGTGATGCGAATGCGGATGCGCTCGGCGTTCTCGGCGGCCTCGGCTTCCAGTGCGGCAAGGCCCGGCATGGCGGCTTCGGCTTCCAGGATCTCTTCCAGCTCCGGGCGGATCTTCGGGTGCGGAGGGGTAAAGATGGTGCAGCAGTCCTCATAGGGCAGGATGCTGGTCTCAAAGGTATTGATGTGGCGGGCCGTCTCCACGATCTCGGTCTTGTCCATGCCGATGAGCGGGCGCAGGATGGGCAGGTCCTGTGCGGCGTCGGTGCACTGCAGGGCCTTGACGGTCTGGCTGGCCACCTGAGCCAGGCTCTCGCCGGTGACCAGTGCTTCGCAGCCCTGCCGCTTTGCGATGACGTTGGCAATGCGCATCATGCTGCGGCGCATGAGCACCGTGAACAGCACATCGGGGGCGTTATCCCGGATGTATTCCTGCGGTTTGGTGTAGGGCACCACAAACAGGTTGGAACTGCCGGTATAGATGCTGGTGAGCTGGGCCAGAGCCTTAACTTTGAGTTTTGCACGCTCCGAAGTATACGGAGGGGATGCAAAATGAATGTGGTCCAGGGCCAGACCGCGCTTTGCCATGCGGTAAGCTGCCACCGGGCTGTCGATGCCGCCGGACAGCATATTCAGGGCGCGGCCGCTGGTGCCCACGGGCAGACCACCCTCACCCGGTACTTTCGGGCCGTGAATATACGCACCGTAATCACGGATCTCCACGATGACCTTGAACTGCGGGTTGTGCACGTCCACCTTGAGGTAGTTGTGCTTGCCCAGCAGGTAGGCGCCCAGCTCCCGCATCAGCTCCGGGCTGGTCATGGGGTAGCTCTTGTCGGAACGGCGAGCCTCCACCTTGAAGGTGCGGATGCCGTGCAGGCTGGCACCGAGGTACTCCTCGGCGGTCTGGCAGATGGTGTCAAAGTCCTTGTCGCAGACCACGGCGCGGCTGAGGGACGCCAGACCGAACACCTTGCTCACCCGGTCGAAGGCCAGGTCCATGTCCACGTCCTCTTCCTCCGGCTCCATGTAGAAGGTAGACTGGGTGCAGTACACCTTGAACTTGCCCACGGTCTTGAGCCGGTAGCGCAGGATCTTCATCATGGCCGACTCGAACTGGTTGCGGTTGAGGCCTTTCAGGGACATTTCGCCCTGATAGCCCAGAATGATCTCATGCATAAATGTTGTACTCCTCGTGTTACGATTTATCATGGCCGCCGCTTGCGCTCTGGCCATATTCAGCGGAAAAATCAGTTTTATCTGTGGATGGAAAAGAACTGCGGTTCTTTTCCATCCACCTTTTCACAAATCGGGGCCGCACAGGCAGGCCGCTTCTTCTTATGAAGTGGCTCTCGGCTTCTGGTCCGCTCTCTCTTTATTTTTTGATTCTCTGCAAATGCTTCATGCCATCTTCAAAGCGGTTCAAAAAGGCGTCCACATCCTCCGGGGTGTTGTCGGCGCAGAAGGACACCCGGATGGCGGTGTCGATGGCCAGCGGGTCCCGGCCCATAGCCGCCAGCGTGTGGCTGGGCTGGCCCCGGCCGCAGGCACTGGCCGAGGAAACGTAGATCTGTGCTTCGGCCAGGAATGCCAGCATCGTTTCGCTCTTGATGCAGTTTTCACTGAAGTTCAGCACCTCCGGCACGGCATCCGCCGGGCTGTTGAGCACCACTTCCGGGAAGGCCGCCAGCCCGTCCCGCAGGCGCTGGTTCAGCGCCCGCATGGCGGTGTCGCGGCTCTTCATGGTTTTGGCAAGGCGGGCGGCCGCGGCGGCAAGGCCCATGGCGTAAGGCAGGTTCTCGGTGCCGGGGCGCAGCCCGCGCTCCTGCTCGCCGCCCAGATACGGCGGCTGGAACGCCTGCACCAGCCGGTCGGACAGGTACAGCGCACCGATGCCCTTGGGCGCGTGGATCTTATGGCCGCTCACCGCCAGAGTGTCGATGTTGTCCAGCTTGATGGGCACCCGCATCCACGCCTGCACGGCGTCCACATGCACGATGGTGCGGCTGTTGCGGCGCTTGACCTCGGCCGCCAGACGCTCCACATCGTTCCGGGTACCCACCTCGTTGTTCACCATCATGCAGGCCACGAGGATGGTGTTTTTGCCCACATGCTCCAGCATCTCGTTGATGTCCAGCGTGCCGTCGGCGCGGGGCTTCACCACGGTCACGTTGTAGCCGCGCTTTGCCAGATCTTCCAGCGGGCGCTGGACGCTGGGGTGCTCGAAGCCGGACACCACGATGTCCTTGCCAAAGGTACGGGTGCGGGCGGCCCCCAGCAGAGCCAGATTGTTGCTCTCGCTGCCGCAGGAGGTAAAATACAGCTCCTTTGCCTTGCAGCCCAGGGTCCGGGCCACGGCAGCGCGGGCGGCGTTCAGTGCTTCCTCGCTGCGGGCACCGGGGCCGTACAGGCTGGAGGGGTTGGCCCAGTGCTCCCGCATGGCCTTGTCGATGACGTCTGCCACCTCCGGTGCCACGATGGTGGTGGCGGCATTGTCCAGATAATGCAATTCAGGATTTTGCAGCATAAAGGGATTCCTGCTTTCTGTTTTCATAATAATCCAGTTTAATTATAGCACAGAAAGCTGTAGAACGCAAAATATTCGCGTTTGCGAGCGCAGCGCAGCAAGGAAAGCCCCAGTGGGGCTTTCAAGCGACAGAACGGTCTTGCGCAGCAACCCTCTCAGTCAAAGCCTGACGGCTTTGCCAGCTCCCCCGAGGGGGGGAGCTGGCGAGGAGCAAAGCGACGAGACTGAGAGGGTCAAGTTCGTATATGTTTTTCCTTGACAAACACCCTGCCGGTGTGCTATCTTTACAGCATAGAGACCGCATCCCTGCTGACGGAACGTTGTGGAGCACCACAGTGCAGGGCTGCGGGGATGTCAATGCCGACCGTCTGGGCAGCCTTGCGCAATTGCTGCGCAAAGCTGTCCTTTTTTGCTATCAAGGAGGATGTCTGATGAAAACCGATATTGAGATCGCCCAGGAAGCCACCATGAAGCCCATCACCGAGATCGCCGCCCAGCTGGGTCTGGCCGACGAGGACGTGATCCCCTATGGCCGCTACAAGGCCAAGATCAACCACCGGTTGATCCACAACGCGAAAAAGCAGGGCAAGCTGATCCTTGTCACCGCCATCAGCCCCACCCCGGCCGGTGAGGGCAAGACCACCACCAGCGTGGGCCTGGCCGACGCCATGAACGCACTGGGCAAAAAGACCATGCTCTGCTTGCGCGAGCCCAGCCTGGGCCCCGTGTTCGGCATCAAGGGCGGCGCAGCCGGCGGCGGCTACGCACAGGTGGTGCCCATGGAGGACATCAACCTGCACTTCACCGGGGACCTGCACGCCATCGGCACCGCCAACAACCTGCTGGCCGCCATGATCGACAACAGCATCCAGCAGGGCAACCCGCTGAACATCGACCCCCGCCGCATCACCTGGAAGCGCTGCATGGATATGAACGACCGCCAGCTGCGCTTCATCGTGGACGGCCTGGGCGGCAAGGTGAACGGCACCCCCCGCGAGGACGGTTTTGACATCACCGTGGCCAGCGAAGTGATGGCCATCTTCTGCCTGGCCACCAGCATCTCCGACCTGAAGGAGCGTCTGTCCAGGATCGTGTGTGCCTACACCTACGACGGCAAGCCGGTGACCGCCGGTCAGATCGGTGCCGCCGGTGCCATGACCGCCCTGCTGAAGGATGCCCTGGACCCGAACCTCGTCCAGACACTGGAGAACAACCCCGCCATCATCCACGGCGGCCCCTTCGCCAACATTGCCCACGGCTGCAACAGCGTGCTGGCCACCAAGCTGAGCCTGTCGCTGGCCGACTACACCATCACCGAGGCCGGTTTTGGTGCCGACCTGGGCGCCGAGAAGTTCCTGGACATCAAGTGCCGCTATGCCGGCATCGCACCCAGCGCCTGCGTGCTGGTGGCCACCGTGCGCGCCCTCAAGAGCCACGGCGGCGTGGCCAAGGCAGACCTGAGCCAGCCCAACCTGGAAGCCGTCAAGGCCGGTGCGGCCAACCTCATCCGCCACATCGACAACCTGAAGAACGGCTTCGGTCTGCCGGTGGTGGTGGCCATCAACGCCTTTCCCACCGATACCCCGGAAGAGCAGGCCTATGTGGAGCAGGTGTGCGCCGAGCAGGGCGTGCCCTGCGTGCTGAGCGAGGTGTTCGCCAAGGGCGGCGAGGGCGGCAAGGCTCTGGCCGAGAAGGTACTGGAAGTGATGGAGGACCGTCCCATCCAGTACACCTACCCGCTGGACATGCCCCTGAAGGACAAGATCAACGCCATTGCCACCAAGATCTACCGTGCCGACGGCGTGAACTACAGCGCCGCCGCCAGCAAGACGCTGGCCGAGCTGACCGAGATGGGCTACGGCGACCTGCCCGTGTGCATTGCCAAGACCCAGTACAGCTTCAGCGACAACGCCAAGCTCACCGGTGCCCCCACCGGCTTTACCATGGAGGTGCGTGAGGTGCGTCTGGCCGCCGGTGCCGGTTTCGTAGTGGTCATCTGCGGCAGCATCATGACCATGCCGGGCCTGCCCAAGAAGCCCGCCGCCGTGGGCATCGACGTGGACGCCGACGGCAAGATCACCGGCCTGTTCTGATCCTGTTAAAAAAGCAAGGCGATGCCGCACACGTTGTACGGCATCGCCTTTTTTCGTTTCATTGTTCCGGCACGGCCATGACCTGCCAGATGTCCCCTATGATACACAAAGAGTTTGGCCAGTCACCATCATTCTGTACCGCAGTGCCCGGACCGCATCACCCTGCCGTGTGGCTGCACAGGTAATCCACCCAGGCCGTGTAGCCTTCCGGCTTGAGGTGGTAGCCGTCCGGCTGGGCGTATTCGGCCTTCAGGTCGCCGTTCTCGTCGGCCAGCACCTCCCACAGGTTGAGGAAATAGCAGTTCTTTTCCAGTGCCACGGCGGCCAGCTCATCGTTGATGCGGCACAGGCGGTCGCGGTTGAGACCCTCGTGGCCCTTTTTCACAGCCACCTCCGGCCGCACCGGGGTGACGGACTGCACATACACCGGCGTACCCGGCAGCGCCTGGGTGATCATATCCAGCATCAGCCGGTAATAGGTGAGAAAGCTGGTGTAATCGCTGTCCGTGCCCAGCACGTTGGTGCCCAGCAGCAGATACACTGCCTTGGGCTGCTGGGCGGTCAGGGCGTCCAGCGGCACTTCGGCTGCGCCGTCGGCCCGCTTGCAGCTGGTGCCGTTGACGATGGCATTGGGGCCCACCCCCCGGTAGGCGCAGAACATGGCACCCGGCAGGCCGGTGTCGTACATCTGCATGCCCTGGGTCAAGCTGTCGCCCACAAAGCTCACCTGTGAGAACCAGCTTTTTTCCACCGGGGCGGTGCGGGGCAGCGCCGCCATGCGGAAGTCCAGCGCCGTCGTGGTGCCAGTAGACAGCGTCTGCACCGTGAGCGGGCGGGTGGACGCATATTGCAGCGTGTTCCAGGTGTTGTCCTCCGTGATCTCCTGCAGGATGGTGTCCTGCCGTGTCTGGGCCGGGTCACGGTGCAGGTGCTTCCACATCACGCCCACCGCCCCCAGCAGCACCAGCAGAAACAGCAGCCCTGCCGCCATAAAGCGCCGACGCCACCGCCGGTGCAGCACCCGCCGCCGGTATTCCTGATAATCAGCCATCCTGTTCGCTCCTTTTTCTGGTGCGTGATGCACCGTTTTCCACTCTTAGTATACCATACCGGGCCGGGCCTGCAAGGGGCAAAACGCGCAAAAATCCATTGCCGGTTCCGGCTAAAAGCACCGGACGGTTTTGTACGCTGCTCCGTCGATGTGTGCAAAACCTCCGGCAAATACTTGCATCCTCTATTGCAAATGTGTTATACTGGAGTGAAATCAAACGACAGGGAGGCTTTCACGATGGCATTTACTCCGAAACTGACTTACAAAGGCAAGCCCCTCGTCCGCAAGGACAACGAGCTGTATTACGGCCGCATGACCGACCCTTATGTGCTTTATCTCCAGATCCTGACCACGACCCCCGTCGGGGACCAGCAGGTGGCCGATAAGGTGCATCTGATGCTGCTCTCCACCGACACCACCAAGGCTCCGCAGGAGCGCGTGGCACGGCAGACCACCAAGCATGGCCTGTACAACGCGCTGGACATCGGCAGCATCTGGCTGCAGAAGGCAAACGCTCAGTAAGATAGAATCCTCTCAGGCGCTGACGCGCCAGCTCCCCCGAGGGGGGGAGCTTCTTATCCCGCCGTAAAATGCTAATAAAGCTCTCCCTTTCGGGAGAGCTGGCATCGCGCAGCGATGACTGAAGCGATGACTGAGAGGGTTTCCACAAAAACAAAAGCATCTGCACGCAAATGCAGATGCTTTTTGTTTTATGCACGGGCAGGCAACCGGAAGATTACTCCTCCGTCACCTCAAAGTCCAGGGGCTTGCCGCAGTTGGGGCACTTGGGCTCACCTTCCAGCAGCTCCTCTTCCTCAAACACGGCAGTGGTGCCGCAGTCCGGGCAGGTCACCTCGTACTGCACGGGAGCATCCTCGTCGGGCTCTTCCTCGTCGCCTTCCAGCGCCACCTCGAAGGTCACGCCGCAGTGGGCACAGTTGGCTTCACCGGCGTCCAGGTCGTCCTCGCTCACATACACGGTCTCGCCGCAGTTGGGGCAGGCCACCTCATAGAAGGGCTCGCTGGCGATGTCATCGTCGTTGGCGTCATCCGCATCCTCTTCGTCGTCCTCGTCGTCCTCGTCGTCTTCGTCCTCGTCTTCGTCCTCGTACAGGTCGGCTTCCAGATCCTCCAGCTCATCGCTCAGGTCGTTGATCTGGTCGTATGCGCGGGAAAGATCCTCGTCCACGCTCTCCAGGGCCTCGGCCATCTCCGCCAGCAGTGCGCTCATGACCTTGATGATCTTGCCTTCCTTGGTGGACTCATCCACGCCCAGGCCGTCCACAAGGCCCTGCAGATAGGCTGCCTTCTTGCTCAGTTCCATACGATTGCCCTCCTTGTTGTTTGAAAAAAACCGGGCAAACGGTTGCCCGCTGCCCGGTAACTTCTGAAAAAATCAGACGCGCTCCATATACTCGCCCGTGCGGGTATCAATGCGGATGTGGTCGCCCTCGTTGATGAACAGGGGCACACGGATCTCAGCACCGGTCTCGACGGTAGCGGGCTTCAGGGTGTTGGTGGCAGTGTTGCCCTTGACACCCGGCTCGGTCTGGGTGACTTCCAGCTCGATGAAGTTGGGGATCTCGACGCTGAACACCTTGCCCTTGTAGCTCAGCAGCTTGCACAGCTCGTTCTCCTTGCAGAACTTGAAGTTATCGGGCACATCGCTTGCGTTGACGGGGATGTCATCGTAAGTCTCGTTGTCCATGAAGTGGTACAGATCGCCATCCTCATAGCTGTAGGTCACGTCCTTGCGCTCGATGAAAGCCTGCGGGAACTTAGCGGTGGGGTTGTAGCTGGTCTCAACCACAGAGCCGGTGATCACGTTCTTGGTCTTGGTGCGGACAAAGGCAGCGCCCTTGCCGGGCTTGACGTGCTGGAACTCAACGACCTGAAGAACCTGGCCGTCCTGCTCAAAGGTCACGCCGTTGCGAAACTCGCCTGCAGAAATCATAGGAATTCCTCCATAAATTTAATCTCAAATGCTTATCGCATATCTTTATTTATTTTACCCAATCCGCTGCCGTTTGGCAAGGGGTTTCGGCAAAAAACACGATGAAATCACAAAATTTTTCTCAAATCCCGCGCTGCACGGTACATCTGCTGCATGGTGCAGGCATCCTCGGCCTGGGTGCCCGCGCTCTCGCAAATGACCACCGGGGCCAGCCCGCGCTCTGCCAGCAGCTCCATCAGCGGCTGCGGCTCCGGGCCGAACTGGGTTTCGGCAAAGGTCCAGTGCCGTTTTTCGCCGCCCTTGGAATACTCGATGCGGGAAAAATGCACATGGAACCGCCGGGCACGCTCATCCCCCAGTGCCTCGGCCATGCGGTCGAGGATGGCGGCATAATCGGCCTTGGACTGGATGCCGCCCAGCGTGCGGGCGTTCAGGTGCCCGAAGTCGATGCAGGGCGTGATGCGCTCATCCACACCACACAGGGCCAGCACCTCGTCCAGCGTGCCCAGCTGGCCCACCTTGCCCATCGTCTCCGGGCAGAGGGTCATGTCGGCAAAGCCCGCCTCATCCAGTGCTTCCACGGCACGGCGCATGGTGTCCAGCGCTTTTTCAAGGGCCGCTTCCCGGCTCTGCTTGCCGCAGCTGCCGGAATGGAAGATGATGCGTTTTCCGCCCAGCGCCCGGCACACCGCCGCGCTCTGCAGCAGGTACTGAATGCTGTTCAGCCGCTTGTCCTCTTCCAGGCTGGACATGCTGATGTAATAGGGCGCGTGCACACTGAACAGGATGTCCTTCGGGGCGGCAAGGGCGGCCATCCTCGCGGCCTTGTCCAGCCCCAGGCGCACCCCGCGCCCGCACTGGTACTCAAAGGCGTTCAGGCCCATCTTTGCGGTGTACTCCGGCACTTCCAGGCTGGTCTTGTACCCCTGGGCGGCAAAGCTGTCGCTGGTGCCGGCCGTGCCGAACCGGATCTTCCAATCGTCGCTCACAGGGTCTTCCCTCCCCGGTCGTAATATTTCTGCCAGTGTTTTTTCTCCCACTTGCGCTTGAGGATGACCTGCGCGCCCAGGTCCGGGCCGCGGGGGATCACCATCAGGCCGGGGATGCCGTACAGGGCGGCAGCCATCCGGTCGGCATAGAGCTGGTCGCCCACCATGGCCATCTGGCTGTGCTTCACGCCCATGCGGTGCTGTGCCGCCATCAGCGCAAAGGGCAGGGGCTTGGCCGAGCGGTACAGATAGGCAAGGCCCAGCTTCTGCGCAAAGGGACGCACCCGCTTTTCGGCCCCGTTGGACACGATGGTCAGCCGGACCCCGGCTTTGCGCATGGTGTCCAGCCACCCGGCCACCTCGTCCGGCAGCTCCTGGCTGCGGTCGGCGGTGAGGGTGTTGTCGATGTCCAGCACCAGGGCCGTGATGCCCTTGGCAGCCAGCCATTCCGGCGTGATGTGGGTCACGTCCTTGAAAACGTATTCGGGGGTGATGAGCATAGTAGTTCTCCCTGAAATGAAAATAGGAGAGCCTGCAGAACAGGCTCTCCTACATCGGCGTTAGCAACGCGTTTGAAATCAAAAGCAACGTGCGATTTCAAGCAGTTAATTACTTGAACTTGCGCTTGCGGGCTGCTTCGGACTTCTTCTTGCGCTTAACAGACGGCTTCTCGTAAGCCTCGCGCTTACGGACCTCTGCGAGCACACCGCTGCGGGCAGTGCTGCGCTTGAAGCGACGCAGTGCGCTCTCCAGCGACTCGCCCTCTTTAACACGAATTTCCGACATCTTATTCCCTCCCTTGGACCGTGAGGCAGGAATTTCGTTGTTACATGGTAACTAACAGTAGACAGTATAGCGCATTTTATCCGGTTCGTCAACCTTTTTTTGAAAGTTTTTTGCTCAAAACTTTTGAAAAGATTTTGAACAACCGTTCCCGGGTGTTCTGCGCGCCGGTCCGCCTCCGCGGGTGATGATATGTTCACGCTTTTTCAGCGGAGCAGCAGTTCTCAGCCCTTGACGGCCAGGTTGACCAGACGGCCCTTGACGTAGATCTCCTTGACCAGCTGCTTGCCTTCCAGCGCAGCAGCCACTGCGGGGTCGGCCTTGGCCGCGGCGATGGCAGCAGCGGCGTCGATGTCGGCAGCCACCTTCAGGCGGGCCTTCACCTTGCCGTTCACCTGCACGGCGATCTCCACCGTGCTCTCCACGCACTTGGCCTCCTCGTACTTGGGCCAGGGGTAGTAAGCCAGCTGCTCGTCGTGGCCGTGGCCCAGCTTCTCCCACAGCTCCTCGGTCATGTGGGGAGCAAACGGGTTCAGCAGCTGGACGACCGTCTCCAGCTCAGCCTTGGTGGCGCCGCCGTTGTCGTACAGGGCGTTGACCAGGGTCATCAGCTGGGCGATGGCGGTATTCATCTTCAGGGTCTCGATGTCCGCGCCAACCTTCTTGATGGTCTGGTGCATCAGGGTCTCGATCTGGGGACGGTAGCCCTCGCCCTCCACCAGCTTGTCGCTCAGGGCCCACACGCGGTCCAGGAAGCGGTTGCAGCCGGCAATGGCAGAGGTCTGCCAGGGGGCAGCCTGCTCAAAGTCGCCCATGAACATCTCGTACAGACGCATGGTGTCGGCACCGTACTGGTCCACCACCTCGTCCGGGTTGATGACGTTGCCCAGGCTCTTGGACATCTTGACGATGGGGTGGCGGGACATCTCGCCATACTTCTCCTCCAGAGCCTTCTCGGCGGCCTTCTGGCTGCCGTACTCCTTCAGCAGCTTGTCCTGCTCCTCAGCGGGCAGGTTGACGAAGCTGTGGGGGTTCAGGCCCAGGATCATGCCGTGAGCGGTACGCTTCTGGTACGGTTCCGGAGAAGGCACTGCGCCGATGTCGTACAGGAACTTATGCCAGAAACGGCTGTACAGCAGGTGCAGGGTGGTGTGCTCCATGCCGCCGTTGTACCAGTCCACCGGAGACCAGTACTCCAGAGCCTCCTTGGAGGCAATGGCGTCCTTGCAGTGGGGGTCCATGTAGCGCAGGAAGTACCAGGAAGAACCAGCCCACTGGGGCATGGTGTCGGTCTCGCGGGTAGCGGGGCCGCCGCAGCAGGGGCAGGTGGTCTTGACCCAGTCCTTGTGGCGGGCCAGCGGGGACTCGCCGTCCGGGCCCGGCTCAAAGTCGGTGATGTCCGGCAGGGTCAGGGGCAGGCTGCTCTCGGGCAGGGGCTGCCAGCCGCACTTGTCGCAGTGCACCATGGGGATGGGCTCACCCCAGTAACGCTGACGGCTGAACACCCAGTCGCGCAGCTTGTAGTTGACCTTGTCGCGGCCCTTGCCGTTCTCTTCCAGCCAGGTGATCATCTTCTTCTGGGCGTCGGCCACAGACAGGCCGTTCAGGAAGCCGGAGTTGACCAGCGTGCCGGTGGCCACATCGGTAAAGGCAGCCTCCTCCAGGTTGGACGGGGTGTTGCCCTGGACCACCTCGATGATGGGCAGTCCGAACTTCTTGGCAAACTCCCAGTCACGGGTATCGTGGGCAGGCACAGCCATGATGGCGCCGGTGCCGTAGGTGGACAGGACGTAGTCGGAAATGAAGATGGGGATCTCGGTGTCGTTGACCGGGTTGATGCCCATGACGCCTTCCAGCTTGACGCCGGTCTTTTCCTTGTTCAGCTCGCTGCGCTCAAAGTCGCTCTTGCGGGCGGCCTCGGCCTGATAGGCCTTGACGGCATCCACGTTCTTGATGATGCCCTTGTCCAGCCACTGCTTGACCATGGCGTGCTCCGGGGAGACGACCATATAGGTGGCACCGAACAGGGTGTCGCAGCGGGTGGTGTACACGGTCAGGGTGTCCCCGGCAGTGGTGCCGAAATTGACCTCTGCGCCGTGGCTGCGGCCGATCCAGTTCTTCTGCTGGGTGGCCACGCGCTCGATGTAGTCCAGACCGTCCAGGCCGTCGATCAGCTTGTCGGCGTAGGCGGTGATCTTGAGCATCCACTGGCTCTTCACGCGGTGCACGACCTCGCTGCCGCAGCGCTCGCACACGCCGTTGACCACTTCCTCGTTGGCCAGCACGCACTTGCAGCCGGTGCACCAGTTGACGTTCATTTCCTTCTTGTAGGCCAGACCGTGCTTGTACAGCTGCAGGAAGATCCACTGGGTCCACTTGTAGTATTCCGGGTCGGTGGTGTTGATCTCGCGGTCCCAGTCAAAGGAGAAGCCCAGAGCCTTCAGCTGGCTGCGGAAGTGGTCCACGTTGTTCTTGGTGACGATGGCCGGGTGGATGTGGTTCTTCATGGCGAAGTTCTCGGTGGGCAGACCGAAGGCATCCCAGCCCATGGGGTACAGCACGTTGTAGCCGTTCTGACGGCGCTTGCGGCTCACCACATCCAGGGCGGTGTAGCTGCGGGGGTGGCCCACATGCAGGCCGGCACCCGAGGGGTACGGGAACTCCACCAGGGCATAGAACTTGGGTTTGGTGTGGTCGATCTCGGCATGGAAAGTCTTTTCGTCCTCCCACACCTTCTGCCACTTGGCTTCAACAGCCTTGTAATCGTATTTCATGTTTGTAATCAGCTCCAGACTTTTCTTTTGCAAATACCGCGATCGGAATGATTTATGTTTAAGGCAGCTGCCTTAATCCCTTTTTTACTCGATGGTGCTATCCGGGGTCAGATACTCCGAAATATCCACCGGCTCGCCGTCGGCCCACAGGTGTTCCAGATCGTAATAGGTGCGGGTGTTGGGCACAAAGACGTGCACGATGACGTTGGAGTAGTCCAGCAGCACCCAGTTCTTGGAGTCGTAGCCCTCCGTGCTGTAGGGCTCCAGACCCTTCTGCGAGAGCTCGAACTCCACCTCATCGGCCAGAGAAGCCACCTGGGTGGTGGAGGTGCCGGAGGCGATGACAAAGTAATCGGTGAGGACGGTCAGGCTCTCCACCTTGAGCACCCGCACATCGTGGGCCTTTTTCTTGTCCAGGATCTTGGCGATCTCAATGGCAAGGGCCTTGCTGTCGTTGAAATTTTCCATAGGTTTCTCCCTTCTGTAAAAGGGCTTTCCGGCACGCGGAAAGCGCCTGTCAGGTTCAGTTTGCGGAACCGGCAGCCTGACCGTCGGTGGTCACAGCGCCGGAAAGATCGGTGTTGCCGTTCAGGATGGCATCGTCCGACTCCTTGTCGATGCGGCCCATATACTGCACGTTGGCGTCCGTGGAAGCGGTGCCGTGGGGCCACTGGTCGGTGACGAGGTTCATCTCGCTCACGTCGATGGGGCCGGTGTAGGTGCAGAAATACTGGTTGAGCAGCGCTGCAATGGAGCCGGCATCCGGCACCACGCAGGAGTAGCCGTCAAAGCTGTCGGTCTTGCCCACGTTGGGCACGCCCATGAACACCGGCGTCTGGGCCAGGATGATGTTGGAACTGTCGATCTTCAGGAAGGACACCACCAGCTTTGCGATGGTGGAGATGTCCATATCCGTCTTGATATAGTTCTTGAACACCAGCGGCAGCTGGTTCAGGATGTCGGTCACGCCCATGGAGCGGGCACGCTTGAACAGGCCGGCGTAGAAATAACGCTGCATGTTCAGGCGGTCGAGATCCGAGTTGGCGTAGCCGTCGCCGTGGCGGCAGCGCACGAAGAACTCAGCCGAGGCGCCGTCCAGATTGCGGTAGCCCTTGAGCAGCTTGCTGCCGCCGTAGGACATATCGTGGGGGATATACACCTCGATGCCGCCGAAGTTGTCCACCATTTCCACCAGTGCCTGCATGTCCACACTGACGTAGTAGTCCACGGGCAGGCGGTACTGGTCGTAGATCACATCCGCCAGCGCGGCGATGCTGCCGCCGTTGGACAGAGCCACCGAGTTGATCTGGTAGTTGGAGGCGGCGTAGGTCTTGCCGTTGGACAGGGTGATCTTTCTGTTCTGAGTGGCCACCAGACTGTTGCGGGGGATCTGCAGCATGTGCAGCGCCCCGTTCTTGATGTCGAACTGGCAGTACAGGATCATATCCGTCATGCCGTCGTTGGAGCTGGCATCGCTGTAGTTGCGGCCTTCCTCGTAGTCGATGCCGCAGACCAGGATGTTCACCACATCCCCCTTGTACTCCTCGGCGGTCTTGACCTCTTCCTGAATGGTGGGGGTGCTGTCGTCCGGGCGGAGGCTGTCCTCCACCTTGTTCAACATGCTCACACCGTACACTACGACGCCCGACACCACGGCGATCACCGCCATGACCACCGCAAACGGCAGCCAGAGCGGAGTTTTTTTCTTTTTCTTGCGGCGGCGGGGCGGTTCAACCTGCCGGGCCGGCTGTGCCGAATGGCGCGGCGGCGCACTGCGTCCGCTGCCGGACGTGCTGCCTGCAGCCGGTCTGCCGGATGTTCCGGTCGTTCCGGCGGTCGGACGCGGGGCGGCCTTTGCGGCCTGATCCGGCCGGTTCAGCGAGCGGTCTGTGTTAATGCGGCGTGGCGCTTGACTCATGTTTCTAGGCTCCTTCAGCTTTCACGGTGCTGCAGAAAAACGCAGTTCTCTGCAAAAACCTGTCATACGTCATAGTATAGCATCGTCCGGCAGAATCTGCAATCGGTTTTGCAGCCCTGTCCCTGCAACGGTTTTTAAGCGTTTTCTCCATTCTGTGCACTGTGGGCCAGAATATCCTCGTAGGCAGCTTTTGACATGGGGTCCAGCGGTTTGCCCTGGGAGAGCACAAAATCGTTGGTCTGCTTCAGGGCCGCCAGCATGGCCGCGTCCAGGTCCTTCAGCTCCAGCTTGCGCAGCTTTTCCACACCGGGCCAGTCCCGCTCGGCGCTGGTCATATCGGCCAGATACAGGATCTTGTCCAGCTGGGTCATGCCCGGCTTGCCCGCCGTATGGCAGGCAATGGCGCTGAGCACGGCTTCGTCGGTCACGCCCCATTCGGTGCGGGCCAGAATGGACGCGCACACGCCGTGCCACACCGGCGTGGGGCGCGCTTCCCCGCCCTCGGCGTATTCCGGGTGCGCCTGCATGATGGCGCGCATCTCGTCCTTGCCGATCTCCTTGGCCGCGTCGTGCAGCAGGGCGGCCAGCGCCGCCTGCTCCTCGTCGGCACCGTAGTGCTTTGCCAGCTTGACGGCCATTTTTTTCACATTGATGGTATGCTCGTAGCGCTTGTCGCTCAGGCGGCTGCGCACAAGCTCCTTTGCCTGTTTGAGGTTCATTGCGTGGTACTTCCTTTACGTTTGGTACAGATGCTCCCGCCGGATGACGGCGCGCACCGCTTCCGGCAGTTCCTCCGCGCAGTCCTCCCCGGCGGCAAGGCGCTGGCGGAGGGCACTGGACGCCATGGGCAGGGCCGTGACCGGGGCAAACAAAATGCGCTGCCCCGCCGGGTCCAGCTGCCGGGCCTTGGCGCACAGTTCCGGGGCGTCGCCTGCATTGCGGCTGGTCACCACCAGATGGGCCAGCCGCAGGATGTCCTGCCAGCGGTGCCAGCCGTCAAAGCTGAGCAGCATATCGCTGCCGACGGCCAGATACAATTCCCCTTCCGGGTCCTGCGCGGCCAGCATCTCCACCGTGAGCACCGTGTAGTTGCGGCGGCCCGCCTCGGCCTGGGCGATCTCCCAGCTGCTGACTTCCAGCTGCGGGGTCACGGCCTCCTCTCCCTGTGCCAGCTGCCGGAAGCAGCCGCACATCTCCAGCCGCAGCGCCGCCGGGGCAGCCGTGTGCTGTTTGAAGGGCGAAAGCCCTGCCGGCATCACCACCACCCGGTCCGGGCGGACACAGGCAGCAGCGGCCCGCAGGTTGTTCAGGTGGCCGTTGTGGGGCGGGTCGAAGCTGCCGCCATAGAGCAGCGTTTTCATCTTACTTCAGCAGGTCGGCGTAGGCGCTGTCCTTTTTCTTCTGCAGGTACAGCACGAACTTGGAGCCGATCACCTGCACGCAGTCCGCACCGGTGGCCTCGGCCAGCAGCTGGGAAGCCTCGCGGGCGTTGTACATGCTGTTTTCCAGCACCTTGAGCTTGATGAGTTCGCGGGCGTCCAGGCAGTCCTTCACGCCCTGGACCATGGTGTCGTCGATCTCACCCTTGCCCACAATGTAAACGGGGTCCATGGTGTTTGCCTTGCCGCGCAGAATGGCGCGCTGTTTGCTCGTCAACATAATTTTTTCTCCTTTATTTTGAGGTTGATATTACGGATCTTTCAATTTTACTTTTTCACGGGATGAGGCGTATCTGTCAGCGACCTCGCCCTCTCAGGCACTTTCGCGCCAGCTCTCCCAAAGGGAGAGCCTCTGGCGAAGAGATAAAGTTTGTGGTTTTGCCAAGGCCTCTCCCTTCGGGAGAGGTGCCGAACAAGGTGAGGCGGAGAGGGCGAGCCTGTTTCAGTCTTATAATTATTTCAACTCGATCTCTACCGTTCCAGATACCTGTGCGATGATGCCTTCTTCCGTGACTGTACCCAAAAACCCCGGCAGCTGCTTTTCCAGCACAGCCAGCGCGTTGCCGCGGTGGCTGATGGCGTCCTTTTCGTCCGGGGTCAGCTGGGCATAGCTGCGGTGCTCGGTGTTGGGGCGCTTGTCCCGCTTGCCCACGCCGCAGTCTGCGGGGATGAACAGCGGGTCGTACCCGAAACCGTAGTCCCCGTTCAGCCGCTCGAAGGCGATGCTGCCCGGACACTCGCCCATGCAGGTCAGGTGTCGGCCGTCCGGCAGGATGAAGCACACCGCCGAAACAAACTTTGCCCCGCGCTTTCCCTCCGGGACCTCCTTCATGGCGTCCAGCAGCTTGTCGTTGTTGGCCTCGTCATCGCCGTGGTGGCCGCAGTAACGGGCACTGTAGACGCCGGGTGCACCGCCCAGTGCGTCCACACACAGGCCGGAATCATCGGCGATGGTGGGCAGACCGCTGGCCTTGCAGATCGTTTCAGCCTTGATGAGGGCATTCTCTGCAAAGGTGGTGCCCGTCTCGTCCGGCTCGATGGTGATGCCCAGTTCCTTCTGGCTCACCACCTCGTGGCCCTGCGCTTCCAGGATGCGGCGCAGTTCGCGGAGCTTTCCGGCATTGCCGGTGGCTGCACAAATTTTCATTGGTTTCTCCTTTTTTTCCAAGCTCCCCGTCCGGGGGGAGTTCCGTCCCCGCGCCGCAGGATGCGGACGGGACGGTGAGAGGGTCAGTGCTTCCACTCACGCGGCAGCAGCTCTTCCACAAAGCCCTCCGGGGTGAAGGGCAGCAGGTCGTCGATGCCCTCGCCCACGCCGATGAAGCGCACCGGCAGACCCAGACGCTGCTTGACCGCCACGACGCAGCCGCCCTTGGCGGTGCCGTCCAGCTTGGTCAGGATGATGCCGGTGGCATCCGCGGCCTTACAGAACTCCCGCGCCTGGCTGATGGCGTTCTGGCCGGTGATGGCGTCCAATACCAGCAGGGTCTCCAGGCTGGCCTCCGGGGCCGCCTTTTTGACGCTGCGGCTGATCTTGGACAGCTCGGCCATCAGGTTGGACTTGTTGTGCAGGCGGCCTGCGGTGTCGGCAATGACCATGTCGTAGCCGCGGGCGGTGGCGGACTTGACGGTGTCAAAGATGACCGCCGCCGGGTCGGCACCTTCTCCGGCCTTCACGATGGGCACCCCTGCGCGGTCAGCCCAGATCTCCAGCTGCTCGCTGGCAGCAGCACGGAAGGTATCGCCCGCAGCCAGCATCACCCGCTTGCCCTGCCGGGTGTAGTAATCGGCCAGTTTGGCAATGCTGGTGGTCTTGCCCACGCCGTTGACCCCGATGACCAGAATGACGGCGGGCTTGCCGCTCAGGTCCATCTCAGCTTCCGGCGTCATCTCTTCGGCAATGATGTCGCGCAGGGCATCTGCCGCCTGTTCGCCGGTCTTGAGGCCCTTTTCCTGCACGCGGTCGCGCAGCTTGTCCACCAGATGGACCGCCACATCGCCGCCCACGTCGGCCAGGATCAGCTTTTCTTCCAGCTCATCGTACATGTCATCGTCGATCACGCTGCCGGTGAGCGTATTCATAATGCTGCCCCAGAAGCCTGTGCGGGTCTTTTCCAAGCCCGTTTTCATCTTGTCTTTTTCTTTTTTTCCGAATCCGAAGAACCCCATGGTGTCCTCCTTTGTATTTTTCTTTTATTATATATCAGGAAACCAGCGTCGCGTCAACCTGTTCCAGATCCAGTTTGAGCAGCTTGGACACGCCGTCCTCCTGCATGGTCACGCCATAGAGCACGTTGGCAGCTTCCATCGTGCCGCGGCGGTGGGTGATGACGATGAACTGGGTCTTGTCGCTCACCCGGCGCAGATACTGGGCAAACCGCACCACGTTGGCGTCGTCCAGTGCTGCCTCGATCTCGTCCAGAATGCAGAACGGAGCCGGGTTGACCGCCAGAATGGCAAAGTAGATGCTGATGGCCACCAGCGCCTGTTCGCCGCCGGAAAGGGCCTCCAGATTCTTGATGACCTTGCCCGGCGGGGCCACCCGGATGCCGATGCCGGAGGAGAGCACATCGCTCTCATCTTCCAGCATCAGGCTGGCTTCGCCGCCGCCGAACAGCTCGGCAAAGACGCGGCCAAAGTTTTCGTTGATGGCGCGGAAGCTGTCGGTGAAGATCTCCCGCATCTGAGCTGAGAGTTTCGAGATCATGCGGGACAGCTCATTTCGGCTCTCCTCCACATCGGTCACCTGCGTGACCAGCGCGTCATACCGCGCCTTGACCTCTTTGTATTCCTCAATGGCGCTCACGTTCACGCTGCCCAGCGCACGGATCTTGCCGCGCAGGTCGGCCACCTGTGCCCGCAAAGCGGGCAGGCTGTCGAACTCCACACAAAGCGCCTCGGCCTGACTGACCGAAAGCTGGTACTCATCCCACAGCTTTGCCACGGTCTGGTCGTACTCGCTCTCGGCCGCCGCCTTGCGCTCTGCCAGACGGGCCATCTCCCGGCTCATCTCCTCGCGGCTGTCGGCCGCTGTGCGGGCACGGGCCAGCGTTTCGGTCTCCGCCTGCTGGCGGGCCAGACGTTTCTGGGTCGCCTCGCGGATCTCAGCTTCCTTCTGTGCAATGGTGGTCTGGCTGTCGGCGCGGGTCTGTCGGATGTCCGCGATCTCGGCACGGCAGGCGTCGCTGCGGGCGGCCAGTGCCGCCACGCTCTCTTCCAGCGAAGCACGGTGGGCGGCGGCATCCCTGGCCCGCTGTTCCAGCGCGGCGATCTGGCTGTAGGCCAGCTCCGCATCCTTCTGGCGGGTCACCTGTTCCAGCCGTTTGGCGCTCAGGTCCTGCGCCAGCGCATTCTGCCGGGTCAGGAAGCTGTCATCGCCTTCCGCGATGCGGCTCATCTCGGCGGTGCACCGGTCGATCTTTGCAGTGAGCTCTGCCTGCAGCTTTGCGGCGTCCTCTGCCTTTGCGCGGCTGTCGGCCAGCGCAGCCTGCAGGGTGTCGATCTCCTGTCGGCGGGCGTTCCGTGCCGTTTCCAGCTGGGCGGCAGCGGCTTCCAGCCGCTTCTGCTCTGCCTCGGCACGCACCCGGTCGTTGGCTGCGGTGATCTGCTCGCTGGCGGTAGCGGTCAGCTCAGCCTGCAGGGCGTCCACCTGTTCCTTGCACTGGTCGGTCTTTTCCTGCGCGGCAAGGCAGTCCTTCTGCAGCTTTGCGGCCCTGATGCGCAGTTCTTCCATCTCCTGCTTGCGAGTGAACAGCCCGGCGCTGCGCTGCACGCTGCCGCCGGTAAAGCTGCCGCCCGCGTTGATCACCTGACCGTCCATGGTCACCACCCGGCTGCGGAAGCCATTGTCCCGCGCCACGCGGGAGGCCTCGTTGATGTCCTCCACCACGATGATGCGGCCCAGCAGGTTCGACACGATGTTGTCATACCGTGCATCGGCCTGCACCAGGCTGGAGGCCAGCCGTGCGGTGCCGGACAGCCGCCCCCGGAACACCCCGGGCTGCACCGTGTCCAGCGGCAGGAAGGTGGCCCGGCCCGCATTGTCGCTGCGCAGCAGGGCAATGGCCGCCTTGGCCGCGGCTTCGTTTTCCACCACGATGTTCTGCAGGGCCGCGCCCAGTGCCGTTTCCACGGCCACTTCGCAGCCGGGCTCCACCTTCAGGATGGCCGACACCGGCCCGATGATGCCCCGCAGGCGGCGGGCCCCGGCGGCACGCATGACGGCCTTGACCGAGTTCTGGTAGCCGTCCATGTTCTTTTCCAGCTCCCGCAGCACCGACAGCCGCTGGCGGGCTGCATCCAGCTCCCGGCCCAGCCGCTGTTCGGCGGTGTCGGCCTCGTCCAGCGCAGCCTTGCGGTTTTTGAGCTTGAGTTCCAGCCCGGAGCGCACATTGGCCAGCTGTTTTTCGTTTTCGGTCAGCATCTCCCGGTAGCGGATGGTGTCGGTCAGGTCCTGCCTGGCCGTCTCCCACTGGTCGGTGCCCTCCTGCACGGCCTGCTCCAGTGCCGGCAGGCGCTGACGGGCCGTTTCCTCGGCGGCTTCGGCGGCAGCCTGTGCCACCTGTGCTTCGGTGCGCTTGGCTGTCAGGTCGGTGATCTCGGCCCGCAGGGTGTCCTTTCGGGCACCGCTGGCATTGCTGGCGTCGGCCAGCTTTGTCAGTTCTGCGTTCAGGGCGTCGATCTCCGCCGCCAGCTTCTCGCCCTCGGCTTCCATTTTGGCGGCCACGGCCCGGTGGCGCTGCAGGGCGGCATCCGCTTCTGCACCGTCCTGTTCCCCGGCTTCGATCTCGCTGCGCAGGGAAGCGATGCTTTCCTCGTTGCGGAGGATGTCGTTTTCCAGCACGGCAATGCGGCTGTCCGAACCGCTGATCTGCTCGGTGATGCTGCGGATATCCCCATTCAGGCGCTCGACCGCAATGGTCAGCTGCTGTGCCTGCATCCGGATCTCCTCAGCCTCCTGCTCGGCGGCCTTTGCCTCGCCGTCAAAGCGCTCGTAGTCCGCCTGTGCCGTCTCGTAATCCCGCACCTGCTGGCGCACGGTATCGCGGGCCCGGTGCACGCTGTCGGTCCACAGGGTCACTTCCAGCGTTTTGCGCTGTTCGCTCAATTCCAGGAATTTCTGTGCCTTGGCGCTCTCTTTTTCCAGCGGGCCGACCCGGCTTTCCAGCTCACCCAGGATGTCCCGCAGGCGCTCCAGATTCTCGCCCGCCGCAGCCAGACGGCGCTCGGCCTCGGTCTTACGGTAGCGGTATTTGGCAATGCCGCAGGCCTCTTCAAAGATCTCGCGCCGCTCGCTGCTCTTGGCCGCCACGATCTCCGCGATGCGCCCCTGCCCGATGACCGAATAGCCGTCGCGGCCGATGCCGGTATCCAGCAGCAGCTCGTACACGTCGCGCAGGCGGCACACCTGCCCGTTGATGGTATATTCGCTATCGCCGGAGCGGTAATATTTGCGGCCGATGGTCACTTCGTCGGCGTCCACGTCCAGCGTGTGGCCGGTGTTGTCCAGCGTCAGGCGCACACTGGCAAAGCCCATGGCGCTGCGCCGCCGGGTGCCGCCAAAGATCACATCCTCCATCTTGCCCGCCGCACGCAGCTGGCGGGAGCTGGTCTCGCCCAGCACCCAGCGCACTGCGTCCGAAAGGTTCGACTTGCCGGAGCCGTTGGGGCCCACCACGCCGGTGACACCGGCGTCAAAGGTGATCTTTACCTTGTCGGGGAAGCTCTTGAAGCCCTGGATCTCCAGTTCCTTGAATACCATCGTTTTACTTTTCCTTTATCACGCCCAGCAGCTTCAGGGCCTCTTTGGCGGCATGCTGCTCGGCGGCCTTCTTGCTGCGGCCCTCGCCCCGGGCCACTCGGTCCGAGTTGAAGCGCACGGCCACCACAAAGTGCTTGTCGTGGTCCGGGCCGGACTCGCTCTCCACCACATAGCTCAGCCGCTCTTCGGGGTTCTGCTGCACGATCTCCTGCAGGCGGGTCTTGTAGTCGGCCTCGGCATGCTTGCCCTCGGTGATGAAGGGCAGGATGAAATTGCGGGCCACATCCATGCCGCCGTCCAGATACAGGGCAGCGATCACCGCCTCAAAGGCGTCCGATACCACACTGGGGCGGGTGCGGCCGCCGCAGCGCTCTTCGCCGCGGCCCAGCCGCAGGTACTCGCCCAGATGGATCTCCTGCGCGAACTGGAACAGGGCACCCTCGCTGACCAGACTGGCGCGGATGCGGGTCAGATCGCCCTCCGGCCGGTCGGCGTAGGCGTGGAACAGGTAGTCTGCCGAGACGATCTGCAGCACGCTGTCGCCCAGAAACTCCAGCCGCTCGTTGTGCTTCACCGGGGCGCGGCTCTCGTTGGCGTAGCTGGTGTGGGTGAGCGCCGTTTCCAGCAGCTCCGGGTTTTTGAACGTATAACCAATGATCGATTCCAACGGATGGCTCATATGTCATTGCTCCCTTGCATTGTGCTTTTTATTCCTCAGGTTTGTTTGCCGCCGCAAGCTCATCCAGGGCAGACTGCATAGTGCCGCACAGGTCGTTCTCCACGCAGGTCTTGGCCTGCCGGATGGCGTTCTTGATGCCCTTGGCCTTGGAGGAGCCGTGGGCCTTGATGACCGGCTGCTTGGCTCCCAGGAAGGGGGCTCCGCCGTACTCCTCGCTGTCCATCTGGTGCTTCAGGTCCGACACGCCGCCCTTGAGCAGCAGGTAGGCGATCTTGCCGCCGAAGTTTGCCAGGAACATCTGCTTGAGCATGCCCAGCAGCATCTTGGCCACGCCCTCGGTCAGCTTGAGGATCACGTTGCCGGTAAAGCCGTCGCACACCACCACGTCCACTTCGCCGTTCGGCACGTCGCGGGGCTCGATGTTGCCCACAAAGCGGATGCCCGGGGTCGTTTTCAGCAGCTGGTGGGCCTCCTTGAGCATGGGGGTGCCCTTGCTCTCCTCGGCGCCGTTGTTGGTCAGTGCCACGCTGGGGTCCCTGCGGCCCTCCACCTTGTTCACATAGCAGCTGCCCATGACGGCAAAGGCGGCCAGCATCTCCGGGCGGCACTCCACGTTGGCACCGCAGTCCAGCAGCAGGTAAGCCTGCTTTTTGGCGGGCACCATGGTGGCCAGAGCCGGACGCTTTACCCCCCGGAGGGTGCGCACGATGAGGCTTGCGCCCACATGCAGTGCACCGGTGCTGCCGGCAGAGACAAAGGCGTCGCCCTTGCCCTCCTTGAGCAGATTCAGACCCACCACGATGGAAGAATCCTTCTTCTGGCGGATGGCGCGGGCAGGTTCATCGCACATCTCGATGACCTCGGTGCAGTTCACCAGCTCGATGCCGTCCAGCGGGATGTTATTGTCCGCCGCCGTCCTGCGCACCAGTTCCTCATTGCCCACGCCGAGGATCTGCACGCCGTATTCCTTCACGGCCTGTGCCGCGCCTTCCAGCACGGCCAGAGGGGCGTTGTCGCCGCCCATCATGTCCACAATGATCTTCATAGTTGTTCTCCTTTCTGTTCCGGGAGATCGGCCCTGCGGTTACAGGGCGGTTTCATCCAGCCACTGCTGGAAGCTGGCAACAGCGCGCTCGGCCTGTGCCATGTAACGCAGGCGCTTGTCGCGGGGACGCTTGTCCTCCGGCAGCGGGGGCAGGATGCCCATGTTCGCGCCCATCGGCTGGAAGTTCTTGTTCTCGGTGGTCAGGTACTGCACCAGTGCGCCGCACATAGTGTCCGCCGGCGGGGGCGGCAGCTCCCGGCCTTCCAGCCGGGCATAGAGGTTCCGCGCGGCCAGCAGGCCGCAGGCGGCACTTTCCATGTAGCCCTCAAAGCCGGTGATCTGCCCAGCAAAGAACACATTGGGGTGCTCCTTCAGGCACAGGCCCGCACTCAATACACGAGGTGCATCCAGGAAGGTGTTGCGGTGCATCACACCGTACCGCACGAACTCGGCATGTTCCAGGCCGGGGATCATGCGGAACACCCGCTTCTGCTCCCCCCACTTGAGGTTGGTCTGGAAGCCCACGATGTTGTACAGGGTGCGCTCCTTGTTCTCGGCCCGCAGCTGAACGTTGGCCCAGGGGCGGTGGCCGGTGTTGGGGTCCACCAGGCCCACCGGGCGCAGGGGGCCAAACCGCATGGTGTCGGCACCGCGGGCAGCCATGATCTCGATGGGCATGCAGCCCTCGTACACGGTCACGGTATCGGCCTTTTTGCCGTGGGCGTCCGGGTCGGGCCGGGCGCTCTGCTCTGCCCCGGTGTCAAAGTCGTGCAGCGGGGCACGCTCGGCCGCAGCCAGCGCCGCATGGAACGCCTCATACTCGGCCTTGTTGAAGGGGCAGTTCAGGTAGTCGGCATCTCCGCGGCCATAGCGGGAGGCGGCAAACACCTTGTTGTAGTCCAGGCTCTCGGCCGTCACGATGGGCGCCACGGCATCGTAGAAGTGCAGGCGCTCGTCGCCGGTCAGGGCACCGATCTCGTCCGCCAGTTTCCCGTCGGTCAGGGGGCCGGTGGCCACCAGGATGGGGGCGCTTTCGTCGATGTGCTCCACCTGCTGGCGGTGCACGGTGATGTTGGGGCACTCCTCCACCCGGCGGGTGACCTCCGCGCTGAAGGTGTCGCGGTCCACGGCCAGTGCACCGCCGGCGGCCACGCGGGCCACCTCCGCCGCCTGCAGTAGCTGGCTGCCCATGCGGCGCATCTCTTCCTTCAGCAGGCCGGACGCAGAGTCCAGCCGCTCGGCCTTCAGGCTGTTGGAACAGATCAGCTCCGCAAAGCCCTCGCTCTTGTGTGCGGGCGAGAAGTGCATCGGCTTCTGCTCATACAGGTCCACCTGTACGCCCTTACCGGCCAGCCACAGGGCCGCTTCGCAGCCCGCCAGACCGGCGCCCAGAACAGTTACTTTATAATCGCTCATGTTGTCGTTTTTTCCTTTAATCCTTCTTCGGCACTGGCATCTCAAAGCCGCAGCCCTCTTTGGCGCAATAGAGCTTGGAGCCCTTGCGGAAGAGGGTGGAGCCGCACTTTTCGCACTTGGTGGCCACCGGCATATCCCAGGTCATGAAGTCGCAGTCCGGGTAGCGCTCGCAGCCGTAGTAGATGCGGCCCTTTGCGCTCTTGCGCTCCAGCATGCGGCCCTTGCCGCACTTGGGGCAGATGCCTCCGGTGTCCTTGACCAGACGCTTGGTGCCCCGGCACTCCGGGAAACCGCTGCAGGCCAGGAACTTGCCGTACTTGCCCACCTTGATGACCATGGGGCGGCCGCACAGGTCGCACACCTCGCTGGAAGGCTCGTCCGGTACCTTGACCTTTTTGCCCTCCATGTTCTTTTCGGCCTGCTCCAGGCTGGCCTCAAAGCCCTGGTAGAAGTCATCCACCGTCTTGCGCCAGTCAGCCTTGCCGCTTTCCACCTTATCCAGATTCTTTTCCATCTGGGCGGAGAAGTCCACGTCCACGATGTGGGGGAACTGCTCCAGCATCAGGCCATCTACGGCCCGGCCCAGCAGGGTGGGCTTGAGCTTTTTCTGGTCGCGCTCCACATAGCCGCGGTCGATGATGGTGGTGATGATGGGCGCATAGGTGGAGGGGCGGCCGATGCCATTTTCTTCCAGCGCCTTGATGAGGGTGGCTTCGGTGTAGCGGGCGGGCGGCTGGGTGAACTTCTGTTCGCTCTTCAGCTCCTTGAGCTTCAGCACCTGGCCCTGTTCCAGCGGGGGAAGGTTGGTTTCCTTCTTTTCCTTCTCGTCGGTGGCTTCCTCGTACAGAGCGGTAAAGCCGTCAAAGGTCACGGTGTAGCCGCTGGCCTTAAAACGATAGTCTGCCGCGCTCACGGTGACGGACACGGTGTCCTGCTGGCAGTCTGCCATCTGGCTGGCCATAAAGCGGCTCCAGATCATGCGGTAGAGCTTGGCGGTGTCGCCGCTGATGCTCTTGTCCACCTCGTCCGGTGTCAGGGACGGCACCGAGGGACGGATGGCTTCATGGGCGTCCTGCGCAGCGGTGGCACTCTTGGTTTTCCACACCCGCTTGTAGGGGCAGATATAATTTTCGCCGTAAGCCCCGGCGATATACTCCTTGGCAGCGGCAACGGCTTCGTCCGAGATGCGCAGGCTGTCGGTACGCATGTAGGTGATCAGACCCATGGTGCCGTGCCCGGCAATGTCCACGCCTTCGTACAGGGTCTGGGCAGCCCGCATGGTGCGGGTAGCCGTGAAGCCCAGCCGACGGGAGGCCTCCTGCTGCAGGGTACTGGTGATAAAGGCCGGAGTGGGCTGCTTGGCGCGCTTGCCCTTTTTCAGCTCTGCCACCACATACTCGGCCCCTTCCAGGCCCTTTTCGATGGCACGGGCCTCGGCCTCGTTCTTGGGCAGCAGCTTCTTGCCCTTGCTGTCGGTGGCAAGGCGGGCGGTAAAGCTCTTGTGCCCGGCACCCAGCGTCACGTCCACGTTCCAGTATTCGTCCGGCTTGAAACTCTCGATCTCCTTTTCGCGGTCGTCGATGAGGCGCACGGCCACGCTCTGCACGCGGCCTGCGGACAGGCCCCGGCGCACCTTGCGCCACAGGAAGGGGCTGAGCTTGTAACCCACCAGACGGTCCAGCACACGGCGGGCCTGCTGGGCGTTGAACAGATCTTCGTCGATGGCGCGGGGGTGGGCCATGCCCTCCTTCACGCCCTTTTTGGTGATCTCGTCAAAGGTGACGCGGTTGGGGGCGTGGGGGTCCAGCCCCAGGATGTTGGCCAGATGCCAGCTGATGGCTTCGCCTTCGCGGTCCGGGTCGGTCGCCAGCAGAACGCCGTCGGCATGCTTGGCCTTACTTTTGAGTTCCTTGATGAGCTTTTCCTTGCCTTTGATGCTGATGTACTGGGGCGTATAGCCATGCTCCACATCAATGCCCAGCTGGGAAGCCGGCAGGTCCCGGATATGGCCCATGCTGGCGGTGACCTCGTAGTCATCGCCCAGATATTTGCCAATGGTCTTCGCCTTTGCAGGCGACTCCACGATCACTAGTTTCGCCATTCGTGTTTTTCTCCCGTTCTCTTTCTATCAAAACGCACCGCACAGCGTCTGCACGGCACGGATCCTTGTTCTTATGATTGTACCACAGCTGTTGTGTGCTTTGCCAGCAAAAATTATACTACCGCAGTACATAGCGCTTGCCCGGCAGGCAGGTCACCCGGCCGGTGAGCTGGAGCTTCATCAGGGTGCTCAGCAGGCTGGCCGTGGGCAGGCCGCTGCGCACGCACAGCTCCTCCACCCCCAGCGGCTGCGGCCCGACACAGGCCAGCACCCGCCGCTCGGTGTCGCTCATGGGGTCCGGCTGGCGGATCTCTGCTTCCGGCGCGGCACTCGCCTGCAGGCCCAGCGCCTGCACCAGGTCGGCCCCGCTGCAGGCTGCGCGGGCGCGGCCCTCGTGCAGCAGGCGGTTGGTCCCGGCCGAATCCGGGGAATAGATGCTGCCCGGCACCGCAAACACCGGCTTGCCGTACCGTTCCGCGTGGGACACGGTGGACATGGTGCCGCTTTTCTCGCGGGCTTCCACCACCAGCAGCGCCGACGACAGCGCCGCGATGAGCCGGTTGCGCTGCAAAAAGCCCACCGGCCCCGGCGTGGACTCGCCGGGTGCGTATTCGCTGAGGATGCAGCCGTTCTGCTCGATGGTATGCCGCAGGGCCACATTGGCGGCGGGGTAGGTGCGGTCGATGGGCACCCCAAGGATGCCGATGGTGGGGCAGCCGTTTTTCACAGCTGCCCGGTGCCCGGCGCTGTCCAGCCCGTCGGCCAGGCCGCTGACGATGAGCGCCCCGCTGCGGGCCAGCGCCTCGCCGATATCGGCTGCCGCCTGCAGGCCGTAGTCCGTGGGCTTGCGGCTGCCCACGATGCCCACAGCCCCCGGCTCGTTGAGCCACACCGGGTCGCCGGTGCAGTAGAGCACCAGCGGCATGTCCGGAATGCGGGAAAAGGCCAGCGGGTAATCCGGGTCGTCAAAGGGCAGGATGCACACCCGCAGCGCGGCGCACCGGCGGGCCAGTGCACGGAACTGCTCCGGCACCAGCTGCCCGGCGCGTTTGGCTGCCGCCGGCCCGGCTGCCTGCCGGAATTCTGCGGTGTCCCGCGCTTCCCACGCTTCCTGTGCCCCGCCGAAGGTGTCCAGCACACGGCCCGCGTGGGGGCTGGCCGGGCCCAGCACATGGGCCAGCCACAGCCAGCACAGCAGCGGGTCCGGGGCAGGCTCCGGCGGGTAAAAGCTGGTCTGCCCGGCAAGGCCGTTCACAGGCTCTCCTCCCGGAAATGCCACAGCAGGATGCTGCCCGCAATGCCGGCGTTCAGGCTCTCCACCCGGTCGGTCATGGGGATGCGCACCGTGCTGGTGCAGGCGGCAATGGTCTCGTCGGTCAGGCCCTGGCCCTCGCTGCCGATGACCACGCACACGCCGCCGGGGCAGCCGGACTGTGCCGCGCTCAGCGGCTGGGACTGGTACAGCGCAGCAGCCAGGCAGGTGATGCCCTTTGCCCGCAGCTGTGCCACAGCCTGCGGCATGGCCCCGGCTTCAATGACCGGGATGCGCACGGCCGCGCCCATGGAGGCCCGCAGGGTCTTGGGGGCCCACACGCTGGCGCAGCCGTCGCTCAGCAGCACGCCGTCAAAGCCAAAGGCGGCCGCACTGCGCAGCAGCGTGCCCACATTGCCGGGGTCCTGCACCCGTTCCAGCGCCAGATAGCGCCCGCCGGTGTGCACCTCGTCCAGCGTGTGCACCGGGGTGCGGAACACCCCGAACACCCCCTGATGGGTGCCCACATCGGCCAGCTTGTCCGCCACATGGTCCTCCACCAGATAGTGCTCCCCGGGCAGGTCGGCCAGCTCCGGACAGCGGGCCATGGCGTCCTCGGTATAGAATAAGGTCTCCAGCTGCGCACCGCGGGCCAGCTCCGGGCACAGCTTGCGCCCCTCGGCCAGAAAGCGGCCCTCGCTGCGGCGGAAGGCCGCACTGGAGGAAAGGCGGCAGGCGTATTTGATCTTCGCGTTTTCCCGGCTGGTGATTTTTTCGTCCATCTGTGTTCTCAACCTTTCGCTTCTGATGCGTTCAAAACTCGTCTGCCGCCCTGTTTTTTGTGCGGCGCAGGGGGCAAAATGCAAAAAAGGGCCGCGTCTGCCACAAAAATCGCTTCGCGGCAGGGCGCAGCCCCGAACATGTTTCTTCCCGCCGCAAAAAGCCCCAGATACAAAACGGACGCCCGCGTATGCGCGCGGGCGTCTCGTCAGAAGTTTGATCAGGCGTTCTTCACGGTCTCGACCAGAGCAGCAAAGCTCTTGGGATCGTTGATGGCCATCTCGGACAGCATCTTGCGGTTCAGCTCGATGCCTGCCTTCTTCAGGCCAGCCATGAAGGAGGAGTAGTTCATGCCCAGAGGACGAACTGCGTTGTTGATGCGGCAGATCCACAGGTTGCGGAACTGACGCTTCTTCATGCGGCGGCCTGCCAGAGCGTAGTTGCCGCTCTTCATGACCTGCTGCTTGGCCATCTTAAAGTGCTTGCTCTTGCAGCCGTAGAAGCCCTTGGCCAGCTTCAGCATCTTCTTACGACGTTTGTGGGTCATGGTTGCGCCTTTGATACGTGCCATTTTTTATATCTCCTTTAGTATCTCGTAGAATGTCTGTTTGCTTGCGGCTCGCTCTTAGGCGTAGGGCAGCATGCTCTTGATGGTGGCTGCGTTGGTCTTGTCAACGTAGTTGGGCTGACGATAACCACGGGTCAGCTTGGTGGTCTTCTTGGTCAGGATGTGGCTGCGGAATGCGTGGCCGCGCTTGATCTTGCCATTCTTGGTCAGCTTAAAGCGCTTCTTAGCGCCGGAGTGCGTCTTCAGTTTCATCTTAGCCATTTTAGTTTCCTCCTAAAATTAGTCCTTATTGGGTTTCGGGATCAGCAGAATGGACATCGTACGTCCCTCCAGAACCGGCTGCTTGTCCATGCTTGCCTGCGGCAGAGCCTCGGCAAAGCGCTTGAGCACGTCGGCACCCAGGGCACTGTGCGCCATCTCACGGCCGCGGAAACGGATCGAAACCTTCACCTTATGGCCAGCTGCCAGGAACTTGGCAGTCTGGTTCAGCTTGGTGTTGAAGTCGTTGGTGTCAATGTTGAGCGAGAGGCGGGTCTCCTTGACTTCGACCACCTTCTGGTTCTTCTTGGCTTCCTTCTCCTTCTTCTGCTGTTCAAAACGGTACTTGCCGTAATCCAGCACCTTGCACACAGGCGGAACGGCCTGCGGTGCGATCTTGACCAGATCCAGCCCGGCGTCCTCAGCAGCGCGCATGGCCACCTGAATGGACACAACGCCCTTCTGCTCGCCGTCAACTCCGATCAGGCGAACTTCACGGTCACGGATCTGACCGTTGATCTCCAGTTCCTTCGACTTTCCAGCGGTAGCGATAATGAATGCACCTCCAAACAAAATCCATAGTGTTGCAATATTGGCAATAGAAAACGCGGCCGCCCAGTTTCTGGACAGCCGCGCAAAATTCACACAAAGCCGCGATCTGCTCAAAGAACAGATGCACTTGGGTATAGCCCGGGGATTCTGACCCCACAAGGCGAGCGCGGCACAGGCCGTAGCTGCTTTCTTTACCCAGCTATTCTACCACAGCCGCAGGGGCCTGTCAAGCACTTTTTATGCGTTTTACGAGAAAAATATGAATCGTCCTCATACCTCGATCAACCTGCCCAGTTCCAGCGAGTAGATGCCTTTATAGGTCACCGGCTTCGGGGCAAAGCGTTTGCCGACGGCCAGCGCGTACAGGTCCAGCTGGGGTTTGTAGGCCCGCACAAAATCCGCGGCTGTTTTGCGGCGGTCGGTCTTGTAGTCCAGCAGTTCCAGATGGTCCGGGTACACCAGCACAAGGTCTGCGATGCCCTGCACCAGCACCTGCGCTTCCGAGGCCGTGTCCGGGGCCGGGCTTCCCTGGGCGGCAAGCACCTCGGCGGCGGGCAGTGCCGTGATGAATGCCAGCTCCCGCAGCACCTGCTGTGCCGCGCAGATCTTTGCAAAGGCCTCGCTCTGCACAAAGCGGCGGATGCGCACGGCATCCAGCTTTGCGGCGATCTCCGGTGCGGTGAGCTGTGCAGCCGCCTGCCGGTCACGTTCCGCTCCGATGGCTTCGTCCAGCGTCCCGGCTGCTTTTGCCTCTGCCAGCGCCGCAAAATCGGCGTGCTCCAGAAATGCATGCAGGGCCGTGCCCATCTCGGCGGCGGTCAGGCCGTCTTTGGAGAGGAAGCCCGGCCGTTCCAGCGTGGTCTGCTCGGCCTTGTGCACGATGCTGGTCACGCTGACCTTGGCAGGCACCCGGGCCAGGGCAGCCGCCGGGTACTGCCAGGCAAAGCCCGCCCGCAGCTGTGCCACAAGGGCCCGGTCCGCGGCCACCGGGGCTTGCGGTTCCAGCTCCTCAGGCTGTTGTTCCTGTTCCGGCTGCGTTGTTTCCGGCAGGGTGATAGTCACCGTGCTGCGGGTGTCCGCAAAGGGCAGCTCCAGATCCCCTGCCAATCGCCGCAGCGGCCCGCCGCAGGGATGCACCAGCAGCGCCGCCCGCAGCCAGTCGGCAAAGCAGTTTGCCTGCCCGTGCAGGGTGGATCCCGCTCCCGCCGCCAGAAATGCCGCCGCTTTGGCAAAGGGGTTCGCGGTCTTGCCGATGCCCAGCGGCACCGTGAGGATGAGCCTGTCCTGTGCGCGGGTCAGGGCCACATACAAAAGGCGCATCTGCTCGCTGCGCAGCTCCTGCCCGTGCACCTCGGCCAGCGCGGTGTAGGCCGCCGTTTTATAGGCGCCCTCGCCCTGTTCCGGCCGCAGCCGCAGGCCGGCCCCGTATTCCCGGTGCAGCAGCACCGGCTGCCGGGTATCGGCCGCGTTGAACCGCCGCCCGGTATCGGCCACGAACACCACCGGGAACTGCAGGCCCTTGGAGCGGTGGATGGTCATCACGGTCACACAGCCGGGCCTTGCCCCGCCGGGGGTGGTGTCCTGTCCGGTGGAACCGGCCAGCGCCGCCGCGTCGATGGCGCGCACCAATGCCGAGATGCCGCCCGCACCGGACGCCGCGCAGAAAGAGGCGAACCGCCGGGCATCCTCCCGGCGGCGGGCACCGTTCTCGGTCACCCCCAGTGCGGCAAGGTAGCCGGTGGTGGCAAAAATTTCTTCCAGCAGCTGCTCTGCAGGCACGCTGCGGGCCATCTGCCGCAGGGCCGTGAGCTTGTCGTAAAAATCGTTCACCTTTTGGGTAAAGGGGTCCTCCGCCGGGCCTTGCCGCGCCAGCAGCAGCGCACCGTACAGGCTCATGCGGGCGGGCTTTCCGGCATTTCCGGCGTTCTGTTCCTTCTGCAGCGCGGCGCTCTGTGCCCGCAGCCGCACCAGGTCGTCATCCGTAAAGCCGAACACCGGCCCCAGCATGGCCGCAGCCAGATAGATGTCCTGCGCCGGGTTGTCGATGACCTTCAGCAGCGAGATGAGCGGTCGGATGTGGGGTGCTTCCATCAGGTTTTCCCGGGCGTCGGCATACACCGGGATGCCCCGGGCCGTGAGAGCTTCCACATAGGCCGGGAAGTCCCCGCGGGCCGAAAGCAGGATGCAGCAGTCCTCGTACTGCACCGGGCGGGTCGTGCTGCCCTCCCGCACCGGCTCCCCGGCGGCCACCAATTCTTCGATGCGCCGGGCGATCCATGCTGCGTCGGTCTCGGCTTCATCGTCCGGCAGAAACTGTGCTTCCACGCTGCCGGAGTAATCTCCCGGTGCGCCGCACACCAGCCGCTGCCCGTCGCCGTAAGCGGTATCGCCCAGCTGCGGGGTCATGAGCTGTTCAAAAATGAAGTTGATGCCCTCCACCACCTGCGGGGCCGAACGGAAATTCGCATCCAGCGCCAGCAGGGCGTTTTGCCCGGCAGTACCCTCCGGCGGGCGCGGGCGGGCCGCCCCGCCGGGCAGGGCCGGCCAGCGGTCCAGCTTTTCCCGGAAGATGCTGGGGTCGGCCTGCCGGAAGCGGTAGATGCTCTGCTTCAGGTCGCCTACCAGAAAGAGGTCATCCCCCGCCGGGGAGGCAAGGCAGCGATACAGGGCATCCTGCAAAGCATTGGTGTCCTGATATTCGTCCACCATCACGGCAGCATAGTTCTGCCGGATGCTCCCGCACAGCGGGGTGGGGGTGCCGTCCGGGCTGCGCAGCAGCCGCAGGGCAAAGTGTTCAAAGTCGCTGAATTCCAGCAGCTTGCGCTCCCGCTTTTTGGCCGAGAACCGGGCGTCGAAATCCCGCACCGCCGCAAACAGGGCCTGCAGCCGGGGCAGTGCCGCCTGCCGGTCGGCTTCCGCTTCTTCCTCGCTGCAGGAGACAAGCTCGGTGATCTGAGCAAACAGGTCGACGGCCTCGTCAGCACAGGTCTTGATGGCCGTCTTGTGGTCGCCCTTCAGCCGTTTTTTCATGCCCTTCAGGCCGGGCTGCTCTTCCATGCCCAGCACAAAAGGGGTGAGCCGGTCATACAGAGGCGTCCACTCCCCTGCCTGTGCCAGCCGCTCCACCTCGCCCAGCAGGGCGGCAGAGCGTTCCAGACGGCCCTGCGCGTCAGCGTATTTTTCGGCCACCGCCGCTTCCGCTTTCCGGATGGCCGCCGGGGTCTTTTTTTCTCCGGCCTCCGCCATTTCCTGGGCATAGTCCTCCCGGCAGTCCTGCTGGGCGGCACACAGCAGCTCGCGGGCCGCCTTTGCATCGCGGGCTACCTGCGCCAGCAGCAAGTCATGCCAGCAGGTGGCGTCAAAGCCGTTTTCCTGCTGCCATGGAGCCAGAAATTCGTCCAGCTTGCGGTCGTAGTCCGGCAGTGCCCGCAGGAAATCATACACCTGCAGGATGGTGTCCCCCGCCGGTTTGTCGGTGCGGCCCTTGCCGTACAGGTCGGCAAAGGCGCAGAAATCCGGGTCCGCGTAGGCGTGCTCCAGCGTTTCGGCCAGTGCCGCCGTGCGCAGCAGCTCCACGCTGCCGGGGTCTGCCGGGGCAAAATCCGGCGGGATATCCAGCGCCTGAAAATGCTTGTGCAGCAGGTCCAGACAGAACGCATCCATGGTGCAGATGGGTGCACGCTGCAGCAGCATGCGCTGGCGGCGCAGGGCGGTGTTTCCCGGCTCCTGCTGGCAGCGGCGCAGCAGTGCCTGCCCGATGCGGGCCCGCAGCTCCGCCGCCGCCGCATTCGTAAAGGTGACGATGAGCAGCCGGTCGGCGTCCACCGGGTGCTCCGGGTCGGTGATGAGGCGCACAGCGCGCTCGGTCAGCACCGCCGTCTTGCCGCTGCCGGCCGCCGCACTCACCAGCAGCGCCCCGCCCCGGTCGTCGATGGCGGCACGCTGGGCAGGCGTCCATCTGGGTTCGCTCATGTCGGTTCCTCCTCATCCTCTGCCGCTTCCGGCTCAAAGGGCTTTGCCGGGGCTTCCAGGCCCCGTTCCCCGATGCCGGTCTCATGGCAGCAGATAAAATCATAATCGCACCAGGCACAGGGGCTGCGGTTGGTGCTGACCACCAGCGGCTCGGCAGCGATCTGCCCGCCATACAGCTGCTCGCCCATCCGGGTGACGAGGTCATCCAGATGCAGCCGGATGCGGTTGAGCTTGGCGATGTCAGCACGCTTGTCCTTCTGGTAAGGGCTGGGTGCGCCGTTGCGGTAGCCGAAGGGCAGATACCGGCCCGTCTCATCCGCGTCCATGGCATCGAACACCTTCTGTTCGTCCCGCACCAGACCGTCCAGCTGATATTCCACGCTGCGGGCGGCCTTTTCGCGGGTGGTGGTCTCCGGGGCGGGGTCGGCCAGCAGATACAGCACGCCCGCCGGTTCTGCCCCGGTAAAGCGTCCGCTGGGGTCGCGGGTCAGGCTGAACAGGTACAGCAGCATCTGGCAGTCCAGCCCGCAGTACACTTCTTTCAGGTCCAGTTTCTTGGTGCCGGTCTTGTAGTCCACCACCCGCACCCAGCGGGTGCCGTCCTCTTCCACCCACTCGTCGGCGCGGTCCACCGTACCGATGAGCTGCACGGTGCGCCCGTCCGACAGGTGATACAGCTGCCCGGGCACGGCGTCGGCCCCGCTGCCGATCTTCAGCTCACAGGCCACCGGACGGAACCGGGACTGGTTCTGTTCGTCCCGCAGGTAGCACAGCAGGCCGGTCATGCTCTTTTTCAGCCGGGAGAGCAGGTAGGCAAAGCGGGCCGTGTCCTCCGGCAGAAAGCGCTTTGCATACTCGTCCACCAGCAGCCCGGCCAGCCCGGCCATGGCTTCGTCATCCAGTTCCAGATAGGGCTGCAGGGCCGCACAGGGGTTGTCCGGCCCCGGGTGGGGGTCCAGTGCCATCTGCAGCACCCAGTGCATCAGGGTGCCGCTCTGGTCGGCGGAAAGCTCCGCCCGTTTGCGGGGCTTCAGCCCCAGCACATATTGCAGAAAATAGCCGTACCGGCAGGTATAGTATTTTTCCAGCTGGCTGGGCGAGACGCGGAGCCTCCGGCCCAGCAGCGTTTCCAGCGCGGGCAGGTCGTACACCTGCCGGGGCGGGTTCTCTTCCATGCGGTGCAGCAGGGCAAGGCCCTTCGGCTGCCCGGCACCGGGGGTGTGCAGGGCCTCGGTCAGACTGGCGCGCTCCACATCGGTGAGCAGCCAGCCGCCGCCCAGCGTATCCAGACCGTCCGCCGGGGTGGCGGCAAGGTCGGTCAGCTCCAGTTCCGGGGCAGCCGGGTGCAGTGCATCCACAAGGGGCTCCACCGCCGCGCACAGGGTCTGGCCCTGTCCCTTGGGCCAGCTGAGCCACAGCCCCTTTGCCGGGGCAGTGAGCGCTTTATAAAAACACACCTGCTCCCGGATGACCCGGTTCTCAAAGCAGTCCGGCAGCTCGATCTGCTGGGCCATCAGCGCGTCGCGGTCGGCGTGGGTCAGCAGGCCGCTTTCAGCCGGTGCACAGGGAAACTCCCCTTCTGCCAGCCCCAGCACAAACACATAATCCGGCGCGTCCAGACGCATCTTGCCCGCGCTGGCCAGCACCACGGCGTCCAATGTCTGGGGGATATGCCCCAGGTCGGACGAACGCAGCAGCAGGCCGAACAGGTCCTCGTACTCGGCCACGGTCACGCTCTGCTGCCCCAGCAGGCTGGCCATCTCGTCCAGCAGCTGCATCACCACGTTCCACTCGCGGGCGGCTTCCTCCGCCGCCGGGATGCCCCGTGCCGCGCGGATATCCTCCACCAGCCCGGCCTGCTGTTCCTCGGCCCCCAGCTCCTTCAGGCAGAAATAAACAGCCCGGCTGATCTGCTCCGCGTTGCCGCCCTTCACCTTTCCGCGCAGGGTGTCCACGGCGTCCACCAGCTTCCGGCGGGCGTCCTCGGCCCAGGCAAGATTCTGCCGGTCCTCGTCGGTCAGCTCGTTTTCACCAAAGCCCTTTGGGTTTTTGGCGAATTCGGCCCGCCAGGCCGCCGCATTGGGCGACCAGGTGTAGGCATAGTTTTCCAGCGCACACACCTGCTCTTCCGACAGCGCACACAGCCCGGTCTTGGCCAGCACGGTAAGCTGCTCGGTCATGTCCGCACCCCGCAGCAGGGCCAGCAAGGCCCGCACCGCCGTGGCCGGGGCACTGAACTCCGGGGTCGTGGGCTCGTCGCAGTACAGCGGGATGTCCGCCATGCGGAACTCATACCGCACGGCCGCCCGGTATTTTGCAATGTCGCGGCAGACCACGGCGATCTTGCCGCACCGCACGCCCTTCCGCATCAGGCGGCGGATGGCGGCCGCCGCGCACCGGGCTTCCTCTTCGCGGCTAGCTGCCGGGAACAGCCGCACCTCCGGCGCCTGCGTTTCTTCCGCGCTGCCGCCTTCCAGCAGCCGGGTCACCGCGGCAAGCCCCGGTGCGTCCTTGTGGCGCAGATCCCGCCGCAACAGCACCGGGGCGGCCGCCTCGGTGCCGCTCTTGCGGGCCAGCTGCCGCAGCTGTGCCGCCACCAACTTGGCACCGGCAAACAGCCCGGTGTCCCCCGGCACCAGCGGGGTGCCGTCATCACACAGAGCCACCGTCACCTGCGGCAGCGCCGTGAGCAGAGCGGACAGCAGCCGCTTTTTGGGTGCGTTGAAGGTATCGAATTCGTCAATGAACACGGCCCGGTCCTGCAAAAACTCCGGCAGGCTGCCCCGGGCAAGGGCCGCTTCCAGCCGGTCCGCCGCCAGTTCCAGCCGGTCGGAGGGGTCCATGCCGGTACCGGCCAGCAGCGTTTCATAGCCCTGCAGGATCAGTGCCAGCTCGGTGAGCTTGCCGCTGCCGGAACCGCACCCCTGGGCCAGCCGGTACAGCTGCTGCCCCGAAAGCCCGGCGCTTTTCAGCTCGTCGATGGTCTCAGCGGCCATCTGGCAGAAGGCCGCACTGCGCCGGTGGCGGTAGTAATACTGCACCGTGTCCTGCAGCTCTTCCAGCGTGCGGCGCACCAGCACGGCACGGCCCGCATCCGAGAGGGTCTGCACCGCTGCACCGCCCTCGGCCGAAAGGATGTGCTCCGCCAGGCTGGTGAAGGAATAGCTGTCCACCATGCCGGAGAGCGCGTCCCCCAGTTCCCGGTAGATGCGGCCCTCGGTGCTGGAGGTAAACTGTTCCGGCACCAACAGAATGCTGCGCTGCCCGGCCTCGGCCCGCGCCTTGATGCGGGCGTACAGCAGGGTGGTCTTGCCGCTGCCGGAGCCGCCCAGAACCAGTTTGAGCATGCTGTTTCCTCCTTTGTCGTTTGGGATGTCCTGCCGTTATTGTAACACGAAACCGCCTGCAAAACTACGGTTTTCTTTGCAATGGGGCGGCGGCTGTGGTACACTGAGAAAAAAGACTGCACAGAAAGGACGTTTGCATGAAGATCCTAGCCGTTGATTACGGGGACAGCCGCACCGGCCTTGCCACCTGTGACCACACCGAATTCCTGACCACGCCCATCACCCCGCAGATCACCCTCAAGGCCCGCAACAAGGTGGCCGCGCGGGTGTGCGAGGTGGCCAAAGAGATCGGGGCCGAGCTCATCGTCATCGGCCTGCCGCTGAACATGGACGGCACCGAGGGCGAACGTGCCGCAAAAAGCCGCAAGCTGGCAAAGACCGTGGAGCTTTGGAGCGGCCTGCCCGTGCGCATGTGGGACGAGCGCCAGACCACCTGCGCCGCCGCCGACCTGCTGGACGAGAGCGGCACCTTTGGCAGCCGCCGCAAGGAGATTTTGGATTCCGTCAGCGCCACGGTGATTCTGGACGACTACCTTGCCTGGCGCAAGGAGCACCCCGGGGAGATCTGATGCAGAAAGAATGTTTTCACGAAAAAGGGGCGCAGCACAAAGGGCACCTGCCATATGGCAGGTGCCCTTTTGTTCACTGATACGTTTCAACGCTCACGCTGTTGATGGTGATATCCTCGGTGGGCTTCTGGTTTTCGTCCACGCCGGTCTGGCCGATGGTGTCCACCACGTCCATGCCTTCATACACCTGCCCGAACACGGTGTCAGTGTAATCCAGATAGGGTGCGCCGCCGACGGTCTGGTAAGCGGCCACCACCTCGGCACGGTAGCCCGAGGCGTTCATCTTGTCCACCAGTTCCTGGGTCACCGACTGGTCCCCCGGCAGGGTCTGCACCACATAGAACACGCTGGCGCACTCGCCGGAAGCATCCACGCCCATGCACAGCGCACCGGAGTAGTGATGCAGGCTGTCGGTAGTTTCCGCCGGATAGCGGCTGCCGCTCCAGATGGTGGTGCCTTTTCCGTCGGTGCCCTGCCCGGCCTCCACCACAAAACCGCTCTCCACGCGGGAGACGGTCAGGCCGTTGTAATAGCCCTGCTGCACAAGGCCGGTAAAGTTGTCGTAGGCCTGCGGGGCCTTGTCCGGGAAGAGCACTGCCTTGAACACGCCCGCCGAGGTGTCGAACACCGCCACGGTGTCGCCTGCCGCCGGGTGCGTGAACTGTTCTTCCGCCGACTCCACCGCCGGGCGGTCGATCTTCTGCACCGTGGTGCCGCCCCCGCCGGAACCGCCAAAGCTGCAGCCCGCCAGTGCCAGCACCGCGGCCAGTGCCAGTACCGCCCATCGTTTTTTACGCATAGTTTTCCCCCTCGCTCCATATGCTGTATCAGACGTGCCCGCCGGACACGAAAAAATTCCAGAGCTATAGTATACCATATTCCGTGCCGCAGTGCGAGAGCAAACTGGTGAAAATTTGCAAAGCAATTTCTGTGCGAAAAAGCATCTTGACGAGCAGGCAAAAAAACGCTACACTATATGCAGACCGGACGGGCTGGTATACAAAAGCCCGTCTTATGACACGATACAGGAGACACGATCTATGTCTGACGAAATCAAGAACCCGAATACCGAGGACGAGGAATATCAGCCCGACCTGATGACCCTTGAGGACGAGGACGGCAACGAGGTCACCTTTGAGGTGATCGACGCACTGGACCACAAGGGCGTGCATTATCTGGCTGTGGTGGAATACACCGAAAATGAAGAGGACGCAGAGGATGCCCAGCTGGTGATCCTGAGCGTTGGCGAGGACGACGAAGGCGAATATCTGGACGTGGTAGAGGACGACGAGACTCTGCTGGAAGTCAGCAAGCTGTTTGAGCAGCGCCTGAGCGACGATTACGAGATCGACTGATCGTTTTCCTCCCCCAAAATTACCAGGCAAGACTTCCTGCCCGGCTCGATTTGTTGCGGTTTATATGATCCTACTAATCATTCAACGGGAGCCCGGAGTTCTCCGGTGGAATGCAGACCTCCCCGCCATGGGTCGACCATGGAGGCTCGATGAGGAAGCGTGAAACCGGCGACAGGGCACCCACCTGTCCGCAAGGGTAGGTTTGATTGGCCGCAGACGACCGGGCGGGATCTTTTATAGGTTTTGATCCACCGCTGCCCCCTGCCGGGACAGTGTGTGGATTTTTTTATATCGGAACATTTGCACCGGGCACTGTGCGCCCCGGTGCGCGGCAAGCCGGAAAGGATGTGCAATTGCGGTATGAGTTCTGAGCACTTGGTGGGCACTTCGATCCCCCGTTTTACCTTTGACACCCCTACGAGACCCGGCAACGATTTCTACGCCCTGTGTGAGGGGGAACAGCCTCTGGTCATGATCTTTCTGCCCGCTTTTGACCACCCGGTCACGCGGGAATATCTGACCCATTACCTCAAGACCTACGCCCGCCTGCGGGGCGTCCGGCTGGCCTGCGTGGTGCGCTCCTCGGCCCGGACGGTGGCGCAGGCCACCCAGGGGGCTGAATTTCCGTTTCCCATCATCTGCGACGCACCGGGGGTGCTGTACAGCTATCTGGGCGTGGAGCAGGCCCGCGGCCTGCGGAGCTGGAGTTTTGCCGCCCAGCGCATCTACAAGACTGCAAAGGAGCAGGGCTACCGCTATGACAGCTCTGCCCCGCAGATTTTACCGCTGACGCTGGTGGTGGGGCACCTGGGCAAGATCTTGTTCACCCACTCCGGCCGCAGCCAGACCGACCTGCCGGAGGACTGCACCGCCATCCGGGAGATTGCCCGGGAGGTCACCTCCACCCTGGCCGCCGGGCCGGATGGCCCCCGGACCCGCTGCTCGGACGAGACCCTCACCCTGCCGGACCTGGTGGGGTGGGACGATGTGGATAACGACCGGTAAAACAGACCGATGCTTACACAAAAGCAGGACACCCCCACCGCGGGAGTGCCCTGCTTTTTCAGTTGTTCGTGTGCCTTATTCCTCCATCGTTCCGTCCCCGCCCATCAGTGCCGTCATCTCACGGATACGGTCAAGAGGGAACGGCGGTTCACAAAGAGGCTTCATTGCAATGGACATCAGCTTCATCGGGTTATCATCGGCTGCGACCCGGTTGGAATCCAGCTTCCCGCAGCGGCGGCAGCGATGGACAATGGCCCACTCGCCGCCCTTCCGCACCCAGACCGCAACGGGCTCCATCAGTCCGCCGCAGTCCGATGCCCTGTCGCCGGGCTCCTCGTCAACGTGCAGGCTGCACAGGCAATTCGGGCAATGGTTGCGGTGGGCACTGCCTGCCCCCTCGGGAACCACAATGCGTCCGCAGTTCCTGCAGGTGAACACCTCGTTGCAGGCGTGTGTTTTATAATAACCCTTTTCAAATGTCTTGCGTTTATTTTCACGATTCATGATTGATTTTCCTCCAGAATGATGCGTATGTGCGATCATGCGGGAGGTGCGAACGAAAGATGTAGCGCAAACCTCCCGGTTCAGCGCACAATCTTCAATTCACGAGAACACTTCATTCAGCATACTCCTTTTGTTCCAAAGCCTTGCAGAGCCGGATGCCCTGCTTACTGCCAGTAATATAGCATAGTGAAAAATGCTTGTCAAGGCTGTTTTTTTAAGATTTACACATCTGTACGCTATAAAACGGCTGCTGTACGCTATTGTGCAGCAGCCGTTCTGTTATTCCTCGGTTTCCTCGGTGAACAGCCCCGGGATGCCGCACAGGGCCGCCAGACCTACCAGCGTGAACACGATACGGGACCAGATGGAGGCGCTGCCGCCCAGCAGCCAGCCCACAAAGTCGAATTGGAACAAGCCCACAAGGCCCCAGTTGATGCCGCCCACGATCATCAGGATCAGGCAGATTTTATAAAAGGTCTGCACAAAAAAGACCTCCTTCCCTTGGAGCCATTCTGCCCCGTGGGAAGGAGGTTTATTCATGGACAGATCAGACGACCCGCGCGCCGCCCTTGTCCGGCTGCGCGGTGTACACCTGCTTCCAGCGGTGCTTTGCCGCCGCTGCTGCGGCGCGGGCGGATGTCTCATCCCGGAAGATGCCAAACACCGCCGACCCACTGCCGGTCATCAGAGCCGTCACAGCGCCCTTTTCACGCAGCAGAGCCTTGATGGCCCCGGTGTCCTTGGCACCGCTGCACTCTTCCAGGGCGTTGCCGGCAGCGGCGCACACCGCGTCCAGATCTCCGGCGCGGACGGCGTCCTCCTGGGCCTGGCAGTCCGGGTGGACGCTGCTGCCCACCTGGTCGTAGGCTGCAAAGGCCTCCGGAGTGGACACACCGTAATCCGGCATCACCACCGTGAACCAGCAGTCCGGCACCGGCGGCAGGGGTTTGAGCAGGTCGCCCACGCCCTGCACCCGGCAGGTGCCGCCCATGAGGGCAAAGGGCACATCTGCGCCAATGGACGCGCCCAGTGCGCACAGCTCGCTCATGGAGAGCCTGGCACCGTACAGCTCGTTCAGGCCCACCAGCACGGCGGCGGCATCGGCGCTGCCGCCGGCCATGCCTGCCCGCACCGGAGTATTCTTATAAATAGTGATGTCCACCCCCGCCAGCAGGCCGGTGTAGTGGAAAAACGCCAGCGCCGCCTTGATGGCGGTATTTTTGTTGTTGGGGGCCACCAGACTGCCCGGCAGCCGCAGATTCAGGTAAGGGCTGCGGCGCAGCACCACCCGCTCATACAGGGTGATGGCCTGCATGGTCATGTCCAGATCATGGTAGCCATTGGGCAGCAGGCCCACCACGTCCAGCGCCAGATTGAGCTTTGCCGGGGCCAGAACGGTCACCACATTCTGCTTTCGCATGGAGCATTCCCTCCTCAGTTGCCCTGAACCAGGCCGTTTTCCTGCAGGAACTCCCGGATGCGCTTGAGCGCCTCGGTCAGGTGCTCCACGCTGTAGGCGTAGGACACCCGGCAGTAGCCCTCGCCGGATGCGCCAAAGGCATCGCCGGGGATGATGGCCACATGCTTTTCTTCCAGCAGCCGGGTGCAGAACTCCTGGCTGGTAAGGCCGGTGCTCTTGATACAGGGGAAGGCGTAAAAGGCTCCCCGGGGCTCAAAGCAGGTCAGGCCCATGTCGTTGAAGGAACGCACCACCAGACGGCGGCGCATGTTGTACTCGTCGCGCATGCGGTCGATCTCGCCGTCGCAGTCCCGCAGGGCCGTAATGGCGGCGTACTGGCTGGTGGTGGGGGCGCTCATGATGGCGCTCTGGTGGATCTTGGTCATGATCTTGATGATGGGCTCCGGGCCGCAGGCGTAGCCCAGCCGCCAGCCGGTCATGGCGTAGCTCTTGGAGAAGCCATTGACCACGATGGTGCGCTCTGCCATGCCCGGCAGGGAGGCAATGGACACATGGGGCCGCAGGCCGTAATTCAGCTCGGCGTAGATCTCATCCGACAGCACCATCACATTGGTGTCCCGCAGCACCTCGGCCACGGCTTCCAAGTCCTCCCGCTCCATCACCGCGCCGGTGGGGTTGTTCGGGAAGGGCATGATCACCAGCTTGGTCCGGGGGGTGATGGCCGCCTTCAGGGCGTCGGCACGCAGCCGGAACTCGTCCTTCTGACGGCAGGCCACATGGACCGGAACGCCGCCGGACAGGGTGGTGATGGGCTCGTAACACACAAAGCAGGGCTCCGGGATGATCACCTCATCCCCGGGCTGGATCAGGGTGCGGATGCACATATCAATGGCTTCGCTGCCGCCCACCGTCACCAGGATCTGCCGCATGGGGTCGTACCGCAGGCCCATGCGCCGCTCCAGATAGCGGCTGATCTCGGCCCGCAGCTCCTTTAAGCCAGCGTTGGAGGTGTACCGGGTGCGGCCGTGCTCCAGGCTCTCGATGCCTGCTTCCCGCACGGCCCAGGGGGTCTTGAAGTCCGGCTCGCCCACGCCCAGGCTGATGCACTCCGGCATCTCGGCGGCCAGATCAAAAAATTTGCGGATGCCGGAGGGGCGCATGGCCTGGGCGGCAGGCGCGATCAATTTATCGTAGTCCATCACAGCACCGTGCACTCTCTTTCGTCAATTTCATCGTCCTGGTACAGGCGGCCTTCCTTTTTGTAGGTGCGCAGCACAAAGTGGGTGGCGGTGGACAGCACGTCATCCAGCGGGCTCAGGCGCTTTGCCACAAACAGGGCGATCTCCTGGAAGGTCTGTCCCTTGATCACCAGCTGCAGGTCGTAACCGCCGCTCATCAGCAGCACGCTCTCCACTTCGTCAAAGGCCGCGATGGTGGCCGCGATCTCGTCAAAGCCGCGGCTCTTCTTGGGGCTGACGTTCAGCTCAATGACGGCTTCCACCCGGTTGACCCCGGCCTTTTCCCAGTCCACCAGCGTCTTGTAGCCCTTGATGATGCCCTGCGCGCGGGCCAGGTCGATCATAGCCGCCACCTCGGCGGGGGATTTGTTCAGCATGGTGGCAATGTCCTCGATGGGCAGCCGCGCGTTGTCTTCCAGAATCTTCAAAAGCTGTTCCATAGCTCGTTACTCCTTCTCGTCCCTGTATTGCGGAATTATACTTCAGTATAGCACAGTCCCCCATGGATTGCACCCAATTTTTTGCATAGAATGTCTTTTGCACCCGCAATCTGCTCTTTTTTACAAAAAGTGTGTTCAAATTTTGCTAAATCTGCTATACTGAAAGAGTAACCGTGTGCTGGCTCTTTTTGCGGCACGATCCAATCACAAGAAAACGAGGGTGGAAACGATGAAAGCATTTATTACTGTCATGGGACACGACACTGTGGGCGTGGTGGCAAAGGTCTCCGGCCTGTGCAGCGAGCTGAACATCAACATCGAGGACGTGACCCAGAGCATCCTGCAGGGGATGTTTGCCATGATCATGCTGGTGGACCTGAGCCACTGCAACGTAGGCCACGAGGAACTGCACCGCCGCACCGATGCCTTGGCTGCTGAGATGAAGATGCAGATCAACGTGACCCGGCAGGAAGTTTTTGACGCCATGCACACCATCTGACCGAGCAAAGGAGTACAACACTGCTATGAGTATGTTTAACACCGGTGATATTCTTGAGACCATCGAGATGTTCACCCAGGACAACCTGGACGTCCGCACGGTGACCATGGGCATCAGCCTGCTGGACTGCATCGACCCGGACCCCAAAAAGGCCTGCGAGAACATCTACAACAAGATCACCACCAAGGCTGCCAACCTGGTACCTGCCGTGGAGCACATCAGTGCCGAGTACGGCATCCCCATCATCAACAAGCGCATCAGCGTTACCCCCATTGCCATGCTGCTGGGTGCCTGCCCGGAGGCAGACCCGGTGGACTTTGCCAAGACCCTGGACGCTGCCGGCAAGAAGGTAGGCGTGAACTTTGTGGGCGGCTACAGTGCTCTGGTGCACAAGGGCTTTTCTGCCGGTGACCGCCGCCTGATCGAGTCCATTCCCCGTGCCCTGGCCGAGACCGACATCGTGTGCAGCTCTGTGAACATCGGTGCCACCAAGGCCGGCCTGAACATGGACGCCATCAAGCTCATGGGCGAGGCTGTCAAGAAGGCCAGTGAGCTGACTGCCGACCGTCAGTGCATCGGTGCTGCCAAGCTGGTGGTGTTCTGCAACGCCCCGGAGGACAATCCCTTTATGGCCGGTGCTTTCCACGGCCCCGGTGAGCCGGATTGCGAGATCCATGTAGGCGTTTCCGGCCCCGGTGCTGTCCGTGCCGCCCTGGCCCGGCTGCCCAAGGACGCCCCCATCGACGAGGTGGCAGAGCTGGTCAAGCGCACCGCCTTCAAGATCACCCGTGTGGGCCAGCTGGTGGCAAACCTTGCCTCCAAGGCCCTGGGTGTGCCTGCCGGCATCATTGACCTTTCTCTGGCTCCCACCCCGGCCATTGGCGACAGCGTGGCCAACATTCTGGAAGAAATGGGTCTGGAGACCTGCGGCTGCTGCGGCACCACCGCCTGCCTGGCCCTGCTGAACGATGCCGTGAAGAAGGGCGGCGTGATGGCCTCCAACCATGTGGGCGGCCTGTCCGGTGCCTTTATCCCGGTCAGTGAGGATGCCGGCATGATCCATGCCGCCGAGATCGGCTGCCTGACCATTGAAAAGCTGGAAGCCATGACCGCCGTCTGCTCGGTGGGCATCGACATGGTCATCATCCCCGGCGACACCACCCCCGCCGTGATCAGTGCCCTGATCGCCGACGAAGCCGCCATCGGCATGGTGAACAGCAAGACCACCGCTGTGCGCGTGATCCCTGCCATCGGCCGCAAAGCCGGTGAGGTGCTGGACTTCGGCGGTCTGCTGGGCTACGGCCCCATCATGCCGGTAAACAGTCATGACCCCTCGGTGTTCATCAACCGCGGCGGCCGCCTGCCGGCTCCCATGCAGTCGCTGAAGAACTGAGCCCTCTCAGTCATCTCGCATTCGCTCGGAGCAGCTGTATAAATTACCTTTTACAGGCCCATCCTCTGGATATCATTTCCAGAAGAAGGGTCTGTTTTTTATGGGTAAGATGCTTTCCCGGCGGCAGATGCAGCACCTGTGCATCTGCCTTGCGCTCGGACTTTTGCTGTGCAGCCTGTGGCAGGCGGCGGCCTGGAGCCGCACCCAGCTGCACACCGGCGATGCGGTATGTGCCGATACCCTGCGGCTGCACATCCGCGCTGCCAGCGATGCCGTGGCCGACCAGAGCGCCAAGCTCCGGGTGCGGGACGCCGTGCTGGCCTGTCTGGACGCTGCCTGTCCCGCCGGGAACCAGACCGACGCCCGCAGCTGGGCGGCCCGGAACCTGTTCACTTTTCAGCTCGCCGCCCGGCACGCGCTGGCCCGGTGCGGGGTGAATGCCCCCGTGCAGGTGCAGCTGGTCAACATGTACTTCCCGGCCCGGCAGTATACCGGCGGCTGCCTGCCCGCCGGGCGGTACGATGCGGTGCGCATCACCATCGGCTCCGGCAGCGGGCAGAACTGGTGGTGCGTGCTGTACCCCGGGCTGTGCCGTGCCGCCTGCGGCGGCTATGCCCTGCCGGAAGAAAACGATCTGGTGTGCGGGGACTACATCCTGCGCCTGCGCTTCGTGGACTGGTGGAACCGGCACACTGCTTCCCGCACCACCCGGGTGCTGGCCGGGTGACGCTGCCCTCCCCTGCCGCATAGCATGGAGGGAAAGGAGCGTGTGATCATTATGGCGATCCCTGCTTATTATTCCCTGCTCCATCGGGGCTCCTCCGGCCCGGATGTGGCCCTGGTGCAGACCTGGCTCAACGGTGTCCGTGATGCCTGCACCTGGCATGACCCCCTGAAGGCGGACGGAAGATTCGGTCTTTCCACCGAGAACGCCGTAAAGGAGTTCCAGCTGAAAAACAAAATGAACGTGGACGGCAAGGTGGGAGCCAACACCTGGAACGTGCTGTACACCCAGTACACCGCCAAGCACGGCCTGAACGTGCCCTACCCCGGCATCGTGCTGCGCAGCGGCGCATCCGGCGGGACGGTGCGGCTGGTGCAGCAGAAGCTCAACTCTCTGGGTGAGCGTCTGAACGCAGACGGCCGGTACGGAGCCGCCACCGCAGCCGCCGTGCAGCGGTTCCAGCGCCGCAACGGCCTTGCCGCCGACGGCAGTGTCGGTCAGGCCACCTGGGAAAAGCTGTTCTGACCGGTAAGAGAACGATTGGAAATGCCCTCCGCTTTGCTCTGGGCAAATTCAGAGGAAAAAATAGTTTTTATTCTGGGCTTCCGGAAAATCTGCGGATTTTCCGGAAGCCCTTTTTCACGGAGAGGGGCCGTGACTGAGAGGGTTGCGGCCAGCGCCCGCCCTGCTATATAATAAGAGCAACAGTTTTTTGAAAGGCGGTGTTCGCTTTTGCGTTTTGCGCATCTTTCCGACCTGCATCTGGGCAAGCGGGTGTGCGAGTTTTCCATGCTGGAGGACCAGAAATACATCCTGGAGCAGATCCTTGCCCTGCTGGATGCCCACCCTGTGGACGGGGTACTGCTGGCAGGCGACCTGTACGACAAGCCCGTTCCCCCGGCCGAGGCCGTGCGCCTGCTGGACTGGTTCCTCACCCAGCTGGCAGCCCGGGGCCTGCCGGTGTTTGCCATCAGCGGCAACCATGATTCCGCCGACCGTGTGGCCTTCGGCGCGGCTCTGCTGGAAACCAGCCGGGTATACGTCAGCCCGGTGTTCTCCGGTGCGCCGCAGCCCATCTGCCTTGCGGACGAGCATGGCCCGGTGGATGTGTACTTACTGCCCTTTCTGAAGCCCGCTTCCGTGCGGCATGTCTGGCCGGACGAGCCCATTGAGAGCTACAACGACGCCCTGGCCTGTGTGCTGCGGCACTGCACCCCGGACTCTGGCCACCGCAGCCTGCTGGTAGCCCACCAGTTCGTGGCCGGTGCCGCCGCCTGCGAGAGTGAAGAGCCTTCCGTGGGCGGGCTGGACTGCGTGGACGCGGCCCTGTTCGATGCCTTTGACTATGTGGCGCTGGGCCACCTGCACAGCCCCCAGAAGGTGGGCCGCGACACCCTGCGTTACTGCGGCACCCCGCTGAAGTATTCCTTCTCGGAAGCGCACCAGCATAAAAGCATCACCTTTGTGGACCTGGGCGAAAAAGGCTGCGTGGACATTTCCACCGCGCCCCTGACCCCGCTGCACGACCTGCGGGAGATCCGGGGCAGCTATCTGGAACTGACCGACCGCCGCACCTACGAGGGCACCGCCACCGACGATTATCTGCACATCACCCTGACCGATGAGCAGGACGTGCCGGACGCACTGGCCAAGCTGCGGCTGATCTACCCCAACCTGATGCGGCTGGACTACGACAACCGCCGCACCCGCGAAGATCAGCAGATCACCGCGCCGGAGCGGGTGGAAAACATCACACCCTTGCAGCATCTTGCCGCCTTTTACGAACTGCAGAACAACCAGCCCCTGACCGATGAGCAGGCCGCGTTCTGCCAGCAGCTCATTGAGGACATCTGGAAGGAGGGGGAGGACGCATGAGACCGCTCCGCCTGACCCTGTCGGCTTTTGGCCCCTATGCCGCCGAGACCACCCTGGAACTGGAAAAGCTGGGCAAAGGCGGCCTGTACCTTGTCACCGGCGATACCGGTGCCGGCAAGACCACCCTGTTCGACGCCATCACCTACGCGCTCTACGACCACTCCAGCGGCGGTGTGCGCGAGGGGGCCATGCTGCGCAGCCAATATGCCGACCCCAAAACGCCCACCTTTGTGGAGCTGGAATTTGAGGTGAAGGATGCCCGCTACACGGTGCGCCGCAATCCGGAATACCCCCGCCCCAAGTCGCGGGGCGAGGGCTTTACCACCGAAAAAGCAGACGCCACCCTCACCTATGCCGACGGCCGCCCGCCGGTGACCAAGGCACGGGATGTGAACGCCGCCGTGCTGGACATTCTGGGGCTGGACTACAACCAGTTCTGCCAGATCGCCATGATCGCGCAGGGGCAGTTCACCAAGCTGCTGAATGCCTCCACCGAGGAGCGCAGCCGCATTTTCCGCAAGCTGTTCCGCACCCAGCGGTACGCCAAATTGCAGGACCGTCTGCAGGAAGAATCTTCCCGCCTGAACCAGCAGCGTCTGGCCCAGAACACCCAGCTGGACAGCCTGCTGGCCGGGCTGCAGGTCGCACCCGACGACCCGGACGCCGACGCGCTGGCCGCCCTCTGTGCCCAGACCGAGCCTGCCACCGCGCTGACCTTATTGGAGGAGCTGCTGCAGCGCCAGCAGGCCGCACAGGAGGCCGCCGCCGCATCCCTTGCCGACACCGAAGCCCGGCTGGATGCCATACAGCAGCAGCTGGGAGCCGCCCAGCAGGCCGCGCAATTGGCCCGGCAGCTGGCCGAACAACAGGCCGCGCTGGACGCCGCCCGGCCCGCACTGGATGCCGCCAAAGCCGAGAGCGCCCGCCACGCCGATGACGCCGCCCGGCTGGATGCCCTGACCGGACAGGTGACCCAGGCCCGCACCGCCCTGACCGCCTACGACGAGCTGGACGCGCTGTGCCGGGAGCAGAAGCAGGCACAGGATGCCGTGCAGCTGGCCGGGGCACTGGCCGCGAAGCGCCGCACCCAGCTGGAAGCGCTGGACGCCAGCCTTGCTGCGGCCGACACCGCCCTTGCCGTGCTGGTGGATGCCCCCACCCGGCAGCTGGCTTTGCAGAATCAGGCTGCGCAGCTGGAAGCCCGCAGCACCGCGCTGGACGCCCTTGCTCAGCGGCTGGCCGACAGCCAGAAACAGGCCCGGCAGGCCCGCCGGGCACAGGACGCCTACCGCGCCGCCGCTGCCCGGCAGGATGAAGCCCGCGCCCGGCGGGATGCACTGGACCGGGCCTTTCTGGACGCGCAGGCCGGTCTGCTGGCACAGGAGCTGACCGAGGGTGCCCCCTGCCCGGTGTGCGGCAGCACCCATCACCCGGCCCGGGCCGTCCTGCCCCGCACCGCACCCACGCAGGTACAGGTGGAGCAGGCCCGGCAGGCCGCCGAGGAAGCCGACCGTGCCGCGCAAACGGCCAGCGCCGCCGCCCAGAGCGCCCTAGCCGCTGCAAACGAAGCCCGCCGCAGCCTGCGCCGGGACGCCGAGGCCCTGCTGCCGGAGCGCTTTGCCGCGCCAGAAGGCAAACCTCCGGTGCAGCTGACCTTCGCCCTGATGAATACCGTCCTGTCCGAGGAAACTGCCGCCCTGCAGGCCGCCCGCACCGACTGCACGGCCAGCCTGCGGCAGGCCGGAGCCGACTGTCAGCGCAAGGCGCAGCTGGAAGCCGACCGGCAGGCCCACACCCGCCAGCGCCCGGCGCTGGAACAGCAGGTGCAGGAGGCTGACCGCACCGCTGCCGCTCAGTCTGCCCGCGTGCAGGCACTGGAACAGCAGGTGCTTGCCAAACAAAAAGCCCTGCCCTACCCCCAGCGGGCGCAGGCGCAGGCCGCGCTGGACCTGCTGGAAGCCGACCGCACCGCCCTGCGCGCCGGGATGGAACAGGCCGAAACCGCCCTGCGCACGGCACAGCAGAACTACGCGGCCGCCAAAGCCGCTGTGGATGCCCTGCGCAGCCAGCAGGCAGCGGCCCAGAGTTCCGCCCCGGCTCAGCCGCTGGAAACCTTACGGGAAGCGGCTGCTGAACTGACTGCCGCACGGGATGCCGCCCGCGGGCAGGAAAAGCAGCTGGCCGCCCGCCTGCTGCCCAACCGCCGCATCGCGGAGCAGTACCGCACCGCCGCCGCGCAGCACGCTGCATTGGAGCAGCGCGCCCAGTGGGTGGGAGCGCTGGCCGCCACCGCCGGCGGCACCTTGACCAGCAAACAGAAGATCAAACTGGAAGCCTACATCCAGATGGACTACCTCGACCGCATCCTGCGCCACGCCAACCTCCGCCTGATGCAGATGACCGATGCCCAGTACGAACTGGAGCGCATCGGGGCCGAGAACCAGCGCAGCCAGTCCGGCCTGGACCTTGGCGTCATCGACCACTACAACGGAACCCGCCGCAGTGTCAAGACCCTGTCCGGTGGTGAGAGCTTCAAGGCCTCGCTGGCGCTGGCACTGGGCCTTTCGGATGAAGTGCAGAGCGCCGCCGGCGGCATCCGGCTGGACACCCTGTTCCTGGACGAGGGCTTCGGCAGCCTGGACGAGGAATCGCTGGAACAGGCCATCCGGGTGCTGGCCGGTCTGACCGAGGGCGACCGGCTGGTGGGCATCATCTCCCATGTGGGGGCCCTAAAGGACCGCATCGACCGGCAGGTGGTGGTGCACAAAAACCGCACCGGCGGCTCCACCGTGGAGCTGGTGGTGTAAAACACCCCGCCGCCGGGCATCCTAACGGCAGGAGGTGACCGTTTTTATGAATTCCCTCACGCCGTTCATCCATCATGCCCTTCCGGACCGGCCCGGGCCTTCTTCCGCGCCGGAAGCCAACTGCAGCCGGTGCAGCCCGCCGCTGGGCAAACAGCCGGACCCGACCCAGCCGCCCGGAGACCCCTCGGCGCCCGGCACCCAGCTGCCCCCGCCGGAAGTGCCCGGCAATCCTCCGCACCCGGAACCGGGCAGCGCTCCGCAGGCCGGTGTGCCCATGACCGACGGCACCCCCGCCGCCTGCCGCCAGAAAAACGCGCAGGAATTTCTGGCCGGGAAGGTACCCGGTGTGATGGCGCAATATGCCCCGGGGCTGTTCAGCACCCTGCAGCACACGCACTCGGCCCACCCCGCCCCGGATGAGGACGCCGACGCGGTGCAGCAGCTTGTGGAATGGCGCGAAAACGCCCCTTACGGCTGAGCCGCACAAAAAAATTTTCCGTTAATTTTTGCTTTACCTGTTGAAATCTTGCCGCGCTTCCCTTATTATGGTAGCAAACAAAGATAAAGGCAGGTTTTGCATTATGGCAGAGATCAAATACGAAGTCGTCGAGCGCATCGCGGTGCTCTCGCAGCGTCCCCGCGGCTGGGAGCGTCAGCTCAACCTGATCAGCTGGAACGACGGCGAGCCCAAGTACGACATCCGCGACTGGTCCCCGGACGGCACCCGCATGGGCAAGGGCATCTCCCTGAGCCACGACGAGCTGGCCATCCTCAAGGGCATCCTGGAAGATATGGAGCTGTGAGCATGACCGACCGCGAGGAGTTTTTGCAGATCTTCCGGCAGCATGTCACCCGCCCCGGCAGCGAAAAGCTGCTGGACTGGCTGGACCACAAGACCGATTTCTTTTCGGCTCCGGCGTCCACCCGGTTCCACGGTGCCTGCACCGGCGGGCTGTGCATGCACAGCCTGAACGTCTACCACGCCCTGCACGACACCTTTTTTACCGAGGGCGAGAGTGAGGAGAGCTTTGCCATCTGCGCATTGCTGCACGATCTGTGCAAGGCCAACTACTACAAGGCCGGCACCCGCAACGTGAAGAACGAGACCACCGGTCAGTGGGAAAAGGTGCCCAGCTACAGCGTGGAGGACCTGTTTCCCTACGGCCACGGTGAAAAAAGCGTGTTCCTCATTGAGCGCTTCATGAAGCTCAAGGTGGAAGAGGCCGTGGCCATCCGCTGGCACATGGGCGGCTTTGACGATGCGGCCCGGGGCGGCTGCTTTGCCATCTCGGAAGCCTACGACAAGTACCCCCTTGCCGTCAAACTGCACATCGCGGATCTGGAAGCCACCTATCTTATGGAGCACCGCACCAGCGCCGTGCACTGAGCATATTTTATCCCGATACCAAAAAAGACCCGGATACCGGCAGCACCTTTTTGTGCCTGCCCTGTGTCCGGGTCCTGTTTTTTATTCCTTGTTGCGGGCCTTGTTCTGGTACATCCGGTCATCTGCCTGCCGGATGGCCTCCCGCAGCGGGTGCACGCCGCACACACCGCCCACGCTGATGGACAGGCGGATCTCCGGGTGGCTCTCCACCCGGGCCTGCCGCACCGCTTCCTGGATGCGGTCCATCACAAGCGGCAGCCCCTCCGGCCGCAGCTGCGGCATCAGCAGCAGGAATTCGTCGCCGCCGTAGCGCACCAGAATGTCGCTCTCCCGCAGGCAGGCCTGCACCGCCGCAGAGACGCTCTCCAGCGCCTTGTCGCCCACCAGATGGCCGTAGCTGTCGTTCACGGCCTTGAAGCGGTCCACGTCAATGACCACCACACCGTTGATCTGCTCACTGTCGGCCAGGAACTTTTCAAAGTACCGGCGGGAGTAGGCCCCGGTGAGCGGATCGATGAAGGCACTGTTGTCAAAGTCCTCGCTGCGGTCCAGCAGCATGCGGCGGCCGCCCATGTCCAGCCAGCGTCCGTTGGACAGCTTGGAAACCATTTCCAGCACGCAGCCGCGGCCGTTGTTCTCCACATAGCGCGACAGCACAAAATAGGCGTCCTCGCCATTGAATTCGATCTTGTTCAGGGTCTTTTTGCTGGTGAACACCTTGGCCGAGATGCAGTTCTCGCACCGGCCGGCCTTGTTCCACACCACATGGCAGTGACCGGCCTGCTCTTCCAGCGTGCCGTCCGGGTGCAGGGTGAGCACCTTGGCCCGCTCCGGGTCCACCAGACGCACCAGGTCAAACACGCCCTGCAGCTGCTGCAGGACAGCCGCCATCGAGCCTCCGGAGCTGTGCAGCAGCACATCCGGCTGCGCCTTTGCATCCTCGGTCTGCTCCGGCAGCAGCTGGCCCGCCACGCTCACACAGCGGCGCTGCCCGCCGCGGCTCCACTGGGTGCGCAGCACCAGCCGGTGCGGCTGGTATCTGCCGCCGGTCTGCACCTCCACGGGGAAGCTGGCCTGCGGGATCTCCGGAGTTGCCTTTTCCAGCGCTTCCAACAGGCGGCGGCGGTCCTTCAGGGAGAGGAAGTTCAGCCCTTCGCCATGGTCAAAGTCCAGCACCTGGGTGCGCTCGGCGGCGCTGGCGTAGTGGTTGGTCACCGTCACCCGGCCGCTGAGCAGGTCGTAGTCGAACTGGATGCCGCCGCACTGGTCCGCATAGAACTGGGTGCGCTCGCGTTCCAGGTTGAGCAGCCGCTGGCTGCGGTCCTCCCGCGGGAGGGCTTCCCGGTGCAGGATCTCCTCCGACAAGCGGTGGGTGTCCTGGTGGAAGCTGCGGTCCCACTCGTTGCGCTGCAGCTCCTGCCGCAGCAGCTCCGACGACTCATTCAGGCATTCCAGCAGCAGCGGGTTGAAGGCCCCGCACTCGCCGTTCAGGATCATGCGCAGGGCCGTGTCGTGGTCGTAGGCCGGTTTATAGCAGCGGTCGCTGGTCAGGGCGTCGTACACATCTGCCAGTGCCACCACCTGTGCTGCGATGGGGATCGCATCGCCCTTCAGCTTGTCCGGGTAGCCGCCGCCGTCCCAGCGCTCATGGTGCCAGCGGCAGATGGCATAGGCCACCTGCAGCAGGGGCTCGTTTTCCTCGCCGATGGTGTTGCTCAGGTCCCGCAGGATGCGGGCACCCTTCACCGTGTGGGTCTTGATCATCGCGTATTCTTCGGCGGTCAGGCGGCCGGGCTTGTTGAGGATCTCAGTGGGGATCACGATCTTGCCCAGGTCGTGCAGGGCCGATGCCGTGCTGATGAGCGAAATGTCGCTCTCGTCCAGCTGATACCGGTCGGTCTTGCACGCCAGCTGGTGCAGCAATAGGTCGGTCAGGGTGCGGATGTGCAGCACATGCAGGCCGCTCTCGCTGTTGCGGAACTCCACCACATGGCTCAGGATGCTGATCATCAGCACGCTGTTGTGCTCTTTTTCGTACACCTGATCGGTCACCAGCCGGGTCAGGCGCTTCTGCTTGGCATACAGCATGAGCACGTTCTGCACCTGGCGCAGCACCATGACCCGCTCAAAGGGGCGGCGCATGTAGTCGGCCACACCCAGGTCGTAGGCACGCTCGATGTTGGCCGTGTCCTTTGCCGCCGAGATCATGATCACCGGGATCTCGTCCAGCCAGGAATAGCAGCGCATGACCTTCAGCACGTCAAAGCCGTCCATCTGCGGCATCATGATGTCCAGCAGCACCAGTGCGATGTCCGTGTGCTCGCGCAAAAGCTCCACCGCCCGGACACCGTTTTCCGCTTCCAGATACTCATACCCGTCGCCCAGGATCTCCATCAGCAGCGCGCGGTTGATCTCAGAATCGTCTGCGATCAGGATCTTCTGTTTCACATTCATGTGCCTTGCTCCTCGCCATCCCCATCTGGCAATGTGCTGCCTTGCCGCAGCAAAAATCCCCTGTTCACACAAAAAGCTGCTGCACCAGTCCATGCCGGCGCAGCAGCTTGTCAAATCATTCTTGCATCATTTCATCAAACCGGCGCAGCAGCTCCACCGAGAGCTTCTCCAGTTCCGTTTCCGGCTGCCACACGGGTTCCGGCTGCGCCGCAGGCTGTGCGACCGGTCTTGTACAGCAGGCCACAGCTTCTTCGGGCGGTTCCGGCGTCGGGGCCTGCACCGGCACTTCCGGACAGGCAGGCGTCCGGGCAGCCTGCTGCTCTGCCTTTTCGGCACGGGCCACGGCCATCTGCAGCTCCTCCCGGGCCTGCTCACAGGCCGCTTCGAGGTCGGCATTTTCCCGCCGCAGAGCGATCATCTGGCGCTCGCAGGCAAACAGCCGGGTCTGGTAGCGGCGGATCTCGGCGTGGGCCGCTTCCAGCTTGCGGGTCAGCTGCTGCAGCTTGTCGCTGCCCTCTGCCCGCACCGATGCTGCGGCCTGCGCCGCCGCCTGCTGGGCAAAGCGCTGCCGCAGAGCTTTGTTCTCCTGCCTGAGTTGCGCCATGGTCTCCTCCATTCCCTGCTGCGTCTGCCGGGCAAGGCGGAGTTCTGCCGCATACGCTGCGCGGATGTGCGCAATACAATTTTCAACATCCAGTTTCCGGTACCCGAACCATCCGGTCCGCAGCGGAACGTCCTGTTTCAGCATTGCATTGCCTCCCTCCGCTTGCGCGCAAGAGACCCGCCCTCCTCACGGGCGCTGTGCCACGATGCGTTTATTATTTGCCAGCCTTACTTCCGCTTGTTCAGGATGGCCAGCAGCTCGTCGTAGTAACGGTTGTCGCTGCTTTCCTCTTCCACGGGCTTTGCGGCAGCTGCCGGAGCGGCCGGGGCTGCTGCCGGAGCAGCAGGAGCAGCAGCAGTGGCTGCACTGCCGGTGTCGCTGCTGAACACTGCCGACGGCACCGACTGGGCACCGCCCATGGCGTTGTTGATGCTGTTGCGCAGGTCACTGGCACTCTTGTTGTCGAAGCCGGTAGCAACGACAGTCACGCGCATCTCGTCGGACAGGTTCTCGTCAAACGCAGTACCCCAGATGATGTTCGCATCCGGATGAGCGCTCTGGGTGATGAGGCCGGCTGCGGTCTCCACGTCCTCCAGGCCGATGTCGGGGCTGGAAGTGATGTTGATGATAACGCCGTGTGCACCGGCAATGCTGGTCTCCAGCAACGGGCTGGAAATGGCAGCCTTGGCGGCGTTCTCGGCCTTGCCGGCACCCTTGGCGCTGCCCACGCCCATGTGCGCGTAACCGGCATCCTTCATGATGGAGCGCACGTCGGCGAAGTCCAGATTGATGAAGGCGGGCACGTTGATCAGGGCGGAAATGGACTCGACGCCCTGACGCAGCACGTTGTCGGCAGCCTGGAAGGCGTTCATCAGGGTGATCTTCTCCTGGCTGATCATCTTCAGGCGCTCATTCGGGATCACGATCAGGCTGTCCACATGCATCAGCAGGTTGGCAATGCCCTGCTCAGCCAGGCCCATCTTGCGCTTGCCCTCAAAAGAGAAGGGCTTGGTGACGATGCCCACGGTCAGGATGCCCAGGTCGTGTGCCACCTCAGCCACCACAGGAGCCGCACCGGTGCCGGTGCCGCCGCCCATACCGGCGGTGATGAACACCATCTGGGAGCCCTTGAGCGCGTTTGCGATCTCGTCCTTGCTTTCTTCAGCGGCACGCTGGCCGATCTCAGGGTCGGCACCTGCGCCGCGGCCCTTGGTGAGCTTGGAGCCCAGCTGGACCTTGACGGTGGCATGGTTCTTGGCCAGCGCCTGCTGATCCGTGTTCATCGCAATGAACTCCACGCCCTGCAGACCATCGCTGACCATGCGGTTCACGGCGTTGCCGCCGCCGCCGCCAACACCGATCACCTTGATCGTCGTAACATTTTCGTCCATTTCTTCATCGAGCATCAATGCCATAACTTTGTCCTCCATCCGGATTTTATCGTAGAACTGTGCAGAACGCACAGAAATATCAACCTACACTTATATAACTGTATCGTATCATCTTTTTGCCGTGAATGCAAGTCAAATTTACGTTTTTGAAGTTCTTTTTTTCGGGCAGTCTGCCCCGCGCGGGGTTTCTCGTGCAATTTGCCCACCCAGAGCCGTCAGTTTCTGTGCAAAATCGGCATAGCCGCGGTCAATGAACTCCGTATGGGTGATGCGGCTGCTGCCCTGTGCCGCCAGCGCCGCGATCACCAGCGCTGCCCCGCCCCGCAGGTCGGGCGCTTCCAGCACCGTTCCCTGCAGGGTGCCGCCGGGTTCCGCGTACAGGGTGCGGCCCTCCACCCGCACCCGGCCGCCCAGCGCCGCAAAGCCTGCCGCGCAGCCGAACCGCCGCTCAAAGATCACATCCTCGATGCTGCCGGGTCCCTCCGCGCAGAGCAGCACCGCCGCCAGCAGCGGGGCCGCGTCGGTGGCCAGCGCCGGGTATGCCCCGGTGAACACCCGCCCCGGCCCGTACAGCCGCCCGAACCGGGTAATAACGGCAGCATCGCTCCGGCGCACAACGCCGCACCCCATTTGTTCCAGAATTTCCAGCACCGGCGCATACAGCCGGGGCGCGCAGCCTGCCAGCTCCACCCGTCCCCCAGCCGCTGCGCAGGCACAGGCAAAGGTGGCTGCCGTGATCCGGTCCGGCAGGGGCGCAAAGCTGCATCCGTGCAGCCGCCGCACCCCCTGCACCCGCACCGTGCCGGTGCCCGCGCCCTGCACCCGGCCGCCGCACCGGTTCAGGAATGCCGCCAGATCTTCGATCTCCGGCTCCCGGGCCGCACCCCGCAGGGTCGTCTCCCCCTGTGCCAGCGCCGCCGCCAGCAGCAGGGTCTCGGTGGCCCCCACGCTGGGAAACCGCAGGGTGATGTCCGCTCCGTGCAGCCCAGCCGGAGCCGTGAGCAGCAGGCGTTCGCCTTCCAGCTGCGGGCAGGCTCCCATCTGCACAAGGCCCGCCAGATGCAGATCAATGGGCCGCGCTCCGATGCGGCAGCCCCCGGGCAGCACGGTCTGTGCCCGGCCCAGCCGGGCCAGCAGCGGGGCGCAGAATAGGATGGATGCCCGCATCCGGCCCGCCGGGCCTGCCGCCAGCGTCCCGCTGCCGGGCACCCCGTCCACCCGTACATCCGCCCCCTGCCGCTCCGCTGTGCAGCCTGCACTGCGCAGCAGGGCAAGGCTCTCGGCCACATCGGCCAGCTCCGGCACCCCGCACAGCCGCACTGGCCCGCTGCACAGCAGGGACGCTGCCAGCAGCGGCAGCACACTGTTCTTGGCCGCCGGGACCCGTACCGTTCCATTCAGCGGCCGCCCGCCCGTGATGATGTAATCCCCTGCCATGCAAAGACCCCCGTTCTGCCAAAGATACCCCATGGTATGCAGAACGAGGGCCGTCGGTTCCCTGTTTTGTACCCGGACACCGCAAAACGCATTTGTCCGGTCGTTTGTCTGTTTCTTGCGTCTTTTGCGGGGCAAACATCCCATTTTGCGGCAGAAATGGCCGCCTTTATGTTTCCCCGCGGGAGACGGACAGCACGATGCCCATCTCGCCCAGCAGCATCATCAGGCTGGTGCCGCCGGAGGAAAAGAAGGGCAGGCTGATGCCGGTGTTCGGGATGGTGTTGGTGACCACGGCGATGTTCAGCACCGCCTGCAAGGCCACCTGCACCACGAACCCCACCACCAGCAGTGCCCCGAAGCGGTCCGGCGCGTGGGCCGCCAGCGTGACGCCCCGCAGCAGCAGCAGACTGAACAGCAGGATCACCGCGCAGGCCCCCACAAACCCCAGCTCCTCGCACAGGATGGAAAAGATGAAGTCGTTCTGGGGTTCCGGCACGAACAGGTGCTTCTGGCGGCTGTTGCCCAGCCCCAGCCCCACGGCCCCGCCGGAGCCGATGGCGTACAGGCTCTGGATGGTCTGGTGGCCGTCGCCCAGCGGGTCGGCAAAGGGGTCCAGCCAGGAGCTCAGGCGGCTGGCCGCATAAGGCACCAGATCCGGCATGATGACGATGGCCGCCCCGATGGCACCCGCTCCGCCCACACCGGCCAGCACGAACCACCGCAGCCCGGTGCCGCCCACGAACATGAGCACTGCCCCGATGCCCAGGATCAGCACCGTGCCGGACAGGTGCGGCTCCAGCAGCATGAGCACCGCCACCGCGCCCAGTACCAGCGCAAAGGGCACCACCCCCACCGCAAAGCTCTCCATCCGGCTGTGGTTGAGGGAGATGATGTGGGCAAACACCAGCACCACCGCAAATTTGGCGATCTCGCTGGGCTGCAGAGTGCCCAGCCCCGGCAGCACCAGCCAGCGCTTGCAGCCGTTGTATTCCGGCATGAACAGCACCACGACCAGCAGCACCAGCGAGAGGGCCAGCAGCGGCCAGGCCAGTTTGTGATAGATGTGGTAATCCACCCGGCTGGCCGCCCACATGGCCCCGATGCCCATGGCCGCATACAGCAGCTGCGGCCGCACATAGGCCCAGGCATCGCCCCGCCGGTACAGCGCCACCGCGCTGCTGGCACTGTACAGCATTACCAGCCCAAAGCCCACCAGCGTGAGCACCAGGATCAGAAACGGCAGGTCCATGGCGGGCAGCGGACGCAGCAGTCCGCGCCGGGCCCGGGCAGGCACAGCGGCCCTGTGCATCCTCATCACCTCCGGTCTTGCAGAAAAAAACAGTCTCCTTTATTCTACGCAGGCCGCCGGGCTGTTAGTCATAGCCGCAGGCCCTGCCCGCATAAACTGAGCCGGAAAAGGAGGTGCTGCCATGTCCCGGCCCGAACCCCTGCGCACCCTGCCGGAGCAGGCGTTCCGCGCCCGTGCCCGGCTGGTGGCGCTGCTTTTGTGCGGCATCTGCTTTGCAGGGCTTATTGCCCGGCTCTACTGGCTGCAGCTGGCCGCCGGGGACTGGTACACCCGGCGGGCACTGGGGCAGCAGCTGCGGGACACCGTGGTGCCCGCCGACCGGGGCCGCATCTACAGTGCCGACGGCGTGTTGCTGGCGGCCAACAGCAGCTGCTGGACCCTGCGGGCCAGCCCGCGGGAGATGCCTGCCGACAAACTGGAGCTGGCCGCCCACGGTCTTGCGCAGATTTTGGAGCTGGACGAAGCCGCCCTGCTGGAAAAGTTCCGGGACCGCGCCTCCAACGACTGTCTGCTGCGCTACCGGGTGGAGCGTTCCATGGCGGATGCCGTGCGGGATTTCTGCGAGGAAAACGGCATCACCGGCATCCGTATCAATCAGGACAGCAAGCGCTGGTACCCGCAGGGGGAGTTTCTGGCGTCGGTGCTGGGCTTTACCAATGTGGACAACGCCGGAGTGAGCGGGCTGGAGCTGGAATACAACGAGCAGCTCACCGGGCAGAACGGCGTGGTGCTCACCGCCGTGAACGCCTGGGGCTACACGCTGGAGCAGAGCTACGAGACCGAGCAGTTCCCGGTGGAGGGCAGCAGCCTGTGGCTGACCATCGACGCCAACATTCAACATTATCTCGAAAATGCGTTGAATTACGCCGTACAGGAACACCATGTGGCCGCCCGTGCCGTGGGCATCGTGCTGGACGTGAACACCGGGGCCGTGCTGGCCATGTCCACCACCCCGGCCTACGACCCCAACCAGCCGCGCATCCTCTACGACGAAGCTGCCCGCGCCGCCGTAGATGCCCTCTCTGGGGAGCAGCGGGCGGCCGCCCTGCAGCTGGCCCAGCAGACCCAGTGGCGCAACAAGGCCGTGAGCGACCTGTACGAACCGGGCAGCGTGTTCAAGCTCATCACCTGCGCGGCCGCGCTGGACGCCGGAGCCATCACCCGGAACTCCAGCTTTTATTGCGGGGAGTCCATCTCGGTGGCGGGCACCCGGTTCCACTGCGCCAACCACAAGCGCCACGGGACCCAGACCGTGACGCAGGCGCTGGAAAATTCCTGCAACCAGAGCTTTATCCAGATCGGAGCGCGGCTTGGCAAGGAGGCCTTCTGCGATTACTTTGCCGCCTTCGGCCTGCGGGAGCCCACCGGCATCGACCTGCCCGCCGAGCCGAAAAAGAGCCTGTACTACACCGCCGACCGTATGGGGCCGGTGGAGCTGGCCTCCTGCGCCTTCGGGCAAAGCAGCAAGATCTCCTATCTGGAAATGGCCGCCGCCGTGTGCGCAGTGGTCAACGGTGGAAAACTGATGCAGCCCTACCTCGTATCGGACATTCTGGCCCCGGACGGCACGGTGCTGGAACACCGGGACCCCGTGTGCAAACAGCAGGTGATCCAGCCGGAGACTTCCGCCGTCATGCGGGAGATGATGGAAGCCGTTGTTCTGTACGGCGGCGGACGCAACGCACAGATCTCCGGCTACCGGGTGGGCGGCAAGAGCGGCACCAGCCAGAAGCTGGACAGCGCCGACGAAAAAGCCCGCATTGCCAGCTTTGTGGCCGTGGCGCCCATCGACGACCCGCAGTTTCTGTGTCTGGTCTGCCTGGATGAACCCCACAGCTGGACCACCGCCGGCGGCAGCCTTTCGGCCCCGGTGTGTGCCGAGGTGTTGGAACAGACGCTGGTGTACAAAGGCGTGCCCCGCGCCGCCGCAGACGTCCCCACCGAGCAGACCGCTGCCCTGCCGGCAGACGGGGACAGTACGGATGGGGCGTAAACCCTCTCCGTCATCGCCTGCGGCGATGCCAGCTCCCCCAAGGGAGGAGCTTTTGACGAAACGGGAAACTTCTCCGTACAAACAAAAAGCTCCCCCTTTCGGGGGAGCTGGCAGCCCGGAGGACTGACTGAGAGGGTTCTGATCAGTTCTGATGCGGCTGCTCGCGGAACACGATCTCGCCGGTCTCGCTGTTCATGGATTCCACGATGGCAAGGCTCTCCAGCTGGATGCCTTTGCTGCGGATGAGCTCACCGCCCTGCTGGAAGCCTTTTTCCACGGCGATGCCGATGCCTTCCACGGTGGCACCGGCCTCCTGTGCCAGCTCCAGCAGGCCCATCAGGGCACAGCCGTTGGCCAGGAAATCGTCGATGATCAGCACATGATCCTCTGCGGTGAGGAACTTTTTGGACACGATGACGTTGTAGATCTTTTTGTGGGTGAAGGACTGGATCTTGGTCTCGTAGTTGTTGTAGTCCAGATTGATGCTCATGGACTTTTTGGCAAACACCACCGGCACGTTGAACTCACTGGCCACAATGGCGGCAATGCCGATGCCGCTGGCCTCGATGGTGAGCACCTTGTTGATGGGCTTGCCCGCAAACAGGCGCTTCCACTCCCGGGCCATCTCGCGGAACAGCGGGACATCCATCTGGTGGTTGATGAAGCTGTCCACCTTGAGCACATTTCCTTCGCGCACAATGCCGTCTGCGCGGATACGATCTTCCAGCATCTTCATAAGCAGTCTTTGTCCTCCAGCCTTTTTCCATTCCGGGGCACAAAGCTGTGCCCGCAACCTGTATGTATTTTACCTAGTATAACGGAAGTGCCTGCCTTTGGCAAGTGGCTTTGTGCCCAAATTTGAAAAAATCCAGGTTGCATCTGCGTGGGCTTTTTCCAAAAGCATGCCTATGGCAAAAAGCACCGAAACTCCGCAAAACAGTTCTGTAATTTTTGGCTTTCGGCGCTCTTGTGCTTTGCTGATTTTTGAGTATACTTGGAAGAAAGACCGGTGCCTGTACGCCGATCGGAGGAGAGGGAGAACGGTTATGAAAACGGGACTTGTACTGGAAGGCGGGGCTATGCGCGGCATGTTCACCGCCGGTGTTCTGGATGTGCTGATGGAGCACGGCATCACGGTGGACGGTGCCATCGGTGTTTCGGCGGGGGCCGTGTTCGGCTGCAACTATAAGTCGCGCCAGATCGGGCGCACCATCCGCTACAACACCGAATACTGCAAAGATAAGCGCTACGCCAGCTTTGGCAACCTGCTGCGCACCGGCAACCTGTACAGCGAGCAGTTCTGCTACCACACCGTGCCGGAAAAGCTGGATCCGTTTGACGCCAAAACCTTTCGGGAAGATCCCATGGACTTTTTTGTGGTGTGCACCGATGTGCGCACCGGTGACCCCATCTACCACAAGTGCCGCACCGGCGACGCCGAGGACATCCAGTGGATGCAGGCGTCGGCCTCCATGCCGCTGGCCGCAAAGATCGTGAAGATCGGCCACTACCAGCTGCTGGACGGCGGCGTTGCAGATTCCATCCCGGTGCGCTTCTTTGAGTCCATCGGCTACAAGCGCAACCTCATCGTGCTGACCCAGCCCAAGGACTTTGTGAAAAAGAAAAACAAGATGCTGCCCGCCATCCGGGCGCGCTACCTGCGCTACCCCGCCTTTGTGGAGGCCGTGGCCGACCGCCACGAGCGCTACAACGAGACACTGGAACATGTGGCCATGCTGGAGCAGACCGGACAGGCCTTTGTCATCCGGCCGCCGATCCCGCTGGAGATCGGCTCCATGGAGCGTGACCCCGCCCAGCTGCGCCGCGTGTACGACACCGGCCGTGCCGTGGCCGAGATCCAGGTGGACAAGATCGCCGCTTTTGTGGAGCAGTCCCGCGCAGCCGAATAAGTTTTGCGGCAGTGCATCATCCCAAAGGCCCCGCACCGGTTCCGAACGGAACGGTGCGGGGCCTTTGGTTTACGCGGATGGTTCAGGCTGTAGGGTTACAGCTGGCTCTTGTACAGCTCCACGATCTCTTCCACGCTGGTGTCACGCGGGTTGCCAGGGCGGCAGGCGTCGGCATAAGCGGACTCGGCCAGGAACTGGATGTCCTCTTCCTTCAGGATGCCGTGCAGGTTTGTGGGGATGCCCACATCGGCGCTCAGCTGCTTGACGGCGGCGATGGTGGCATCGGCTGCCTCGGCGTCGTTCATCTCGTCGATGCCCTTCACGCCCATGGCCTTGCCGACGGCACGGTAGCGCTCACCGGCGACGGTCTTGTTGTATTCCAGGCCCACCGGCAGCAGGATGGCGCAGGCCACGCCGTGAGGGGTATCATACAGGGCGGACAGGCCGTGTGCCATGGAGTGCACGATGCCCAGGCCCACGTTGGAGAAGCCCATACCGGCGATGTACTGGCCCAGAGCCATGCCCTCACGGCCTTCCGGGGTGTTCTGCACGGCACCGCGCAGGTTCTCGCTGATGAGCTTGATGGCTTCCAGATGGAACATGTCGGAGATCGTGCAGTGGCCCTTGGTGATATAACCCTCGATGGCATGGGTCAGTGCGTCCATACCGGTGGCAGCGGTCAGGCCCTTGGGCATGGAGGACATCATATCGGGGTCCACCACGGCGATCTCCGGGATATCGTTGGTGTCCACGCAGACGAACTTGCGCTTCTTCTCCACATCGGTGATGACGTAGTTGATGGTGACCTCAGCAGCCGTACCGGCAGTGGTGGGCACCGCGATGGTGAACACGGCGTGCTTCTTGGTGGGAGCCACACCCTCCAGAGAGCGGACGTCCGCAAACTCCGGGTTGTTGATGATGATGCCGATGGCCTTGGCCGTGTCCATGGAGGAACCGCCGCCGATGGTCACGATGCAGTCTGCTTCGGCAGCCTTGAAAGCGGCCACACCATCCTGCACATTGGCAATGGTGGGGTTGGGCTTGATCTCACTGTACACGCTGTAGGCAAAGTTTGCGGCGTCCAGCAGGTCGGTGACCTTCTTGGTGACGCCGAACTTGATCAGGTCGGGGTCCGAGCAGACGAATGCCTTTTTGTAGCCGCGGGCAGTGAGCTCCGGCACAATGTTCTCGATGGCACCATGGCCATGGTAGGAAATGGTATTCAGAACGATGCGATCAGCCATAAGTCAAATCCTCCAAACTCATTTGCGCCGCCGGTTCCGGCAGCGGTTCTCTGTCTTTCAGCATAGCACATCGTCAAAAAATTTGCAATGCAAAATTGTATGAATTCTCTGTAAATTTTGATATTATCCTCATTTTTTCTGGACAGATTGCATCATTTTGAAGGGATCGTGTTATTTTTCATATTCCGTAGTTATAGCCACGGATTTCACCCTACAAAAGGGTATACTATAAAAAATAAGCCGTCCACCCCGCTGCCGCAGCGGAATTGGCGGCTCCACTTCCCACACAAGGAGTCCGTTTTATGTTCAACCAGCCCTTCACCCCCTCGCAGGTGCGGCTCATCCGCCCGGCCATGACCGTTTCCCGCCCGGAACGCTGTGCGGCACCCGCACTGACAACGGCCTTATCTATACCGAAATCATCCTCAAAAAGGAGAACCTTACTATGAACAGCATCCTCAAAGCAGGCGCAGCCACCGAACTGAAGGACCTGATCTCTTACGAAGAGGGCAGCATCGCCAATCTGGACCTGGCTCACACCGACAACATGAAATTCGTGCTGATGGCCTTTGACGAGGGCACCGGCCTGACCCCGCACCGTGCTCCCGGCAACGCCATCCTGACCGCACTGGAGGGCAAGGCCATCATCGGCTACGAGGGCCAGGACTACGAGCTGACCGCAGGCCAGAGCTTCCGTTTTGACAAGAACGGCCTGCACAGTGTGACCGCACAGGGCAAGTTCAAGATGAGCCTGCTGCTGGTGCTGGAGTAAATTTGTTCTGATTTTCAGAGCTGCTGCGTATTTTTTCGCAGCAGCTCTTCTTTTTTTGCCAAAAGGGCTTGACAAGCGGGGCAAATCGTGTATTATTGTATCAAACGCTTAATACAGCAATACAAGGAGACAACAGTATGTCGGAACAGTTTGATTCCAGCCGCCCGATCTATGCACAGCTGGTGGAACGGCTCAAGGCCCGCATCCTGGCAGGCACCTACCCGCCCGGCGGGCACCTGGACTCGGTGCGGGACCTTGCCGCAGCCGCCGGGGTCAATCCCAACACCATGCAGCGGGCCCTGGCCCAGCTGGAAACCGAAGGTCTGGTGCGCACCGAACGCACCTCAGGCCGCTATGTTACGGAGGACACCGAATTGATCGAACAGCTTCGGACCGAAGCCGCCCGGAAACTGGCGGAAGAATTTCTGGTCAAGATGCGCGGCATCGGCTACAGCCCTGCACGCGCGGCTGCTCTGCTGGAGCAGCTGGACACCACCAAGGAGGATGCACAATGAGTGAGATTCTGACCTGTGAAGCACTGACCAAGTGCTACGACAAAGACAAGACCGCGCTGGACGGCGTGGATCTGCATGTGAATTTTGGCCGCATCGTGGGCCTGCTGGGCCCCAACGGCAGCGGCAAGACCACCCTCATCAAGCTGGCCAACGGCCTGCTGCAGCCCACGTCCGGCAGCATCAAGGTAGCCGGCATGGCCCCCGGCCCGGACACCAAGGCCCTTGTTTCCTACCTGCCGGACGCCGACTGGCTGCCCGACTGGATGCAGGTAGAGCAGCTGGTGGGCATGTTCACGGATTTTTACGCCGACTTTGACCCCGCCAAGGCCTTTGAGATGCTGGACGCCCTGCACATTGCCCGCACCGCAAAGCTCAGGACCCTCTCCAAGGGCAACAAGGAAAAAGTGCAGCTCATCCTGGCCATGAGCCGCGCGGCCCGGCTTTACCTGCTGGATGAGCCCATCGGCGGCGTGGACCCCGCCGCCCGCGACTACATCCTGCACACCATCATCAGCAACTACAGCAAGGACGCAACGGTCATCCTGTCCACCCACCTCATCGGGGACATCGAGCCGGTGCTGGACGAGGCCATCTTCCTGAAGGACGGCCGGGTGTTCGCCCATCGCAGCGTGGAGGAGCTCCGCGAGACTGAGGGCATGAGCGTGGATGCATATTTCCGGGAGGTATTCAAATGCTGAGCAAACTTTTAAAGTATGAGTTCAAGGCCACCTGCCGCATTTACGGCGGACTGTATCTGGCCATTCTGGCTGCTGCTGCACTGCTGGGGGCGTTTTTCCGCTTTCCGGCGCTGGCTTCTGATTTTCCCATCGCAGTCGTCACGATCGTTTACCTGATGCTGTGTGTCGCCATCGCAGTCATCACCGCACTCACCATCATCCAGCGGTTCACCCGCAACCTGCTGGGGCGCGAGGGTTACCTGATGCACACCCTGCCGGTCACCCCGGCGCAGCTCATCCTGTCCAAGCTCATCTCCAGCATGGTGTGGCTGCTGTGCAGCATCCTGGTCATCGCGCTTTCCCTCGGTGTATTCTTCCTGTGCGGGATGCTGAACGTCAACGGCATCTTCTCGGACTGGGCCAGTGCCGTGCGCGACTTCCGGCAGCTGGCAGATATTCTGCAGCGCGTTCTGAATGTCAGCGGCTTTATGCTGCTGCTCACGGCCATCGAGTGGCTGGCCACGCTGGTCTGCTCCATCCTGTGCCTGTACACCGCCTGCATGATCGGGCATCAGTTCAAGCAGCATTTTGCGCTGGTGGGCATCGTGGCCTTTGTGGGTCTGAACGTTGTGCAGAACCGCCTTGTGGCTCTGCTGCCCTACACCAACAACACCGTCGGGCTGGATATGGTAGTCATCGCTTCCGGTGATACCTGGCAGGTCACGACCAATCGGTTCTATCTCCGCGCCGTGCTGGTTTCCCTGCTGGCCGATGCGGTGCTGTGCGGTGTCTACTTTGCCGCCACCAACTGGCTGATGAAGAACAAACTGAATCTGGATTGATTTCTCTATCACAAAAGGGTCTGCTGCCGTTTCCGGCAGCAGACCCTTTTGTGATTGGGGCAGATTCAGCACGCGTCGTACTGCTTTTGCAGGTATTGCAGGCACTGGACCGAATTCTCCGGCGTGGTGTTTTCCAGCGTGGTGAACACCCAGGGCTTTTCCTGCTTGGCAAAGCGCAGGATGGTGCGGTAATCGCCCATGCCGCCCTGCCCGGCACCGGTGGCGGCCAGCTGCCCGCCGGCGTCCTTGCGCAGGAAGTCCTTGAAGTGGATCATGGCCACATCCTTGCCCAGCAGCTCGATGGCCTCGGCGAACACGTCCTCGCGGGCGTCCACGTTTTCCATATTCAGCAGGTTCACCGGGTCCAGCAGGATCTGCAGGTTGGGGCTGCCGATCTCGTCCAGCACGGTGCGGGCACGCTTGGCATCGTACACGATGTGCTTGACCACCGGCTCGATGGCAATGGTCACACCGTACTGTTCGGCGCAGCGCACCACCGGCTTGAAGTTCTTGATAAAGGTGGCAAGGGCCGCGTCGCTGCGGCACTCCGGGCAGAACTTGTACTCCGCGTTGGGCGCGCCCGTCTCGGTGCCCACCATACCGCAGCCCAGCAGGCTGGCAAAGCGGATGTGGGCGTAATATTTTTCCTGGATGGCGTGCAGAGCGTCCTCGTCCGGGTGGGCCAGGTTGAGGTAGTTGCCCAGCACGGCAATGTCAATGCCGTTCTGGGCAAACAGGCGGCGCAGATAGGCGGCGTAACCGGGGGTGAGGGCGCTCGGCGTGTTGGGCACCTCCTTGAGGGATTTGCTCAGGGCCAGGTGAGCGCAGGTAAACCCCCGCTGGCGTACCAGCGGGAGCACCTGCTCCAGGGGCAGCTTTTCGGCGTCGTGCAGACGCAGGCCAAATTGGATCATAGAAAACTCCTCCTCGCATTGCTTCTGGCCCGATGATAGCATATCCGGGCGCAAAACACAACAGCAAGCTGCAGCCGTCAGCGGCGCAGATACCGCCCGGTGATGCTGGCCGGGTCGTTACAGATCTGCTCCGGGGTGCCGCAGGCCACGATCCGCCCGCCGGCATCTCCGCCGCCGGGGCCCATGTCGATGATGTAGTCCGCATTGCGGATGACGTCCAGATCATGCTCGATGACCACCACAGTCGCACCATTGTCCAGCAGGGCCTGGAACACCCCCAGCAGCACCTGCACATCCAGCGGGTGCAGGCCGATGGACGGCTCGTCGAACACGAACACGGAATCTGTCTGGGTCCGGCCGATCTCGCTGGCCAGCTTCATACGCTGGGCTTCGCCGCCGGAAAGGCTGGGCGTTTCCTCGCCCAGAGTCAGGTAGCCCAGGCCCAGCTGCTGCAGGACCTTCAGCTTCTGGCAGACCGTTTTCATGTTCCGGCAAAAATTGATGGCCGTGTTCACGTCCATGTCCATCAGCTCCGGCAGCGAGGCCGTCTGCCCCGCCGGGCCGGTCAGTTTTACCAGTCCGGCCGCCCGGGCATAGCGGGAACCACGGCAGTCCGGGCAGGGGATGTTCACATCCGGCAGGAACTGCACGTCCAGGCTCACCTCGCCGGTGCCGTCGCAGCCGGGACAGCGCAGGGACCCGGTGTTGTAGGAAAAATCTCCGGCTTTGTAGCCGTGTGCCTTTGCGTCCGGCGACCGCGCAAAGAGCCTGCGCAGGTCATCGTGGACGCCTGCGTAGGTGGCAACGGTGGAGCGGACGTTGATCCCGATGGGGGTCGCATCAATGAGCTTGACGTGGGCGATGCCCTCCGCGTCAAGGGCGCGGACATGCGGCGGCAGTGTCTTGCCGTCGATGCGGGCTTCCAGTGCCGGAACAAGGCTCTCCAGCACCAACGTGGTCTTGCCGGAGCCGGACACGCCGGTCACGACGGTCAGCCGCCCCTTGGGCAGGTCTACTTCCAGCGGCTTCACCGTGTGGAGCTGCGCGGTGGAAAGATGGAGTGTTCCCTGTGCAAACAGGGCGTCCGCCAATGCGCGCTTTCGCCGCAGGGTGTCCGCCTTTCCGGAGAGGAAGGGCCCGATCTGGGACGCCGGGTCCGCCTCAATGGCCGGGATGGTGCCCTGTGCGATCACATGGCCGCCCTTTGCCCCGGCTTCCGGCCCCATTTCCACGATCCAGTCTGCTTCCTTTAAAATCTGCGTGTCGTGATCCACCAGGATCACCGAATTGCCGTCCGCGATCAGGTCATGCATCACGCCGGTCAGGCCCACGATGTTGGAGGGATGCAGGCCGATGCTGGGTTCGTCCAGCACATAGAGCACCCCGGTGGTGCGGTTGCGCACGGCGCGGGCCAGCTGCATGCGCTGGCGCTCTCCGGTGGAAAGGGTCGAGGCCGCACGGTCCAGCGTGAGGTAGCCCAGCCCCAGGTCCATCAGCCGTTTTGCCGGGCCGGTGAAGGATTCCACAATGTTTTCCGCCATCGGGCGCATCTCTGCGGGCAGGCTGTCCGGCACGCCCTGCACCCAGCCGACCAGCTCCGAAAGGGGCATCCGGCAGGCCTCATCCAACGAGAGGCCCCGCAGCTTGGGGGCGCGGGCCGCTGCCGAAAGGCGGGTGCCATGGCACGCAGGACAAATGTCCTCTTTCAGGAACTTTTCTACCCGCTTCATGCCTTTTTCGTCCTTGACCTTGGCCAGCGCGTTTTCCACGGTGTAGGTCGCATTGAAATAGGTAAAGTCCAGCTCCCCTGCCTGATTGGAATTCTTGTTGTGATAGAAAATGTGCTTTTTCTCCGCCGGACCGTGAAACACGATCTCCTTTTCCTGCGCGGTCAGGTCCCGGAAGGGCACATTGGTGCGCACGCCCATCTCCCGGCAGATGTCAGTCATCAGCGACCACATCAGGCTGTTTCACGGGGCCACGGCACCCTCGTCGATGGTCAAGGAATCATCCGGCACCAGCGTGTCCGGGTCCACCGTGCGCACCGTGCCGATGCCGCCGCACTGCGGGCAGGCCCCCTGCGAGTTGAAGGCCAGCTCTTCGGCCGACGGGGCCAGAAACTGCGCCCCGCATTCCGGGCAGAGCAGCTCTTTCCCGGCCGCCACCCGCAGCGACGGGGCCAGATAATGCCCATTGGGGCAGCGGTGGCTGGCCAGACGGGAGTACATGAGCCGCAGGCTGTTGAGCAGCTCGGTCCCGGTGCCAAAGGTGCTGCGGATGCCCGGGACGCCGGGCCGCTGGTGCAGGGCCAGCGCAGCCGGAACGTACAGCACCTCGTCCACGCCCGCCCGGGCGGCCTGCGTCATCCGGCGGCGGGTGTAGGTGGACAGGGCATCCAGGTAGCGCCGGGAGCCCTCCGCATACAGCACGCCCAGTGCCAGCGAGGATTTGCCGGAGCCGGACACGCCCGCAATGCCCACGATCTGGTGCAGTGGGATGTCCACATCAATGTTCTTGAGGTTGTGGACATGGGCATTGCGGATCTGCACCGCCTGCGGAATGTGATGTTCTTCCATGGGTTTTCTTCCTTTCATGCTGTCCGCTTTTTTCTGATTATACCGCGCACAGACGCAGTGCGTCCAGCACAAAAAATCCGCCGTTCCTTTGGAGAAACAGCGGATCTTTCATCATATTCTTACGGTCTGCCTGACGGGGTCCCCATCAGATCACTGCTGGGCCTGCTCTGCGCGCTTGGCTTCCAGAGCCAGGATGGCGTCGCGGCGGCTCAGATTGATGCGGCCCTGCTGGTCGATGTCGGTCACCTTGACCACGATGGCGTCGCCCACGGCGACCACATCCTCCACGCGCTCCACACGCTTGGTGTCCAGCTTGGAGATGTGCACCAGACCTTCCTTACCCGGTGCGATCTCAACAAACGCACCAAAGTTCATCAGGCGGGTGACCTTGCCCTTGTAGATGGCACCGATCTCGGGGTCCTCCACAATGGTCTTGATGGTAAAGATGGCGCGCTTTGCGTCCTCCTGATCCACGGCGGAGACGAACACATGGCCGTCTTCCTGCACGTCGATCTTGCAGTTGCAGGTGGCGCAGATGTCCTGGATGACCTTGCCGCCCTTGCCGATCACGTCCTTGATCTTGTCGGTGGGGATCATCATGCTGAACATCTTGGGAGCGTAGCGGCTCAGCTCGTGGCGCGGCTCGGCGATGACGGGCTTGATGATCTCGTCCAGGATATACAGGCGGCCCTTGCGGCACTTCTCGAAGGCCTCAGCAATGATGTCGTAGGTCAGGCCGTCGATCTTGATATCCATCTGGATGGCGGTGATGCCCTTGCGGGTACCGCCCACCTTGAAGTCCATATCGCCGTGGAAGTCCTCCACGCCCTGAATGTCCAGCATGGTCATCCAGCGGTCACCCTCGGTGATCAGGCCGCAGGAAATGCCGGCCACAGGGGCCTTGATGGGCACACCGGCATCCATCAGGGCCAGCGTAGAGCCGCAGATGGAAGCCTGCGAGGTGGAGCCGTTGGAGCTCAGCACCTCCGACACGCAGCGGATGGTGTAGGGGAACTCCTCCAGAGAGGGCAGCACGGGCACCAGGGCACGCTCGGCCAGAGCGCCGTGGCCGATCTCGCGGCGGCCGGGGCTGCGGGGTGCGCGGGCCTCGCCCACGGAGTACGGCGGGAAGTTGTAGTGGTGGATATAGCGCTTGGTCTGCTCGTCGGTCAGGTCATCCATGAGCTGGTTGTCCTTGGTGCCGCCCAGGGTGCAGGTGGTCAGCACCTGGGTCTGGCCGCGGGTGAACATACCGGAGCCGTGCACGCGGGGCAGAATGCCCACTTCGGCAGCCAGCGGGCGGATCTCGTTGATGCCGCGGCCGTCCACACGCTTGCCCTCGTCCAGCAGCCAGCGGCGCACGACGAACTTCTGCATCTTGTAGCTCACCAGATCCAGGTCCGCAGCAGACAGGTCGGGGTACTCCTCTGCGATCTTGTCCATAATGGGCAGCAGAGCAGCGTCACGCACGTTCTTGTCGTCGGTGTCCATCGCGGCCTTGAAATCGTCCAGATACTTGTTCTGGATGGCATGGAACATGTCCATGTCCAGACCCACGACCTTGAAGTCGATCTTCTTCTTGCCGCGCTCGGCCACGATGCGGTTGATGAACTCGATGATCTTCTTGATTTCCACATGCGCTGCCTTGATGGCATTCAGCATGGTGTCCTCGTCCACCTCGTTGGCACCGGCCTCGATCATCACGATCTTGTCCATGGTAGCGGCTACGGTCAGGGCCAGGTCGCTCACCTTGCGCTGCTCCTGGGTGGGGTTCAGCACGATCTGGCCGTCCACCAGACCTACCTGCACGCCGCCGATGGGGCCGTTCCAGGGGATATCCGACACAGCAGTGACCAGAGAAGCGCCGATCATACCGGCGATCTCCGGGCTGCAGTCCGGGTCCAGGCTCATGACGGTCATGGTGATGCACACGTCATTGCGCATTTCCTTGGGGAACAGCGGGCGCATGGGGCGGTCCACCACGCGGCTGGTCAGGATGGCGCGCTCACCGGGGCGGCCCTCACGGCGCATGAAGCTGCCGGGGATGCGGCCGGCGGCATAGAGCTTCTCCTCGTATTCCACGTTCAGCGGGAAGAAGTCAACGCCTTCGCGGGGCTTGGGGCTCATGACGACATTGCACATCACGCAGGTCTCGCCGTAGCGGATCAGCGCGCTGGCATTGGACAGACCGCACATCTTGCCCATTTCAACCTTGAACGGGCGGCCTGCCAGCATGGTTTCGTAGACCTTGTAGTTTTCAAAGGTCTCTTTGCGGGAACCAAATTCAATTGCCATTGTTTTTGCCTCCTTGTTTTTCGGACTTGTTTTCCTATCCAAAAGGCGGTGACACGCGCATCATAGCAATAAATCCAGCGTCCGTACCCGCTGCAGGCACAGGCGTTCGATTTACTGCTGCAATACGCAGCCGCTGCCAGTTGTATACAAAAGCAAAGGGCAGGCACCATTGCGGTACCTGCCCTCTGTTTAAATTACTTACGCAGACCCAGAGTTGCGATCAGAGCACGGTAACGCTCGATGTCCTTCTTCTGGAGATAAGCCAGCAGATTGCGGCGACGGCCGACCATCTTCATCAGGCCGCGGCGGCTGTGGTGATCGTTGGGGTTCTTCTTCAGGTGCTCGTTCAGCTCGTTGATGTGAGCGGTCAGCAGAGCGACCTGGACTTCGGGAGAGCCAGTGTCCTTCTCGGTCAGAGCGACTTTGGCCATAACTTCCTGCTTGTTCATAGTACTATACCTCTTTATAAAATTTTATGTGCCAATGGAACAGCGGCGGGAAACGGTTTTCCCGATATGCGGGCATACTCCCAGCCCCGTACCACGGTAACAGATACAGTATACCAGATTGCAGGGCAGATTGCAAGGATTTTTTTGCCTGCTGCCCTCATTTTTGGGTGTACGCTCCCCAGTACAGCTGCACCTCCGGCAGCTTCTTTTTCCGCAGCAGGAACGCAACGGGCAGCAGGTATACCACCACGGTCAGCAGCATGGAGGCGTCGTAGCCGCTCACGCTCTCGGAGAGGGTCGTGGTGCCGTACAGCCCGCCGATGAGCATGGAGGCAATGTCCATGGCCCCGTGCAGGAATACTGTGACCCAGAGGTTGCCGGTGCGGAAATAGATGGCCGCAAACAGCGCTCCCAGCGACGCCGAGAACGCGCACTGCATCAGCACGCCGAAGGGTGCCGAGCTGGACAGGTTGGTCAGGTGAGCCGCGCCGAACAGCACGCCGGACAGCAGGCAGGCTTTCCAGACACCGGCCCGGCTGGTGCCGAAGTGTTCCAGCAGCGTTTCGGCAATGACGCCCCGGAACAGGAATTCCTCCGCCACGCCCACCATTGCCATGCAGGCCAGAAAGCTCAGGATACGCCCCGCCGGGAGCAGCGGCGTGTCCGGCCGCCCAAAGATCAGTGCGCTGTATATGCTGTAGCAGATGAATGCCAGCGGGTACATCCCCACCAGCAGACCGTTCCAAAAGCCGCTGCCGCGGCGGCCCAGCAGTCCCTGCCGCCCGGTGCGGCGCAGCAGCAGCCAGGCCGCCCCTGCCCCCACCAGCTCCTGTACAAGGCTGAGAAGGTATTCATCCAGACCGGAAAAATCCGCCCCGGCCGCCACCAGCGCGACGGTCAGCACCAGACTGGACAAAAACAGGGAGCCGAGGAACAGTACCTCGGCAAGGATGCAATACAAAATGGGGTGAGCTGTGCGCAGACGTTTGAGCATGAAAGCGCCTCCTGTGTAACTTGATGGTTTCATTTTACCACATTCTGACCAAAAGCAACAGGGGCCTTTTTTTCAGCGCAGGGCAGCCACACCGTTGCCTTTGCACCGTTTGGCACATTCTGCCCGAACGCCACCCTGCCGCCATGCGCGGCGGCGATCTGTTCCACCACATGAAGCCCCAGAATGTGCGGGGTCTGCTCGTTCTGCGGCGTGCCTTGCAGTGCCGCCAGAACGGCAGGCGGATAGCCTGTGCCGTTGTCCGCGACGGTCAGGCAGAAGCGATTTCCGGCAACATCCGTCTGCACCTCGATCTCTACGGGTGCCGAATTATGCCGGATGCTGTTGCCCAGCAGGTTTTCCAGCAATCGTTCCAGCAGGGCGCGGTCCACGCAGAGTTTCGCCTGCTCTGCGGCAGCGGTCTGCTGCAGCGACACCTCGCAGCTCTCCGCCTGCGGACTTTCGCAGAACTGCGCCACCAGCTCCCGGAACAGCGGCCCCGCCGCAAATTCCTGCTTACGCAGGGGCTGTGTTCCATATTCCAGCTTGCTGGTCAGGTTCAGGTCCTCGATCAGGGTGCGGAGTTTTTCGCTCTGGGTGCGGATGCCGCCGGCCTTTTGCCGGGCAGTTTCCGGCAGGACGACGTCCCGCTCCAGCTGCTCCGCCCAGCCCAGGATCAGCGCCAGCGGGGTGCGCACATCGTGGCTGACCCCGGCGATCCACTGGGTGCGGGCATCGTCCCGCCGGGCCAGCAGTTCGTTCCGCGTTTGCAGCTGCGCACTGGTCCGGTTCAGCTTTTCGGCCAGTTCCCCGGCAAAGCCCTCCGTAGGCAGCTGTACGGTCTGCCCCTCGGCCAGCGCATCCAGCCCGGAAGCCACCGTTTCCAGCCGCTTGGCCCCCTGCCAGCTGAGCAGAAAACAGCAGATCGCTGCCAGCAGCAACAGCAGCCCAAACCCCAGCGGAATGGTTTTGGCAAGGCTCAGGATGTACCCCGGCGAGGTGTAAATGCTGTATTTCCACAAACTCCCTCTGGCAAGCCCGATGACGAACAGGCCATAGTCCTCTGCCCAGCAGAACACTGGATAATCGTCCAGATACCAGCGGGCAAACCCTGCCACTTCTCCGGTGGTATAGGCATGGTTCAGCGCGTCCGGCAAAGCGTAACTCCACCGGATATGACCGGTGTCGTCCAGCACCATGGCCCATGCATAGCCGTCCATCCATTCTTCCGGGGTGTGCGCTGCGCCAAGAGCAAGCCCCGCCGGAGTTTCCACCATGGCATCCGCAATTTCGCTGGACGCATAGGTCCTCTGCGGCAGATGGGTCGTTTCCTGCCAGCCCAGAAACACCAGCAGCCCAAGGCCCAGAAACACCAGCAGCAGAACGATGCCCACCGCCGCCAGAACATACCGCCGGATGAGCCGCACAAAGGTTTTCATCGTGCATCCTCCTTTGCCAGCTTGTACCCGATGCCGCGCACCGTCTGCAGAAAGCGCGGCCTGCCCGGCTCCGGTTCCAGCTTTTCCCGCAGATGCCGGATATGAACACCCAGACTGTTTTCATACCCATAATAATCCGCGCCCCACACCGCTTCGCACAGCGCATCGTAGGTCACGATATGCCCGCGGTTTTCGGCCAGCTTGCGCAAAAGCGTCCGCTCGGTCGCTGTCAGGGCAAGGGTGGTTCCGTCCGGCAGGGTCACAAGGGCATCGTGCAGGTCCACGCTCCGGTCGCCCAGCTGCAAGATTGCTGCTTTTGTCCGGGAAAGCTCGGTCCGGTAAGCACGCTGCAAAAGGTGCTGCACCCGCAAAAGCAGTTCCTGCATCAGAAATGGCTTGGTCAGGTAATCGTCTGCGCCCAGTCCCAGCCCGAACAAGCGGTCGGCATCGGCGTCCCGTGCAGAGAGGAACAGGGTCGGCACATCGGCTTTTGCCCGCAGGGTACGAAACAGCGAAAACCCATCCCCGTCCGGGAGGTTGATGTCCAGGATCATCAGTTCCGGCATCTCGGCTGCAAAGGCGGTCTGTGCGGCGGCACAGTTCTGCACGGTGCGGATGTTCTGATAGCCTGCCCCACGCAGCTGCTCTTCGAGCAGCCGCAGCAGGTCGGTGTTGTCATCTACAAGTAAAATGTGTGCCTGTTGGATCGTGTTCATCGCGGTGTTCCTCCGGTCATTTTCTGTTCCCACTATAACACGTTCTGGCCGGAAATGTCCGGATTTTGCGAAAATTTAAGCGCAGATTAAGACAGGCTTCGGCGGAGCTTAAGCCCGCCGAGGTAAACTGTGGGTGTTCCAAGCGAACGAGAAAGGAGCATCCTCTATGAAACCTGTCATTGAAACACACGACCTGTGCAAAAGCTACAACGGCCGCACCGTGGTCGATCATCTGAACCTGACCGTCCCGCAAGGGTGCGTCTACGGCTTTTTAGGCCCGAACGGTGCGGGCAAATCCACCAGCATGAAGATGCTGCTGGGTCTGGTGCACCCCACCGGCGGCAGCGTAGAACTGCTGGGCCATCCCATGAACGAAACAAACCGCATCCCCCTGCTGCGGCAGACCGGAAGCCTGATCGAATCCCCCTCCGGCTATCTGCATCTGACGGCCCGGGAAAATCTGGCCATCGTGGCCGACCTGAAAGGCGTTGCCCACAAGGACATTGACCGGGTGCTGGAGATCGTCCACCTGACTGCCGATGCCAACCGGAAGGTGGGGCAGTATTCGCTGGGCATGAAGCAGCGGCTCGGCATCGCCATGGCTCTGCTGGGCAGTCCTAAACTTTTGATCCTGGACGAGCCGACCAATGGTCTGGACCCGGCCGGCATTCAGGAAATGCGCAGCCTGATCTCCTCCATGCCGGAAACCACCGGGGCAACCGTGCTGATCTCCAGCCACCTATTGGGCGAGATCGAGCAGATGGTCACGCAGGTGGGCATCCTGAACCACGGAAAGATGCTGTTTGAGGGCTCTTTGCAGGCCTTGCAGAAGCACAGCCGCGGCGGGATCCTGCTGCGGGTGCTGGATGTTCCCAAAAGCATTGCGGTGCTGAACCGACAGGGCATCCGGGCGGTGACACAGGCACAGCACCCGGATGTGCTGGAACTGCCCGCCCTGCCGGACGAAGCACTGGCGGCACTGGTGAGCACGCTGGCCGAAAACGGTGTCGGTGTGGTCGGGCTGACCGCCCAGACAAAGAATCTGGAAGAGATCTTCCTCAGCCTGACCCAGAACAACGGGGAGGTGGCCTGAGATGCTGCGTTCCTTTCATGCTGAACTTCAGAAGGCGCACCGGCGGCACGATCTGCTGCTCTGCCTGCTGGTGCCCCTCATCATGATCTTATGGGTGGGCGGGCTTGCTCCCTCTGACCCTGAAGAACTGGCCAACGGTTATAGTGCCCTGCTTTACAGCATCCCGGTCATCGAAGCCATTCTGATGCCGGTGCTGATGGCCGTGCTTGCCAGCCGCCTGTGGGAGATCGAGGTCAAAGGCAGTATGCCAAAGTTCCTCTACACCCTGCAGGAGCGCCGCAGCCTGTTTGCGGGCAAAGCCGCCTTTGGCCTGCTGGAAATTCTGCTGGTGACTCTGCTGGAAATGGGAGCCGCCGTCCTGCTGGGCATCGTGCACGGCTACACGGAAGCCTTTCCCACTGGGCAGCTGGTCTATCTGTTCGTTTGCACACTGGCTGTGGATGCAATGCTCTTCTTTGGGGAATTTCTGCTGATGCTGTGGGTGGGCAATCCCCTGCCGGCGCTCTGCGTGGGCATTGTAGGGGCGCTGGTGGGGCTGTTCTCTGCTTTTATGCCGCCGCTTGCCAGTTATTTTGTGCCCTTTGGGTACTACATCCCGCTGAGCGCCTACGAAGTGGCGAACTGGGACGAGGCTACCCACACCGTCACCTATGGCATCCGCCCCTTCAACTGGGAGCTGCTGGCCTTTACCCTTGCGCTGGGCGCAGTGCTGTTTGCCCTTGCGTGGCGCAAGGTACAGGACGAGGAGGTATAAAACCATGCTGAAACGCTGTATTCTTGCGGAGAACCGCAAACTTCACGCATCCCCCATCTGGGCGATGTTCTTTCTGCTGCCGGTCCTTTCCGCCACCTACGGCACCTTCAATTATCTGCAAAATCTTGAGATCCTCACCGACGGCTGGTATAGCCTGTGGACCCAGCACACCCTGTTTTATTCCATGCTCTTCTTCCCTGCCATGGTCGCCACCTATGCCGCCTACCTGTGGCGGCTGGAACATCTGGGGCACAACTGGAACCTCATCATGGCAAGCCCAGTGCGCCCGATGGACCTGTTTGCCGCAAAGTTTGTGGTGGTGACAAAGCTGGCACTGCTGACCCACGGTTTTGTGTTTGCGCTGTTCGTGTTCTGCGGCAAGGTATTTGCCCATCTGCCCGGGCTGCCGCCGGTCACCTTACCTCTGTTTTTACTGCGGGGACTGCTGGGTGCGTTGGCTGTCATTGCCGCCCAGCTGGTGCTGGCCATGGTCATCCGCAGTTTTGCCGTGCCCATCTTCCTGGGGCTGCTGGGCGGCATCCTTGGCATTTTTGCCGGGTCCAAAGGCTTTTCCCTGCTCTGGCCCTACGCCCTGATGCAGGCAGGCATGAACGCCAACAAAAGCGAGGACGCACTGGCCGGAAGTTATGGAATGTTCTTTCTCAGCTGTGCGTTCTGGCTGGCAGCGATGTTTTTGCTGGCATGGGGCCTGCTGCGGAAACGAGATGTAAAAGCGTGACGTTGTTCCTGTAAAAAGAAGCGTTCTGCCGCAATAAAAAATCTTCTGTTCAGAAAATCAAGACCCCGCGTTTTCACGCGGGGTCTTGATTTTAAAGTCCTTTTATGATGCACCCATCCTCGATTCGGATGATCTGCTGCGCTTTCTTCGCGATCTCCGGGTTGTGGGTGACAACGATCAGGGTCTGTCCGAATTCTGCTGCACATTCTGTCAGGAGCTTCATGGTGTCCTCACCCGTTCTGGTGTCCAGATTTCCGGTCGGTTCGTCTGCAAAGACAATGCGCGGTTTCCCGATCAGTGCGCGGGCGATTGCCGCACGCTGCTGTTGTCCACCCGAAATCTGAGAAGGACGAGCATCGAGTTTCTCTGCGATTCCAAGAATTTCCGTCAGTTTACGGAGCATCTGCTCGTCCGGTGTCCGATGGTCGAGATAAAATGGAATCAGAATGTTGTCCCGCACCGTATACTCCGGGAACAGCCGGAAGTCCTGAAAAATAAAGCCAATTTTTTGCCGCCGCACCTGTGCAAGCTGCTCTGCATTCATCGCATAGAGGTCCTGCCCATCCAGCAGAACGTTTCCGGTCGTGGGCGGCAGCAGTCCTCCCAGGATCTTCAGAAGAGTGGATTTCCCGCTGCCGCTGGAACCAATGATGGACGCAAATTCCCCCTTCCAGATCGTCAGATCGCTGGCTTTCAATGCCTGAACAGCACTTTCACCCTCGCCATAGGTTTTGGAAATTTGCACAGCTTCCAGAATTTTGTCTTTCATAAAATGTCCCCCTTCGATGCTTTTTTACGGATAAAGGAGAAAACCGGCAGCAAAGCCGCGCCCAGCCAGAATCCCATCAGCAGAATGCTGACCAGGATCTGACTTCCCACAGGTCTGTGAAATTCAAACACACGCCCATCTGTATGGATCCGGATCAGATCCAGAATGCTTTGAATCGGGACAATGTGCGAAACTGCCACCGATACAAGGATATTGACGATCAGCGTAGTTCCAACGATCACCGGGATCACCCGTTTTGCATAAGAACACACCAATTTTTTCGGGGAAACGCCCAGCGTCAGGAGAAGGGACAACCGCTGCTGCTGGACTTCATAGGCAGAAAGGTTCAGGACGACCAGCAAAGCGCAGCCCAGAAGAACACCAAGTACCGCCAGAATTCCGACCAGAAATGCGCTTTGCGTTCCTTCCGTATAGCTTTGGCTGAGCAGATCGTAATTGTCTGCGCTCAGAATCCCATTTCTGCGTGTGGCAATGGATGCAATGGAACGCCGCAGCGAGAAGTTATTGCCGGCAGCCAGCTTTACATTCAGGCTGCTGTATCCTTCTTTTTCCATATGGTAGCTTCCTGCGCCTTCAAACATTTTATGATAAAGAGCCGTGCTGACAAAAACCGTGCCATTGTAGAAGATCCGATCTGTTGTCAGCAGTGTGTAATCTGCCGTGGATTTTACAATACCGGCAATGGGCAGCTCGGCGGCATACGTCTGATAAACATCATTTCCGGCTTCGTCCAGCCCGGTATAACGCTGGTATTGGATGCTCAGCTTATCACCGGCCGAGAAGACCGGTTCAACCGGCGTACTGCCATCCGGTTGGAAGCCCTGATAATATTCATCCGCAGCGGGATCATAATAGCAATCTCCCCACCGGAGCAGAACAGAATCTCCGGCCAGCAGTGCATCCATGCTGTTTTCCGGGACGCCGGCGTCTTCGGCAATGTGTTCCAGTTCATCATCCGGCAGGGCGCAAACGAACGTATTCAGCGTCCCATTCGAGGCATTATGCATGAGATTCGGAACGCCCGTATAAAATCCGTTGTCCTTGACCCGGATATCGGAGAGCATCTGGCTGCCCTGGATCTTGTCCGAAGTAATACTGTAGGTGTCGGTCAGGTTGATCGCAGCCGAAACATCTTCCACACCGGGCAATGCTGCAAGATCTTCTTTCAAAGAAAATGGCATCCCGGACGTTCCGTTCATCTTGATGGACAGACAGGCATACGGCGCATCCAGATCATACGGCAGCATGACACGCCATCCGACATAAAGGCAGCTGACTGCGATCAGCAAGACCGCACAGCCGACACCGATCTGCGGTGCAAGCGGAAGCTGCGCCAAACGGAACTTTTTGGCCTTGCTTTCCTTCTTCTGTGCTGCCTTTGGACGGGTCAGAACAGCCGGAAGGAATGCACCCAACAGCACAGCAAGCAAAAATAGTACGGCAAGCAGGATCAACGATGCAAAAGGAACTGCAAAGAACGAAAGCTGTTTTTGCAGTCCAAGCCCTATGGCGGCAGCACCACACCCAAGAGCAAAACCAAGGAAAACTGCCGCAAGACCTGCAAAAAGAGCTTCCCACAGGCACATCCGGTGCAAGTCCTGTTTTCTTGCGCCAAGGATCTGGAATGTATGCAGTGTCTGCACTCGTTTATGAAGCACGATCACAAAATACTGCGCAACGGCAAAGAAGCTGACCAGGATCGCGATCATCAGCAGGAACGTCAACGAAGAAGACACCGTATCTTCCTGCGGATAGGCATATTCATTTGCCACTAAAGCAGGGTCGGTCGAAGCGGTCACGGGTGCGGCTGCATTCAGATAATAAAATGTCTGGAATTTCTGTCCGTCCAAGGCAAGCGGCTCTGCAACAATGCCGCTGACGGTCAGATTGCCGTTCAGATTCCAATAAACATCATAGGCAGGCAAAACACCACACAGGGTATAGGCTTTTTCCATCACTGCGCCGGAGCCTGCCAGCGGGTCGTAATCATTGGCAGCGACCTTCAGCGTGACCGTCTGCCCTACGTCATAGGAGCAGCCCAGCGCATCCAACAGTGTCGTTGTCATGGCGATCTCATCGGGCTGCGTGGGGAAATCACCGCTGATCGGCACGATACGCCCCAGTTGTGCAAAGGTGCTGTCTACGGTTCCGATACCGCCCGCCAGCCCATTGTCTGCACCAAGAACGATTCCATTCTGAATTGCCGTGCTGACTTTTGCGGATGCGGGCAGATTGTCCCGCACCTGTGCAGCATCCGTGTCCGTATCCGATAATCTCAGGTATTGCCACTCGCCGTACAGTTCGCATCGGGTATCCTGCAACGCCTGGGCAGAGCTGCCAGAATAAATCGTGGCTGCTGTCAGGAACGAAAAAACCATCGTCAGCAGGATCAGCAACAGGCTGGTTTGCTTTTTCCGCCCAAGCATCCCATGGAACGCCAAAATAAGAGATGGGTTTTCTTTGCCTTTCATAAAATACCTTCACCTCCGCTTTTCATTCTGATCAACTGTTTCTATCCAATTAACGCAATTCCCGCTCTTTCGTTACAGCTTTCAAGAGAATTTTTTTAATTTTTCTTTTTGTTCATCAATTTTTCGGGGTACACAAACAAAAAAGAGCATCAAGTCCAACGACTCAACGCTCTTTTATTGTCCAGTCATCCTGCACATCACTGTGCATCCACTTTGATTCCTGGCAGGGAGTTCCAGACGCAAAAGGTCATCCGATGCCGTTTTCTATGCATCGGATGACCTTTTGGGGCAGCGTTTCCGTTTAAGCCACCCTGGTCTTTCTCAGATACCCCCATGCTGCCAGTCCAACGAGCAGAACGATCTTGATCGGTGCCGATGCCAGCAGTACATCTGCCTGAAAGAAGGCATGCCCGCCTGCATAGAGGAAATCAAAGCTGATCATTTTATACATCAATGCGTTGGAAAGCCCAATGCCTCCTGCCGGAAGCAGGGTGGACAGCCATTCTCCAAAGGAGCCCGGCACGACCATGTAAACGATCAGCGGTGCCACCACGCTGATCAGTGCCACAGACAAAGCGGTCAGGTTGTTCTTGGCCCATACGGATGCCATCAGCACAAAGGCCACCTCCGCAAAGAAGATCAGAAAGTTTGCCGCCAGCATGACCCACTCCATCTGGCCAACGGTATACGGCAGCAGGCTGGTCACAGAAAACAGCCATTGCACGGAAGTTTGGGTACTTTCCCAGCCAAACAGAGCATTCGTGACCAGGATCCACACCACGCCGCAGAGCAGATACGCCGCCCCTGTGATACTGAACGCCGCCGCCAGCTTTGCCGCTGCCAGCCGCAGACCGCCGTTTTTTGTGCACAGTTGGATGTCCTGCGCTCCGGTCTGTGCATCCGATGCAAACACCGGGGCCGCAATCACCGCGCACAGCAGGGTGAGCAGCAAACTCAACAGGGTCTGGTAATCCATTGCGTCTGAACTGACCCCAAACGAATAGGTGAACGGTTTTTGTACAGCATCGAACTTTTTCTGTGCAATGGCCTGCGCCTGCTCATAGCCGGGCTTTCCGCTTTGTTCCAGCCAGATCACCGATTCCAGCCGTTTGGGGAGCTGGCTGT